>Ga0134121_10004375_pt1 | contig 11588 bp, 8 predicted proteins | sample KB301_FD_96463 | JGI IMG/M metagenome (GOLD analysis project Ga0134121, IMG submission 96463) | Terrestrial soil microbial communities without Nitrogen fertilizer from Kellogg Biological Station, Michigan, USA - KB3-0-1 | ecosystem: Environmental > Terrestrial > Soil > Unclassified ...
AAGGCGTGATGAGCCCGGAAAGCCCGATGGCGTCGGCCTTTTCCCGCTTCGCCGTTTCAAGAATGGTCTTGGCCGGCACCATCACGCCCAGGTTCACGACGTCGTAGTTGTTGCACTGGAGAACCACTGCGACGATGTTCTTGCCGATGTCGTGCACGTCCCCTTTCACCGTGGCGATCACCAGCTTGCCCTTGGCCTTGGCCGCCTCCCCCGTGCGGACTTTCTCGGCCTCGATGTAGGGAATCAGGTGCGCCACCGCCTGTTTCATGACGCGCGCCGATTTGACGACCTGCGGCAGGAACATTTTGCCGGCGCCGAAGAGGTCGCCGACGATGTTCATGCCGTCCATCAACGGGCCCTCGATCACTTCGATCGGGCGCGCAAACTTCAGCCGCGCCTCCTCGGTATCGGCGACGACATGGGTGGCGATGCCGTTCACGAGCGCGTGGGACAGGCGCTCCTCCGGCGTGCCGCGCCGCCAGGCATCGTCCTCCTTCGAGGCGCGCAGGCCGCCTTTGACGCCCGCGGCGTATTCGATGAGGCGCTCGGTCGCATCCGGGCGCCGCGCGAGAATCACGTCTTCGACGCGTTGGCGCAGCGCCGGCTCTATCTTCTCGTAGACGCCCAGCTGTCCGGCGTTGACGATCCCCATCGTCATGCCCGCCTGCACCGCGTGATAGAGGAAGGCAGTGTGCATCGCTTCGCGCACCGCATCGTTGCCGCGGAAGGAGAACGACAGGTTGGAGACGCCGCCCGAGATCCTGGCGTCGGGCAGATTGGCGCGGATCCAGCGCACCGCTTCGAGGTAGTCCAGCCCGTAACGCGCGTGTTCCTCGAGCCCCGTTGCGACTGCGAATATGTTCGGGTCGAAGATGATGTCCGAGGGCGACAGCCCGGCCTTCTGTGTCAGCAAGTCGTAGGCTCGGCGGCAGATCGCGATGCGCCGCTCTAGCGTATCGGCCTGGCCCTGCTCGTCGAAGGCCATCACCACGACGGCCGCGCCGTATTTGCGCACCAGCCCCGCCTGGCGCAGGAACTCCTCCTCGCCTTCTTTCATGCTGATGGAATTGACGACGCCCTTGCCTTGCAGGCACTTGAGCCCCGCCTCGATAACGCTCCATTTCGAGGAGTCGATCATGACCGGCACGCGTGAAATGTCCGGTTCAGAGGCGGCAAGATTGAGGAAGGTCACCATCGCCTTCTCCGAATCGAGCATCCCCTCGTCCATGTTCACGTCGATCATCTGGGCACCGTTCTCGACCTGCTGGCGTGCCACCGACAGCGCCTCGGGGTAATTGCCCGCCAGGATCAGCCGCGCGAAAGCCTTCGAACCCGTGACGTTGGTGCGTTCGCCGACGTTCAGGAACAGCGAGTCGTCGCTGACATTGAGCGGCTCCAGCCCCGCAAGCCGCAACGCGGGCGCGCGCGCGGGCGCACGGCGGGGCGCAACACCGCGCACTGATTCGGCAATCGCGTGGATGTGTTCCGGCGCGGTACCGCAGCAGCCGCCGACCAGGTTCAGGTGGCCGGCGCGCGCCCATCCGCCCATTTCTTTAGCCATCGATTCAGGCGTGTCGTCGTATTCGCCGAACGCGTTCGGCAGGCCTGCATTCGGGTAGCAGGAGACCGGCACTTCGGCGACAGCGGAGAGTTCCTCCACGTACTGGCGCAGTTCCTTCGCGCCCAGCGCGCAATTCAGTCCGACGGCAATCGGTTGCGCATGGCGCACCGAGTTGTAGAACGCCTCGGTGGTCTGGCCCGACAGCGTGCGGCCCGAGGCGTCGGTGATGGTCCCGGAGATGATGAGCGGCAGGCGCGCGCCGCGCTTTTCGAACTCGGTCTCGATCGCGAACAGCGCCGCCTTGGCGTTCAGCGTGTCGAAAATGGTCTCCACCAGCACCACGTCGATGCCGCCGTCGATGAGCCCGCGCAGCGCGTCGCCATAGGCGGCCACCAGCGCATCGAAGCTCACGTTGCGGAAGCCCGGGTCGTTGACGTCAGGCGAAATGGACGCAGTCTTCGTCGTAGGGCCAATGGCGCCGGCCACGAAACGCGGCCGGGAGCGATCGCGCTTCTGCCATTCGTCCGCGGCGTCGCGCGCGAGGCGCGCGGCGGCGAGATTGAGTTCGTAGGCCAGATCCTCCATGCCGTAGTCGCCCAGCGACACGGCGGTCGAATTGAAGGTGTTGGTCTCGATGATGTCCACGCCTGCGGCGAGGTAGTCGAGGTGCAGGCGGCTGACGAGCGCCGGCTGGGTCAGGGTGAGCAGGTCGTTGTTGCCGCGCAGGTCGCGGCCCCAGCCACGGAAGCGCTCGCCGCGGAACTGTTCCTCGGTCAAGCGCTCGCGCTGGATCATGGTGCCCATGGCGCCGTCGAGAACCAGGATCCTCTCGGCGAGCAGCGACTGCAGCAGGGAAGTGCGATCGTTCATGCGACCTGGTCGGAAAAACCCCAAAAAAAAACGCCCGTTCAGCTTTCGCAGAAACGAGCGTTTTTGGCGCGTCTCTTTAGCTGGATTTGTTTTTCCCCACGCGTGGGTGGTTCGGCGCCCGCAAGCTGAACTTCAAATCGGCGCGAATCTCATTCTACCATCAGTGCAGTCGCGGCTTTTTCAGGAAATCGCTCCGGTCGGCCGAGCGGATCTGGACCTTCGAGGACGCACCGCGGCGAGACAGCGTCAGCGTGATGTCGCTGCCGGCGGGCCCGCTGCTCCATATGCGGCGGAACATCGCTGCCAGGCCGGTGACGGGTTCGCCGCCCACTTCCAGTATCAGGTCGCCGAGCATGACGCCCGCGCGTTCGGCCGGGCCGCCCGGCGCAAGTCCCCCGATGACGAGCTGGCCATCCATCTCGGCGGTGTAGATGCCCAACCACGCGCGCGGCGTTCCCGCGGCGCGCCCAACCGCGAGCAAATCGCCCAGAATCGGCGCCAGCAGGTCGATTGGCACGAACATGTTGCCGTCCACCGCCTTGCCGCCGACCGCTTCCTGTACCAGCAAGGAGCCGATGCCCAAAAGGCGGCCGTCCTGCCCGACCAACGCGGCACCACCCCATTGCGGGTGCGCGGGCGCAGTGAACAGGGCTTCGTCGAGCACGTACTCCCAGTAGCCGGCAAATTCCCGCTTCGCGACGATTTTCGCCTTGAGCGAATGGGCGCGTCCGCCGTGGCCGACGACGATTACATCGGCGTTCGCTTCTACGCGGGCCGCCGACGCCGTCTCCAGCGGACGCACGCCGAGAGCGCCAAGCGGCTGCACCAGTCCGAAGCCGCTGCGCTGGTCGTAGGCCAGCGCATGCCCCTGTACGACGGTGCCGCGATTGGTGCTGAGCCAGATCGACTCGGCTTCGGTGATCAGGTAGCCGATCGTCACGACCAGCCCGTCCTCGCGGATCACGACGCCGTTGCCGGCGCGCTCGGTTCCCAGGATGGGCGCGGTGAAGGCGTCGTCCGGGATTTCCGCGCGCAGCAGCACCACCGAATCAAGCACCGAGTCGAGATCGAAGCGCGACTCATCCGGACTCGGTTGCAGCGATGCGGGAAACGCCCAGGCGTTTGGCTCAGCCATGTTCAGGTCCTGTCATAGGGCAGCCCGACATAATTTTCCGCGAGCATGGTCGCCGCGGGTCGCGAGCCGGTTACGTACTGCAATTGTGAAAGCTGCAGGCGATGGTGGAAAGGGCTTTCGTCGTGGAAGCGGTGCAGCATCGAGGTCATCCACCAGGAGAAATGCTCCGCGCGCCATACGCGGCGCAGCGCAATTTCGGAGTATTTCTCGAGCTGGTCACCGTCCCCGGACCCGTAGAACGCAGCCAGCGCCCGCGCCAGCAGCCGCACGTCGGCGACGGCCAGGTTCATGCCCTTGGCGCCTGTCGGCGGCACGATGTGCGCGGCGTCGCCGGCCAGGAAGAGGCGCCCATACTGCATCGGCTCGACGACGAAACTGCGCATCGCGACCACGCCTTTCTGGAAGATGCGACCCTCGGTCAGGCGCCAGCCGTCATTGCCTGCGAGGCGCGCGTGCAACTCCTCCCAGATGCGCGCGTCGGGCCAATCGTCCACCTTGTTGTTGGGGTTGCATTGCAGGTAAAGGCGCTGGATCTGCGGCGAGCGGGTGCTGACCAGAGCGAAGCCGCGCTCGTGGTACGCGTAGATCAATTCCTCGGTCGCCGCGGGCGCTTCGACGAGGATCCCGAACCAGCCGAACGGATAGACGCGTTCGAACTCCCTGCGCATGCGAGAAGGAATCGAGGGGCGCGACACGCCGTGAAAGCCGTCGCAGCCGGCGATGTAATCGCAGGTGATTTCCTGGACGCTGCCAGCCGCGTCATGGAAGCGCAGCTTCGGCAGCTTGGTATCGAGGTCGAGGAGGCTTACGTCCTTGACGCCGAAAAGGAGCTGCCCGCCGGCATCGAGCCTCGCTTTGACCAGGTCGCGGATCACCTCGTGCTGCGCGTACACCATGATGGAGCGGCCGCCGGTGAGCTCCGAAAGATGTATGCGGTGGCTCCGGCCGCCGAAGCGCAGGATCACGCCATCGTGCGCCATTCCCTCGCGGCGCATGCGCTCGCCAACGCCGGATTCGTTCAGGACATCGACGGTGCCCTGCTCCAGCACGCCGGCGCGGATGGTCGCCTCGATTTCCTCGCGGCTGCGCGTTTCGAGCACCACCGATTCGATGCCGCTCAGATGGAGAAGATGCGCGAGCAGCAGGCCCGCGGGTCCTGCCCCGATGATCCCGACTTGTGTGCGCATCGTGCTGATATTATCCGGCAGCGTGAAGGAAAACGAATTCAAATCAAGGGTGTTCGCACTCCCGGTGCAATTGCGCTGGGGCGAATGCGACCCTGCGGGAATCATCTTCTACCCGACCTACTTCCTCTGGTTCGACGCCGCGGGCTGGAATATGTTCGCCGAGGTCGGATACCACGCCAAGCGCATGCGCGCCGAACACCGCGCGATGCCGTTGGTGGCCGCAGGCTGTGAATTCAAGCACCCGGCCGAGCAGGAAGACCGCTGCGAAGTGCGTTCGCGCATTGCGCGCTGGGGCGGCAAATCGTTTGTCATCGCGCATGACGTGGTACGCAGCGATGGGACGCTGCTTGCGATTGGAACCGAAACGCGCGTCTGGGGCCGTTATGAAAACGGACCTGGTACGCCCTTAAAGGGTCAGGCGATCAGCGACGAACTGAAGGCGCTGTTCGCGATTCGATGATTTTCTTCGCGTGGCCGAATGCGGTGTTGGCCGCCGGCACGCCGCAATAGATCGCCGCCAGCATCAGCACCTCCTTCAGCTCGGCCTGCGACAGTTCATGCTCGAAGCCGGCGCGCACGTGCAGCTCGAATTCTTCCCAGCTCTTCAGCGCCACCATCATCGCCAGCACCAGCAGCCGGCGGGTGCGGTCGTCGAATGCCGGGCGCGTCCACATCTCGCCCCAGGCGTAGCGCGTGATCAGCTCCTGGAATTCGTCGGTGAACGGGTGCCGGTTCTTGAGGCGCGCCGCGACGTACTTCTCGCCCAGCACCTGCTTGCGGCGCTTGAGCCCGCGGTCGAAACGCTGCTTCTCGGTCTTGGTGGCGGGCATGGGCGTTCCTCAGTTTTTTGCGGATTGCGTCCAATCCGCTAGCACGCGCTCGATCATCGCCGCGGCGGAGCCTGAGCTTTGCCGCGGGTCGAACAATTCGTCGAGCTCCTTGCCGCTTACCGCGGCGCTGGCCTGCGGGTCGGCGCGCATTGTCTCGAGCAGAGAGCGGCCGTCGCGGACTGCGGTCTCGCACAGCTTCTCGGTGAGTGCGTGCGCGGCCTGCTTGCCGAGGCTGCGCGACAGCCGAACCGACACATTCTCGGAAAAAACCAGGCCGCGCGATCGCTGCAGGTTGGCAAGCATCGCGCTTTCGTCGACTTCGAGCCCTTCCAGGACCTCCGCCATCGCAGCAAGCGCGCTGGCGGTGCTGCACAGCAGGTCGCGCAGCGTGAACCACTGGCCCTGCCACTGTCCCAGGCCGCGCTCATGCTCGGGTGCCAGCTGGGCAAGCAGAATGGCCGCGAGGTGAGGCGCCCGCTGCGCCGCCTCGAGCGCGGCGACGCAGCCGACAGGGTTGCGCTTGTGCGGCATGGCCGAAGAACCTCCACGACCCGCGCCCGCGGGCTCCGCCGCTTCTCCGACTTCAGGCTGCATCAGGAGGGAAATATCGCGTGCGATCTTGCCTGCCGTGCCGGCCAGGATCGCCGCCTCGGACCCCAGGCGCGCAAAGCGGTCGCGCACGCTATGCCAGGTGATCGCCGCGCAGCCAAGGTCGAGTTCGGCGGCAAGCGCGCTGGCGATGGCATCGCCCTGCGCGCCGTAGGATGAGAGCGTGCCGCCGGCGCCGCCGAATTGCAGTGTCCGTGCCTCCTGCGCAGCGGCCCGAAAGCGCGGTTGCGAGCGTGACAGCGCCGACAACCACACTGCAGCCTTCCAGCCGAAGGTTACCGGAACCGCGGGCTGCAGCAGGGTACGCGCCGCAATCGGTGTTGTTGCATGACGCCGGGCGAGCGCGGCGGCGGCATCGCCCGCGCGCCTGGCAAGCGAAAGAATGCGCGCCGATGCCGGGCCCAGGCAAAGAACGACCGCCGTATCGATGAGGTCCTGGCTGGTGGCGCCGAGATGCACATAGCGGGCCGCATCGGGCGAGACCGCGCCTACCTGCTCGGTGAGGCTCTTGACGAAGGGAATTGCGAGCGTTGCCGAGCGGCGCGACGCCCTGCCGATCGCGGCGGCATCGAACTTCGCCTGCGCGGCGACTTTGCCGATGACTTCCGCCGCGGCCGCGGGCACGAGGCCGGCCGCCACCGACGCCTTGGCAAGAGCGCCCTCGAAGCGCGCCATGGCCGCAAGCAGCCGTTCGTCGGAGAGCGTCTCGGCGCAATCCTCGTCCCAAAAAGCGTGCTGTAGCGACATCCGGCGCGCTAGGCCTTGCCCCAGACCTCGTCCGCGGTCTCGATCACCAGGCGCAGCTTGGTGCGCTGCGCATCCACGGCGATCTTGTTGCCGTGCACCGTGCTCGAAAACCCGCACTGCGGGCTGAGTGCGAGCTGTTCGAGCGGCACGTACTTCGCGGCCTCGTCGATGCGGCGCTTGAGGTCGTCCTTTTTCTCCAGCTGGTCGAGCTTGGTGGTGACCAGGCCAAGCACGACGATCTTGCCCTTGGGCAGGAAGCGCAGCGGCTTGAAGTCGCCCGAGCGCTGGTCGTCGTACTCGAGGAAATAGGCATCCACCTTCATCTCGGAGAGCAGCGCCTCCGCCACCGGCTCGTAGCCGCCCTGCGCGGCCCAGGTGCTCTGGAAGTTGCCGCGGCACAGGTGGATTGCGAGCGTCATGCCGGCGGGCTTCCTGGCCACCACGCGGTTGATGAACTTCGCGTAGCGGTGCGGCAGTTCGTTCGGGTCGTCGCCGCGCGCCTGCGCCGCCTGGCGCATCTTGTCATCGCAGAGGTAGGCAAGGTTGGTATCGTCCATCTGCACGTAGTTGCAGCCCGCCTTCGAGAGCGATTGCAGCTCGTCGCCGTAGGCCTTGGCCACGTCCTCGTAGAAATCGGGCTCCAGCTCGGGATAGTGCTGCTTGCTGATCCCGGCGCGCCCGCCGCGGAAATGCAGCATCGTCGGCGAAGGGATCGTGACTTTGGGCGTGCGCCTGGTCTGCGATTTCAGGTACTGGAAATCGGCGAGCTGGATATCCTTCACGTGGCGCACCTTGTCGACCACCCGCATCACGGGCGGCGCCAGCTCCTCGGTGCCGTCGGGGCGCTTGATCATCACCGGAATGTCGGTCTTGACGCCGCCGATCTGCTCCAGGAAGTCGATGTGGAAATAGGTGCGGCGGAATTCGCCGTCGGTGATCGCCTGGAGGCCGGTGTCTTCCTGGAACTTGACGATTTCCGCGATCGCCCTGTCCTCGACCTTGCGCAGTTCGGCGGCGTTGATTTCGCCGCGCGCCTTCTTCTCGCGCGCTTCGAGCAGGTATTTCGGGCGCAGGAAGCTGCCGACGTGGTCGGCGCGAAACGGGGGCTTGGAGCGCGCTGTCATGGTGAGTCCTTGAAACGTGGGATCTGGCGCATTCTAGTTCAGGCACTTGCGGTTTTTCGGGTCGCGCGCGGGCGCAGGAAGACGCCCTGGCCGGCGAGCGCGGTTTGCAGTTCATCCAGGTTCACCGCACGCGGCTCGATGCCGCGGTTGGCCGCCATTGCCGCGCCCACACCTGCCGCCTGGCCCGTGATCCAGCACTGCGGGATTTCGCGCATGAAGCCGTGCGAGTTAGGGTCGCAGGCGATGTGCCGGCCACAGGCGAGCAGCCCATCGAGCTCCGCCGGCACCAGGCTGCCGTAGGGAATCGAGATGTTCGGGAATTTCGGCGATACGCTGGGCGTGACGCCGATCTCGTCGTCCAGCACCTGTCCGGTCGGCCATTGCGCGCGCGTCATCTTCGCGACGCCCGCAAGCCTGCGTGCGTGCCGCACGCCGAGCTGCGGCGCGCTCAGGAACAGGAACGCGTTTTCGAAGCCCGGCGCATGCGCGCGGTAGTAGTCGAGGTGTTGCGCCATAAGGCGGTGCGAGCGCACCTCGACTTCGGTCTGGTCGTCCACGTCGAGCGCCGAGAAGCCCGACTGGCGCGGGCCCATGAATAGCGCGATGTCGTTGCGCCAGGAAACGAAGGGCCGCTCGAAGGCGCGCAGCTCTTCGCGGCCGCGCGCCATGAATTGGGCGAACTGTTCGGGCTGCCCGGCCCTGAATTCCAGCCAGCGGTCCATGTCCACGCCGCCCAGCAGCCAGGCGGTATTCATGCAATGGTGGATGTCGGCGGCCTCGATGTCGGATTCATACCGCGCGCCCGCGCGGGCGAACATGTCGCCATCGCCTGTCGCGTCCACGACCACCTTGGCGCGCACCGCGTGGCGCCCCGCCTTGCTCTCGAATACGGCGCCGCGCACCTTGCCGCCTTCGAGCAACGGCATTGCCGCCCAGGAATGGAAGACGAGGCGCACTTTCTCCTCAAGCACCATTTCCTGCGAGGCGAGCTTGAGCCGCTCCGGATCGACCGTCGGCGACCAGGTTACGACGCCGTGGAAACCGGCGGTGCGCTGCGACCAGTGCGCCGCGCGTGCAGCGTCACGCGATCCCCATTCCTCGCGCGCCGGGCCCGCTACGGCGTCAGCGGGCAGGCGGTCCATGAGTTCCTGCGCGAATCCGCGAATCACGTGTTGCCCGGACCAATCCGTCATGCGGTCGATCCAGATCACGAGGCCGCCCGTCGACAGGCCGCCAAGATGGTTGTACCGCTCGAGCAGCACCACGTCCGCGCCGCTGCGCGCCGCCGCCACCGCGGCGGCCGTCCCCGATGGTCCGCCGCCGACCACCAATACGTCGCATTGGCGGTAGATGGGAATGTCGCGCGCCGGCTCCCTCAGCGTTCCAAGGTCCGGGCGGTCGGCAGGCGGCCGCCCGAGATCGAATATCGGCGAGGTATGGATCCGCTCGTCGGAAGAGTTAGTGCCAGCTTTCATTAAAGTGGCTTTACACAGGCGTGCAGGAGCGCCGACCGGCCGCTGCGTACTTCGCCCAGACATTTCTGGATCGCGTCCGGCAAGGCATCAGGATGGTCGACTTTTACGCCGTAGCCGCCGGCGGATTCGGCCACCTTCGAGAAGTCCATCCCGGACGCGAGGCGTGCCTCGAACTGCGCAGCGGCAAAGGCTTCGCCCGCCGGATACATGCGCATCGTAGATTCCCGCACCGCTGCCCAGCCGGCGTTGTCGACCACCACGGTGAATATCGGCAACTCGTATTGCCTGGATACCGCATATACCGTCTCCGGCGTGCATTGGTAGAACGACCCATCGCCTACGATCTGCACCGCGAGCGCGTCGCGGCGGGCGAGTTTTGCGCCCAGCGCGGCGCCGCCGGAATAGCCGAGCGCGCTGCCCGGCATGCCGAAGATCGATCCCGGCACGGTACGCATCACCTGGTTGAAGATCGCCGGGGCGCTGCGGATGCCTTCGTTGAATACGATGTCCCGGGGCGAGAGGGCCCGGCCGAGTTCGGCGCACAGGTAATTCACGTCGATCTGCCCGGGCTCGCCTTTGTTCGCCGCGAGTTTGGACAAGCCGGCCACCCGCGCTTCGCTCTCGCGGCGGATAGCTTCCATCCGTTGGCGCGCGGCATCGAGAAATTGTGGTGTTGCCTTTTCGCGCAGCGCCTGCAATACCTGCACTAGGATCGCGTGGCTGTCCCCCTGGATGCGCAGGTCGCTTGGAAACCCCCACATCGGCGCCTTTTCCTTGATCACGTCGATATCGACGTGAATCCAGTAGCTCGCGGGAGCCTCGCGTGTGTCTGACGGGATCCAGGGCACGTCGACGTCCACCATCAGCCCGACATCGGCGTGCGGCACCGCGACTGCGGCCGATACCCCAAGGTAGCAGGGCGAATCGTGCGGGATATTGAGGCAGGTCGCGCCGGCCTCGAACACGCGGATTCCCGCGTACCGGGCGAGTTCATCCATGACTGCTGGAAAGGCAGGGTTGCGGCCGCCGTAGCGCGTTACAAGCACCGGATGTTCCGCCGTCAGCAGCTTTGCCGCTATTTGCGCAACCGTGTCCGGGTCGGTGCCGCGCACGCGTACCGGCCCGAAACGCGCTTCCGGAAACGAGCTCACCGCCTTCTCGTCCCAGTTCTGCGCGAGCACTTCGCGCGGCAGCGTGAGATACACCGGGCCCATCGGATCGCTGTGCATCAGCGAATGGGCGCGGCGCAGGACTTCCTTCGTCGTCACTCCGGAGTGCAGGTTGTACTCCCATTTGACGTAGGGCCGCACCAGCCCGGCCTGGTCGTAGGGTTCCTGGATGAAATGCACCTGGTTGTCGCGCGAACCGGGAAGTTCGCCGCGCACGGTGAATGGCGCGCGGCCCGCCATGAGGAGCGCCGGAATGCGCGCGCGCGCAAGATTGTGCAGGGCCATCGCGGAATTGGCGGTGCCCACATCGACGTGCACCAGGACCGCCTGGCCGCGCCCCGTGACCATCGTGTAGCCCGCGGCCATGTGCACGGCGACGTTCTCATGCGGGCAAAGCACGGTTGGCGCATGGCGCCGGCCGTCCTTGCGCCAGCGCGCCATTTCCTCGATCAGGGGCGCATGGTCGGTGCCCAGGTTGCAGAACAGGTGATCGATGCCGATCTCGTTCAATCCCTCGAGGAAGTAGTGCGAGGTGCTGCGCAGCTTTACCTGGGGCGTCTTGTCCATGCTCAGCAGTCGAAGAAGACCGTCTCGTCAGGGCCCTGGAGGATAACGTTCCATTGCAGCTCGCCCGCTTTTCCCGGGAGCTTCGTCGCGATCAGCGTCGCGCGGCGGTCGGCGGGGACAAGTGCCAGCACCGGGTCTTCGCCGTTCGCTGGATCGTCGGGAAAATAAATTCGGCTCACCAGCTGCTTGAGCTGGCCACGCATGAAGATATTCACCGCGATATGCGGCGCCTGCAGGCCGCCGCCGGGTGCCGGCACGCGGCCGGGCTTGATGGTCCGAAAGCGAAACACGCCGCTGTCGTCGGTGGGAGAGCG
>Ga0134121_10004376_pt1 | contig 11588 bp, 3 predicted proteins | sample KB301_FD_96463 | JGI IMG/M metagenome (GOLD analysis project Ga0134121, IMG submission 96463) | Terrestrial soil microbial communities without Nitrogen fertilizer from Kellogg Biological Station, Michigan, USA - KB3-0-1 | ecosystem: Environmental > Terrestrial > Soil > Unclassified ...
GGCAGGTGATGCGCGATCTCACCGACACGCCGGCGGCCGGCGTCGCGGCCGAGCGGGCGCGCGTCGCATCGGAGGGATGGGGGCCGCGGCTGCTCGATCAACAGCGCCCGGACGGCCACTGGGGCGACGGCGTCGCCACGCCGCAGTGGTGGTCGAACCTGTACACGCTGGTCTTCCTGCGCGACCTGGGGCTCGACCCGGCCAGCGCGCCGGCGCGCGCCGCGATCGATCGCGTTCGCAGCAACGTCACCTGGGGACCCGGGTTCGGAGACTCGCCCTTCTTCGAGGGCGAGGTCGAGCCGTGCATCAACGGGCGCGTGGTCGCGCTCGGCGCCTACTTCGGCGTGCGCAGCGATCGCCTGGTCGATCGCCTGCTGAGCGAGCAACTGGCGGACGGCGGCTGGAACTGCGAGGCGGAGCGCGGCTCGGTGCGCTCGTCGTTCCACACGACGATCTGCGTGCTCGAGGGGCTGCTCGCGTTCGAGACGGCGTACGGCGCCACGCCGCCGGTGACCGACGCGCGCGCGCGCGGGCAGGAGTATCTCCTCGAGCGTCGCCTGCTCAGACGCCTGTCGAGCGGCGAGATCATCGATGCGACGTGGACGCAGTTCGCATTTCCGCCGCTCTGGCACTACGACGTGCTGCGCGCGCTCGACTACCTGCGCGCGGCCGGCGTCCCGGCGGATCCGCGAGTCGAGGAGGGCGTCGCGATCGTGATCGAGCGACGCCAGGAAGATGGGCGCTGGCTGCTCGATCTGCGGCACCGCAACACCTTGTACGAGGAATTGGCCGGCGCCGTCGGCGCCCCGAATCGCTGGATCACCCTGCGCGCTCGCCGAACCGTCGCCTGGTACGCACGCCGCCGCTGAGCGGTCGCCGGGCGGCTGCCGTCGCCGTTGCGAAATCCTTAGCTGATTGACGATTCAGCGACGACTTGTTTAGCAATCCAATCCGGTTCTGAATCGAACTCGTTACGAAATACTTGCTGATTCCTCACACACGTCGTGCGCGGGGATGACGCACGCGATCGAGCATGATTGCGATGGCCGTCTGCCTGCGGAATCGATGGGGCAGTCGATCATTGCGGATTGCTTATTCGCCTGACGGTTTCACAACGCATTGCTTACCGATCGACTTCGATTTCAATACGAATGCGTTATCGAATACTTCCGGATCGCTCACGTGTGTCCGCCACGTTCTCGGTCAGCGCGGTCGCTCGTTGCCGCAGATTCCTTATCAAACGCCCGATTCAATTACGCACAACTTAGCATTAGGTAATTGTTTAAATACGTATCTGTTATCAAATGCTTGCTAGTTACTCATGTCTTCATGATTACTCGTAAGCAAGCCGTTGCCTCTGAGAGCAGATAAGTGATTTCACGGTGTATCTATCGTTGACGACGATCTAACTGCAGTAGTTACTCGCGTTTCTCCACGCGTTAGTTATCTCCACCCCACCAAAGAGCAATGTTACCGCTCCAGCTTCGCTATTAGTCTCGCGAAACATTTTCATTGCGCAACCAACAGTGTTCCGCGAGCCGGCGGAGTCATGACCAGGAGGAGAACCAACACACACAGGCGAGGAGGCCGTCCGCGCCTGGCGCCGCGGACGACGCGCACGACCGGAGCTGCCGGCGGCGCGAGCGACGAAGAGCCCGGTTACGCACGTAAGAGGAGGATTGAATGTCGTTAAGAAAGCTCGGCGCGAACAAGCGATGGCCGCTCGTCATGGTCGTCGCGATGTTCTTCTCCGGCGTTGGCCCCGCATTCCTGCCGCAGACGATCGTGAACGCCCAGACGGCGCCGGTCGGCAATGGCTTCGTGGTCAATGCCGATGACCTGCGGTTCATCTACGACCAGATTCTCGTCGCGCAGGATCATGCGGCGGGAGGAACACTGCTCGGCACCGGCCCGCACCAGGTGAGCGACCCGCAGCTGCCGCGCGGCCTGCGCACGGTGGACGGCTCGTACAACAACCTCGTCCCGGTTCCCGATCAACACCTGTTCGGCGCGGCAGACCAGCTGTTCCCGCGCGCGCTGACGCCGAATTTCCGCGACGCCGAACCGGCGCCCGGCACGACGACGCCGACGTCGTACAAGCAGAACTCGGGCACCGTGTTCGACTCGCAGCCGCGCCTGATCAGCAACCTGATCGTCGATCAGACGACGACCACGCGCCCGGCGCCGGCCGGCGTGACGCCGCTCGGCCCCGGCAACCCCGCGGCCCAGGCGGCGCACGACAACCCGTGCGGCCAGGGCGGGTTCGTCTGCGGCGATCCGGCTCCGCTCGATCCCGCGGATCCGACCGGCTCAGTCTTCATCCCGAACATCACCCCGGACTTCGGCCTGTCCGCGCCGTTCAACCTGATGTTCACCTTCTTCGGCCAGTTCTTCGATCACGGTCTCGACCTGGTCCCGAAGTCTGGCGGCACGGTGATCGTCCCGCTGAAGTCCGACGATCCGCTGTTCGTCCCCGGCAGCCCGACCAACTTCATGGTCATGACGCGCGGTGAGCTGCAGCCCGGCCCCGACGGCATCCTCGGCACCGCAGACGACGTCAAGGAATCGATCAACCAGACGACGCCGTGGGTGGACCAGAACCAGACCTACACCTCGCACCCGGCGCACCAGGTGTTCCTGCGCCAGTACGTCTGCGGCACCAACACCGCCGCGGCGACCTGCGGCGGCGCGGCCGGCGCGCCGATCCCTGACGGCAAGGTGCTCGACGGCGACCACTGCGGTCCGCGCGGCACCGGCTTCCAGGGCGACGACATCTGCAACATCGGCAACTGGGGCAAGGTGAAGCTGCAGGCGGCCCAGAAGCTCGGCATCCAGCTGCTCGACACCGACGTGCTCGATGTGCCGCTCGTCCTCACCGACCCGTACGGCCACTTCAAGCCCGGCCCGCACGGCTTTGCGCAGCTCGTGCTCCCGCCGGCCGTGCCCGGCGGCGCGAACCGGCTCCTCGAAGGCGACCCGGCCGCCAACGGCGGCAAGGGTGTGCTCGTCGACGGCGCATTCCGGACCGGCCACGCGTTCCTGAACGACATCGCGCACAACGCGGTGCCGGTCGACGCCAACAACAACCCGCTGCCCGCCGACACCGACACGACGATCTGCGACTTCCGTCAGGTCCCGTCGTGCCAGCAGCCGAACACCTACGACGACGAGCTGCTCAACGCGCACTTCGTCACCGGTGACGGCCGCGGCAACGAGAACATCGCGCTGTCGACGGTGCACCAGATCTTCCACGCCGAGCACAACCGGCTCGCGTCGGAGTTCGACCACAACATCAACCTGCCCGTCGACCGCCCCTGCGCCGCACGGGTCGGCTTGGCGCCCGGCACCCTGTGCAACGCGTTCGGCTTCACCCAGGCGGAAATCAACGCCTGGCACGCCGTCGATCCGGGCTCCGGCTGGGGCTACGGCGAGCGCCTCTTCCAGGCGGCGCGCTTCGGCACCGAGATGCAGTATCAGCACCTCGTGTTCGAGGAGTTCGCGCGGACGATTCAGCCGCTGATCTACGCGTTCCTCGGCGGCATCACCTCGATCAACGGCGCCATCCGGGCGGAGTTCGCGCACACGGTCTACCGTCTCGGCCACTCGATGCTGCCCGAGATCATGCATCGCGAGCTGCCGGCGGCCGGCGGCGGCGTCACCACCACGCCGTTGCGGTTGTTCAATTTGTTCCTCAACCCCGAGTCGTTCAACTTCCAGCCGGGCGACCCGGCACCGACCAACGGCAATTCGGCGTTGAACGGAACGTTGACGGCCGCGCAGGCGGCAGGAAGCCTCATTAACGGCCTGTCGAAGCAGGTCGGCAACGAGCTCGACGAGTTCGTCACCTCGTCGGTGCGCAACACCCTCGTCGGCCTGCCGCTCGATCTGGCGGCGATCAACATCGCGCGGGGTCGCAGCGAAGGCATCCCGGGTCTCAATCCGGCGCGCCGCGAGCTGTTCGGCAAGACCAAGAACTCGGCGCTGGCTCCGTACGCGAGCTGGTTCGACTTCGGTCAGGGCCTGCGGCACCACGAGTCGCTCGTGAACTTCATCGCCGCGTACGCGACGCATCCCAGCGTCACCGGCGTCTCGACGGTCGCCGCAAAGCGAGCGGCCGCGCAGAGTCTGCTGGCGAACAACCTGTTCATGTTCGCGACGACGCCGGCGCAGGCGACCGCGGCCGGCTGCGCGGACGCGACCTGCGGTCTCGACAACATCGACTTCTGGGTCGGCGGCCTGGCCGAGCGGCAATCGACGTTCGGCGGCCTGCTCGGGACGACGTTCAACTACATCTTCGAATCGCAGCTCGAAGATCTGCAGAACGGCGATCGCTTCTATTACCTGCAGCGGACCGACGGCCTGAACATCCGCTTCTCGCTCGAAGGCAACTCGTTCGGCGAGCTGGCGCGGCGCAACACCACCACCGGCGTGACGATGGGCAAGATCTTCAGCACGGCGGACTTCAACTTCACGCCGGCGACGGCCGACGGCATCCTCGATCCGACCGATCCGAACAGCCCGGTGATCATCACCCAGCCGGACGGCACGAAGCTGTTCTTCGACCCGCTTCACCGCGGCAAGAACATCACCTTCAACGGCGGACCGGGCGACGATCGCTTCAAGGCTGACATCGGCGACGACACGCTCTACGGCAACGGCGGCAACGATCGCCTCGAGGGCAACGACGGCAACGACATGCTCTTCGGTGGCGATGGCGACGACGTCCTGTTCGGCGGCAACGGCGACGACATCCTCAGGGGCGGCCCCGGCAACGACGCGCTGTCGAGCGGCCCCGGCTTCGGCGCCGACCTCGAGATCGGCGGCGACGGCAACGACTTCATGGTCGGCGGCGACGACGGCGTCGAGTACTTCGGCGGCCCCGGCGACGACATCATCGTCGACGGCGCGATGCGCGCCGAAGGCATCTTCGGCGGCGACGGCGACGACTGGATCTACGACGGTGACGGCCACGACGGCGGCATCTTCGGCGACGGCGGCAACGTGTTCGACCTGCTCGCCGGCCTGTCGGCGATCGGCGGCGACGACGTCCTCGGTGGCGGTCCCGGCCAGGACAACCACTTCGGCGAGGGCGGCGACGACATCATGCTGATGTCGGAGGGCTCGAACAAGTTCTTCGGCGACTACGGGTGGGACTGGATCACCCTGCGCGGCTGGGGTGCGCCCGAGTTCATCGAGCTCGACCTGCTCGCGAACCCGAACGTCGCGCTGAACTTCAACGATCTCCGCAACCGCTACCGTTTCGTCGATGGCGCGTCGGGCTGGAACCTGGACGACCACATCGCCGGATCCAACAACGTCCTCTGCGATCCGGCGGTCGAAGCGCTGGTCGTGGAATGCCTCGTGCCCGGCATGGAACTGGTGCGCGGCACGCCACCGGTGCAGGTGCCGGCGATCGGGGTTCCCGGCCAGTTCAATTTCCGCGGCGGCAATGGCGCGTCCAAGATCGCCGGCCTCGTGGATCTGATGGGGCCGAACGGTTTCAACGCCGACCTCGACGCTCCGGCTATTCCGGGCACGCTGCGCAACGTGAAGAACGTCGGCTTCATGGGCGGCGATATCCTCCTCGGCGGCCCCGGCAGCGACACGCTCGAAGGCAAGCGGGGCGACGACCTGATCGACGGCGACCTGTGGCTCAACGTCCAGCTGCGAGCGGTGCTGAACGACGGCACCATCAAGCTGGTCGACGATCCGCGCGACCTCGTCGACGACGTGTTCGCCGATCCGCAGCGGTTGAATCCCGGGAACATCTCGATCATCCGCACGATCGTGACGCCGTCGCCGCAGCCGCCGCCGGACTGCGGCGCGGTGAAGCCGCTCAACTGCGACACGGCGGTGTTCAACTTCCCGCGCGATGAGTACGACATCGCCGTGAACGCGAACGGCACGGTAACCGTGTTCCACAACCCGGCGAAAATCGGCGGGTTGCATCTCGATGAAGGCACGGACACGTTGCGCAACATCGAGCAGATCCGGTTCTCCGACATCACGATCCCGACGCCGAAGCGGCTCAACACGGTACCTGCCGTCAAAGGTCTGACGCAGGCGGCGGCGACGACGTTGATCCGCCAGGCCGGACTGCGAGTCGGCACGGTGACCACCGCCAACAGCCCGCAGTTCAAGATCGGCACGGTCATGGCGGTGAACCCGCTCGAGGGCACGCTGCTGCCGGCGAATTCGCTGGTCGATCTGGTCATCTCGCTCGGGACGATCGTACCGACGGTGACGGACCTCCCGCTGGGTCTCAGTACGACTCGGGGCACCGCGCTGAACCTCATCTTCGAAGCTGGCCTGGTGGCCGGAGTGATTACGCAGCAGAGCAGCAATACCGTGCCTGTCGGCGTCGTCATCAGCCAGGATCCGGCTGCCGCCGCAACCGTCGAGGTTGGTTCGGCGGTCAACCTCGTCGTCTCGAGCGGACCTCCGCCGGTGACGGTGTTGAACGTCGTCGGTCAGACGCAGGCAGCGGCCACTGCGGCGCTGCAGGGTCAGGGGCTGACGGTGTCGGTGACCTTCGCGCCGAGCGCGACGGTCGCGGCTGGCATCGTGATCAGCCAGACGCCGACGGGCGGTTCGAGCGCGGCGGGCGGGAGCAACGTGGCCCTCGTCGTCTCGACCGGCACGGCGCCGACGATCGCAACGTTCGTAACCAAGAACAACAACACGCCGAACACGACGATCGCCAGCCCGGCGTTCGCGGTCGCGGCCAACACGCTGCTGGTCGCGTTCATCTCGACCGACGGCCCGGCGACGGGCGCGAACGTCGTCGTGAACGGCGTCAACAACAACAACAGCGCCCCGGCGCTCACCTGGACCCGGGCGCAGCGCGTCAACACACAGCACGGCACCTCGGAGATCTGGTGGGCGTTCTCGCCGACGGTGCGAGCGTCGATGACCGTCACCGGCGTGCTCAGCCAGTCGGAAGTCGCGCAGATGACGGTGGTCGGCTTCACCGGTGCGCAGAACTCGCTCACCGGTGCGGCAACGGCAATTGCCAACAAGGCGACCGGCGTCGCCGGTGATCCGTCGCTGACGATCACCACGACGAAGGCCAACTCGTGGGTGTTCGGCGTCGGCAACGACTGGGACAACCGCAAACCGCTGACCGCAGCGGCCGGTTCGACCATCCTGGCGCAGTCGCCAACGGCGATCACCGACACGTTCTGGACGGTGCGGTCGACCAACCCGCAATCGCTCGCAGGCGTGCCGACGACCATCGGCGTGACCGGCCTCGGAACCGATCGCTACAACTTCGCAGTGATCGAAATCCGGCAGCCGTAACCATCGGGTTCTGTCAGTCCTTGGGTCGGGCGTCCGCAGGGGCGCCCGGCCCCTTTTTCGGAGACCAGCAGTTTCAGCACGAGGCCGTCACGTGGATCAGATCGAAGCGATCGCCGAGGACGTTCACCGGTTCGTCGCACGCCACGTCGCCAACAGCGACGACGCCGCGGATATTTCACAGGAAGTGATGACGATCGCCTGTGCGAACGTCAGGACCTTCACCGAGCAGGTCGACGGGTACCTGTTCGCGACCGCCAAGCGGCTGATCGACGACTATCACCAGCACCGCCGCGAGGTCGACTTCGTCGCGATCGATCCGGCGGGGTCCGGTGAACAGGAGTCCGCGCTGCGGGTTCAGCCCGACAGCGTCGCCAGGGTCGACGTCCGGCGCCGCGTCATCAACTGGCTGCGCCGGTGCAACCAGGTGCTGGAGCCGGGACAGCAGGTCGCGGTCCTGCTCGCCGATATCTACGGGTACGCCGACAAGGATTCGGCGGCGATGCTCGGGATGAGCCTGCCGAGCTTCAAGACGCTGCTGCACACGGCACGCACACGGCTGAAGACGTTCGACGATCACCTCGGCCGATCGCGCGTCGCGGTCCGGCGCTCGCGGATCGGCGTCGTCTGTCACATCCAGAGCACGAAGCTGTATCGGTTGCGCGAATATCTCGTCAACGGCCTGCGGGTCGCGATGCTCTCGGTCTGATCGGTCAACGCCAATTGAGCTCGAGCGGCCGAACCGAATTGACAGCGCCGGTATAGAGAATTGATGCGAGCGTCATGCGGCCCGCCTAACGTTTGGCCCCATGACACATCACCTGCGCTCAACTCGGATGCTTCTGTGGACGGGCGGATTCCTCGCCGCCGGCGCGGCTGCGCTTGCGATTGCCGTAATCGTCGGCAGGCAGCCGGACGGCAGCGTGCTGCTGCCGAACGGCCAGACGATCACGCCCGCCGGCACGCAAATCGAGGTCCACGATCGGCCGCTCGGCATTGCGATCACGCCCGACGGGCTGCAGGCGGCGGTTGCCTCCGCCAGTAATTTCGCGCCGCGCGCGCTCCAGTTCATCGACCTCGCGACACAGACCGTTGCGCAGACCATCCCGATTGGCAACAGCTTCGTCGGCCTGGCGTTCACGCCCGACGGCAACACCTTGTATGTCGGCGGCGGCGCCGACAACGATGTCAAGATCTTCAAGCGGCCGGCGAACGGTCCATGGGCGCTCGCCTCGAGCATTCCGATTCCGTCGTCGGCGCCGCAGGGGCTGAGCCTCAGCCCGGCCGGCGACACGCTCTACGTCGCGCTCAATCGCAGCCACACGGTCGGCATCGTCGACACCGCGACGCGGGCGGTCGTCCAGGTCGCGACGGGCGCGTTCCCGTACACGACGACGGTTTCGAAAGACGGCCGGAAGGTCTACGTCAGCAACTGGGGCGGCCGGCTGCCGCACGCCGGCGACGCGACCGACGGCGCGAACCCGGTGGCGGTCGATCCGGCGACCGGGATCGCCAACAACGGAACCGTCTCGGTGCTCGATACCGCCAGCGGCGCGATCGTCAAGGACATCGCTGTCGGTCTTCATCCATCAGCGATGGCGCTGAGTCCCGATGGCGCGACCCTCTACGTGACCAACGCGAACAGCGACTCCGTGTCGGTCGTCGATACAGCGCGCGACGCGGTCGAGCGGACCATCGACGTGCGCCTGACCGACTCGTCGCCGCTCGGCAGCGCGCCGAACGCGATTGCCGTGAGCAGCGACGGCGACACGCTGTACGTGGCGAATGGCGGCAACAACGCGATCGCGGTGGTCGAGGCGCGTCGTCACGGCCGGGGCGACCGCGTTCGCGGTTTCATCCCGGTGGGCTGGTTTCCGACCGCGGTCGCGCTGACCAGGGCCGACGACCGGCTGATCGTCGGCAACGGCTACGGCTTCGGCTCGATTGCGCCGGCGCCGGCCGGCGCGGCGGGGCGCCGCTACCAGTACCGCACCGGCGAAGTCTCGATCATTGCGGTCCCGTCGAATCAGGGCCACTTGAATCAGTACACCCGCCAGGTGATGAAGAACAACGAGACCCTCGGCGGCGGCGAATCGCCGGCCCGGCTGGCGGCGGATGACGACCTGCCGGCGAGCGGCCGCCGGCACCGCGAGTCTCCGCTCAAGCACGTCATCTACATCATCAAGGAGAACCGGACCTACGATCAGGTGTTCGGCGACTTGCCGCAGGGCAACAGCGATCCGACACTGACGCTGTTCGGCCGCACGGTGACTCCGAACATTCACGCGCTGGCCGAGCAGTTCGTCCTGCTCGATAACTACTACACCGCCGGCGACCAGAGCGGCCTCGGGCACCAGTGGTGCGACGAGGGCTACGCCGACGATTACGCGCACAAGTACGGCAACGCGCGCAACGACTTCGCCGGCACCAATCCGATGGCGTTCGCGCCGAGCGGGTTCCTCTGGGACAACGCCCGCGCGCACGGCCGGAGCGCGCGCATCTTCGGCGAGTTCACCAACCGCACCGTGGTGACGCCGTCGAACGCGACCTGGACCGATTTCTATACCGCCTGGAAGAACGGCACCGCGGGCCCGAGCATCGTCGGCGCGTCGAGCGTCAAGAGCGCGCAGCCGATCACCTCGCCGATCTTCCCCGGATACGACCTGCGCATCACCGAACAGCTCCGGGCGGACCTGTTCCTGCGTGAATTCCGCGATTTCGAACGCAACCACACCCTGCCCGATCTGATCGTGATGCTGCTGCCGATCGATCACACGCAGGGCACGACGCCCGGCTTTCCGACGCCGCGGGCCATGGTCGCGGACAACGATCTCGCGGTCGGGCGGATCGTCGAGGCGGTCTCGCACAGCAGTTACTGGCCGACGACGGCGATCTTCGTCACCGAGGACGATTCGCAGGACGGCGCCGATCACGTCGACGGCCATCGCAGCGAAGCGCTGATCGTCAGCCCGTACACGCGACGCGGCGCGGTCGACAGCACGCTGTACTCGACGACCAACCTGGTGCGCACGATCGAGGACATCCTCGGGTTGCCGCCGATGAACCAGTTCGATCGGGCGGCGCTGCCGATGGCGGCGTCATTCGCGAACGAGCGCAACACTGCGCCGTTCGACGCGCTGGCGAACACGACTCCGCTCGACGAGATGAACGCCCCGGTCGCCTCGCTGCACGGTCTGGAGCGCCGGCTGGCGGTGGCGTCGATGGCGATGGACTTCTCGGCGCCGGACAACGCGCCGGGTGATCTGCTCAATCGCGTCATCTGGCATTCGGTGAAAGGCTCCGGCACTCCCTATCCAGGCGTCGCGCAGGCGTCGTGTCATCCGTCGCTGCGAGCGCTCGGAGTGGCAGGAATCGAGTAAGACTCGGCGGCCTCGACAATCGATGGCAGGCTCGTTAAGATCCTCGGGCCACCTGTCTGCCTCGAAGCCGCGCCGATGATCTACTACGCGCTTGGCGGCCTGCTCGTTCTCGCGGCGGCCGCTCGTCTCATCGTCTGGTCCCGCCGGAGGACGACCGATTCAGTGTCGGAGCGTTTGCTCGCGCGGTTGCGATCGATCGATCAGTAGTCCGCCGCGATCGACGCGCGCGCGCCGCGGGCCGTCCGCTGACGTCCCGTGGTCGCGCGACACCTGCAGGTGCGCTCTGCGACCACCCTCTCCACACGAAAGATTTCGCCGTCTCCACGCCTACCACAGCAGCAGCCCTCATTTCGATGGGCGACGTGGAGAATCGAGCGATGAATCGGCAGCAGTCGAAACGATTTCTGTGTGGGATCTGCGCGAGCGCGGCGATGGTCGTGGCGTTGACGGCCGGCGTGCGGCTGCACGCGGCGGCGGACGGGACCGCGATCGTCGCGTGCGTCGGGACGAGCGGGGACGTGCGGATCGTGACCGGCGCCGGCGAATGCGGGAAACACGAGACGCCTCTCACCTGGAACGTGCAGGGGCCGGCGGGAATTCCCGGGCAGACCGGGGCGACGGGTCAAGCGGGACCTGAAGGGCCCGCCGGCCGCGACGGCCGCGATGGCCGCGATGGAGGCGGCAACGCGCCGCCGGCGCCAGTGGTCACCGCGCAGATGAAGATCGACAGCCTGAACGGCAACAACCCGACGCCGATCCTCGGCTTCTCGCTCGGCGCCGCCAACAGCGTGTCGACGGCGGGCGGCGGCGGCGGCGCCGGCAAAGTCACCTTCTCGAACCTCGTCGTGTCGAAGATGCTCGATGGCGACTCGGTGCCGCTGCTCCAGGCGGCCGCGACCGGCCAGCACCTGA
>Ga0134121_10004378_pt1 | contig 11587 bp, 10 predicted proteins | sample KB301_FD_96463 | JGI IMG/M metagenome (GOLD analysis project Ga0134121, IMG submission 96463) | Terrestrial soil microbial communities without Nitrogen fertilizer from Kellogg Biological Station, Michigan, USA - KB3-0-1 | ecosystem: Environmental > Terrestrial > Soil > Unclassified ...
ATCGCCTTCGAGAATCCGGTCCACGACGTTCATGCCGCTCGCGACCCGCGCGAAGATCGTGTAGGAGTGATCCAGACGGAAGTTGTCGATGAGATTCACGTAGATCTGGCCGTCGCCCGTGTCCAGGCCGCGCGTGGAGATGCCGACCGACCCGCGCGCGTTTCGCGCGAGGCCGATTTCGTCACGCATGAATGCGGCTGTGGCGCCGTCGTATTCATCGGCGCCCGGGCTTCCACCCTGAATGACGAAGTTCGGAACCATGCGGTGGAACGTCGTGCCGTTGTAGGCACCGCGTGCGGCAAGGGCCGCGAACGTCGCGACGGTCGCGGGCGCGTCGTCGTTCATCAGCTCGAGCGTGAACGTGCCACCCCCTTTCATCGACACGCGTGCAACGGCCCCATCGAGCGCTCGGCGCTCGGCTTCCGACGGGAACGCGGAAGCGGCATACGTCTTCGTCACGGGCTCGACCTTCGTTCCCGTGCGTTGCGTCAGGATGTCCGCAGCCAGCGAAGCGACGGCCGGGTCGACGTCGTTCAGCAGTACTCGCAGCGTGCCCACGGCGTCCGCGTCGCCGGCTTCGCGCACGCGCTCGAGGAGTTGCACGCGGGGGTCGCGCCACGGCGCGCGGCGGTCCGTTGTGAGGCGCCGCAGCGCCGCGAGCACGTCGTGCATGTGCGACGGGAGGTCCGGCGCGCCCTTGAGTCTGCGCGCCGCCGCGACCAGGAGGCCCGCGTGGCTGCTTCCGAGCGCGCGAATCGCGTCGTCGACCGTGGTCATGGCCTCCGCCGCGACGTTGGGATTGGGGTCGCGAGCGAGGCGTGCCGTGACGGTATCGTTGTGCGCGAGCTTCGATGCGGTCGCGGCGTACACGCGGACCTGCCACACGGTATCGCGCGCGAACGCTGCCACGAGCGCGCGAGCGCTGTCCGGGGCCACGCGCGCAAGGGCGACGATGGCGTGCGCGCGAATGCGCCATGATCTCCCGCTCGACAGGAGCGCCGTGACGCCTGCCGGTGCGCACTTTCGCATTCCCAGCACGTCGACGGCGGCGAGCGCCACGAGCTCGCTCGAATCCCGCGTGGCCGTGAGCGCCTGTTCACACGTCGCGTGCAGCCGTACGATCTCGTAGCGCACCATCGGCGAGGGATCGCCGTTCGCGCCGAATCCTCCAACCACGGCGAGGCGCCGAACCTGCGGACTCGAATCCTTGAGCGCGAGCGACAGTGTCTCGGGGTCGTGGTCCTGCGCCGCGTTGAGCGTGAGCAGCACGAGCTCCCGAAACTGTTCGTCCGTGTTCGCGCGAAACGCGCGGTGCAGACGCGCGATCGTCGAATCGGCGGGGCGCAGCGAGCGATTCAGCCGGAAAAGTGACTCGATGCCGCGGGCCGCTCCCCGCGCCGCGTCGATGTCGGATTCCTTTCCGAGGGCCGCGCTCAGCTGTGACTCGGCACCGGCTGCCGGCGGCGTAATCCGGCCAATGGTTTCATGAATCGCGCCGCGCACGCTTCCGTCGCGTTCACCGGCCAGGTATCCGGAGTAATCGCCAGCGATGTTGAGCTGCCCGAGCGCGTTGAAGGCCTCGCGCCGAACCGCGGCAGCGCGCGACGTGGTCAGCGCGAGGACCGCATCCTTGAGCTCCGGCCTCCCAAGCCGCCCCGCAGCGCGTACGGCCACACGCTGGACCGCGGAATCCTGCGATGCGAGACCGCGCTGAATGGGCGTCAGATCCCGCGCGCGATTGTGCTCGGCTTCCAGGATCTGTTGCGCGGGCGATTGGAGGGCGAGTGCGATAAGAACGGAAAGCATGACGGAAAAGTTGCAGGTGCAAAGCGCCAAGCGCAAAGCGTAGAGCGCACAGCGTAAAGCGCCTTATTTGCCCATCGCGCCCTGCGCCTGGTCTTCCGCGAACACCGGCGCCATGAGACCCGCGAGCGACCGCCCGTGCGGGTCGCGGTTCGCGCGAACCTCGTTGACCATTTCGAGCGCCGATTTCGTGCAGGGGGGAAGGTCACGTGCGGATGTGCCGAGCGGCGTCACACGTTCGCCCCAACGCACCAACAGCGAGCAGTACGTGAGTCCGCCGCCAAATGCCGGCATCAGAATCCGTGCACCCGGTTTCACACGTCCGGCTTCGAGCGCATCGACGAGCGCGACGGGTACCGTCGCCGCGCTCATGTTTCCGTATTTCTCGACGGTCACGATCACGCGGTCCATCGAGATCCCGGCGTACTTCGCGACCGCTTCGATGATGCGGAGATTCGCCTGGTGCGGAACCACGAGGTCGATGTCGCCAGCCGAGAGGCCGCAGTCCGCGAGCACGCGGGCCGACGCCTGCGACATGGCCGTGACTGCGCGCTTGAAAATGGCCTGTCCGTCAAAATCCCAGATCGCGTCGCCGAACGTGATGTTGCGGCCCGCGTACCCGCAGCCCACTCCGCGCACCCGCAGCGTCTGGCGCGCGTCCGCGTCGCACCCCAGCACACTCGCGAGCACGCCTTCTTCGCGGTCTGTCGCCTGCAGTACGACCGCCGCCGCTCCGTCGCCGAACAGCACTGCAACGTTGCGATTGGTCCAGTCCATGTACCGGCTGATGAGCTCGACGCCGATGACCACGGCGGTGCGCACCGTCCCCGTCCGAATCATCGCCGTTGCTGCTGCGAGCCCATAGCAGAAACTCGTACACGCGGTGTTAAGGTCGATCGACGCCGCCTTGTGCGCCCCAAGCAGGACCTGCACTCCCGACGCGCTGTTGGGACACAATTCGTCGTTGCTCACGCCGCCATAAATGATGAGATCAACGTCATCGGGGGCGAGGGCGGCGCACGCCAGGGCGCGGTCGGCAGCGACGGTTGCCATCTCGATGGCGCTGGTATGCGAGATCCGGCGCTCGCGCATGCCCGTACGCGTCGTAATCCACTCGTCGGTTGTATCGAGGAACGTCGCCAGGTCCGCGTTGGTGAGGGTGGCCGGCGGCATGCATGCGCCCCATCCTGTGATTGCCGCGTAGGTCATCTCCCACTCCTCCCGTTCAGAACGACGCGTGTCTCTTGTGTATGTTTAACGCGCCGACGGGCCTGATGCGCAAGCGTGCCGCCGGTGCCGCCCTCCACCCGGGGTCTGATCCATGGATTTGTCGATCGTGGCGCTGAACTTCGCCTACGCCATTTTCGGTGTCGTCCTCATGTACCTGAGCTACCGGGTGATCGACAAGCTCACGCCCGAGGTGGACTTCCCCGCGGAGCTCAAAAAGGGCAACGTCGCCGTGGCCATTTTCATCGCGTCGCTGTTCATTGCGATCGCCCTGATCATCGGCCATGCGCTGAACTAGCGAAAACCGAAATGAAAGCGGAAAGGGAGGGCCGAAACTGAAATGCAGGAACCGACGTCCCAGGCCTGCGGTCCGCGCTTCTATTTGAGTTTGGTTCTTCTATCTGCGTTTCTTTTTTGGTCTTCGCCGCAGGCGTTGGCGCAGCAGGCGCGCGGTGCGGCGCGAACCGCAGACGAGAAAAGCACCGCGCGGTTCGACGAAACCTTCCGCAAATACAGCAAGCGGTACTTCGGCGTCGCGTTCGACTGGCGCCACTTCAAGGCGCAGGCGATGGCGGAAAGCGAGCTCAATCCGTCGGCGCTGAGCCATGTCGGCGCGAAGGGCCTCATGCAGCTCATGCCGTCGACATTCAACGCCATCGCGTCGAAGCGTCCGGAGTTCACGTCGATCGACGACCCGGAGTGGAACATCGCGGCCGGCATCATGCACGACCGCTATCTGTGGAAACTGTGGTCGCCGGTCATCGACGAGCCGCAGCGCCCGGCGTTCATGTTCGCGAGCTACAACGCAGGGGAGGGCACGATCACGCGCGCCACAAAAAAAGCTGAGGCCGCCCAGCTGCAGGCGACCTCATGGGACAGCATCGTGCAAGTGGCGCCGACCGTCACCAACTGGCGCTACCAGGAGACGATCGGATACGTGAAGAAGATCGACTCCAATTACGCGGCGTTGAAGAGGAAGTGAACGGAAACGCGGTTACTGATGAATCGCGATGAACCACGCTGCCTTTATCGGGCCGCGTGCGCCTCGCCCGCCCGCGCGCCCGGTCGCCGGGGGTGAACCCGCGGCCGGTGCCGGTGCGGGTCCGTATTCGGGCTGGAACAGGTACGCGACGTGCTTCACGGGATCGACGGTGATCGTTTTCGCGCCCGGAACCGTTGTCACCGTCGCGACAACCGTGTACTTGTCGGGTCCATCCTGCCGTGCGACGACGACGTTGCCCGGGTCGCCGTTCGGAATGTAGATCAGCTTCTGCGACGGATCGTAGCCGAGCGCATCGACGCCGTCGTGACTTGCGATCTTCGCCACGACTTTGCCGGTCTTCGCGTCCGTCACGACCGAGCTGTCGGCGCAGCCGGAGAACACGCGGTCCGTGGCCTTGTCGTACGCAATGCCGGTCGGTCCATCCTCGCAGCCCAGGGGCCATGAGGCGACCGACGTCCACGTTTTCGGGTCGATGACCTGAATGGTGTGCTTGTTCTCGTTGTTCACGAGGATGCGTCCACGCGAGTCGGCAACCGCCCCCTCCGGCCCGTTGTCTTCCAGGTTCGCGCTGCCGACAATGTCACCCGTCTTGGCGTCGAGGGCGACGAGCGTCCCCACGGGCCGGCTGTGGTTCGTGAGGTAGACGCGGTTGGACGCTTCGTCGTACATGATGCCGTCGAGTCCGCCCTGCGGAATCTTCACCTTCTTGATGAAGGCAAGGGTCTTGAGATCGAACACCGTCACGGTCGAATCGCCGGCGTTCGACGTGAACCCATGGTTTTCCTTCGCGGCGAGCGCGATGCCGTGCATGCGCGGCGTGTCGGGAATGTCGCCGAGGACCTTGCCGGTGCTCCCGTCCACGACCATCACGTGCGTCTGGCGCGACACGAACACGCGGCCGGTCCCGGGTTCGGCGGTGACATAGTCCGTCCCACCCTCGCCGCCGATGTTCCATTTTTCGACCTTGAACGTCTGTGCACCCGCGCGGGCCGAAAGGAGTGCGAGCGCCATCGCGCCCGCATACAGTGCGTGTCTCTTCATGAGTGTTGAGTAGCTTCGTTGAGGGGGAGTGTAAAACTAGGAACGCGGACCTGTAGGCAACATTACATGAGAAGACTCTTCCTCTCGGTTACGCTGTCGATTGCCGGCGCGCTCCCTGGCGGATTGCCCGCTCAGGCGCCCGCCTCGCTCGGCGATTCGGCGTTCGCCGCGCTTGTTGTCCGGCTTTCCGATGTGCCGGGGTTTTTCGACACCGATAACATCATTTCCAACGAGGACGCGTACCTGCACGTCGTCGGGACGCTCAAGCGGCGCGGGGTCACGGGCGGCGCCTACCTCGGCGTGGGACCTGATCAGAACTTCTCGTACATCGCCGCGGTGCGGCCGGAGGTCGCGTTCATCGTCGACATCCGGCGCGACAATCTGCTCGAACACGTGCTATTCAAGGAAGTCTTCGCGTTGTCGCGGAACCGGATCGAGTATCTCTGCCTGCTGTTCGGCCGCGCGGCGCCCGCGGACACGAGCGGCTGGGGTGCACGCGACGTCCGGGAATTGGTGGCGTACGTCGACACTGCGCGGAGCGACACCGGGATTCGCGCGCGCGCGCAAACGCGCGTGCTCGACCGCGCGCGTGCGTCGGCGCTCCACCTGAGCCGCCAGGATCTCGCGACGATCGGCCGCTTTCACTCGACGTTCATCCAGCAGGGACTGGGTCTTCGGTTCAATTCCTTTGGACGCGCACCGCAATCGTACTATCCGGACTACCGGCGCCTGATTCTCGAGACGGACCGCACCGGCCGCCAATCGAGTTTCCTTGCGCACGAGACGGACTTTCAGGTCGTGAAATCGCTCGAAGATCGCAACTTGGTGGTGCCGATCATCGGCGATTTCGGTGCGCCGAAGGCGATTCGCGCCGTCGGCGACTGGCTGCGCGAGCATCACCTCGCAATGACGGTGTTCTATACGTCGAATGTCGAGCAGTATCTGATGCAGAACGGCACGTTCGATGATTTCGCGGCAAATGTCGCGGCGCTGCCACGGTCACCCACCGCCGTCATGATCCGGAGTTACTTCATGGGCGGCCACCCGCTCAATGTTTCGGGGTATCACGTGACGCAGGTCGCACAACCGGTAGACCGGTTCGTGGCGCTCGAGGCTCAGCACGCGTTCACGAGCTATTTCGCTCTCGTGACGCGAGACGTGATCACGCCCTGACGCCTGCGGGTCTGAGCGGTCTGTATATTGGAGACCGAATGGCGAACGCAAAGAACAACCTCGTCGCGATGAGCACCGTGGCCGTGCTCGCGGTTTATGCCGCGGGGTTCACGCGCACGCGCGCCGCGGCGGAGCGATTTGCGGAGGCCGACGCGCGGGTTCGCCGCCCGATTCCAGAGCCCAACCTTGGCGTGGTCGACACGCCGCGTGTGGTCGCGTCCTCGTCTGATGCGGTGTCCATCAAGTCGCAGCCTGAACGAAAAACACCGGCTCCTGAAAGAGTCGTTGCTGCGGCCGCGCACCGTCAGGACACCGTCCTCGAGCGGGCCGCGCAGGAGACGCCGGCGAAAAAGGATTCCGGGAGTGCAACGACCGCACCCAGGACCGCCCAGCAGGCGGCTCCGGTTCCCGACACCGCAGCAATCCGCGCGGCGCAGGAAGATTCAGCGGCGGCCGCTGACACCGCGCGCGGCCCGTTCAAGGACGGAGTCTTCATGGGCTGGGGAACGTCGCGCCACGGCGACATTCAGGCAGCGGTGGAAATCAGGAACGGACACATTGTGGACGCGTATGTCACGCAGTGTCTCACGCGATATTCGTGCTCGTGGATTTCGTCCCTGCCGCCCCAGGTCGTTGCGCGCCAGAGCGCCAATGTGGATTACGTCTCTGGTGCGACCGAGAGCACCAACGCTTTCTACTACGCCATCGCCCAGGCGATCTCGCGCGCGAAGTGAGCGTGACGTGAGCGTGAAGTGAGCGCGAGGGAAGCCGGGTCGCTCGTTCACAGTTTCGGATGCATGGACACGGTTGTCACGATCGAGGTCGTGACGAGCGTGGACGACGCAGCTCACCTTGCCCAGGTAACTGCCGCGCTGCACCGTGCGGAGACGTGGGTTCGGGACGTGGAAGCGCGATGCTCGCGATTCGACGAGTCCAGCGAGCTTCGAATGCTCACGGCGCGCAGCAACGTTCCAGTTCCGGCGAGTCCCATGCTGTTCGAAGCCGTGGCATTCGCGCTTGCGGTGGCGGCCGACACGAATGGCGTGTTCGATCCGACGGTCGGGGACGACATGGTGCGCGCCGGATTCGATCGCGAGCATCGGAGCGGCGTACGTGTGACGCCGAGATCCGCGACTGACGGCGTGAGCTATCGCGATGTCGCGCTCGACGCGTCCGCACGCACCGTGATGACATCGCGCCCGCTCACGCTCGACCTTGGCGCGGTCGCGAAAGGACTTGCCGTCGATCTCGCCGCCCAGGAGCTCGGCGCGTATCCGGACCTCGCCATCGACGCCGGCGGTGATGTGTACGTGCGCGGGAAGAGCGCGCGCGGCGAGCGCTGGGCGGTGGGGATCAGGAACCCGCGCGGCGACGGCGTGCTCGACACGGTGTGCGTGGATCGTGGCGCCGTGTGCACATCCGGTGACTACGAGCGCACGGCCAGGGACGGAGAAGGGCACGTGCTGGATGCGCGCACGCGGCGGCCGGTGCAGGGAATTGCGAGTGCGACCGTGATTGCGCCGACCGCGATGGCGGCTGATGCGCTCGCCACGGCCGCGTTCGCGCTCGGCCCGCGAGACGGCATCGCCTTCATCGAGCGAAACCGTGCTGCCGGAATGATCGTGACGGACACTCTCGAGCGATATGTGACGACCTCGTGGGCGCGTGACTGAGCCGATCGCAGCCACGCGCGACAGCGGAGCCGCGCGCGTGGCGCGGTTTTTCCGGACGCCGAAAGGACTGGCCCTCCTCACGTTGCTGCCGCTCCTCGCGCTCGCGGCGGCAGGACAGGGACTCGCCCTCGCGGCGCCGTGCCTGCTGGCGGCCACGCTCACGGCGATGATCATTGATGCGCCGATCATCCGATGGCGCGAGCGCCGTTGGGAGTTTCCGAGCGGTGCGCTGCTCAGCGGACTCTTTGTGGCCATGATCCTGAGCCCGCGCGAACCCTGGCACGTGGCGGCCGTGACATCCGCCGTGGCGATCGTCAGCAAATACGTGGTCCGGACCGGGGCGGCGAACGTGTTCAATCCCGCGGCGCTGGCGCTCGTTGTTTCGTACTACGCATTCGACACCGCGCAGAACTGGTGGGGAGCGCTCCCGGAGCTTCCCGCTGTGGCCATCATCGTGTTGCTCGCCACTGGCGGCTTCATTGCTCAGCGCGTGAACAAGATCCCCGCAGTGCTTTCATTTCTTGGCGCGTACTTCCTTCTTGCGACTGTACTCGCATTTGCGGGTGACCCCGCTCGCGTCGCGGAGCTCTACCGAGCGCCGGACCTCCACGCGGCGCTGTTTCTGGCGCTCTTCATGGTCACCGACCCGCCGACGTCTCCGCCAAAGCAGCGGGATCAGGTCGTATTCGGCGTCATAACCGGTACCGTGAGCTTCGCCGCGTTCGAGCTCGTCGGCGCGGTCTACTTTCTGCTTGCCGGCGTGCTCGTGGCCAACGTGTGGGAAGCCGTTCGGCGGTACCGGGCACGCGGGAAGCGTCGGGCAACTACCCGACCCTGAACAATTCGGAGCGAAGTTGGCTATAACGCTCCAATGTTGCGGTTGCCGTTCGCCCTCGTGCTCGTTTCCTGCCCGTTGGTCACCGTGGCCGGGCAGTCGTGCGTTCCGCCGCTCTGGGGCGATGTCAATGCGGACACGCACGTCGACATCATCGACGCACAACAGATCGCCCGGTACAGCGTCGGCCTCAGCGTCGTGTACCCCGGGGCCGTTGCTGCTCGGGGCGATGCAAACAGCGATGCCGCCGTCAACATCATCGACGCGCAGCAACTCGCGCGTTTCACCGTCGGACTCTCCGCCTCCGCGCGCATCAACACGCGGCTCGACGCGATTCCGACGACCGTCGCGCTCGGTCCGGGAGGATCGCAGTCGATCCTGGTCGGGAACACACGCCAGTTCACCGCGATTCCGTTCGACGATACCAACACGGATGTCTCGGCGTGCGAGACCGTGGCGTGGACGTCGACGAACGCGGCGAGTGCAAGCGTAAGCAGTGCGGGACTGGTGAGCGCGCTGGCAACCGGCGTGACCACCATCAGGGCGACTGCGGGCAACGGCGTGGCATCCGTATCGGTGAATGTCGGGACTCCCGGCGGGCCCCTTCGCCCGAGCGCGGCCAATTCGCGCTACTTCACGGATAACTCGGGAAGCGCCGTGTATCTCAGTGGCTCGCACACGTGGAACGATCTGCAGGACGCGACGAATTTTGTGCCGTTCGCACCGTTCAACTGGCAGGGCTTCCTCGATTTTCTGACCACGAACCACCACAACTTCACCCAGCTCTGGACGTGGGAGAACACCGTGTGGCCCGACGCGGGATCGGTGTACACGCCCATGCCATGGGCGCGCACGGGCCCCGGCGTCGCGAATGATGGGCAGCCGAAGTTCGATCTGACGCAATTCAATGATGCGTACTTCAGCCGCTTGCGCCAGCGCGTCATCGACGCGGGCGCCAGGGGCATTTACGTGTCTGTCATGCTCTTTCAGGGATTCTCGATCGAAGACAGGGGAAGCGGCAATCCATGGCCGGCGAATCCGTTCAACGCCGCGAACAACGTGAACGGCATCAACGGCGATCCCGGCAATGATGGAAGCGGCGAAGAGACGCAGACGCTCCAGTTCCCGGCGATCACCAGCCTGCAGGATGCGTACGTTCACAAGGTGGTGGACGCGGTGAACGATCTCGACAACGTGCTATACGAAGTCGCGAACGAGAGCCACGGGAGCACGGCCGCGCTCGCCTGGCAGGAGCACGTGATCCAGGTCGTGCGCCAGTACGAAGCGGGCAAGAGCAAGCAACATCCGATCGGCATTTCCGCGCTGTATCCGAACGGCAGTGACGCGGACCTGTTCGCGAGTGCCGCCGATTTCGTTTCGCCGGCGGGTTCAACCGGCGTGAACGACACCCCCGCGCAGACCGGCGCAAAGGTCGTGCTGCTCGATACGGATCACATCTGCGGTGTGTGCGGAGACGGCGTCTGGGTGTGGAAGAGCTTTCTCCGCGGCGCGAATCCGCTCTTCATGGATGTGTTCGACGGATCCTATGGAGAGGCCGGGACGACAAACCCGAGCGACCCGAAATGGGTGTCGGCGCGGACCGCCATGGGGCAGACGCTCAGTTACGCGAAGCGCGTGAACCTGCTTGCGATGACGCCGCGTGCTGATCTCAGCTCCACCGGCTACTGCCTCGCGAATCCCGCGTCGATTGGCGCCGAGTATCTCGCGTACGCGCCTGCGGGCGGAGCGATCACACTGAATCTGTCGGCGACCATGGGCTCGCTCAGCGTCGAATGGTTCTTCCCGGAGACCGGGCAGACCGTCTCCGGCGGAACGACAACAGGCGGGGGCTCACGCACGCTCACTCCGCCGCAAGGGGGCGCGGCGGTCGTTTACGTGCGGTGACGGACTGACGGTCCCGCATTGCGGGCGGGGCCGGCGTTGGCGAGGATTCGGTTGCGCCGACTCGCCATGCGCGAAACCGAAGCCTGCATCACCGCCCTTCGCGGCGGAGACGTCGAGGGAGCGTGGACGCTCTTCATCGACCGGTACCGCCGACTGACCATCGCGGTCATCCGTCGCTATGTGACGGATGCCGACGACGTGATGGACGCGTTCGCGTACGTGTGCGAGCACCTCCGTGCCGGTGGCTGCGCGCGCCTCGCGAAGTTTGATGAGACGCGCGGCGCGTCGTTCGCCACATGGATCGTGGCCGTCGAACGCAATCTCGTCGTTGATTGGTTGCGCGCGAAACACGGACGTTCGCGGCCGGAGGCTCCAGCATCGTTGTCTCCGCTTGGGCGCCGCATCTATGAATATGTATTCATCCATGGGTACTCGCATCGCGAAGCTCAGGAGCTCGCGCGCACCCGCGGCGAAAGCGCGTCGCCATCCGAGCTCGCCAGTGCGCTCCGCGAAGCGAACGGCGCCGTGCTCGAAGACGGGCCTCGCGTGTCCGCTATCGCCGAGGAACCGCTCACGGATGACGTGGCCGCCGTCGAGCCGCACGATCCCTCTGGGGACACCTCCGAGGTCGAGCATGCGATGCGCGTCCTGCCGGCGGATGTTCAGCTCGCCATTCGGCTGTATGTGGTGAACGAAGTGCCGGCGGCCGACATCGCCGTCATGATGGGGCTGCGCGGCGCGAAAGCCGTCTATAACAAGGTGTACCGGGGACTGGCCCAGCTCCGCGACCAGCTTGGCGGAGAGGGGAAGCTGCGCGAACGCTAGGCTGAGCAATTCGGGCCCGCACCCGCCGTATCACCTCCGTCAGTCACGCTTCCTCTACGACGGAGCTCGAACGGTGCTTCATTCACCGTGGCGCACAGCGTC
>Ga0134121_10004380_pt1 | contig 11580 bp, 10 predicted proteins | sample KB301_FD_96463 | JGI IMG/M metagenome (GOLD analysis project Ga0134121, IMG submission 96463) | Terrestrial soil microbial communities without Nitrogen fertilizer from Kellogg Biological Station, Michigan, USA - KB3-0-1 | ecosystem: Environmental > Terrestrial > Soil > Unclassified ...
ATCGCGATGCCTCCGAGGGAACACAGGCGGCGGCAAGGCCATCCGGGAATGATCTATCATGTAGGAAAATCGGCCCAATCACCGTCGAGGAACGCCTCCTATCCTGCGAAGGTCCCGCTAGGGTCACGAAGCCCTGGAGTACCTGCCCACAACGGGCGACCAACTCGATCGCCGTGCCGACGATGTTGAGGTCGTCGCCTGCCTGCACTGCCTTGATCAGGGTCGTCAGCAGGCCTGGAACTGCCTCCGCAGCAGTCGCAGCGACATCGGCTGCACTGGTGATGCCGGCGGGGATCGGCTCGGGGTGTTGGATCCCGAGTTCGGCGAGTGTCTCGGGAAGCCCATCACCGCGCAGCTTGCTTGGCACGCGCGTCAGCACGCTCCCTAGCTTGAGAGTGATTCGCTCGAGCGTACCAGCACGGTCGGGCATGCTCAGCCACGGCCCTTCTCGCTAAGCAACAACTCAGCCTCGAGCTGTCGGGCTAGCGCGATCTCGTCAACGACAGCAGCTTCCAACTTGGTGGCCGCGGCAGCCGGTGTACGCTGGATGTCGTTGAGCTTGGTCGCGGTCGCCACAATCAGCTCAATGCCCTTCTCCTTGTACTTATCTATCAGCGCGGTGATCGGAAAAGCAACTCCCCAGCCCCAGAGCGACTCGCCTTTCTCCACTTGCGCCGCGAACAGCACGCCGACAATCTCGTTGGCGGCATTCACGATCGCTGATCCGGAATCGCCCTCGTCAGCGAACATCACCGCTTGGTCGGCGAGAGATGAGTTCGGCATGATCGCGAGCCCATTGTGGTAGATACGATCTGGAACATTCTTGCCCTTGGCCGTGCCGACATACGGGGCGTACATGATGGTGCCGCCGGTTAACCGGGTGGTCCGCCCGTACTTCCGTACCTTGTAGGCTTGGGACTGGCCTTCCTCATTTGTCAGCGAGTGGAAGCCCGTGATGTTGCCAATGCACTGGATTTCCGCAACCCATTCGGTATTGGGATCGAGCCCGATGAGCGCGGAATCCGTTCTTGGTAGCAAATCCGGAATGTTGGGATCCGCCGAGGATGAGCCGGAGTAGTCGGATGCGACCACCGCACCGAACGATCCTGAGTCATCAGCGTTCGCGCTGGGGTTGCCGACACGCGCGTTTGTATCTGTACCGTGCGGGTGGTCCTTGTCGAACAGCACGTGCCAGTTGGTCACACCCATCCCCTGCCTTGGATCCTTACCCTTCTCTCTAACAAAGAAGCCCATCGTGCCTTGCCCACGCGGTGAAGTCAGCGGCGAACCGGATATCTGCATACCCCCTTTGAGGGGCCGATGTTTGGTACTGTCACTGTTGGCAGATTCGACGCCCGGCACCTCCCCGAGCTCAAGCAATAACTTCGGCTGTCCCATCTCGACAACATCAGTTGGAATACCCTCGAATTCAGACGGAATTATGTCGTCGGGCGCGAGATCGCTTTGCCCGAGCTTTCGCGACACAAAGACCGCGAGGACTAGCTCCTTCACTGTTCGACCGCCGCGCATGCGATTGCCGATCGCCACGGCGTGTACATTGGGATAACGGCGCATCGCCTGGTATGCGCGCGCACTGAGTGCCTCGAGTTCCGGTTTGGTCAAGTGCGCCATGGCTGGCCTCCTTGCGATTCTCGCAGCACGTCGAGAAGCTCCGCATATGATGCTCCCCCGATCCGTGGTATGAGCGCGCGGTACGAGCGGATATCTTGCTTCAGCGCTGGACTACCGTACTCCTCAAACACGTCTAGGATTATGTGGAGGCACTCATCCGCCGAACGGCCGCTAATCGTCTCGGGCACCCGCGCTTCTACGCTATAGACTGAGCGTAGTGCTGCCTGGAGCAGTGCCGAACCACCGAGCCTATGCCAGCGAGTCGCGACCTTGCGGTTGGTGTTGACAAGCCGGTTGACTTCCGCAAAGTGGCGCCGCCATAGTTCGACTAGCAAGGATCCAAGATCGCTAGTCTCAAGATCTCGCGCGATCTCACCCCTAATCCAGGTTTTCTCAGGAACGGGCTCAAGCGACGCCGCTTTATCGTCGCCTGGGTGCACCGCGACTATGCGCTTCTCGTTGAGCGTCCCGACTGGGACGATCAAATCGAGTCCAGTGGCGGCGAATCGGGACTTGACCTCCGTGATCCCCCAAGCGAAGCCCCACCCAACTTTGACGTTATCGTCGACGTTTGCGTCTGCCACTGACGCCACCCCGAACAGTAGGCCGACGACCTCGTTCTTCTCGCTAACCACAGCCGCACCAGAGTCGCCCCAATCGGCGAACGTCGCTTCGCTCGAGGCGTCATCGCACGGGTTAGGTTTGATGACCATGTAATTGGAGGGCGAACCCAACTTGTGGGTAGAGTGTATCGCGACGACCGTCCCGCCGGTAACTCGCGTCGTGCATCCACGCTTGCGAACCAAGTACGTGCCGGTCTTTGCCTCAGCTTCGGTGATCTCGTAGTCACCGTTTGTGATTCCGATATCCTCGATTTGTTGGTAGTATTCTGTCTTCGGATCAAGAAGAATCGCTGCGGCATCCATCGTGGCATCGCGGAATCCCAAGAGAAACTTTCCGAACATCTGGTCGCAACACTTGCTACAGCTTTCTTCCGCCTTCGACTGGCCTACGCGCATCTCAGCAACTTCGGCTTGCGGACTGCTAAACAGGGCGTGGTGTGCCGTGATCGCGACGATGCGCTCGGGCGGCGGCTCGTTGCCGCGCGCGATGAAGCCAAGCGTGCCCTTGCCGTAGCAGTTCTCGCCTTCGATCTGCATCCCGGCACGTAGCGGGCGAGGCCATCTGCCGTCGGGAGAATATGGTCCTCCGAGTCGGGCCCCGGATACCGCGCTAGCGGGCCGCGGGCTCGGTGCTGCCACCACGTCAGTGGGCACGCCCTCGAACTCGGAAGGTACGAGTGCATCAGGCGACAACTGAGACCGCGGCCTCTTGTTTGAGACGAATACCTTTAGCACCAATTCTCCGGTGGGCATGCCGTCTCGTGTCCGACCACCGATGCCAACCGAATGGACCTCGGGCAGGTGGCGAAACGCGGCCATCGCGCGACCTACCAGGGCGACGCCTCCGTCATCACCAACGACCATGTCGCGTTTCCTTGTATCCATGTCGCACCTCGCTCGTAACGCTCAACGTTGGAGTGATACCATTATCATAGCCTGGTGAACGCCGCACTCGACTGCGTCGCGTTGATACAAGCTCAAAAGGCGTTGTACTGCAACGTCCACGTTCCGTACGTGCCTGTAGCAAAGTGAGGCATGCGCAATCAGATCAAGCGCACTGCCTGGAAGTTCAGCATTGAGCTCACGACCCAACGGCACCACTGTTGTTATGTCACTCCGGATTGTCCGGAGTGATTTGATGCGCGGAATTGTCCGTTTGTGGCCGCATTTTTCATTGTAGGCGGATCTCGAACTCGTGTTCCGCCGTCGCGTTCGTACCGCGACATGCCGTCGATCAGTGCATGTCGCTGCACTGGACGCGCCAGTAGGTGCCAGGTGGGGGAACACGGTGGGAATACCGTTTCGCCATCGCTCACGGACGATCGCTCGTGAGCGTCGAAAACGCTCATCGTGATCGGTGGTCCGACCAATCGGAGGGGCTGACAGAGGACTTGCGGCGGCGCACCAGGGCGTCGACCTCCAGTCAGAGCCTCCATCGCTCGACGTCGCTGTTGGTCAGGTCCGCGAGGTTCCCCAGCGTGTCACCCGGGCGAGGACGAAGTCGCCGTGCACCCGCAGCCGTGCGGAGCGGGCCATGTCTGCGGCGAGCTGTGTGGGGTCGGCGTCCTTGAACCCGGGCGGCAGCAAGGGATCCATCGGGACGCACCGGTTCAGCGGGAGCGTGGGCCTCAGCCCGCCCTGGCTGCACCAGAGGAGCACCCCACCGTCGAGGGGCACGCCTTCCACCGGGCCACCGATGAGATCCATCAAGCCCCCGAGGTGCCCGGGGAGCCCCGGGGCCGGGGACACCAGCTCCTCCATGGGTGGCATCCCGAGGCCGCACACCAGCACACGTGCCGGGCGGGTCATCGGTGGCTCCCGTGGTCTGAGGGCATCATCGGATCCTGTTTCCCCGGTGCCGTGCCGTCGCTGTAGTTCCACTCCTGGCTGGTCGGCACCGGCTGCGTGTCCGCAATCGCGACGTGGAACCCGTCGATCTTCGAGGCGGCGAACGCCGCCGACTTGGCGATCACCCCGAGCATGAAGCCGGCGTGCTCGAACAAGACGGGGTCGGCGCTGCTCCAGTCCTCGCCATCGAACCACTTCAGGGTGACCGCCGCCAGCGTGTCGACCTCGCCGACCGCGAGCCGCAGTTCGTCGATCCGTGCTGCGACGTCGGTCATGCGTCCCGCCGGTGTAGGTCGAGCTCGATGCCCGCGTGGATCGCGGTCAGGATCGACAAGCTGGCCGACTCCATCAGGAACGAGACGTGGCCCCGGCGGCGGGTGAGGTCGTCGATCTCCTGGCCGTCGTCGCTCCACAGCTGCACGATCAGCTCATCCGTTGCGGTGATCATCGTGTCGGCCCGCCCAAGGTTGTCGCGCAGCACGTAGAGCGTGCCGTTGAAGTCGAAGGGCGATCTTCCGACAGCGGCCGCGGCCGATCCGGCGGCGTTGGCTTCGATCTGGCCTTCGCTGCATCCACCGCCGCCTGCCAATGCCGGCCCCGGTCGTAGTCGCGCTGCCGCACGTGCCACGCGCGATCCGCCACGCGGCGCCGGGCCCGCTGACACTCCGCAGCCCCACATGCTCGCTGTCGAGCGCCCACCCTGGCGTCAGGCCGGAACCATCGTCGGCAGATACAGCACGGTCGCTTCTTGCGCACAGCGCCCACCAGCATCGCCGACCGCTGTGCGCTGGCTGCTGACCACCACGGGCATCGACCCGCCGGTAGCTCTCGACCCGCTCAGTGGGTCATTTCCGACGAGCAGGCCCGGGTCATTTCTGGCAAGCGTCGAAGCGACGGTGGCAGGGCGTCGAAGCGACGGTGGCAGGAATTTTTCAAGTGTGGCGAGATCGATTGGCTTGATCAGGTGTTCGTCTTTGACGGCGGCGGCGGTGACCTTGGTCGCGCCTGCGGAGCGCTCGCGATGTCGCGACCGCCGCGCGCACCCGCCGATCGCGGGGTACCATCCGAGGGGATCGCGCGCCGGACCGGAAGGCAGGTCGCTGATCGCGTGTAGCGCCGCCAAGGGCCGCAGCTCCGCGGTCGACGCGGACGTCCCCTAGCATTTATCCGGCCAATTCAGGTCGGAGCGGGTTCAAGGAGTCATGCGGCCCGAGACGTCCTGAGCGTGCGCAGGACCACGACGCGGTGGGGGACCTTGACTCGCAGCTTGAGCCGGCGTTGTCGCGGCAGCGCGTGCAGACCGAGCTGGCGGTCCCGCCCGCGGCCACGCGCACGTCGAGCCAGCGGTGGAATGTGCGCAGCGCATACTCACGGTCGCGTGCGACAGCCCCAGCTTGCAACGGCCCTACGCGCGAAAGGTCCGGCGAAAACCTTTGGTAAGCCCCCTTTCCCAAAGCCTTTTGGAAAGGCTTCTCCGCCGCCGATCCCGGTTCCACGACGTCCAAAGATGACCGGGATCTGGGGGGATCGGGTCGACCGGCGCGATCAGCGCGGGACCTTCTCGTCGACATTCGGCTCGGTGAGCAGGGTCTTGAGCGCATCGGTCGATGCCGCCGGCGCCTCTGCCGGCGGTGCCGCGGCTGGCGACAGCTGCTTGGCGTTCGCCGCGCCGGCTGAGAGCGTCGAGGCCGCGTTCACCACGGCCCGGGCGGCCTGGGCCGCCTGGGCCGCCTGGCCAGCCTGGGCGGGGTTGCCGCCGGCGAGCAGCTCGATCGGGACCGGCAGCACGATCGTCATGTTGGGCTGCGACGCCACCTCGACCATCGTCTGGTAGAGGCGGAGCTGCAGCGCCGCCGGATCGCCGGCCATGAGGCGTGCGGCCTCGGCGAGCCGCTGCGCCGCCTGGAGCTCGCCGTCGGACATGATGATCTTGGCGCGGCGCTCGCGCTCGGCCTCGGCCTGGCGCGCCATCGCGCGCTTCATCTCCGCCGGCAGCGAGATGTCCTTGATCTCGACCGCCGTGATGTTGACGCCCCACTGCTCGACGCGCGCCTCGAGGATCTCCTGGACCTCGGTGTTGATCTCGGCGCGCTTGGCCAGCACCTCGTCGAGCTCCATCCGGCCGATGATCGAGCGCAGGGTCGTTGCCGCGAGCTGTAGCGTCGCCGGCAGGTACTGCTCGACCCGCAGGATCGCGTCCATCGGCGAGGCGATCTCGATGTAGACCACCGCGTCGACGCCGATCGAGATGTTGTCGCGCGTGATCACCTCCTGCGGGGGGATCTGGATGACCTTGGTGCGGGTATCGACGGTGGTCGCGCGGTCGATGCCGAACGGCAACATGAGCACCACCCCGGGACCGAGCGCCTTCTGGCGCGCGCGCCCGAGGCGAAACACGATCGCGCGCTCGTACTCGCGCAGCACGCGCAGGCTGGTGAGCGCACCCATACCCGCGAAGAAGACCGCACCCAGGAGGATCATGAGCAGCATGGGTGAGGTATAGCCGATCAGGCCATTTCGATCTCATCGTCGATCTCACCGACCAGCACTTCGCGCAGGATGGGGTAGCTGCATCGGGGACATTCGTCGCCCAAAAACGCGTCGCCGACATCCATACCGCACCCTCCACACAGGCGTTCCCCGAACGGTTCGGAGAGGTCGTCGCGCCAGCGCGCGCTCGTGACGTCGAGCGCGACGCAGTGGCCGTCCTTGGCGTGCTCGCGCGCCTCGCCCACGGTGAGCGCGTAGTAAACATCCCGCCGGCAGCCCGTGCAGTGACGGACACCGTCGCGCCTGGTCGCCTGTAGCGCCGACCACGTCATCGGGCACTGAAAGCGGAACGCGACCCCGCAGCGCTCGACGGCGGGGCTGGCGATCAGGAGCCGCCATGCGACGTCGATCTCGGCGGCGAGCGCACCGAGCCGGCGCTCATGCGCCGCGCGCTCGGCGTCGCCGGGCTGCATCGCGAGCAGCTTGCCCTGGACGCGGACGAACTCCGCGCGCACCTGATCGCCCTGCTGCTCGAGCCAGTCGGCGTAGATGATCCGGCTCGTGTCGTCGTGCTGGACGATCGCGTGCAACAGCGATTGCTCGATCGGGCCATCGGCGGTGTAGCGATCGTGCGCGTCGACGGTGTCGATCTCGATGTGCCGACACACCAGCGTGAAGCCCCCGATCCGCACGTTGTCGGTCTCGCGAAGCACGACCATCGATTCGACGGGGCCCTCGTTGACATACGTGCCAAACTTGCTGTTCAGCGCAACGAGCACCAGCTTGCCGTCGCTCAGCAGCAAGCGTGCGTGGTGTTTGTCGATCCCCTTCGCGAACAGGATCACGTCGTTCTCCTGGGCGCTGCCGATCGTGATGGACTGACTCTGGTACACGAACCGCCGCACCACGTCCGAGTTGAGCTTCGTGATCGTGACGACGAGCATTTGTAGATAGTAGGGCGGGCCGTCCACCTGCGTCATCACGTCGTCGACCGCGGTCATCGCGTTGCCGGGCACGGTCGTCAAATTATCGAGGGCGGACGCCATGTTCCGTCCGGCATCGGCTGTGCACTGCCGAGGTGCCTACTTCCAGCCAGGTGTTTCCCCGATGTTCGATCCAGTTCAAGACGATCAGCTCGCAGCGGTTCAGGGGGATGGCATAGCCCGCCCCGGGCTGGAGCTTCCGGCACGGCCTGTAACCTCCGCGTCATCTGCGGTCTTCCATGAACCGGACCAGGACCTGGCCGGGCTATTCGACACGTCGAGATAGTAAAGATTCGCAGGAGTCCAGCGTGGCGTTGTGGCGCATGGCACCGCGCGAACTGTATCGCTGCAGATTGCAGAGTGTGGCAGCAACGCACGATATCGCCAGCAGGAGTGCTGCTGTGGGTGGAGTGTGATTTGCAGCAACCTCGAGCATGAAGACGCGAACGTGGCTGAAGCTCTCCACTGCCGCGGGGGCGATGTTGCTCATGCGGAGCGTGCTGCGAAGTCGTCGCACGATCGACCTCGCCGGCAGGGTCGTCGTGATCACCGGAGGCTCGCGCGGTCTTGGCCTGGTGCTCGCGCGTGCGCTGATCGCGCGCGGCGCGCATGTCGCGATCTGCGCGCGCGACGCGGACGAGCTGGCACGGGCCTGTCAGGAGCTCGAGCAGATGGGTGGCAAGGTGTTCAGCGCACCGTGCGATGTGACCGACCGCGACGACGTGCAGCGCTTCATCGCCATCGTCGAGGATGACTTCGGCCCGATCGACGTGCTCGTCAACAACGCGGGCATCATCCAGGTCGGTCCGCTCGAGCTCATGACCGAGGACGACCTCGAGTACGCGCTGTCCGTCAACCTGCGCGGACCGCTCCACGCGATGCGCGCGGTGTTGCCGGCGATGCGCCGGCGCAAGGCAGGCCGGATCGTCAACATCGCGTCGATCGGCGGCAAGGTCGCGTTGCCACACCTCGCGCTGTACTCGACGAGCAAGTTCGCGCTGGTGGGGCTATCCGAGGCGATGCGCGCCGAGCTCGTGAAGGACGGCATCTACGTCACGACCGTGTGCCCCGGCCTCATGCGCACCGGCAGTCCGCGCCACGCCTCCGTCAGCAGCCACCACCAGGCCGAGTATGCGTGGTTCACGATCGGCGACAGCCTGTCGATCACCTCGGTCAGCGCCGAAGCCGCGGCCGAGCAGATCATCCGCGGGTTTTCGCGTGGTGATGCCGAGATCACCATCTCGCCGCAGGCCAGGCTCGCGAGGTTGCTCCACGGTGTCGCGCCCGGGCTCGTTCAAGAACTGCTCGGTGTGGTCGCGCGTCTCCTGCCGGGACCCACGAGGTCGCCCGCTACGGATCAAGAGAAGGCCGGCGAGTCGGCGCTTGCGCCAGCTTTGCCGGCGGGTCAGCGCCAATCACCCCGAGTGAGTCGCTCCTGACCATCGCTGCGTTGGTCTCGGGCTGGACGAGATGACCTCGACAGCCCGTGAGCGAACGCAAGTTGCAACTCACGCCCGCGTCACGCGTCCGTTCCGACGGAATCTCCGTCGGAGATCCCTGGACCTGCGCAGGTGCACCCTGAACCGCGTGCGTGCGGGTGCGGAGGGTGTCTGCCGGGACTGTTTCAATAGCTTACCGTCGAAGACCGCTGGCACATCGCGTGCTGTGACCCAGCATCATGAAGACGGTGACGGTCGTGATGCTCGGTCTCCTCTCCAGCTCCGTGGGCTGTGCGATCGAGTCGACTGACGCAACTGACCTCGTCGTCTTGCTCCGCGCGCTCTAAGGCCTGTCGACTCCCCTTAACCGACCAAGGCGTTGTTCATGCCCCAAGACTCGAAACAACAGATCGCACGTGTGGCGCTCGTCAAGCGAGAGGTGCCCGTCCAGCGAAACGCTGTGCGCGAGATAACCGGCACCGAAGCCATTCCCCCCGACAAGGACGACGGAGCAGGCGAAGGCCGCGCCGAGGGCCCTGCCCGCCGCGACATCTCCGGCCAGCCGGAAGGTCGCGCCGCAACCCGCCATGACAACGGTGAAGGCAACCAGGAAGACATCGCCGAGGACACCGTGCGCGATCCTGCCGGATCACTGGGGGATACCCTCGCGTGCTGGCGCGCCGAGAGCGATGATCTCGATCGAACCTTCAGCGATCTCGATCCTGCAAGGCTCGCCGGCTGAATCGCCCGTCAGGCGCAACGCCTCACGGCAACCCAGGCTGCACCGGAGTGATCATCGGCCGACGTACCAGCGGCTGGAGGCCGTCGTTGTGCCACCACTCCGCGATCCGATCGCCGGCGAACCGGACGACGTCGATCTCGCTGAAGCTCACCATGGCACCGGTGCCCGGGATGCCGACGAACGGCCCGCAGTGGGTCCCGCGGCCCGAGTAGCGCCCCATGAGCTTGTCACCATCGATGACGATGTCCTCGATGGTCAATTTGATGTCCGGGAACGCAATGTGCCAGTCTGCGGCCAATCGCTTGTGGCCTTCGCGCGTCGGCCCGAACTGCGGAATCGGGCGATGATCGACGAAGGTTTCGGTGAGGATGTCGTCAATGATGGCGACATTTCCCTTGCTCCACACCTCCCGGAGCCACCGCTCGTAGGTCTTTTGCATGCGCAATTTGTGCTGCTCGTTGGGCATGATGTTCCGATCAACTCGGCAAGCCGGCTCGTTCCCCTCGGCCCCCCCACGCGACGAGCCGGCTTGCTGGATGACTCTACGCAAGGCGTACGGCCGCGACCATTACAGCCGATAACGGTGCATTGCGGCAGGGCTCGCGGTTCGTGTCGCCCGGCATGGGCCGTGCACTGTCGCCGGCGCCGCGAGGGAGACCGACCGGCCCGCGTGGCGCTCAGGCGTGGCGGGTGAGCAGGCTCGTGATCGCTGCTGCCCCGGTGCGCACCTGGATCGTGGCACGCCGATCCAGGTTCCCCAGTGGTACAAGGGCTACACCTGTGAATGCGACGGCATGGCAGTCGATCCGACCGCGCGCTGAGTTGCGCGAAGCGGTCAGCCCGAGGCCGAGGCGATGATGAAGGTAGGCAAGGCCACGCTCGCGAGGTTCACGCTGCTCGGCGCGCTGTACTTCGCGCAGGGGTTGCCGTTCGGCTTCTTCTCCCAGTATCTGCCGGTGACCCTGCGGGAGCAGGGCTACTCGCTCGACGCCATCGGGCTGTCCTCGGTGCTCGCCCTGCCGTGGGCGCTCAAGTTCGTGTGGGCGCCCGTCGTCGATCGGCGATGGTGGCCGCGCCTCGGCCGCAGGCGCTCGTGGATCCTTCCGATGCAGCTCGCCGGGACGCTCGTGCTGGCTGCGCTGGCGATCTTGCCGGACACCAGCTCGATCGCCGTGTTGATGGTGGGGATGGTGGTGCTCAACCTGATCGCGGCGACGCAGGACATCGCCACGGATGGCATGGCCGTCGATCTCCTGCCGCCCGACGAGCGCGGCTTCGCGAACGGCCTGCAGGTCGCGGGGTATCGCCTCGGCATGATCATCGGCGGCGGCGTGTTGCTCGGCCTGAACGACAAGCTCGGGCAGCGCGGGACGTTCCTCGCGATGGCGGTCCTGACCGCGCTGTCGAGCATCCCGGTGATCGCGATCCGCGAGCCAGCGGCCGCGCACGCGCCGGCCGAGCGTCCCGGCGGCGTTCACTTCCTGCGCCGGCCGGGCGCGTGGCAGCTGATCGCGCTGATCGCCATCTACAAGGTGGGCGAGTCGTTTGCCGCCGGCATGCTGAAGCCCTTCCTGGTCGACCACAAGCTGTCGAAATCCGACATAGGCTGGCTGCTCGGCACCGTCGGCTTCATCTCCGGGATGCTCGGCGCGCTGGCCGGCGGTGCCCTGGTGACGCGGATCGGCCGGCGCCGGGCGCTCATCGGCTTCGGCGTCGGGGCGGTCATCACGGTGGCCGGGTACGCGTACCTCGCGATGAGCGTGCCGACCCGGCTCGAGCTCTATGTGTGGTGCGGGGTCGAGCACTTCGCGGTCGGGATGGGG
>Ga0134121_10004381_pt1 | contig 11579 bp, 13 predicted proteins | sample KB301_FD_96463 | JGI IMG/M metagenome (GOLD analysis project Ga0134121, IMG submission 96463) | Terrestrial soil microbial communities without Nitrogen fertilizer from Kellogg Biological Station, Michigan, USA - KB3-0-1 | ecosystem: Environmental > Terrestrial > Soil > Unclassified ...
GACCGGATTCAGCATGAAGTGACGGCGATAAAGGCTGCCCGTCCGAATGTGGTCCTTGCCAACACACCCTATCTTGCCATCGAGGCCGGAAAGGCCGCAGGAATTCCCACCGTCGCGTTGATGAACTTCACCTGGGACCTGGTTCTCTCGGAATACGTCGCTCCGCCACCCATGAACGGATCGTCGCTCCTTGATTCAATTCAGCGGAGCTACACCCATGCCGATCGTGCCTTGCGCATGACGCCTGCGCCAAAGATTGATACCTTTCAGCACATTGATACGATTGGACCCATCACCGAGCCGGCCTCTTCGGTTCGCGACCAGCTTGTCTCAGTGCTTGGTCTGGCCCACGGGGAACGGACGGTACTGGTGGGATTTGGCGGTATTCCGCTGACCTCACTTCCGCTTGCCGATCTGGAGCAACTCACGGGCTATCGGTTTCTCTTCGATGGGCCCATTCTACCGGGCAGTACCACATTCGTATCGATTCACTCACTCCCCTTTTCATTCAAAAGCTTGATGGCCTCTGTCGATGTCATCATGACGAAACCCGGCTACGGCACCATCGTTGAGGCGGTCGCACTGCATCAGCCGGTCGTCTATGTTCGCCGATATAACTTTGCCGATGAACCGCCGCTGGTCGACTATCTGCATCGTTACGGACGCGGCGTCGAATTGTCGATCGACGATTTCACGCAAGGCCGCTGGGAGCCGGTGTTGCAGCAGGTGCTGGCACTACCGCAGCCAGCCTTCATGCCACCGGCGTCGTCCGGCGCGCAGGATGCCGCCACGATCCTTGGTCCCTATCTCACCAAGTCAGGACCCTGACCATGCGTCTGTTTGGACTCGTGACTCGCTATGTTCTATGACATCCCCTACATATACCTTGACCGGACAGAACCTCTGACGGATCGGCCTGCCTACACGCTCAATGCCTGGTTGGCCGGCCTGCCAGGAGCAAATCCCTCATACCAAGCAGGCGACCTCGTGTCTCACGATCACTTTCTCCACGCCTTCTTGAGCGAGGAAGAGCTCGGTCCGAGCTGACAGAAGCAGGCGCGACGATCATCCGACCCAATGGGGACCAACAGTTCGCCGTACTCACCTGGCTTCATGAACCCATCTGTAACGGATAAATCGAGAGCCGGCCGAATTCGGCGAGAAATATCTCTGGAAGCGGCTTAGGGGATTTGGTATTCTCCTGCTCCATGAACGCCACCACCGTCTACGCCAGACATCCTGACTATGTACAGCGCGACGTAGCGGGAGAATGTATTCTCGTTCCCATCCGCCGATCCCTCGCAGAAGCGAACAGTATCTATGTCTTAAACGAAACGGGTGCGGCCTTCTGGAGTCGCCTCGACGGCCATCGCAGTCTACAAGACATCACCGCGGCCTTCTTAGAGGAATACGATGTGACGACGGACCAATTGCAGCGGGATGTGGAGACCCTCCTGGCAGACCTGCTTTCGATTCATGCTATTGAAGAGGTTGCCGTTGTCGATGGTCCGACGGGATAAACTTAATCATTTGCCCGAACGGTTTCCCGTCTTTTGCCAGTGGGAAATCACCTGCCGCTGCAATCTGCGCTGTGTGATGTGTTACACGGATTGTTTTAACCGCCCCGACTTCATCCGCCAGGAACTCTCCACCCCTGACATACTCCGCATCATGGACGAGATGGCCGATGCCGGCACGCTCGAACTGTGTCTGACCGGCGGTGAGCCGATGATGCGGCCGGATTTTTTTCAGCTATACGAACACGCCATCCATCGTGGTTTTCTTGTCACGGTATTTACCAATGGCACCTTGATCACGGAAGTTGCCGCGGATCGTTTCGCGGCTCTGCGTCCGCATCGGATCGAAATCAGCCTGCACGGCCTGACGAAAGAGACTTTCGAACGCATTACCCAAGGTCCCGGGTCCTATCATCGCTGTCTCGACGGCATGAGATTATTGATCGAACGGCAGGTTCCCCTCACACTCAAGAGCACGGCGATGACGCTCAACCAGCATGAGATTTTGGCAATCAAACAGTACGTCGCCTCTCTTGGATCGGTCGGTTATAAACTCGGGGAAGAAATGCGGCCAGAACTCGACGGCGGAGCCGGCCCGTTTTACTACGCGCTTTCCACCCAGGCACTAGCCCTCCTCAACCGTCAAGACCACGATCTCTGGGAAGCATCCTTCCAGCTAGATCAAACGGAATCGTCACCCTGCCGGAGCGGCATGCATAAATTCCATATCGATGCGTATGGGATGCTCCAACTCTGCTCTGGCAATCGGGATGACGGGTATGACTTGCGGCAGGGCTCCCTTCAGGAAGGATTCTATCACCACCTTCCTTCGTTCGCTTGCCGCTGGAAAACTCCTGCGACGAGGTCGCTTCTCCATCCTACAATACACCATGTTTGAAACACGTTCGATCCCTAAGATTGAGTACAAGGATTTCAGCCTCAAGCTCCATGAACGGGCTGAGCAATTGGACCGCGTGGTGAAGGCCCAACTTGAGCTCACCTATCGATGCAACCTTCATTGCGTTCACTGCTACACAGACCCGTACAACGCGAAGGAATTCTTTCCACGAGAACTGAGCTTCAAAGAAATCCTGCGGCTCATCGACGAGATGCACAATATCGGTATCATTTGGTTGAACCTTACCGGCGGCGAAATCTTTATGCACCCACGTTTTTTCGATATCTATGAGTATGCCTATCATAAAGGTTTTCTTTTAATGTTATATTCCAATGGGACACTCTTCACGAAGGCTATCATTGAGCGGCTCAAGCGATTACCCCCGTTCTCCATTGATGTCTCCTGTCATTCGATCCTTGAGGATTCTTTTGAGAAATTCACACAGGTTCCAGGTTCATTTCGAGCGTTCATGCGAGGAATGGATCTGCTAAAACACAGCGGTCTTCCATTCTGCTTCAAAACCACGGCCATGAAGTGGAATAAGGAGGAGCTACCCCAAATAAAACGATTCATTGAGTCACTCGGACAAAAATTCTCTTTTTCGACGGCGCTGTCCCCTCGTTTGAACGGTGACCTCTCATCGTTAGACCACCGTCTGTCCACTGAAGAAATCAATGCTTTGGATGATGATAGGTACGGTACTGTGGACGCTGCCTCTTGCACAGACCCTTCCGACTGGCTTTCATCCCCTTCAGACCGTCTGTTCCGATGTGGGTGCGCCACCAACACCATCCACATCAATGCCTGGGGCGAACTTGGCACCTGTACCTTGCAGTATGAGCACCGTGCATCTCTTCGAGACTATTCGCTCGAGGATGCGATCGACAAAGTCTTTCACGCGGTACGAGCGCGTCGGTATCAGAGCGATTCGCCCTGCCGAGCCTGCCACGTCCGTCGATTTTGTGAAAAGAAACCATCGGAAGCCCATTGGGAATGCGGCTCTGCCGAAGCACCGATCCCCTACAATTGCGATGTGGCCCTAGCGCGTGCAGAGCGGCTTGTCCGCCAACCCCTTCTTCACCCATTGCGCGGAACCCAAAGACAAGAAACCCGGCGGCAGTGAAACAACATGGCTCCTGAGAGATCGAACCATCCATTATGGAGGGAAATACATCATGGCTGAGAAACGGCCGTACAGCACCCCGCAAATCTTTCAAGTGGACTTGAACCTTGAACAGGCGATTCTTACTGCCTGCTCCATCGGTGTGACCAGTATCATTGGTACTGGCAACGCCAGATGCTTGCCTGTTCAATCAGGCCTATCAACCGGTTGCAAGAGCGCTTCATCGTCTGGTGGCATTTCAGATTCTGGGGCTCGCACCTCGTAATTATAGTCCGGCCTCATGAGAATCGTTCTTCAAATAGGCGGCTTGACGATTCGCATGGATGAACAAGATGACTACGCCTGTTCGATGTGGCCAGCGCCTATATACCAGTCGTTTATTGGTCACCCCCTTCACCGAGTGGACATGACATTAATTGTCAAAGTCGTAACCCAACTCCCCATCATCCCACATGAACAACTCCTCTTTGATACCGGACGTGGGCTGTGGAAACTCTATACAGCAGGCAGCGAATACTTCTTTGAGTCCCTCGATACAATGACTCTCGCGCCGCGTTGTCGCGCGCTGATTTCGTCGGATTTCGCTCAACTCCACGTATGGATCTGCGGCCAATACATCGCTGCTCGGCAGACCTGGAATCCCTTACACATTCTTAATCCGCTGGTCGAAGTGTGCCTCCTAACTATGCTTGCCCGAAAGGGGGGCCTGCTGCTCCATGCTGCCGGCATCGTCACGGAGCAGGACGGTTGGATCTTTACTGGCGATTCTGGGACGGGCAAATCCACACTCGCCCGCTGGTTTACAGCAAGCGGAGCGACTGTCTTAAACGATGAACGAATTATCCTTCGTAAAGTTGAAGGACAATTTCGTGTCTGGGGTACGCCCTGGGTCGGAACCGACGGAGTTGGCCGGAACCAATCCGGGCAGCTGACACGCCTCCACTGCATTCGTCATGGGATAGATCGCCACCGCATGCGACCACTCTCCTCTCTCGAAATCAGCCAACGTGTCCTTCGTCAGAGTTTCTTCCCGCATTGGGACCGCATGGCAGTAGCCGGTATGCTCGCTTTCCTCGACGACCTAATCAAACAGGTTGAGTGCGTAGATCTCGAATTCGTGAAGAACTCGGACATTATCGACTACCTCAAGGCAAGCGGTCTCGAATCTCCTATGGTTTACCGATGAAGTATCTGTCGCTGGAACAGTTTGAAAACTTCCTGTGGCCCAAGGTGAATGACACCCGGACACCCGAGCTGGTGATCTTCGAGCTGACATACGGCTGCAATCTCAAATGTGTTCATTGCTCTAATCCCACGCACAAATCGCTTCCGCATGAGCTCACGACTAAGGAAGTATGCTCTATTCTGGAGCAACTTGTGGATCTCGGTGTCTTGACACTCTGCTTTACGGGAGGCGAGCTGTTTGTCAGACCAGACATCTTTACCATTCTTGAGCGAGCGAAACGCTTAGGCTTTTTATTGGAGCTGATCTCGAATGCCACCCGTATCACGCCTGCCGTCGCCGATCGCCTTCACCGCCTCCGGTTTCAACGATTGTGCTTTTCTATTTATGGCGCCACTCAAGCCATCTACGAACAGGTCACAGGGATTCCCGGCTCTTACAACCAATTTCTCCGGGGGCTTGAGTGTGCTGCCTCTAAGCAGCTGCCAGTTTCCGCTGTTCGGATGCCGGTTATGACCGTCAATGCCCATGAGGTCCACGATGCGAAAATTCTGGTTGAACACTATGGATTCAAGTTTCAGCACTGTGCAGAAATTTTTCCTCGGACGGATGGTGACCCCGCTCCGTTAGCGTTTCGGTTGTCACCGGTCGACAAAGTTCGACTCCTTGGGATGCTCGGTAACGATCACACGAGTCGATCAGCTGAAGATGTATGCCCATCTACTGATCGCTTCATCGAATGCGCCTGTGGCCGTGACCGTTTTGCTATCACGCCGTATGGAGAAATGAACCTCTGCACCGGCTTCCCTATACCCCGCTACGATCTGCGAACGGGCACGGCCAAGGAAGGATGGGAAGTCCTCAAGTCAACAGTGAATGAGGCTCGGCCGAATCACCATTATGATTGTCCCTCCTGTGAGTTCCGTCAGGACTGTAACCAAAAACGAAACCACGCCTGGCTTGAAACCGGCGATATGAGTTCGTGCATTCCACACTTTAAGGAGTGGGCTGAACTGGAGCATCGCACCCATGCCCTCCTCGACCCTCGACGACCTTACTGACGCCTATACCCGAGTCAGCCTGATCAACAAACGGCTGCTCGATGAGTGTGAGATCGTCGGCTTGGCATTCCAGCGTCATGGCATCGAGTGCATCCTCCTCAAAGGAGCGGATCTGCTCTCACGACTTTATGGAGTGCGCGGGACCAGACCCCTCTCCGACGTAGATCTATTGGTCCATGAACAAGACCTCCCCGCTATTCATCGGCTGCTGATTGAGGCGGGATTTGCGCAACAGATCGATGGGAACCCGGCCTATGTCTCGCCCCAATCCACACTCTCGCTAGACCTCATCTCGGAACTCTGGTATCTCGACAAGGAGGAAGTTGCAGCGCTCTGGGGGCGGGCGCGCACTCGATCGCTCGGTGAGCTGATGATCAAGCAACTGGCCTCCGACGACCTGTTGCTCTATTTGATTGCCTATGCGGTCGTCCACCGCGGACAGCTCTGCCCTTCATTTTTCACCGATCTCCGGCTCTTGATCGAAAAGGAACCGCCCCACTGGCCCACGGTCGTCGAGAAGGCAGTCCGATACCACATGAAGGTCCCCCTCTATCATGGCCTGCGGCAGCTGATATTATCGAACCTGGCAATAGAAATTCCTTCTGCCGTCATCCAGCAACTCGCACCATCGACCATGACTGAACGGATATTGGAGTTTCTGTTCCGGCGATTGGTGACAACCCAGCCCCTCCCTGAACTTGGACATTTTTTATTGTGGATCACGCAACCGCCAGGACGCAGGCTTGCCTGGATTCGTCGGACCCTCTTCCCATCATCATGCTTCTTGGCGTATCGGTATGGGAATGAAAGCGTGAAGCGGCCCCGGCGAACCACAATCACCAGATGGTGGCAACTGGTGCGAGCGGGACACCTCTTGATCGCCCGCATGCTGATCCGCCTTATTTTGCACCAGACAGCAAGGACGACCTCGTGATTCACCTCGTACCTTCCCTCACCCTGGATGGCCGTTTTTCTGCGCACGATTTACCCGACGCACTTCAGCTGCCTCTCCTGAACAGCATCGTCGTACCCCGTATCGTCTCCTCGAGCATGATGCCGACCATTCAACAAGGCGACAGACTCGAACTTAGTCCCCCAACTTCTTTCACCGTCGGGGCGATCGTGGTATTCCGACACGACGCCATGCTCGTCTGCCACCGCATTACCGCTATCGATCCACAAGGTGTTCTCTCGACGAGAGGCGACGCGACGCAGGGTGCCTGCGAAATCGTTCAGCCAGGCTCTGTGGTCGGACTAGTCACAGGAGTGCTGCGACAGGGTACTCACGTATCTCTCGAGATAAACCCATGTATGTCATCAGCCGCAGCACAACCGAACAGCCTTCAGAGTCGTGTTCAGTCTCTCGTCCTCCAATCGATCATCCGGAGTATCCATGCCCTTGCGAGATTCTCATACTTCCAGCCTCTCTTGGCCGCATTACTCCGTTGGATAGCCATGATCGATGTTCTGACTCCTGCGCCACTCCAGTCTCTTGCTTCTCATACCAAGACGGCTTCGTTCACACTCCGAATGCTTCCACACATGGCCGGACTTCTGACTGCTTCCATCAGGCAGACACCGCCTCGGTATGTGCTTCGCCTGGGACCATGGCCATTGGCCCAATACGATCCGGCTACAGAATCGATCCTGCTCCGCCAATCACTCCAAAACGCCGGTCTGGAGTCATTCTTTCGACAAATCTTCAGTACGTGTCACACAACCTAGCAGGTGCGGAAAACACCTTTCAGCAAAGCAGAGGTTTGATTGCCTGCACGCCGGGCCAAGTGCAGGACACTCCCGCAGGATGCTCAAAAAGTCCAGACTTCTCACCCTCCCAACCCCGGCGCGCCAAGACGCGCCGTTCTGCAGGCAAGGCCGCAGCGAGCTATCACGTTTTAAGGGGTGGCTGGGATGATCCCAACTGCGCGCGTCCAACGAGGGCCTTCCGAGGCCGCGCGTTGCGCGAGCACGGGGATTGTCCCAGCTACCCCGCCCCCTTTTTCAGCATCCTGCTAAAACACACATCCTTTTGCCCGTTCTCTCCGTAGGATGCTATAGTCGTGGCGGACAAGAATTGACGCCGACGTGTCCTCGCAGCTCGCTCTCGTATGGATAAAGCTCCACGACTCGCCACCTCAACGATCGATCCAAGCTTGCTCGCTCGTGTCGCCAAAGGCGATCAGCAGGCCTACAGCCAACTCTATGACCATTCGAGTACGCTCTTGTTCACCCTTGCAGTCAGAATTTTGGGCAATCCCGAGGAAGCAGCGGAGCTCTTGCAGGATGTCTATTTGGAAGTCTGGCGGAAGGTGTCCCGCTATGACGTCGGGCGTGGAACCCCGATCGCATGGTTGGTCACTCTCACAAAGAGTCGGGCCATCGACCGGCTACGGGCCAGGACCGTACGAGGCTATCGGACTACGAGTTCCCTGGAAGCAGGACAGGCTACGCAGGTAGCCGACTTGGGACCAAGCCCTTTTGAGACGCAGGCCGATCAAGAACTGCGCATCGCGGTCGGGGCAGCCATGGCGGGATTACCGCAGGCACAGCAGCAAGCGATTGAACTCGCATATTATGAAGGACTCTCTCATGCCGAGATCGCTGAGCGGTTGAACCAACCGCTCGGGACCGTCAAGACACGGATCAAACTCGGGATGTCCAAATTGCGGGATGGCCTTCAACAGTGGCGGACTCATGGTGATCTCCCATGACGCATGAAGAACTCGAAGCAGCGGTTCCCTTGTATGCTGCCGGCGCGCTGGACCGGGTTGAGCGACAAGCGCTCGAAGCCCACTTACTCTCCGGCTGCACTTCCTGTCACAGTGCACTGAAGGACTATCAATCCGTCGCCTCACTCCTCCCATTCAGCCTCAGCCCAACCAAGCCTCCGCGCTCCCTCAAAGCCAAGATCATGACCGAACGAAACCCCGCACCGATTCCAGCGGAACCGACCGCGAACGAACCGGTCCGGCCGAGTCTTGAACCGGGCGAATGGATGAACCACCTCTTCCCTCCCGTCGCCCCTGCTCGATCGTTATCACTGCCATGGGCCCTTGGCTTGGCCGCCCTCCTCATCGTGACGGTCGGCGGATATCTCGCGTGGACTGTGTCGACACAACGTTCCGCCGACACATCGAACATCAAGCAGCTTGAAGCATCGCTCAAGGAGAAGACGGAAAAGGTTGCCGGTATGCAGCGTGAGGTCAACGACCAAGCCAAAGTCCTCGACGAATTGCGTAATGCACTGCTGCAACGAACGAACGAAGCGGCGGAGATGAAGGAACAACTGGCCCAGCGCGAAGAGGAACTGGAAGAGACGCGTGTGCAATTAAGTCAGCGAAGCGCCGGTCGCATCGTTGGGACTCCGCAAGATGAATTCGCCACACTCCTGCGAATTCCCAACATCAAAGCCATCTCTCTCACCGGGTCGGAAATGGCGAAACGAGCCGCAGGATTCCTGCTGTACGATGCTCGAACTCAAAACGCCTGGCTCTACTCCGTGAACCTCCCGGAGAGTCCCACTGGCACGACCTATCAATTGTGGGCCATCTACGACAAACCCATAAGCATCGGCACGTTTCAGATGGATCGCGGAGACACCGCTCACCTACTGATGAAAAAGATGCCAACCTTCATGGATGCGAGGACCTTTGCCATCACCCTTGAGCCCTCAGGCGGCCGTCCGCAGCCGACCGGACCGATGTTTCTATTGAGTCGTTCGTAACAACATGGACATCGTGCCGACCGATGAACATAATCAGGATGTGGCCTTCATGCGAATCGCACTGGAGGAGGCCGCGCGCGCGCCAGCGATCGGTGAGGTGCCAATTGCGGCGGTGATTGTGCGTGGAAGTCAGATTCTGGCCCAGGCATACAATTGCCGGGAACTCTGGCAGGACCCCACGGCCCATGCAGAGGTCATTGCCATCCGCGCCGCAGCGAACACACTTGGCACGTGGCGATTGACCGATACGACCCTCTACGTGACCGTCGAACCCTGCTCGATGTGTATCGGTGCCATTATCCTCGCGAGGATTCCCCGAATCGTCTTTGGAGCATGGGACCTGAAAGCCGGCGCCTGTGGATCGGTATTCAACCTGCCCTCTGAACCGAGGTTGAATCACCGGGTTGCTGTAACTGGCGGGGTCCTCGAACAGGAGAGTCAAGCTCTCATTCAAAAGTTTTTCCAACAGCTCCGCGAAGCGCCGCTCTAGCCCGGTCTGTCTAGTCCATCTGGTTTGTCTGGTCTATCTGTTCGTTTCGTTCAACCGTTCACACGAGATAGACAGAACAGACCGAATAGACCAGACAGACCATTTTTCAGCATCCTGCGAGACCGCACTGCGCAACCCAGTCAACCCCCTGCGCGGCCACGGCTGCTTCCCAGCCTTCTCCGCAAGAGAGGAAACGAATTCTCCAATCGTCTTGGAGCAGAACGCCGGTCGGAACTAGAGCCTCCGCGCCGATTCCATTCGCTGACATGATAACTTTGCACTCACTCAAGGCCCGGAGTCCGACACCTTGCGCTTTGAGCACCGCCTCCTTTGCGACCCAGTAACGGAAGAACCTTGCTGCACGCTGCGCCTGAGCCAACCGCATGATCGTGGCATGTTCGGATGGAGCAAAGTAACGTTGGGAAAGTTTTTCCGCCTCGACGTCCGAACGAACTCGTTCGAGATCAACTCCAATCTCTTGCCCCTTTGAAACCGCGATGAGGGCACGGCCATGCGCATGCGACATATTAAAAGAGATCGTGGGTTGATCTTTTCTGATTCTCACCAGGGAAGGCTTGCCTGCCTCGTTGCGGTTCATCGCTACCGCATCAGAACCGACCCCAAGATACCGGCTGAGCACGGCTCTCAAACCTCCGTGAGCAAGCACAAATCGAACATGATCTTGCTGACGGATGAACCTGGTCGCCCTCCCCCGTTCCTCTTCGCTCAACCAGGCACGGCAGTGCTCCACGAACGATAGGCTTCCCTCGAGTGAGAATCCCCAGACATGAATGGTTTGATCCTCCATCGCAATCGGGGTTGACCAACCAGTCGTTGCGATCGACTCAATGGGCGGAAATGCTATGACTGGCTCACCTATACCCGTGCCCATATTCACCAGTACCCTCCTCCAGACTCCATCGACCTCGTCGGCGCGACAATCGTACCGGCTCTTCGAGCGAAAAGAAAACCGATTGATAAATCACACCCCCCAGGGTAAGCTGCCCCCACAGTCGATCATAGCGATAATAGATTTCCCCTTACCCTGCCCTGGGATGAGTTCTATCATGCGGAGAGGTGCGAGAGTGGCCGAATCGGGCAGTCTCGAAAACTGCTGTCCTGGCAACGGGACCGTGGGTTCGATCCCCACCCTCTCCGCCAATTTTCAATAGGTTGTGCGTCCGAGTCCGCGTCATTCCGGTTCGATGCCTCGTCAAGTGTAACCGGAAGTGTAACCATTTTCTGCTGAATGTAGGCATCCAGCCGGTTGGCTGCCTGCTTCAAGTCCTCTTCGCTGGTAATGTTATACCGGTCGAATACCGAGCGGGTCTTATGCCCGCTGATCTTCATCGCAACGGTTTGTTGGGCGTCCCTTCCGTGATTTAACTTTCAATGGTCCTATGGTATGGCGTGACGGCTCGGTTTCTTGGCCATTTTCCTTCATGAGACCCCCTTCCGCATCAGACAAAGCCTGGTCGCTCACCCAGCTCAATACTTCCTATTGAGTCAACCCCTCTACCAAGGCTTGCACGGTTAGTGGCGCGTTGCCTTCCGCCCGATTGTTCACCAGCGCCTACATGCGC
>Ga0134121_10004382_pt1 | contig 11578 bp, 10 predicted proteins | sample KB301_FD_96463 | JGI IMG/M metagenome (GOLD analysis project Ga0134121, IMG submission 96463) | Terrestrial soil microbial communities without Nitrogen fertilizer from Kellogg Biological Station, Michigan, USA - KB3-0-1 | ecosystem: Environmental > Terrestrial > Soil > Unclassified ...
AGAGCGTGCGCGGCAGCGGGAAGCCGGCCGTGTGCACGACGCGCCCGGCCTCCTTGCCGGCGCCCGGCACCTCCCAGGTCTCCTTGACGCCGGTCTCGTAGACCTGCGGGTTGGGCCCGGCCGTCCCGAAGCTCGAGACGAGCCGCTTGGTGAGGTGGCCGCGGCTGCCGTCGCAGAGCACGGTGAGCTTGGCGCGCACCTCCATGCCGGGCTCGAAGTTCGCGCGCCGCTGGCCGTCGGCGCCGATGCCCTTGTCGTTCGTGACGACGCCGGCGACGCGGCCGTCCTCGACGAGCAGGTCGGCCGCCGGGAAGCCGGCGAAGAGGTTCACGCCCGCGGCCTCGGCCTTCTCCCCCATCCAGCGCACGAGGCTGTTCAGCGAGCCGGTGTAGAAGCCGGTGTTGTTCATCCACGGCGGGTGCGGCAGGTGGATCGCGCGCGTGCTCGTGAGCAGCAGCAGCTCGTCGCGGTTCACCGGCACGAGCGGCGCGCCGGTCTCGCGCCAGTCGGGCAGCAGCTCGTCGAGCGCGCGCGGGTCGACGACGGCGCCCGAGATCGTGTGCGCGCCGATCGTGTCGGCCTTCTCGATGACCGCGACCATGGGCTCGTCGAGCGTCGGGCCGCCGGTCTCGCGGGCCAGCGCGTTGTGCTCGGCGAGCTTGCGCTGCAGGTGCAGGGCGCCGGCCAGGCCCGCCGGCCCGCCGCCCACGAAGAGCACGTCGACCTCGAGGACCTCGCGCTCGCCGGCCATGGCGCTCAGGCCGCTCCCAGGTGGCCGTCGTGGAGCAGCAGGCGCCGGTCGGCGCGCGCCGCCAGCTCGCGGTCGTGCGTGACGATCACGAGGCTGTGGCCGTGGCGCGCGGCCAGCGCGAAGAGCTGGTCGGCGATCGTCTCGCTCGTGCGCTCGTCGAGGTTGCCGGTGGGCTCGTCGCAGAGCAGCAGGCGCGGCTGCGCGACGAGCGCGCGCGCGATGGCCACGCGCTGGCGCTCGCCGCCCGAGAGCTTGGCCGGCCGGTGCCGCGCGCGGTGGGCCAGGCCGAGCTCGTCGAGCACCGCGAGCGACTGGCGCCGCGCCGCGCCGCGCTTCGCGAGCCAGCCCAGCGTCCCGTGCTGGATCATGAGCGGCAGCATGACGTTCTCGAGCGCCGTGAGCTCGGGGAGCAGGTGGTAGAACTGGAACACAAAGCCGATGTTCAGGTTGCGCAGCCGCGCGCGGCGGGCGCGCGAGAGGCGGCTGGTCTCGGTGCCGTCGATCTGCAGGCTGCCCGCGTCGGGCCGGTCGAGCAGGCCCATGAGGTGCAGGAGCGTGCTCTTGCCCGCGCCCGAGCGGCCCATGATCGCCACGCTCTCGCCCGCGCGCAGCACGAGGTCGAGCCCGCGCAGGACCTCGATCACCTCCTGCCCCATGCGGTAGCGGCGCTGCAGGCCGGTGGCGTGCAGCACGATCGCCGCGCCCGCCGCGCCGGCCGAGGACGACGCCGGCATGCGCTCGACCGTCCCGCTGGCCAGCTCAGTCATGGCGCAGCGCCTCCACCGGGTCGAGCCGCGCGGCGCGCAGCGCCGGGAGCATGCAGATGACGAACGCGAACACCACCGTGGCGCCGCAGATCAGCAGGTCGAGGCGGCTGTCCACGACGCTCGGGATCTTGGTGAAGGCGTAGACGTCGCGCCGGAAGATCTGGATGCCGAAGCTGTCCTCGAGCCAGTCCTTCACGCCGTCGACGTTGCGGGCCACGGCCTCGCCCGCGAAGTAGCCCGCCACGGCGCCCCCGGTCGCGATGGCGCCGCCCGCGGCCGCGAAGATCGCGCCGATCCCGGCGGACGGCGCCCCCATCGCCGACAGGATGCCGATGTCCCGGATCTTCTCCTGCACCATCATGATCATCATGCAGAAGGTGATCGTGCAGGTGAGCAGCACGAAGAAGGCGAGCACGCAGAACAGGATCGTGCGCTCGTTCTCGACCGCGCCCAGGTAGACCCGGTGGCGGTCCTGCCAGGTCTCGACCTCGCAGGAGAGGCCCGCCGATCTCAGCGCCACCTTGCGCGCGTCGCGGACGGCCGCGAGGTCGCGGCCCGGCTCCACGCGCACGTAGAGCTCGGAGACCTCGGTCGACGTGCCGCACCAGTCGAGGAAGTCCTGGCGCTCGACGTAGACGTTGGCCATGTCGGTCGGATGGTGGTTGGTGCGGAAGCCCCCGGCGATCACGAAGATCTGCGTCGAGGGCTTGATCGCCTCGGCCGAGGCCTCCTGGTTGTCGGAGATGGTCGAGAGCACGAGCGCGTCGCCCGGATGGAGGTCGAGGGTCTCCATGCGGTCCTCGCCGACCAGGCAGTGCGGCAGGCCTGCATTCTTCAGCTTGGGGTCGCGGATGAGCGAGCGCTCGATGGCGAAGGGATGCTCGGGGTCGGCCACGCGCCTGGTCGCGTCCTCGACCTGGTGCAGGTAGAGCTCGAGGCCGCTCACCGGCTTCTCGGCCTCGGCGTCGATGCCGAGCACGGTCACGACGTTGAGGTCGGAGAACTGCGCCAGGTTGAGGAGCAGCGTCGAGGCGCCGTGGACCTTGACGATCGCCGGGCGGATCAGGCGCGCCACGGCGCCGGTCACGCCCGGCTGGGCACGGGTGAGCTGCTCGAGCACCTGCCGCGGCATGGGCGGGCCGTGCGCGGTGTCCTGCACCGGCGTCACGATGACGTCGGCCGTCGTGCCGCGCACGAGCGTGCGCGTCTCGTCCAGGAAGCCGCTCATCACCGAGACCACGACGATGAGCGCGCCCACGGCCACCGCGATGGCGGCCATGCCGAGGTAGCTGACGCGACGGCTCAGCACGTAGCGTGCGGCGAGGAACAGCTTGAACACGGGTCAGTGGTGTCCGGCCGGGCGCAGCAGGGGGAAGAGGATCACGTCGCGGATCGACTCGGCGCCGGTCAGCAGCATCGCCAGGCGGTCGATGCCGACGCCGATGCCGGCCGCCGGCGGCATCCCATAGCGCAGGGCCGTCACGTAGTCGTGGTCGACCTCGGCCGGCAGCTCGGGGTCCTTGCGCGCGACCTGCTCCTCGAAGCGGCGCAGCTGCTCGTCGGGGTCGTTGAGCTCGGAGAAGGCGTTCGCGATCTCCATGCCGGCCACGAAGAGCTCGAAGCGCTCGGCCACGCGCCGGTCCTCGGGCGAGGCCTTGGCCAGCGGGCTCATCGCGATCGGGAAGTCGGTCACGAAGGTCGGCTGCACGAGCGCGGGCTCGACGCAGGCGCCGAAGAGCTCGTCGGCGAGCGCCTCGGCCGAGCGGCCGGCCGCGGGCAGCTCGCGCGCGCGGCAGGCGGTCTCGAGCCGGGCGCGGTCGTGCACGTCGACATCGGCGTGCTCGGCGAGCAGCTCGGCGTAGGCGCGCCGCGGCCAGGGCGGCGTGAAGTCGAGCAGCAGCGCGCCGCGACGCAGGTGCGGGCCGCCCGGGTGGCCCTCCTCGCGCAGCGCGTGGCGCTCGACGAGGACCGGCAGCAGCTCCTCGAGCGCGGCCATCCAGTCGCGCGCGCGGGCGTAGGCCCAGTAGGCCTCGAGCATCGTGAACTCGGGGTTGTGCCGGGGCGAGATGCCCTCGTTGCGGAAGTTGCGCCCGATCTCGAACACGCGCTCGAAGCCCCCCACGAGCAGCCGCTTGAGGAACAGCTCGGGCGCGATCCGCAGGTAGAGGTCCATGTCGAGCGTGTTGTGGTGCGTGATGAAGGGCCGCGCCGTGGCCCCGCCCGCGATGGCCTGGAGCATGGGCGTCTCGACCTCGAGGAAGCCCCGGCCGATGAGGAAGCGGCGGATGTCGCCGACCATCGCCGAGCGGCAGCGGAAGCGCGCGGCGCTCTCGGCGTTGGCGAGCAGGTCGACGTAGCGCTGGCGGTAGCGCGTCTCGACGTCGGCCAGGCCGAACCACTCCTTGGGCGGCACGGCCAGGCTCTTGGTGAGCAGCACGGCCTCGGCCGCGAAGACCGTGCGCTCGCCCATCTTCGTCTTGCCCAGCTCGCCCCGCGCCGCGAGGAAGTCGCCCAGGTCGAGGCCGTGGCTGAGCAGCGCGTAGCGCTCCTCGCCCAGCGTCTGCTTCTTCAGGTAGACCTGCACGCGGCCCGTCTCGTCGCGCAGGTCGAGGAACAGGCTGCTGCCGTGGTCGCGGCGCGCCGTGATGCGGCCGGCCACGCTGACCACGGGCCCCGGCTGCCCGTCGGCCGGGAGCAGCGACAGGACCTCGGCCACGGGCTGGCGGTCGGCGATCGTCGCCGCGCCCGCGGGATAGGGATCGAGCCCCGCCGTCCGGAACCGCTCCAGCTTGGCCAGACGGTCCTCGGGCGCGTCCATCGCGGCGATTCTAGCCAGAAGCGGAGTGAAACCGCTTCGCGTCGTCCCCTTGATACGGCCGCGGCGCGCATGGACGATGGCCCGTTCGCGATCACCCGGATGGACGGCATGTCCTGCACCCTCACCGTCGACGGCCCGTGCCGTCGCACGCTCAGCTTCACGATCGATCGCGCGACGGTCGACGCGCAGGTGCAGGCCGGGCTGCGCGAGCTCGCGGGCCGCGCGAACTTCAAGGGCTTCCGGCCGGGGCACGTGCCGCTCGATCTCGTGCGCAAGACGCACGGCAAGGCCGTGGCCGAGGACGTGCGCCGCGACCTCATGTCGCGCGCCTTCCAGGAGGCGGTGACCGAGCACAAGCTGCGCCCCGTTGGCGAGCCGGTGCTCAACCTGCAGCAGCTCCAGGACGAGAGCGGCGGGCCCTTCACCTTCTCGCTCGAGATCGAGGTCGTGCCCGACTTCGAGCTGGGCGAGCTCGCCGGCCTGCCCGTGACGGTCGAGCTGCCGCAGGTCGACGTGGGCATGGTCGAGTCCGAGATCGAGCGGCTGCGGCGCCAGGCCGGCAGCCTGACGGACGCGCCCGACGACGCGCCGGTCGGGCCCGACTCGGTGCTCCTCACGACGCTGACCTACACGGCCGAGGGGCGCGAGCTGCCGCCGCGCGCCGAGCGGCCGGTGATGCCCAAGCTCGAGATCGTGGACGGCTTCCGCGCGGAGGGCAGCGGCGCGGCCTTCACCGGCCGCCGGCTCGGCGACGAGGTCGAGCTGCAGGTCGTGCTGCCCCCGCACTTCGACCCGCCCGACCTGGCCGGCAAGACGGCGAGCGTCCGGGCCCGCATCGACAGCCACCGCCTGGCGACGCCGGCGCCGCTCGACGAGGCCTTCTTCCAGCGCCTGGGCGTGGCGGATGGCGACGAGCTGCGCCAGCGCGTCGGGGCGGCGCTCGAGCAGCAGCGCCAACGCCTGCGCGAGGGGCTCGTCGACCGCGCGATCGAGAAGCGGCTGGTCGAGCTGCACTCCTTCGAGCTGCCCGAGCGGCTGGTCAGCAAGACGATCGAGCGCCGGGTGCACGAGGTCGCGCACCAGCTCATGGAGCAGCAGGGGCTCGACTCCGAGGCCGGGCACACCCAGGCCGAGGCGCAGCGCGAGGCGATCGCGACGCGCACGCGCGCCGCGATCCACGCCTCCTTCATCCTGTCGCGCATCGCGCAGCGCGAGGGCCTGGTTGCGACTGCCGACGAGGCCGTGGCCGAGGTGCGGCGCCTGGCCGCCGAGCAGCAGGCCGACCCCGAGGAGCTCGTCGCGGACAGCCGTCGCGAGGGCTGGCTGGGCGACGTGGCCGCGCAGATCACCGAACAGAAGACCCGGGCCTGGCTACGCAGCCAGGCCTCCGTCACCGAAACCGCGCCGGTGCAGAGTGCCGGATGACGCCGCGCGCCCGATCCACCCCGGCAGGAGGAGCCCGGCTCATGGGCCAGAACGCCTTCTATCCCATCCCCTACGTGATCGAGAAGACCGGCCGGGGCGAGCGCGCCTACGACATCTACAGCCGGCTGCTCGAGGACCGCATCGTGTTCATCGGCACCGCCATCGACGACCACGTGGCCAACGCGGTCGTGGCGCAGCTGCTGTTCCTCGAGACCGAGAACCGCAGCCAGGACATCAACATGTACATCAACTCGCCGGGCGGCAGCGTCACGGCGGGCCTGGCGATCTACGACGGCATGCAGCACGTGCAGTGCAAGGTGGCCACCTTCTGCATCGGGCAGGCGGCCAGCATGGGCGCGGTGCTGCTCATGGCCGGCACCAAGGGCAAGCGGCACATGCTCCCCCACAGCCGGGTGATGATCCACCAGCCCTGGGGCGGCGCGGGCGGCACGGCGGCCGACATCCGGATCCAGGCCGACGAGATCCTCAAGCTCAAGCACACGATCAACGAGATCATCGCCAAGCACACGGGCCAGCCGGTCAAGAAGGTCGAGAAAGACACCGACAGGGATCGGTACATGGACGGCGCCCAGGCCAAGGACTATGGCTTGGTGGACGAGATCATCGAACCGCACGAGAATAGGTGAGCCCGACCCCCTCCCGGCGGGCGGGAGAGTTGCCATGAAGACCAGCGACGGACGGCCCGGCAGCGAGCGCTGCACCTTCTGCGAGAAGGACCGGCGCCACGTGCAGAACCTGATCGCCGGCCCGCCCGGCATCTACATCTGCAACGAGTGCGTCGAGCTCTGCAACACGATCCTGGTCGAGCGCAAGCCGGCGGGCCCGGCGGTGGCGCCGGCGCCGGTGGGCAACGAGCTGGCCGCCGAGCGGCTGCCCACGCCGGCCACGATCCACGGGCAGCTCGACGAGTTCGTGATCGGCCAGCAGCACGCCAAGAAGGTGCTCTCGGTCGCGGTCTACAGCCACTACCGGCGCATGCTCGCGCGCCACGCGCTGGTCAGCCCCGACCGCGGGGTCGAGATCGACAAGAGCAACATCCTCCTCGTCGGGCCCACCGGCTCGGGCAAGACGCTGCTCGCGCGCACGCTGGCCCGCATCCTCGACGTGCCCTTCGCCATCGCCGACGCGACGACGCTCACCGAGGCCGGCTACGTGGGCGAGGACGTCGAGAACATCATCCTCAAGCTCGTCCAGGCGGCCGGCTACAACATCGAGCGCGCGCAGCAGGGCATCGTCTTCATCGACGAGATCGACAAGATCCGCCGCACGACGAGCAACGTCTCGATCACGCGCGACGTCTCGGGCGAGGGCGTGCAGCAGGCGCTGCTCAAGATCCTCGAGGGCACGGTCGCCAACGTGCCGCCGCAGGGCGGGCGCAAGCACCCCGAGCAGCAGTACATCCAGGTCGACACGCGCGACATCCTCTTCATCGCCGGCGGCACCTTCACGGGCATCGAGGAGATCGTCGCGCGGCGTGTGGGCCGCGGCGCGATCGGCTTCCGCGAGCGGCTGGCCGCGGCCAAGGCGCCGGGCGACCGCTCGTCGATCCACGACGAGAGCAACGCGCTCATCGCCCAGGTCATCAACGAGGACCTCATCGAGTACGGCCTGATCCCCGAGTTCGTCGGGCGGCTGCCGATCATCGCGCCCCTCGCGAGCCTGCGCGCCGACGAGCTCATGCGCACGCTCACCGAGCCGCGCAACGCGCTCGTGCGGCAGTACCAGTCGCTCTTCGCGCTCGAGGACTCCGAGCTCGAGTTCTCGCCCGAGGCCCTGCGGGCGGTGGCCGACAAGGCGCTCTCGCTCAAGACGGGCGTGCGGGCGGCGCGCTCGATCATCGAGTCGCTCATGCTCGACGTCGTCTTCCACCTGCCCGACCGCGGTCGCGCGCGCCGCTACGTCGTGACGCGCGATTTCGTCGAGGGGCGCGCCCCGATCACCGTCGAGCCGCGCGCGCGGGACGTGCGTCGCGAATCCGCCTGAGGCGGCCGTGCCGCTGCCGGCGCTGACCGATCTCGAGCTGGCCGGCTGGGAGGCCCTAGCCGAGCTGCCGGGCGCCCGGCGCTACACGCCGGGGATCGTCCGCCGCTGGGTGCTCCAGCGCGGGGTCCGCGACTGGGAGGCGATGACCGACCTGCCGCTCGCGCTGCGGGCCGAGCTCGCCGCGCGCTGGCGCATCCGGCGCGGCGCGCTCGAGCGGCGCTACGAGAGCCGCGACGGCACGATCGGCCTGCTCACGCGCCTGGACGACGGGCAGATCGTGGAGTCGGTGAGCATCCCCGACGACGACCGGCGCACGCTCTGCCTCTCGAGCCAGGTCGGCTGCGCGGTGGCCTGCCGCTTCTGCGCGAGCGGGCAGCTCGGGGTGGTGCGCAACCTCTCCGTCGGGGAGATCCTCGAGCAGGTGCTCGTGGCGCGCGAGACCGACGCGCTGCCGCTCACGAACTACGTCTTCATGGGCTCGGGCGAGCCGACGCACAACCTGCGCGCCGTGCTCGCGGCGATCGAGCTCATGACGCACCACACCGGCCTGCACATCGGCGCGCGGCGCATCACGGTCTCGACCGTGGGCCACCCCGCCGCGCTCGAGAAGCTGGCCGAGGTCGACATCCCCTTCCACGTCGCGCTCTCGGTGCACATGCCCACCGATCGCCAGCGCGAGGAGCTCATGCCGGGCCTGGGCCGCTCGGACCTGGCCGCCTCGCTGGCCGCGGCGCGCACGCGCTTCCACCGCAACGGCCGGCGGCTCATGATCGAGGTCGTCGTCATGGCGGGCGTCAACGACCGCGACGAGGACGCGCGCGCCTTCGGCCGGCTGCTCGCCGGCTACCCCGCGATCGTGAACCTCATCCCCTGGAACCCCGTCGACGGCGTCGAGCTGCGAGCGCCCTCGCTCGAGCGCGTCCAGACCATGGCGCGCATCCTGCAGCAGAGCGGCATCGCCGCGACTGTGCGGCGACCGCGCGGGCGCGACGTGGGCGTGGCCTGCGGGCAGCTCCGGCGCCGCGTCGGCGGCGGAGTCAGCCGTCCTGCGGAGCGGGCTGCGGCGCGTCCGTCGGCACGAGCTCCGGAGGAGCCGGACTCCGCAGCCTGAGCTGGCGGTTCGGCTCGGGTTGGAGGCGATCGTTGAGCCGCAGCCGGCGGAGATCCATACCGTGAACCGCCGGCGGCATGACGGGCGAGCCCACGGGCGACCCGCGCACCTCGGAGTGGATGATCGGATCGGCGACCGTCAGGTCGTGGCTCGGGGCGGCCGACTCGAGCGCCGGGGAGACCCCGGGCGCGCGGGTCTGGGCCACGTAGCCCAGCATCACGCCGACCATGAGCGTGGCCGCTGCCGCGAGCGGCACCATGACCGAGGGCCGCGTCCGGCGCACGTTGGGCAGCTCGGCCGCCGGGCCGCGCTCGCCCAGGGCGATGCGCGCCATGACCTCCTCGGTGAAGTGGTCGAGCGCGGCGGCCGGGGGCTGCTGCTCGCCGAGGACGACGAGCCGCTGGCGCATGGCCGCGAGCTCGCGGAACTCGCGGAAGCAGGACAAGCAGTGGTGCAGGTGCTCGTCCACGCGCCGGGCGGGGCCCGGGTCGAGGTCGCCCCCCACGTGCAGGGGCAGCAGGTCACGGATCGAACGGCAGGTGTCTTTGAGGAGTCTCATGATGGATCGGTGTCGCTACGCACGGTGGAGGTTCGACGATGGGCGGGACGGGTCGAGCGATTCTCCAGCCGCTCCCAGCCCTCCCGGAATTGCTTGCGGGCGATGTGCAGGCGCCAGCGCACGGTGGCGTGCGCGATGCCGGTGATGTCCGCGATCTGCTTGCTCGAGAGGCCCTCGAGGTCGCGGAGGATGAGGACGGTGCGGTACTTCTCGTCGAGCGTCTCGAGGACGGCCCGCACGGCCTTGGCGACCTCGCGGCCGTCCTGCGGCGCATCGGGGCTGATGCTCGAGTCGTCGGCGACCGACTCGCGGAAGAGGTCGAGGTCGGCGCCGCGGTGCCGGCGGTTGCGGCGCAGGTGGTCGATGGCGAGGTTGACCGTGATCCGGTACAGCCAGGTGCTGAAGGCCATCGAGAAGTCGAAGCGGTCGAGGGCGCGCCAGACCCGGACGAACGCCTCCTGCGCGACGTCGCGCGCGGCCTCGGCGTCGCCGAGGATCTTGTAGGCCGCCCAGTACGAGCGCTGCTCGTGGCGGTGCACCAGCGAGGCGAAGGCCTCCTGGTTGCCCTCGAGACAGGCGCGGATCAGCTCGTGGTCGTCACGAGTCGGGGCCGACACGACCGTCCGGGTCCGGGAGAGAGGTTGGAGCACGGCACACCTACGGGACCGGCCTTTCCGTGATGGCCGGTCGCTCGGGGGGAAGTCGGTCGCCCCGGCCGCTCATGAGACGACGGGGGCTCCGGTGAACCGCCCGAGGTGACGGTAGCGGGCGGCCCGCCGGGCCAGGAGCTCGGTCAGCGGCAGGGCGCAGAGCTCCTCCAGGGTCCTGGACAGGGCCTCCCCGAGCGTCTCGGCCATGGTCTGGCGGTCGCGGTGGGCCCCTCCCGGCGGCTCGGGGAGCCGCTCGTCGGCGATGCCGAGCTCGACCAGGGTGTCGCTCCCCAGCTTGAGGGCCACGGCCGCCTGCTCGGCCCGGGCCCCGTCCTTCCACAGGATCGAGGCGCAGCCCTCGGGCGAGATGACCGAGTAGTAGGCGTTCTCGAGGATGAGCAGCCGGTCGCAGACCCCGATGCCCAGGGCGCCGCCGCTGCCCCCCTCGCCGAGCACCACGCTGATCACCGGCACCCGGAGCCGGAACATCTCCAGGATGTTCCAGGCGATGGCCGAGGCCTGGCCGCGCTCCTCGGCGCCGATGCCGGGGTAGGCGCCCGGGGTGTTGATCAGGGTCACGATGGGCAGCTTCAAGCGCTCGGCGAGCTGCATGCAACGCAGCGCCTTGCGGTAGCCCTCGGGATGGGCGCAGCCCCAGTTGCACTCGATGCGCTCCTGGGTCGTGCGGCCCTTGCGGTGCCCGACGACCAGGAGCCGGCGCCCCTGGAGCGTGGCGAAGCCGGTCCAGATGGCCTTGTCGTCGCCGAAGAGCCGGTCGCCGTGCAGCTCGACGACGTCCGTGCACAGCCGCTCGACGTACTCGAGCGAGCCCGGCCGGTCGACGTGCCGGCTGAGCTGGATGCGCTGCCAGATGTTCAGGCCGAGCTGCAGCTCGTCGAGCAGCCGGTCGCGCTCGGCGACCAGCTTGGCGAGCTCGGCGGCGTGGCGCAGGGCCTTCTTGCCGTCGGCCTCCGGGGGGCGCTGCTCCTCGAGCGCCCCGATCTTGACGTCCAGCTCGCGCACCGGCTTCTCGAAAGCCAGAGCGTTCTTGAGTGGATCCGGCTGGGACTTCCCGCGCGCCATGGGCCGCGATCCTAACGACCGGAGACCGCGCGGCGACAGGCCGCCGGGGTCCGCATGGGATCCTCCGGGCCGACTGGCCGCGACCGGAGTAGAAGCTCGTGAGAACTGCCGGCTAGGATGGCCGGTTCCATGGAGGCAGCGCAGACCGTGCGACCCGAGCCGGCGACCGCCACCCTGGCGGTGTGCATCGAGGTCGCGATCCGGCCCGAGCGCACCGACGTCGCGGCGCAGCGGCTGCTCGCGCAGGCGCGCGAGGTCGGCATCGAGCTGGGGCCCGGCCTGGCCACGCGGCGCGGCTGGTCGCTGCGCATCGCGGGCGGCGAGGCGCAGGCCCGCCGCCTCGCGGAGCGGCTGCTGGCCGACCCGGTCATGCACCGGCTGCGCATCTTCCACCCGGCCGACGACCCCAG
>Ga0134121_10004383_pt1 | contig 11578 bp, 9 predicted proteins | sample KB301_FD_96463 | JGI IMG/M metagenome (GOLD analysis project Ga0134121, IMG submission 96463) | Terrestrial soil microbial communities without Nitrogen fertilizer from Kellogg Biological Station, Michigan, USA - KB3-0-1 | ecosystem: Environmental > Terrestrial > Soil > Unclassified ...
CATCGCCTGGCCCGCGCCCACCAAGCAGAACACCGGCGAGGCGCACGGCTCGGCGCTGGGCGCGGAGGAGGTGGCCGCGACCAAGCGCATCCTGGGGTTCGACCCGGACGTGTCCTTCCCGGCCGAGGAGGAGACGGTCGCCCACGCGCGCATGGTCGCCGACCGGGCCAAGCGGGTACGCGAGGAATGGGAGGAGACGTTCGCCGCCTGGGCCGCCGTCCATCCCGAGCGGGCCGAGCTGCTGGACCGGCTGTCCGCCCGGCGGCTGCCGGACGGCTGGGCCGCCGCGCTGCCGGAGTTCCCGCCCGACGCCAAGGGGATGGCCACCCGGAAGGCCTCCGGCGAGGTCCTGACCGCGCTCGCCCCGGTGCTCCCCGAGCTGTGGGGCGGCTCGGCCGACCTGGCCGGAAGCAACAACACGACGATGAAGGGCGAGCCCTCGTTCATCCCGCCCGAGCACCAGACGCGCCTGTATCCCGGCGGCATGTACGGGCGCACGCTGCATTTCGGCATCCGCGAGCACGCCATGGGCGCGATCTGCAGCGGGATCGCGCTGCACGGGCTGACCCGGCCCTACGGCGGCACCTTCCTGGTGTTCAGCGACTACATGCGGCCCGCGGTGCGGCTGGCGGCGATGATGGGGCTGCCGGTGACGTACGTGTGGACGCATGACTCGATCGGGCTGGGCGAAGACGGACCCACCCACCAGCCGGTCGAGCACCTGTGGGCGCTGCGCGCCATCCCCGGGCTGGACGTCGTGCGCCCGGGTGACGCCAACGAGACCGTGGCCGCGTGGCGGGCGATTCTCGGCCACGGCGACCGGCCCGCGGGCCTGTGCCTGACCCGGCAGAACCTGCCGGTGCTCGACCGCAGCCGGGGCCTGGCCGGCGCCGAGGGCACCGCCCGCGGCGGCTACGTGCTGGCGGAGGCCGCCGGCGGGGAGCCCGCGGTGATCCTCATCGCCACCGGCAGCGAGGTGCAGATCGCGCTCGAGGCGCGCGAGCTGCTCGCGCAGGAGGGGGTGGCCGCCCGCGTCGTCTCCATGCCATGCGTGGAATGGTTTACCGCCCAGGACGCCTCCTATCAGGAGGAGGTGCTGCCCGCCCGGGTCCGGGCCCGGGTCAGCGTCGAGGCGGGCCTCGCGCTGGGCTGGCGCGCCTTCGTCGGTGACGCCGGCGAATGCGTCAGCCTGGAGCACTTCGGCGCCTCGGCCGACTACCGGCTGCTGTTCGAGGAGTTCGGGATCACGGCGGAGCGGGTAGTGGCCGCGGCCCGCACCAGTTTGGCCAGGGTGGCCGGGGGCAACGAGACTTAAGAGCGTGTGTCGGATCGATGAGGAGCAGGACCCATGACCCCACAGCCCGAGGATGTCCTTGCGCAGCTGTCGGCCGCCGGCGTATCGGTATGGCTCGACGACATCAGCCGGGAGCGGCTGACCACCGGCAACCTGGCCGACCTTATCCGTGACAAGCACGTGGTCGGCGTGACCTCCAACCCGACCATCTTCGCGCACGCGCTCGCGTCCGGCTCGGCCTACGACGGCCAGCTCGCCGACCTCGAGACGCGGGGGGTCGGCCTCGAGGAGGCCGCCCGCGCCATCACCACCTACGACATCCGGTGGGCCTGCGACGTGCTCCGGCCGGTCTACGACGCCACCAGCGGCGTCGATGGCCGGGTCTCGATCGAGGTCGATCCGCGGATCGCCCGGGACAGCGCCAAGACCATCGCCGAGGCACGCGCCCTGTGGTGGCTGGTGGACCGGCCGAACCTGTTCATCAAGATTCCCGCGACCGAGCAGGGCCTGCCCGCGATCACGCAGTGCCTGTCCGAGGGCATCAGCATCAACGTCACGCTGATCTTCGCGCTGGAACGGTACGGGCAGGTCATGGACGCCTTCCTCACCGGGATGGAGCAGGCGGGGCAGGCAGGTCACGACCTGGCCACCATCGCGTCGGTCGCCTCGTTCTTCGTGAGCCGGGTCGACACCGAGGTCGACCGCAGGCTGGACAAGATCGGCACGACGGAGGCGGCGGCGCTGCGCGGCAAGGCGGCGATCGCCAACGCGCGGCTCGCCTATGAGCTGTACGAGGAGCGGTTCGCGACCCCCCGCTGGGAGGCCCTGCGCCAGGCCGGCGCGCGCCCGCAGCGCCCGCTATGGGCCTCGACCAGCACCAAGGACCCGGCCTTCCCGGACACCATGTACGTGGAGGAGCTGGTGGCGCCCGGCACCGTGAACACCATGCCGGAGTCGACCCTGGACGCCATGGCCGACCACGGCAAGGTCCGCGGCAACACGGGCAGCAGCGGGTACGACCAGGCCCGGCAGGTCTTCGCCGACCTCGAGGCGCTTGGCATCGGCTACCAGGACGTGGTGACCGTGCTGGAGGACGAGGGGGTGGCCAAGTTCGCGGCCTCCTGGCAGGAGATGCTCGAGACGATCAGCACCGCACTGGCGGCGGCGGGCCGGGCGTGAGCACCGAGGAAGACACGGCCGAGCCGGAGCCGGGCGTGGGCGCCGAGGAGAACACGGCCGAGCCGGAGCCGGCCTCTCGCCACGAGGGGCGCGAAAGGATCGCAACGATGAGCGAATTCGTGGCGGGCAACCCACTGCGTGACCCGCGGGACCGCCGGCTTCCCCGGGTGGCGGGGCCGTGCGTGCTCGTCATGTTCGGCGTCACCGGCGACCTCGCCCGAAAGAAGCTGATGCCGGCCGTCTACGACCTGGCCAACCGGGGGCTGCTGCCGCCGGGGTTCTCCCTGGTCGGGTTCGCCCGGCGGGACTGGGCGGACGAGGACTTCGCGCAGGTCACATACGAGGCGGTGAAGGAACACGCGCGCACGCCGTTCAGCGACACCGTCTGGCAGCAGCTGTCCGAGGGCATCAGGTTCGTGCCGGGCGAGTTCGCCGACGACGAGGCGTTCGACCGGCTGGCCGAGACCGTGGCCAAGCTCGACGAGGAGCGCGGGACCGGCGGCAACTACGCCTTCTACCTGTCGGTGCCGCCCAAATACTTCATCGACGTCGTCAACCAGCTCAAGCGCTCGGGTTTGTCCACCTCGAACCGGCACCGGGACGGGAACAAATCGTGGCGGCGGGTGGTGGTGGAGAAGCCGTTCGGCCACGACCTGGCCAGCGCGCAGAAGCTGAACCGGGTGCTGAACTCGGTGTTCGGCTACAACTCGGTGTTCCGCATCGACCACTACCTGGGCAAGGAAACCGTCCAGAACATCCTGGCGCTGCGGTTCGCCAACAGCCTGTACGAGCCGATCTGGAACCGCAGCTACGTGGACCACGTGCAGATCACGATGGCCGAGGACGGCGGCATCGGCGGGCGGGCCGGCTACTACGACGGGATCGGGGCCGCCCGCGACGTCATCCAGAACCACCTCATGCAGCTGCTCGCGCTCACCGCGATGGAGGAGCCGGTGTCCTTCGACGCCGACTCTCTGCGGGCCGAGAAGGAGAAGGTGCTCTCGGCGATCCGGTGCCCGGGGGACCTGGCCGCCGGGACGGCCATCGGCCAGTACGCCGGGGGCTGGCAGGGGGGCCTGGAGGTCCGCGGCTACCTGGAGGAGGACGGCATCCCCCCGGACTCACGGACCGAGACCTACGCGGCGATCAAGCTCGGGGTGGACACCCGGCGCTGGGCTGGCGTCCCGTTCTACCTGCGGACCGGCAAACGGCTGACCCGCCGGATGACCGAGATCGCGCTGCTGTTCCAGCGGGCGCCGCACCTGCCCTTCAACGCCACCGACACCCAGGAGCTGGGGCAGAACGCGATAGTGATCAGGGTGCAGCCGGATGAGGGCGTCACGGTCCGCTTCGGCTCCAAGGTCCCCGGCTCGGCGATGGAGGTCAGGGACGTCAACATGGACTTCGCCTACGGCGAGTCGTTCACCGTGAGCAGCCCCGAGGCCTACGAGCGGCTCCTGCTCGACGTGCTGGTCGGCGATCCGCCGCTCTTCCCGCGGCACCAGGAGGTGGAGCTGTCCTGGCAGGTCCTCGACCCGATCGAGGAGTTCTGGGCCGAGCACACCAAGCCGGACCAGTATCCCGCCGGTTCGGCCGGGCCGCCCTCGGCGGAGGCGCTGATGGCCAGGGACGGCCGGTCATGGCGGCGGCTGTGAGCACCCGGGCGCCGGCGGCGGAAGGAAGCACACAGTGACCATCGACCTGACCGAGACCACTACGGGCGCCATCGCCAGGGCGCTCCAGCAGGCCCGTCAGCGGCTCGGCGGCCCCGCCAGCGGGATGGTCCTGACCCTGGTCATCGTGACCGATGAGACGTCGCAGTACGACGCGGTGCGGGCGGCGAACGAGGCCGCCCGCGAGCACCCGTGCCGGGTGCTGGTGGTGATCACCCGGCGGCCGACGGCGGCCTCGCGGCTGGACGCCGAGATCCGGGTGGGCGAGACCAGCCCCGGCGAGACCCTGCTGCTGCGCATGTACGGCCCGCTCGGCCAGCACGCGGACTCGGTGGTGGCGCCGCTGCTGCTGCCGGACACGCCGGTCGTCACCTGGTGGCCGGGCGTGCCGCCCGAGGATCCCGCCGACGACCCGATCGGGGTCCTGTCCCAGCGCCGGATCACCGACGCGGCGGCCGTCGACGAGCCCCGCGAGTTCCTGACCGCGCTCGCGGCCGCTTACCAGCCGGGCGACACCGACCTGAGCTGGACCAGGGCGACCCCCTGGCGGACGCTGCTCGCCGCCACGCTCGACCAGCCGCACGGTGCGATCCAGGCCGCCACGGTCCGGGCCGAGCAGGGGAACCCGAGCGCCGACCTGATCGCCGTCTGGCTCGCCTCCCGGCTGCACGTCCCGGTGGTCAACGAGGCCTCGTCCGGCCCCGGCATCACCGAGGTCAGCTTCGCCACGAGCGAGGGAGAGATCAGCGTCACCCGGCCCGACGGCCGGGTGGCGCTGCTGAGCCGTCCCGGCCAGCCCGAGCGCCGGGTGGCGCTGCACCGCCGCGACGCACCCGAACTGCTCGCGGAGGAGCTGCGCCGGCTGGACCCGGACGAGATTTACGCCGAATCCCTGAGCCTGCTCGGGTCGGTGTGACCACACCCGAGGTACTGGTCCACCACGATTCCGGCCTGCTCGCCAAGGCGGCCGCAGCCCGGCTGGTGACCCGGCTGGTCGACGTCCAGGCGGCGGCCGGGAGCGCGTCGCTCGTGCTCACCGGCGGCGGGATAGGCACCGCCGTGCTGGCCGAGCTCGCCGCCGCGCCCGCCCGGGATGCGGTGGACTGGCGGCGGCTGGACATCTGGTGGGGGGACGAGCGGTTCCTGCCCGCCGGGCACCCGGAGCGCAACGAGACCGGCGCCCGGCAGGCGCTGCTGTGCCACCTCGACATGGACCCGGTGCGGGTGCGCGCCATGCCCGGCAGCGACGGGCCGGACGGCGACGACCCGGAGGCGGCGGCCGCCCGGTACGCGGCCTGGCTGTCCCAGGCCACCCGGCCGGAAGATCACGGGCCGGTGCCGTCGTTCGACATCGTGCTGCTCGGCATCGGCCCCGACGGGCACGTCGCGTCGCTGTTCCCCGGGCTGCCCGCCCTCTACGACGAACGGCCGGTGGTCGCCGTCCGCGGCGCGCCCAAGCCGCCTCCGACCCGGCTGACGCTCACGCTGCCGGCGATCCAGTGCGGGCGGGAGGTCTGGGTGCTCGCGGCGGGCGAGGAAAAGGCCGGCGCGGTCCGGCTCGCCCTGTCCGGTATCGGCCCCGTGCAGCTGCCGGCGGCCGGGGCGCGTGGGCGTCAGCGGACGCTGTTCCTGCTCGACCGGGCCGCGGCCAGCCGGCTGCCGCCCCAGCTCGGCCGGACCGGCTAGCTGCCCTCCGGGCCGCCACCCGGCGGCCGCGGCCGGTCCGCGGGCCGGCGGTCCAGGCCGCACCGGACCCGGCCCGCCATCTGTACCGCCATCAAGACGATGAGCACCACCGGGATGAGCGCCCCGGCCGCGTGGGCGGTGAACGTGAGCGCGAGCCAGAACAGCGCGATCGTCAGCACGGGCATCAGCACGGGGCCGTCGCTGGCCGGGACGGCGCGGGGCGGCCGGTCATCGCTCCCCCGGGCCTGCTGGGGGACGGCGGGCGGCGCGGCCGGCAGGGGCGCCCGCTGCCCCGGCGCCGGCAGATCCTGGGTCAGCTTTCTCAGCTCGCCCCAGGTACGGCTGGCGAATGCGGCGGTCGTGCGCTCATCGAACTCGTCCAGGGTGAGCCGCCCGCAGGCGTAGCCATCGCGGATAAGCCCGACCGCATGCTCACGATCGGCGTCCGAGGCACGGATCGCATCGTCAGTGGGCATCGCCAGACCTCCCGGGGGGCGTCCCTGCCGATAAGGGGAGAATACCCCGTGGCTGGCGGTGGCTACCGGGGCGGTCTAAGATCACGCCGTGCCCCCCGTCCCCCTGGTCGCGGCCCGCCGCGACCATCTTGTCGTCTGCGGGGAAGATGCGCTCGCCTGCCGGGTCATCGAGGAGCTGACCACCAGGTACGGCCAGCCGGTGACCGCCCTGCTCCGGTCCCACAGCCAGGGTTACGGCGCGCGGATCGCCGCCCTGCCCCGGGTGCGGGTCATCGAGCGGGCGGAGCTGAGCTCGGACGCGTTCAGTTCCGCCCGAATCCATTCCGCCCAGGCGCTCGCCCTGCTCGGCCAGGACGACCTGGGCAACTTCCACGGCGCGCTGCGGGCGCAGGAACTCAACCCGGAGCTGCGGCTGGTGGTGAGGATCTTCAACACCAGCCTGGGCGAGCGGATGCACACCTTCTTCCACGACTGTGCCGTGCTGTCCGGCTCGTCGATGGCCGCCCCGTCCTTCGTCGCCGCCGCGCTCGGAGAGCCCGCTCCCAGCCATGTCAGGGTCGCGGGCCGCACCCTGTACGTGGCGCGGGGCAGCGCCATCGACCGCCGGCACGTCATCTGCGGGCTGGCGATGACCGACGACGACCCGCTCTCCCCCGCCCTGCTGCCGCCCGACACCGGGCAAGCGGACCTGGTGCTCGCGGTGGCGGACGGGGCGCAGCGTGACCCGCTCACCCGGCAGCGCCGGCGGCCGGTGCGGGCCATGCTCGGGGCGGCGCGGGCGCTGCTCTGGCACAAGCTGGGGATCGCCTTCCTCGGCCTGTTCGCGCTGCTCGCGGCCGGGTTCATCCTGCTCTTCACCCTCGGCGGCAAGACGGTGGGTAACTCCCTCTACCTGACGTTCATGAATGCCGCCGGGGCGGCGCTGACCGAAACGGGCGACCAAACCCCCGTGAAGGTGGCACAGGTACTGCAGACCTTCGCCGGGCTGGCGTTCATCCCGGTCGCGACCGCCGCCGTGGTCAGCGTCCGGCTGACCGGGTCCGTGCGGGACCAGAACCGGCCGATGAGCGGGCACGTCATCGTGGCCGGACTCGGCAACGTCGGCACCCGGATCGTGGGCCAGCTGCATGACCTCGGGGTCGGTGTGGTCTGCGTGGACAAGAGCGAGCAGGCGGCGGGGATCCCCCTGGCCCGCCGGCTCGGGCTGCGGGTCGTGATCGGCGAGACGCACCGGGAGGAAACCCTGCGGGCGGCGGGAATCGACACCTGCCAGGCGCTGGTCTCGGTGACCAACAGCGACACCGTCAACCTGGAGACCGCGCTGCAGGCGCGGGCCCTGGCCAGCGGCCCGCGGATCGTGCTCCGCCTCGGCGACGACGACCTCGCCGAGCGCGTGCAGCGCAGCGTCAGCAACACGATCTCCCGCAGCGTGTCCTACCTCGCGGCGCCCGCGTTCGCGGCCGCGATGCTGGAGCACCAGGTGCTGCGCACCATCCCGGTGGGCCGGCACGTGCTGCTGATCGCCGGCATCCGGGTGACCGCCGGGTCCGAGCTGGCGGGCCGTCCGGTGGAGGACGTCCACCAGACCGGCCAGGTGCGGGTGATCGCGCTGCACCGGCCGGGCGCCGGCGCGGTCGACTGGGCACCGGGCAAGCGGCGCCTGCTCGCGCCGCAGGACCGGATCTATGTCCTCACCACCCGGGCCGGCCTGTCCCGGGTGCTCGCCCGCAGCCAGCCGGCGCGCGACTGAACGCCTCGCGGCCCCGGCCCGTATTCCGTATATAGAAACCTGGGTCTCCCCAACCAGGGTGTCCAGGGTTACCCTCAGGTCAGATCTTCCGCTTGGTTCTCGTGAGCCATCTGTGAAGGTGGAAGAAGGTCTCTTTGGCCCGCTGTGAACACACCTTGTTCCCCTGGGGGTTGCCTGGCCCCCCGTCAGGACCAGGCGCATCAGTCCGTCCGATCGTGGCCATCGTGTCCTTCGTTTCAATCTCTGTGCCGGGCGCGCCGCTGGCTGCGGCCAGGCGGCGCTCTCCTTACCAGGAGGGAATCAGTTGACCATTACTGACGAGCGACCGACCTCGGTCATGACGACGCCGGCTGCGGACCCAGCACCGCTCGGGCTCGCTGCCTTCGCCCTGACCACGTTCCTGCTGTCCGCGGCGAACGCGCACTGGATGACCACGGCCACCGGCGACGCCTGGCTGGGCTACGCCTTCGCCTACGGCGGCCTGGCCCAGTTCGCGGCGGGCATGTGGGAGTTCCGCAACCGCAATGTGTTCGGCGCGACCGCGTTCAGCACCTACGGCGGGTTCTGGATCGGGCTTGGCCTGTGGGCCCTGCTGGTGGCGCCCGCGCCGGCCGGGGCGGGGCCGGTGGCAGCCGCGGCACATGCGGCAGCGACGACCAAGGACCTCGGCTGGATCCTGCTCGCCTTCGCCATCTTCAACACCTACATGCTGTTGTGGAGCACGCTGGTGAACGCCGCGATATTCGCCGTGTTCCTCACCCTGGAGGCCACCGAGGTCGTCCTGTTCATCGGCTTCTTCGCCAACAACACCAGCGTCATCAAGATCGGCGGCATCGTCGGCGTGGTGACCGCGGTCGTCGCCTGGTACGCCTCGGCGGCCATCGTGGTCAATACGATGCGCGGCGGCGCACCGACGCTGCCGGTGGGCAAGCCGTTCTGGGCGCCCAGGCCCTCCGTCTGACCCATCCGCCCGGGTGATCCCGGAGGCCGCCGGCCTCCGGGATCACTCATCTGTGCCGGGGGCGCCGCCCGCGGCCCATGGGTAGCGTGGGATCATGCGGCAGCGATGAGGAGGGTCGTGCGGGTGGACCTGCAGGAAAAGCGCCAGCTCGACCTGGCCAGGCAGGTGGCCAAGGTGAAGGACCACACCCGGCCGTGGCGCGCCATCATCGCCCTGGTCCTCGCCGTGGCGGCGGCCATCGTCTCCTTCACCGCCGGCGACATCACCTCCAACCACCTGCTGGAGCAGGTGATCGCCATCGGCGCGGCGCTGGTGTTCTGCCTGCTGGCGGTCATCGCGGTGATCGGCTTCGCCAGCAAGTCGCGTGACGTCATGCAGCCCGTGACCGGCCGGGCGCACGCGGCGGTGGTGCGCTACACGATCGTGCTGGTGGGGAGCATCGCCGTGCTCTTCATCACCCTGGGGCTGCTCAACGTCCCGATCGACCAGCTCCTGGTCGGCGGCGCGGTGACGTCGATCATCCTCGGCATCGCCGCCCAGCAGTCGCTCAGCAACGTGTTCTCCGGCCTGGTCCTGCTGCTGTCCCACCCGTTCGAGGTCGGCGGCGCCGTCAGCATCAGGTCCGGTGCCCTCGGCGGGGAGATCGTGGGGACGGTGACCGAGATCGGGATCAGCTACGTGCGCATCGAGACCGCCGACGGCCTGATCCAGCTGCCGAACTCCCAGGTCCTCGCGTCAGCGGTCGGGCCAGCCCACCAGGATGAGCCCGCCGTCCCGGGCGCCCCGGCAGCTACACAGGCGGCCGACGGCAACGCGCCGCCCGGGCCGCCGCCCGCCGGCTGAGGCGGCCCCATCATGCGCCCGCCCGCCGAGGGCAGCATGGATGGTGGGGCCGCCCGCCGAGGGCGGCCGCCGGGCACCGGCGGACCGTCACCGGTGACGGTCAGCGGTGGGCGGCCTCGTACCGGGCGACCACGGCGGTCGGAATGCGGCCGCGATCGCTCACCCCGATGCCCATGGTCTTCGCCCAGGCGCGGACGCTCGCGCTGTGCTGGCGGTGAGCGGCCGTCCGGCGCTTGACCACCGGCGCCCGCGTCTGCGACTTGCGCGCATGCTGGGCAAACAAGGTGATCGTGTCGTCGAAGCTGTCGCTGTGCCAGGCGCATAGATCGATCTCGTAGTCCCGGCCATCGAAGCTGAACCGGCGCACCCGATGCTGGCCCGGTGGAATCTCTTTCTGGTCGTAGTCACAGGCATAAGTGACCGAAACCTTCTGTGCCACTTTACAGCCCCCCTTCCCCTGAAACCAATATATCCTCACGGCGACCATTTAGCGCAACGAAACCCAGGTCAGATGCTGTGGCCGAAGGAAGAGACCCGATGTGGCCGCCGCGACTGGGCATCGGACCGCCACGGTGCGCCAGTGGCCTATGACCCTTTTACGGCTATTGGCCGCATCCTCCACGCTCAGGGCGTGGGTGACCTAAAGTCAATGCCGTCGAGGATAGCGTTCCCGTTGCCGCGACCCGCCACTGCCGGGTGGCGGCCCATCGGGTGGCGGCCCATAAGGGAAGGAATCGGGAGAGGGCTCGGCCCGGCGCCGCCCGCGCCGTTTGGCCGGCTCGGGCGGGTCGTCGGCGAAGAGCTCATCGGTGCCGGGAGTGTCCGCCGGGTAGGACCGCGCGGGCGGCCCGTACCCGGCGGCGGGCACCTCATCCGGATACCCCGGGTAGTCCTGCTCATCCAGGTACCCAGGCCCGGCCCGGTAACCCTCCAGGGCCTCCTCGTCCAGGTACCCGGGCTCGGCCTGGTAGCCCTCCGGGGCCTCGCCGGGGTAGCTGGCCTCCGGCCGCGCCTCGTATCCGCCGGGGTAGTCGTGCGGCAGATCTGGTGCGGGTGGCTCGTCGAAGTACCCGCCGGGATCCTCGTCCCGCGCCGGGCCGCGATGCCGGGAGCCGCGCGGGGCGGTGAAGTCTGCCGCCGGCGGCCCGGCCGGGTACTCGTCGGGAAAATCTGGCGCCAGCCCCGCCGGGTACTCGCCGGGATCACCGGCCAGGTCAGCATCGCGGCGCCCCGGCCCGGCCTCGGCCGTGACCGCGGGCGGCGACGCCCGCCGGCGGCGAGGGGCCTTACCGCGGTGGCCGGCCCGCGGCGGCAAAGAGGTCTCGTAGTCCGGGTCGCCGGCCAGGGACTGGTCCCGGTAGCCGCCGGGCGGGCCCGGTGGCTCGGCCTGGTAGCCGGGCGGCGGCGGCTCAGCCTGGTAGCCGGGCATCTCCGGCTCAGCCTGGTAGCCGGGCATCTCCGGCCCGGCCTGGTAACCCGTCTGGTCCGGCCCGGCCAGGTAGCCCGTCTGGTCCGGCCCGGCCAGGTAGCCCGTCTGGTCCGGCCCGGCCAGGTAACCGGTCTGGTCCGGCCCGGCCTGCGGGGCATGGACGGCGGCGCTGGTCTGCCCGGTCTCGACATCCCGGTCGAGCAGTTCTGGCCGGGAGGGCGCGGCCCGGCCCGGCGCGGGCGCCACGGGCAGGCGGGGCTCGCGTGATCCCGGCTGCCCGCCCGTGA
>Ga0134121_10004385_pt1 | contig 11573 bp, 8 predicted proteins | sample KB301_FD_96463 | JGI IMG/M metagenome (GOLD analysis project Ga0134121, IMG submission 96463) | Terrestrial soil microbial communities without Nitrogen fertilizer from Kellogg Biological Station, Michigan, USA - KB3-0-1 | ecosystem: Environmental > Terrestrial > Soil > Unclassified ...
CGGGAGGGATTCGCCAGTTGGTCGCCCGATGGCCGCTGGGCGGTCTACCTTTCGGACCGCACCGGCGAGTACGAGATCTGGGTCCGCCCCGCCGATGGCTCCGGCCAGGAGCGGCAGGTCACCAAGGACGGCGGCATCTTCCGCTTCCAGCCGCAGTGGTCGCCGGACTCGAAGAAGCTGGCCTTCAGCGACAAGAATCGCAAGCTCTACTGGCTCGACGTGGCCACGGGCAAGTCGACCGAGGCCGACCAGTCGGCGCGCGGCGACATCCAGGACTACAAGTGGTCGCCGGACAGCCGCTTCCTCGCCTATACCAAGGTGGGAGGCAACTCGTTCCCGTCCATCTGGATCTACTCCCTGGACGATGCCAAGGCCCGCCAGCTCACCAACGGCTTCACGGCCGACGGCGAGCCCACCTGGGACCCCACCGGCCGCTACCTCTACTTCCTCTCCAACCGCGACTTCAACCTGACCTTCAGCGGCTACGAGTTCGACTACGTCTACAGCAACCCGACCCGGGTCTACGTGGGCGTCCTCTCCAAGGAGGGGCCGGCGCTCTTCCTGCCCGAGAGCGATGAGGAGAAGCTGAAGCCCGAGGATCCGCCGAGCGCCGAAGCGCCGGCCAAGCACGCCAAGTCGGAGACGAAGAACGCGGAGAGCGCCGCCGAAAAATCCGAGAAGCCGGAAGGCGCTGAGAAGGCGGAGAAACCCGCCGGCAAGGCGCCGGTTCGCGTGAAGGTGGACTTCGACGGCTTCGAGCAGCGGGTGCGGGCCATCCCCGGGCCGTCCGGCAACTACCAGAGCCTCTCCGCCGGCGGCACCGCCATCTTCTACCTTTTCCAGCGCACGGCGGCCGGCGCGCCGTCGCTCAAGATGTTCAATCTGGAGAGCCGCAAGGAGGACACCGTCCTCGACGGCGTGCTCGGTTACGACCTCTCCGCCGACGGCAAGAAGATCGTCATCCGGCAGCGGGGGGACGCCTTCGCCATCCTCGACGCGCGGGGCGGCCAGAAGCCGGGCGACGGCAAGCTGGACCTGGAGAAGCTGGAGCTTCGCATCCAGCCGCGCGACGAGTGGCGCCAGGAGTACTTCGACGCCTGGCGGATCTTCCGCGACTGGTTCTACGACCCGAACCTGCACGGGGTGGACTGGAAGGGCATCCGCGACCGCTACGCCGAGATGCTGCCCTCCATGTCGACCCGCGCCGACCTTGACTACCTGCTCGCCGAGATGGGTGGCGAGGTCTCCGTGGGCCACGGCTACGTGCAGCCCGGCAACAACCCCGGCCCGAAACGGACGGAGAGCGGCCTGCTCGGCGCCGAGATCGAGGCCGACGCCTCGGGCTACTACCGCGTCGCCCACGTCTTCCCGGGCGAAAACTGGCAGGCCGACTTCCGCTCGCCGCTGACCGAGCCGGGCGTCCACGTTCTGGCCGGCGACTTCATCCTGGCGGTGGACGGCCAGACCACCAAGGGCGTCGACAACTTCTATCGTCTGCTGGAGGGGAAGGCCGACCGCGTGGTCACCCTGCTGGTGAACGACAAGCCGTCCACGACCGGGGCGCACACCGAGAACGTCCGCCCCGTCAACACCGAGTACAACCTGCGCTACCTCGACTGGGTGCAGGGCACCCGCGCCAAGGTGGAGAAGCTCTCCGGCGGCCGCATCGGCTACATCCACCTGCCGAACACGGCGGTGGAGGGCAACCGCGAGCTGTTCAAGGGCTTCTATCCGCAGGCGCAGAAGGACGCCCTCATCCTCGACGACCGCTGGAACGGCGGCGGCTTCATCCCCGACCGCATGGTCGCGCTGCTCTCCCGGCCGCTGCTCAACTACTTCGTGGGCCGTGCCGGTGTCGCCAACCCCACCCCTGGGTTCTCCAACAGCGGCCCCAAGGTGGCCTCATCAACGGCCAGGCCGGGTCGGGCGGCGACGCCTTCCCCTACTACTTCAAGGAGCTGGGCCTGGGACCGCTGATCGGCACCCGCACCTGGGGCGGTCTCGCGGGCCTCTCGGGCAACCCGCCGCTCGTCGACGGCGGCACGCTGACCGTGCCCACCTTCCGCTTCCTCACCAAGGAGGGTGGCTGGGCGGTGGAGAACGAGGGCGTGGCGCCGGACATCGAGGTCATCGACGCTCCGGACGCCCTGGCCCGCGGCGAGGACCCGGCCCTGGAGAGGGGTGTGAAGTACCTCCTCGACCAGCTCGCGAAGAACCCGCCGAAGAAGGTCACCGTACCGCCAGTGCCGACGGGCGGGAACCCGCGGTAAAGGTACGGTCCTTTTCAATTCCCGGCGTCCTCTTGCGGGGGCGCCGGGCTCCTCACCGTCCCGGCGAGGTGCCAGGCGTTTCGCGGCGGTACCGCATCACGCATGAGGAGCCGTTGCTAACGCCTTAGCAGCCGTTGCTCCGGCTTAAGCAGTCGTCGCTATCGTCTTAGCAGCCGTTGCTCTGGCCTTAGCAGCCACTGCTATCGCCTTAGCGGCCGTTGCTCTGGCCTTAGCAGCCACCGCTAGGGCCTTAGCAGCCGTTGCTATCGTCTTAGCAGTCGTTGCTCTGGCCTTGGCAGCCACTGCTATGGCTTAAGCAGCGGTTGCTCTGGCCTTAGCAGCCGTTGCTCCGGCTTAAGCAGTCGTCGCTATCGTCTTAGCAGTCGTTGCTCTGGCCTTAGCAGCCATTGCTATGGCTTAAGCAGTCGTTGCTCCCGCTTAGTCTTCCGCCGGCTCTCCCGCTCGGGCCAGGACCGCGACTCCCAGGATCTCGCCGGTGCTCTCCTGGGTCGTTCCTCCGGCGAGCCCCAGGACGGGCGCCGGGCCTCACCGTCCCGGGAAGCTCTCCAGCGCCTCCAGCACCGAATCGATGTCGTAGGGCGTGTGGTCGGCCGAGATCTGGAAGCGGATCGACTCGTCTCCCCGCGGCACCACCGGGAACTTGAGGCCGGTCGCGAGGATGCCGTGCTGCCGCAGGTGGGCGACGAGGGCGGTGGTCTTCGCCGTGTCCCGCACCATGAGCGGCGTCACCGGGTGCTCGCCGGGGATCGTCTCGTAGCCCAGGCGCAACAGCCCCTGCTCGAAACGGGCGGTCATCGCCCGCAGGTGGTCGAGGAGCTTCAGACCCTGCTGGCTGTCGAGGATCTGCAGGGCCGCCAGGGCCGCCGCGGACTCTCCCACCGTGATGGGGTTCGAGTAGATGTAGGTCGGGGCGGTCTCGCGCAGGTAGTCGGTCAGCACCTTGCTCCCCGTCACATAGCCGCCGTTGACGCCCAGGGCCTTGCCAAGGGTGGCGACCAGCACGTCCACCGGCCCGGAGCCGGTGAATTCTTCCGTGCCGCGCCCGGTGTTGCCGAAGGCGCCGACGCCGTGAGAGTCGTCGGCCAGCACCACTACGTTCTCCGGGAACTTGTCGTCCCAGCGGCGGGCGATCGCCAGGATTTCCGGCAGCGGCCCATGGTCGCCTCGCATACTGAAGATGCCGTCGGTGACCACCAGAACCCGTCTGCAGGTGCCGGCCGCGGCGGCGAGCTTCGCTTCGAGGTCCGCCATGTCGAGGTGCTTGTAGACCTGCTTGTCCTTCGGGCGGGAGAGGCGCATGGCGTTGATGATGCAGTTGTGGTTCAGCTCGTCGCTGATCACCACCGTCTCGGCCGTGGTCAGCGGCACGATCACACCCAACGCCGTGGCATAGGCCGAGCTGAAGACCATCGCCGACTCCCGGCCATGAAAGTCCGCGAGGGCGGCTTCGAGATCCACGTGGGCCTGGTAGGTGCCGCTGATGAAGCGCACGGCGCCGGGGCCGACGCCGAAGTCCTGGGTGGCGGCTTCCTCGGCGTCGCGGAGCTCTGGCCGCAGGGCCATCCCCAGGTAGTTGTTGGAGTTCATCTTGAGGAAAGGCTGATGACCCTCGCCAGCGAGCCGGTAGCGCGGGCCACGGTCGCCTTCGGCGGGAATCACCTGGGTGATCACCGACTCGGCCCCCTTGAGGGTGCCCCGCTCGCGCAGGGCCTCGAGGTCGGTGGAGAGAGCTTGGTGAAAGCGATCGACGGGCATTTAGTGGGCCTCCGGGGCGGAGAGCTTCCTCTCCAGGTTCTCCAGCATGTCGGCGGTCATGGCCGCGAGGTCGTATCGCGGGTCCCAGCCCCACTCCTGCCGCGCCGCGCCGTCGTCGAGCGAGTGGGGCCAGGAGTCGGCGATGGCCTGCCGCACGGGATCGATCTTGTAGTCGATGACGAATTTCGGGATGTGCTTGCGGATCTCCGCCGCCAGCTCCTCGGGGGTGAAGTTCATCCCCGTGACGTTGAAGGCGTTGCGGTGCACGAGGCGGGCCGGATCGGCCTCCATCACCTCGACGGCCGCCTTGATGGCGTCGGGCATGTACATCATGTCCAGACGGCTGCCGGGCTTCAGGAAGCAGGTGTAGTGCTGGTGGCGGATCGCCTCGTGGAAGATCTCCACCGCGTAGTCCGTGGTGCCGCCGCCGGGGGGAGCGCCGTGGGAGATGATGCCGGGGAAGCGCACGCCCCGCGTGTCGATGTCAAACCGCTGGTGGTAGTAGTCGCAGAGCAGCTCGCCCGCCACCTTGGTGACGCCGTACATGGTGGTGGGGCGCTGGAGGGTGTCCTGCGGCGTGTGGTCCTGCGGCGTGTTGGGTCCGAAGGCGCCGATCGAGCTCGGCACGAAGACGCTACAATTGTTGATGCGGGCCACCTCCAGGACGCGGTAGAGGCTGCCCATGTTCACGTCCCAGGCCACCTGCGGTTTGCTCTCGCCCACGGCCGAGAGGAGGGCGACCAGGTGATAGATGGTGCAGATCTGATTGCGCTGCACGACGTCCTGGATCTGCCGCTGGTTGGTGCAGTCGAGGAAGTCGAAGGGGCCTTCGGTGCGCAGCAGCTCTTCGCGGCTCATCATGCGGATGTCGGAAGCGACGACCTGATCGGCGCCGTAACGTGCGCGCAGAGCGGGGACCACTTCGGAGCCGATCTGACCGAGGGCTCCCGTGACGAGGATCTTCGTCTTCATGTTCCTCCCGAGCGGATTCGACGTGGAGCCCAATGGTATGCGGCGTTCACCGGATGGACAAGAGGCGGGCTATGCTAATTGAAACAGCGCGATTTCGTCCTGCTCTAACCTCAGGAGACCGATGATGAGCGACAACGACCCTGCGTACGGCACCGCACAAGTGATGATGACGCTGGCCGCCTTCGCCTACCAGCCGGCCGGCCAGATCAACGGCTACCTGCAGAACAACTTACCGGCCCCAAATCCGGCTGTAACGCCGCCGGTCTATGCAACCGAGGGTCATTGGGCGCTCGTCTGGGGCCCGGCCCTCAACCCGTCCAGCTCCAATCAGATGTATGTCGTCAACAACCCGCAGACCGGCGAGTATGCCGTTGCGATCCGGGGAACGGCACCGACCTGGTCGATCGGCGGCTTGGTGCAACTGTACGAAGACCTGGATGTCAACACGACGGTCGCCTGGGTTTACCCGCCGTCGTCGACCAATCCGCAGATCGCCCACGGAACGAATGTGGGGCTCAACGATTTGCTCGGCATGTCGTCTGCGAATGGTGGAGCTTCACAGACCCTGATTGAGTACCTGTCGGCGAACGCCTCGGCGGCGACCGTCTACGTGACCGGCCACAGCCTTGGCGGCTGTCTCGCCTCGGTCCTGGCTCAGTATCTCGTCTATGAGCTGCCCAAGGCCACGGTGGTTCCCTACACCTTCGCCGCGCCGACGGCGGGCAATCAGGCCTTCGCGGATCTGTTCAACGATCTCTCGCAGTCCTACCGCTACTACAACAGCCTCGACGCCGTCCCACGCGCCTGGGGGAATCTTGCGGAGATCAAGAGCTTGTACGGTTCGGCCGTCCCGTGTCCTTTGACGTACAAAGGCATCATCGACCTCGTCAATGACGATATGAAGCACAATCTCGGTAGCGACACTTTCTACGTCCAGCCGGGGGCGGGCACCGAGCTGCCCGGAACGATCTTCCCTGTGAACGAAGACAAAGGCAAGGCGACGAACTTCGACGACGAGATCGGCGATCAGCACGACCACAATTACTATCTCTCTCTGCTGAACGCTCCGACCCTCGCTCCACCCACTTGATGGGAATTCGCGGGAGAGGGGAGACCATGACCTGGATGATCTACGGCGCCAACGGCTACACGGGAGAGCTGGCGGCGCGCGAGGCGGTGCGGAAGGGCCTGGCGCCGATCCTGGGAGGCCGCAATGCGGAGGCGGTGGGACGGCTGGCCCGCGAGCTGGGCCTGCAGAGCCGCGTCTTTTCCCTGGACGATCCGCAGGGGACGGCGGCGGAGCTCTACGGCGTCCAGGCTGTCCTGCACTGCGCCGGCCCGTTCGTCCACACCAGCGCTCCGATGGTGAACGCCTGCCTGGCCACCGGCGCCCATTACCTGGACATCACGGGCGAGATCGCCGTCTTCGAGAGCGTCCTCTCCCGCGGCGAGGAGGCGTGCAAGGCTGGCGTCGCGTTGCTTCCGGGTGTCGGCTTCGACGTCGTGCCCAGCGACTGCCTGGCCGCCCGCCTCGCCGCCGCTCTGCCGGACGCGACGGAGCTGGCTCTAGCCTTCGACACCGCGGGCGGCAGCGTCAGCCGCGGGACGATGAAGACGATGATCGAGAGCCTCCCGGGGGCCGGGGCTGTCCGCCGCAACGGCGAGATCGTGCCGGTGCCGGTGGCCTTCGACGTCCGCGAGATCGATTTCGGCCCTCCGGCTGGCAAGCGCTGGGCGATGACCATCCCCTGGGGGGACGTGTCGACGGCGTACCACTCCACGGGGATTCCGAACATCCGCGTCTACTCGGGAACGCCGCCGGGCCAGATCCGGCGGATGAAACGCCTGTCACCTCTCCTCCCCCTGGCGGGCTGGGGGCCGGTCAAGCGTCTCGCCCTGCGCTGGGTGGACAAGCGGGTGACCGGCCCGTCGGAGCAGGTGCGGGAAACGGCCCGGGTCCATCTCTGGGGAGAGGTCCGCGACGTGGCCGGCCGAACGGTCACCGCGACCTTGGAGACGCCCGAGGGGTATCGCTTCACGGCCGCCTCCGCGGTGGCCGCCATCGAGCGCCTCCTCCAGGGAACGGTGCCTCCGGGTGCCTGGACGCCGTCCCGAGCGTTTGGGGCGGACTTCGTGGCGGGTATACCGGGGGTCACCTGGGGCGAGTTGCGTACCGCCTGACCTTAAAAACACGGACGAGAACAACACGGACGGGCAGGGACCTCAACACGGACGGGCTAAAATACCAGGCCAGGCCCTTTTCCTGTCCGTACCGTCCTTGCTTGTCCGTGTTCGTCCTTTCTGCCTTACGGATTTCCAGCCTACTGCCCGTTGACGAGTTTCCCCCCGGCCTCGGTCCAAGCGTTCAGCCCGCCGAGAAGACACGCCGCCTGCTTGAATCCCTTCGCCTGCAGCTCGAGCACCGCACGGGCGCTCGTATGCTCGGAAGCTCAGGTGCAGTAGGTGATGACCAGTTTGTCTTTGGGCAGCTCGCCGGCGCGCGAGCCGAGGTCGGAGAGGGGAATCGAGAGGGCGCCCTCAGCGTGGCTCGAGGCGTACGACTCCTTGGGGCGGACGTCGACCAGCACGGCCTCGCCCTTGGCGAGCGCCTGGCGGGCCTCGACCCCTGTGATCCGGCGAGCCGTCTCCTGGGTGGGGGCGGCCTGAGGCGCCGCCGGAGCGGGGGCCGGGGCCTGTGTTTGCGGCGCGGCGAAGGCGGGGGACGCCATCACCAGCAGGAGCCCTCCGGCGAGCGCCTGTCTTTTACGTGACATCCAATTCATCATTGACTGTCCTCCTGGGCCCCCTCGCGGGAGGCCTGGTCAAGTTCATCATTTTCCTACCGCCCCGTCGTCAACGCCATCGCCAGCAACGTCTGCTGCTCCATGACGTGCGCCTTGCCGGAGCCGGTGGCGGGGCTGCCGCTGGCGGAGCGCTTGACGGAGCGGATGGGCCGGCGCAGGAGGTGCTCGATGCGCGGCTGGACGAAGAAGAGGGCGCCCATGTTGGCCGGCTCCTCCTGCACCCAGACGACGTCCCGGGCCCTGGGGTTCTGCTCGAAGATCGCCCTCAGCTCCTCGGTGGGGAACGGGTAGAGCTGGTCGAGGAAGACGACGGCCGTCGAGGTGTCCTGCCGCTTGTCGCGCTCCCGCTTCAGCTCGTGGCCGATCTTGCCGGTGCAGAGGAGGATCCGCTGGGCGTCGTGGACGTCCGCGTCGGGCACCACCCGCTGGAAACGCTCCCGCGCGAAGTCCTCCAGCGTCGAGGCGGAGTCCTTGTGGCGCAGCATGCTCTTCGGCGTCATCACGATCAGCGGCTTGCGCCAGGGGGTGAGCGCCTGCCGGCGCAGCATGTGGAAGTACTGCGCCGCGTTCGACGGCTGGCAGACCTGGATGTTGTGCTCGCCGCAGAGCTGAAGGTAGCGCTCCATGCGGGCGCTCGAATGCTCCGGCCCCTGCCCCTCGTAGCCGTGGGGGAGGAGCATCACCACCGCGGAGAGCAGGCCCCACTTGTCCTCGCCCGCCGTGATGAACTGGTCGACGATGATCTGGGCGCCGTTGGCGAAGTCGCCAAACTGGGCCTCCCAGCAGACGAGCGTCTCCGGAAAGTCGCGGCCGTAACCGTACTCGAAGCCGAGGACGGCGGCCTCGGAGAGCATCGAGTCATAGACCTCGAAGCGGGCCTGGTCCGGTGCCACGTGATGGAGCGGCGTGTATTCGGAGGCGTCCTCGACGTCGATCAGCACCGAGTGGCGCTGGTTGAAGGTGCCGCGCCGGCTGTCCTGCCCCGAGAGGCGCACGGGCACGCCCGCCTTCGCCAGCGAGGCGAACGCCAGCGCCTCGGCCATGCCGTAATCGACCGGCCGCTTGCCGTTGCCCATCTCGGCGCGCTGCTGGAGCAGCGCCTGGATCTTCTTGTGGACGTGGAACCCCTCGGGAGCCGTGGTGAGCGGCACGGTCAGGGCCGCGATCTCCGAGGCCGGCAGGCCTGTCGCGACCTCGTACTCAGGGCGCCAGCGGCCACCCTTGAAAGGGTTCCAGTAGTCCGGCAGGGTGCGCAGGGTGGGCCGGTCCTGTGCCTTGTCCGCGGCGGCCTGCTTGTGGGCGGCGTCGAATTCGGCGCGGATCGCCGCCTCCCGGCGTTGGGCCTCCTCCTCGGTGATCCCGATCGCCTTGGCGTAGAGCCGCCAGGCCGGCGGATGCACCTGGATCTGCTTGTAGAGGAGCGGCTGGGTGATCGTCGGATCGTCCACTTCGCTGTGACCGTGGCGGCGGAAGCCGATGAGGTCCACCACGACGTCGCTCTTGAAGGCGTAGCGGTAGTCGACCGCCATCTGCGCCACGCGGGCGACGGCGTCCGGGTCCTCGCCGTTGACGTGGAAGACAGGGATGGGCAGGCGCCGCGCCACGTCGGAGGCGAAGCGGGAGGACTGCAGGGCCTTGGGCTCGGTGGTGAAGCCGATCATATTGTTGACGATGACGTGCACCGTGCCGCCCACCCCGTAGCCGTTGAGGTCCGCCAGGTTGAGCGTCTCGGCGAGGATGCCCTGGCCGGCGAAGGCGGCGTCGCCGTGCAGCACGATGGGAAAAACTACCTCTTGGTTCTTCTCGTCGCCCAGGCGCACCTGCTTGGCCCGCACGCGGCCCAGGGCCACGGGGTCCACCGCTTCCAGGTGGCTGGGGTTGGAGACCAGATGGATGTTGACGGTGTGGCCGTTGCGTCCCCGGTGGTCGCCGGTGGCGCCCATGTGGTACTTCACGTCGCCGCCGCCCAGGATGCTGCGCGGGTCCACGTCCTCGAAGCCGGCGAAGATCTCGGCCGGCTCGCGCCCCACGGTGTGGACCATGACGTTCAGCCGGCCGCGGTGGCTCATGGCGATGACCACCTGGCTCGTGCGGTGCGCCGCGGCGCCCTCCAGCATCTCGTCGAGCAGCGGGAGCAGGGACTCGACGCCCTCGATCGAGAAGCGCTTGGTGCCGAGGTAGCGCGACTGGATGAACTGCTCGAAGGTCTCGGCCCGGGTGAGCAGCTCCAGAATGCGGTCGCGGTCCACCGGCGAGGGCCGCTCGGCCTCCATCCGTTCCTGGATCCATCGCCGCCGGACAGGGTCGCCGATGTGCATGAACTCGACGCCGATCGTGCCGCAGTAGTGGCGGCGGCCGTACTCGGCGGTCTCGGGGTCGCAATCTTCCAGCCCGGGCGCCGTGGCCGGCGGCAGACGGTTCATCGGGTCGAGGTCCGCCAGCAGGTAGCCAAGCCGGCGGTAGGCGTTCAGGCTCTTCTCGTCCAAGGCGGCGGGGCGCTCGGGCGTAAGGGTCGGGGGAGTGATCGTTTCCATGACACCAGGAGGATAACGCATCGCCGCCGGATCGCTACGTACCCAGGCGCTGCGCTCCGGCCTTGCGGTTGTACTCGGCGTAGAGGTCGAGCACCTCGCGGACGTAAGAGCGCGTCTCGGAGTAGGGCGGCACGCCGTCGTAGCGGTCCACCGCCGCCGGACCGGCGTTGTAGGCCGCCAGGGCCCGCTCCAGGTTGCCGCCGGAATCCTTCAGCAGGCTGCAGAGGTAGCGGCAGCCGACGTCGATGTTGACGTAGGGGTCGAACAAGTCGTGGGCGCCATAGGCCTCGCCGACCTCCGGGGTGACCTGCATCAGACCGCGGGCACCGCGCGGCGACACGGCGCGGGGGGCGAAATCGGACTCGATGGAGATGACGGCGGCGAGTAGCAGGCCGTCGACGTGATGGCGGCCAGCCGTGATGGAGATGGCGGTGCCGTAGGGCATCCGGTACAGGAAGCGGCGCCGGGCCTCGGCAGCCTCGACGGAGAGGACGCTGGGCTGGAAGAGCCCGGCACGATGGCTGCCCAGGGTGGCGAACTCAACGGCGAGATCCTGGGAGCGGAAGGCGTGGAAGCCGGATGGAGTGGAGTGGCTTCCCGTGGCCATCCAGTGGGCCATCTCCTCGGTGCTGGAGCCGCCGGCGGTCTGGGTGGCGAGATCGTGAGGAGCGGGAACCGCGGGATCGGAAGGCGTGGAGTGGAACGAGACAATCAGGAAAAGAACTGCCGCGAGGGCAAGAAAAGGTAATCGCGCTTTGGGGAAGAATCGTCGCATCGTCTGGGCGTCCTCTCTGAACTCACCGTGGGCCTGCGGCACCCGGACGGGCGTACCGAAAGTCCTGTGTGGCTGAGGGGTGTATGACAAAAGCGCACACCCCGACCCTTCGGCCGGGGTGTGCCCGCTGCTATTTCTGGAGAGGAAAAGACTGCGAGATCGATGCCAAGGCCGCCCGCTGGGCGGCCTTGGGCCTTCAGCCCGGGGTCAGCTTACCGAGGGCTCGGAGACGCGTCCGGTCCGCCGCCGGCGGCCGGTGAGGTCGTAGTCCTCCGCCATGATTCCCAGGTCGGAGACCTTGTTGCGGAGGGTGTTGCGGTGGACTCCCAGCGAGCGCGCCGAACGGCAGAAGTTGCCCCGGTTGGACTTCAGGGAGGCGACGATGAACTGCCGCTCGAACTCCCGTCTCGCCTGGTCCAGCGTCACGCCACGACCTACGAGC
>Ga0134121_10004386_pt1 | contig 11572 bp, 5 predicted proteins | sample KB301_FD_96463 | JGI IMG/M metagenome (GOLD analysis project Ga0134121, IMG submission 96463) | Terrestrial soil microbial communities without Nitrogen fertilizer from Kellogg Biological Station, Michigan, USA - KB3-0-1 | ecosystem: Environmental > Terrestrial > Soil > Unclassified ...
AGCGCCCTGGCCGTGCCCTTGAGCAGCTTGTCGAGCGCCGCGACGAACTTCGCCTTGTCCTCTCCCTCGGCGATGCGTCGGGCGACTGCGTAGATCGTATCCGGCATCTTCGACGCGTTCGCGAGCTTTTCGAGCTGCTCGACAACGCTCGCCCCCTGCGCCCGCGCGGCCGGACCGCGCAGCTTCGTCATCGCGCCCTTTGCGGCTTCGATCGCGCGCGCGCCGCGCGAACGCTGGATTGCCTGTGTGATCGCGGTCTTCTCGACGAGACGCACGGTCCCGAGGCCGGCATCGGCGATCGTCACCGACGCCTTGAGCCAGTCGTTCACGCCTGAGGCCACGTCGATCGTATCGAGCAGCGCGGCTCGTGCATCCTCGGGGACACGCTTTAGCGCCTGCTTCGCGCGCTGAAGCATTGCCTTGGTTCTTCGTGTGAGCGCCTCGACGGCATCCTCGGTCAATACGAGGGCGTGCTCGGAAAGCCGCGCGGCGGTTCCCACGCGCTTCGCGGCCACGCCAGATGTTGCCGCGCCGGCCGTTGCCACCTCGATCGCGATGTCGAGCGCGAGCTCGGCGCCCAGGTCCATCAGCTGCGCGTAGTCGCCGTTCTCGGCATGCTCGACGGCCTTCGACCACGAATCGATGATCCCGCCGATGATCGCCCTGAAGATCTCGCTCGTCGACTTGCCCGACTCGTACGCCTTCCCGATGCTGCTTGCCGCGCTCCAGTCGATCTCATACCCGAACGCGTTCGAGACCTTGTCGAGCCCCCACAGCCCGAGGTCCCGCGCCATGAGCCCGATCTCCTTCAGGGCCAGGACGACGCCCATGCCCGCCTTGCCGATCGCGACCACGAGATCCGACGCGTGATCGAGGACGTGTTTCTCGGCCGGCTTCACCGCCTCGGCCTGCTGCACGAGCTTCGTGAAGCCCTCCCACATCTGGCCGAGCTGGAGCCGTAGGTCCGTTCCCTCGTGGCCGGTCCACGAGAACTGCAAGAGCTCCTCGAGGCGTGCGATCATGTGGCGTCCGATCGCGAGCGCCTCGGCCGGCGGGTTCTCGTAGGCCAGCTTGACCGTGATGTAGTTCTTGAGGCCCACCGCCGCGTGCGGTGCATCGCGCATGATGCCCTCGACGAGCACCATGTTGCGGTCGTAGGTCGGCACCGTGACCGCGACAAACTGGTCAGCTTCACGGATCCGCTGCTTGGGCTCGATGTCGAAGCCCAGCATCGGCGCGTGCGCTACCAACCCTGCCACCGACGGCACCTCGGGCTGCGAGAGCTCGAGCGTGCGCAGTAGGTGCATGCCCTTGTCATCGGTGGCGAAGATCGCGCCGTCGTGCGTGACCAGCCGAGCAGGCGCCTGCAGCGCCGCGTGCACGTCGTTCGGAGGCTGGTCTGCGTTGAAGAACGCGCGCGCTCGGCTCTTGATGACCACGCCGCCGCGCGCGAGCTGGATGTGGATCTTGCGCTCAACCTCCATCGCCATGTTCGTCTTGAGCTCGAACTGCTCGAACTCGGCCATCATCCAGTTCGTCTGGACCTCGACCGTCTCCCTGGTCGCAGCATCGACGAACGTGTCCGCCGTGGCATTACGGAAGACTTTTCCCGTCTTGCCTGCCCCGGCCCACTCCCCAAGCCTACTGCCCTCATTGACGTCACCGGCCTTCGCATCCGGTTGCTTGCCGGTTTGACTCGAAGGGTGCGCCGAACTCGGAGCGGTTGGAGCCAAGGCCGCGGTCTCGACGCGCGTTGTCTTGCCCGGGACAGGAAGGAGCTGGCCAGCGCGCGAGGCAGCGTCTGCCGGGGCCAGGTGAAAACGCTGGCGCGCCTGTGGCTTGCCACGCTGCCCATGGCCGTCCGCTGTCATCGCACACCACCTGTGAAGAGAGGATGCATCATCATGAGACCAAGCGCGCCGGCGAAGCGCTACCGCTCGCCACCGCTCGCCAGCTATAAAGTAGAGGACTACGGAGCAGGTTTAAGACACAGGACGGATGCGTTCACCGTGACGGGAATGGCGTCGTTATTCTTGAAGATACAGCCCCAGCCCAGGGTCGCCTTGTCAAAGCCAAATTCTACCAGTGTAATATTCTGCGTGTTCTGACCTGTGCGCAGGCAACTCCCCGAGAGGAATTGCATGCCGGGCATGCACCCTGTACCGACTCCGCCTGTCTGGCCGGGTTGAATGGTCTGCGGCGTTGCCTCGATGACAACGGTACGCCCTGCGATCGGTGCTTCACTGGGAGAACAATCGCAGGTGGCGGCGTCGGCGTGATGCGGCGAGTCGTTTCCGCACGAAAGCGTCATTCCGACACCGAATGCGGCGCCCATCGTTAGGAGGATAACGGAGCTGATGATCTTCATAGGTTACTCACAAGGAGGTCAGGGGAGTGGGCCTTCGGAACGGGTCCAAGAGAAACTGAAGAGCTTTTGTAGGGTCACGGGCGCGGGATTGCTGGTGGGCGTCGGTGCAGTTGCGTACGCCGACTGGATGAAGTCTAACGTCTGCAGACTGACCTGGGTCAGCACGCGATAGGACGTGACGCTGGAGACCTTGGCACAGATGTCCAGCACGGTCCCACTGGGAAGGGTGTGCCTGTTGTGCTGCGTGCAGCCGGTGCTCGTCGCGCCGATGCGGCCGGTAAACGCGATGCCGCTCAGCGAGGTGTCGAAGAACGGCGGGGCCGTGGGGACCGTCGCATCGCTCGGCCAGAGCGCCGAGACCTGGCCGATCATGGTCATTACCTTGAACCTGCGCGGCGGAAGCGGCCCACTCGGGTCTACCGGGCGAGGTGGGATCGCGAACTTCCAGTGGTCGCTGGCGCCGCAGACCAGGCACGGGACCTCTACAGCCGGGCGGAGGCTGCCATCTAGCTCGAACACCTTGACGGGGAAGCCAAGGCTCGTGATCGCCACGTTGGTAGGCAAGGACGTGTAGTTCGGCCCCGAGCTCGGACTTCGGCAGATCGTCGGCGGCACGCTGCCGGATCGCTCGGTGCAGTCGATGTTCGCCGTCGACGTCGTAGTGAGGTTGCGGAGGCTGAAGCTCTGGCTCGCAGCCACGGTGGTCGGCCGGGTGACAGCAACCTCGAGATAGACCGTGCTCGCAGTGCCGTTGGTGACATCCTCGTCGATCAGCGAGGCACCGCTGGCATCATTATTGAGTAGCCGGGCGGCGATCGCGGTGAACGGCGCGCCGGGCGCAAGGTCGAGCGACGCGAGCCGGTAGACGTGGTCGATCGGGATGGGGTCGGGGTCGGTCGGGCTGCCGCCGGGCGCCTGGAAATGCAGCGGCGGCGCGCGCAGGTGGAGCTCGAAGCAGCGAGCGAGCGTCGTGGTGCGCGCGAGCCGATCGGTCGCGCGAAACTCGACGTCGTACGTGCCCTCCGTGGTCGCCAGCTGCGGGATCGCATCGGAGAACACGCTGATGTCGTACTGATCGACGCCCGGGGCGATCGGCGTCCGTGGCCCGGCCGGCGTCCAGTCCTGGAGCCAGGTGGTCGTGGTCCCCGTGCGAAAGCCGATGCGAACCTGCGTTGAACCCGGGGTGATGCCGACGCCATCATCGGCCGTGATCAGCACGTAGTGCACGGGGTTGCGGCGCTGCCCACCTTGACCATCGACTTCGCTGCCGTATGGCGGTGGGCTGGCACCGAGCAGATAGCTGAACTTGGTCACCACCGGGCAGCTGCCGGCGGCGGCGAGGTCCACGGCGGTGCCGGTGTGAATGTGGATGGGCGACTCGTTGCCAAACGCCGGCACTTCGAGCGCCTCGTCGTTGACCATGCTCGGCTGCAAGGTGAGCTGCGGCGGCGTGACGTCGGCGCGGAGGTGCTGCGTGAGCTGGGCGCGGTTGCCTGCGGCGTCGGTTGCGGCGATGGTCACGTCCGTACCGGCCGGATCGATCGCTCCGGCGGCCAGACTCGCAGTCCACGTCGCGCCGGTCACGGCGGCGTTACCCGTGCTACCGGGAGTGGTCACGGCGAGGGTCAGGGGCGAGGCATCGCTCACCGTGCCGCCGAGCGCCGGTGCGCCGGTGGTGGTCCACCAGGTGTCACCGTCGACGAAGTAGCCGTCCGACGCGAGCGTGAGCGCCGGGGCGAGGTTGTCGGCGATCACGTCGGGCAGGGGCAGCATCGCCATGTTCCCGGCCATGTCCCTGGCGGTCGCAGTCACGCTCAGCGGGCCGTTGATGCCCGTCGTGTCGATCATGGCCTCGGCGGTCGAGCTTGCCGGCGCGCTGTCGTTGATCCAGACCAGCGGCATCGGATCGGTGTCGTCCACCGCATGGACCTTGACCGGGAGCATGCCGTGCACATAGTGCCCGATTCCCGGCTGCGGCACGGGGGCGATCCACGCGAGCCGCGGCGGGACGCGATCGAGGTTCTCGACGCACGCGGTGCCAAACAGATCCTCGTCGAGGTTGTCGGCCATCGAGCGCGCGACCGCCAGGATGTCGCCAGTGACAAGACCTGTATGGTTGAGCTCGGCGGACTGGATGACCTTGGTCATCTCGCCGGCGAGCAACGCGCGGGGTGTGCCGGCGTATAGATCACACAGCGGGCGGCAGCCGCCGAGCGCACAGCTACCGGGAGGCGGCGTGGCGCATGCAGCGACCGGCGTGCAGACACCAACTTGTAGGCCTTCTCCGAACGCCAGCGCATTGCCGTCGTTGCCGTCGAACGTACCCTGGCCGATGTCGGCGGCGAGTTGCTTGGTGAGCGTGAGGACGTTGACCTCCTGCGGGGACGCCCCGGCGGCCACGGCGATGTCCTGCGCCAGGAAGCTCAGGGCGGCCTGGACGAGCGCAGAACGTACGGCTTCGGTCGGGCTCGTGGTCGTGGTGGCGAGCGAACCGAGCTTCAGGTGCGTCCAGTCGACGACGCTCGCAAAGTGCCGGTTCACGTGCTCGGCCGCATCGCGCTCGGCGGCCAGGACGTCGCCGCCCTGGCTCAGCTTCCAGCGCGTTCGCGCTGCGATCAGCTGGCCCACCGGGCTCACGAGCACGTCGTCGCGCGCTTCGAACAGGTCGAACGAGGTGATGGTTTCAAGGGTCGTGGTTGGGTCGAGCTGGATCGTCGCACCGGTCGCAAGATCGCCGAACGACCCGCCGCTCGCCGTCAGGAGGAACAGGCCGTTGAACTTGCCGATCTCGATGCCCAGGGCGCCGCCGAACCGACCTTCGTCGTCGGTGGTTGTATCTGCCACGTGCGCGCGGATCGCGATCGAGCCCCCCGCCTGGAGGCTGATCTGGTCGATCGAGAGCGCCGCGTTCCGGAGCGGCCCGGACACCACGACTTGACCGGACATCCACCCGGACCCCGCCAGCCCTCCATCCTGGGTGCATGCGATGAGCGCCGCACCCGCGCCGATGATCACCGCAAGATCCAGGGACCGCCGCTCCCGCCATCCGGTTGCAGCATTGGATGTGATTAGGCAACGAGGCTTCGCGCGTTGCGCGCCTTCGTGGGTTACCGACATGGTCACCAAGGTGTGTGGATTGTGTGAAAGGGACAAAGCGGTGGCCGGGAGTGCAGCTTTCTCATCAAATCGCGATCCATGCTGCGCTCCACGTAGCTTGTTTCGCCCGAACTGCCTCTCCAAGGCAAGAGCATTGGCACGTTTCTAAGGCTGAGACTGCCCTCATTGGAAAAGAACCGAATCGCAGATGCAGCTTTGTTCGGATTCGCTGCTCGTTGATAAAAGCCTCGGGAGCTTCCTCGGTGAAGAGGGTGCGACAACCTGGCAGTGCGATTGCAATCGCGCGGTTTTGGCGCCAAGTGGCGAGAATATCTACTAGCGATTTCCAATGAAAAATGCGTTTCAGCATTCGCATTGGAAACCCATTGCACCACCGTACCCGGCGATGCTAACGGATGCGATGAAGCGTCTCCCCCCACGGAGCCTGTGCGATGGCCAACCTCCCGCAGTCCACCGGTGCTGTTCGAACGCGTACCGTGCCCGAGATGCTGCAAGGCAGCACGTTCGAGGGCCCCAAGGTCGTGACCTCGCTGCTCATGTACGGCACGGATGTCGAGTACGATCTGTCACCCATCAAGAAGCGCTTCACGCTCGGAGCCTTACCAGCGCGTGACATCTCGATCCGCAGCCCGTTCGTCTCGGGGATGCATTGTCGGCTGGACCGCAAGCTCCTGGGGCTGCGGGTTACCGACGAGGGCAGCAAGAACGGGACGTACTTCGAGGGCGAGCGCGAGAAAGCGTTCTACCTCCGGCCGGGCAAGATGTTCGCGGTCGGCGCGCGGATGCATCGCTTGCTCGCGCTCAACGATGAGATGCGCGCGTGCTACCCCATGTTGACCGACATCCTGGGTAAGACTGACCCCCATGCCACCCGCGGTGAGATGCTGACCTCCGCCGATCTGATCATCGCGGCCGTTCATGGCACTCACCTGCTCATCACCAGCGAGCCCGAATGCGACCAGGTTCGCCTGGCGCAAATCGTTCATGCGATCTCCCGGCTGAAGTCACGGCCGATGGTCGAGATCGACCAGGTACCCGACGATCAAGCGAAGCAGCACGACCTCTTACGACGCGCCGCGCGGTCCACGCTGGTGGTCGATCTCGGCAGCGGCGATGTCCGCCTCCCGGCGAGCTTCGTGACGATGATGTTCTCCTCGAAGTACCAGGTTCGCGTGATCGCGTTGGTCCGCAGCATCGGGGTCGCGAACGAGGTTCTGAGCGACTGGTACCTCAGGCAGATGCAGCCGGTCCTGCTGCGCCCGATCGCCCGCCGGCCCGAAGCTGTCCATCGCCTGCTGGATCGGATGTTCGTGGAGCGCAATAGCCCGCTCCGGGTGTTCGACATGACAGCGGAGAATCAGTGCGCGCTCCGGACCTACAGCTGGCCGGACAATTTCGCTTCCCTGCGCCAGGCGGCGGATCGGCTCACGTCGATCACGGCCCAGGGCTCGATCCGCAAGGCGGCGCACGAACTCGCCATTCCGCCGGCCACCCTCTATCACTGGTACTCGAAGATCATGGGATTGTCGCGCCCGCTGGTGCGATCGGCTGAGCTGAGCTGAGCTGGCACGCCGAACCGGAGCTAGGATCCCTGTCGATGTCTACAGATCCGGCGTCGCCCGAGAGTGCGTCGCCCGAGCCGGCGCCGCATACGCCCGAGCCGCCGACCGCGCTCCGCGAGCTGGCATGGCTGTTTGGCAGGCTCGGGTTCACCGCATTCGGCGGACCCGCGGCGCACATCGCGATGATGGAGGACGAGGTCGTGCGCCGCCGGCGCTGGATGACGCACGAGCGGTTCCTCGATCTGCTGGGGGCGACCAACCTGATCCCCGGGCCGAACTCGACCGAGCTGGCGATCCACATCGGCCACGCGCGGGCCGGGTTTTCCGGGCTCATCGTCGCGGGCGCGTGCTTCATCTTGCCCGCCGTCGCGATCGTGACCGCGATCGCGTGGGCGTACGTCCGGTTCGGCGCGCTGCCCGAGGTGGCCGGCGTGCTCTACGGCGTGAAGCCGGTGATCATCGCGGTCGTGGTGCAGGCGCTGTGGAACCTTGGCCGATCGGCGGTGAGGTCGTATGCGCTCGCCGCGATCGGGCTGGCCGCGCTGGCGGCGAGCCTCGCGGGCGTGCACGAGCTGATTATCTTGGCGGCTGCGGGCGCTGCCGTCGCGGTGGGCCGCGGCGCGCGTCTCGGCCTGCGTACGAGCGGCGGCGCGGCGAGCTGGTTGCCGGTTCCACTGCTCGGCGCGTCCGCGACGGCCGCAACCACGACGACGTTTGGCCTCGGCCCGCTGTTCCTGGTGTTCCTGAAGGTGGGGTCGGTGCTGTTCGGCAGCGGCTACGTCTTGCTCGCGTTCCTGCGCGGCGATCTGGTCGAGCGCCTGCACTGGCTGACCGAGTCGCAGCTGCTCGACGCGGTGGCGGTCGGTCAGGTCACGCCCGGCCCGGTGTTCACGACGGCCACGTTCGTCGGCTACGTGCTTGGCGGGGGCGGCGGCGCCGCGGTCGCGACCCTCGGCATCTTCTTGCCGGCGTTCGTGTTCGTGGCGATCAGCGGCCCCCTGGTCCCCCGGATCCGGAAATCGAAGGTGGCGGGGGCGGTGCTCGATGGCGTCAACGTCGCATCGCTCGCGCTCATGGCGGCGGTGACGATCCAGCTTGGCCGCGCCGCGATCGTCGACATCCCGACGGCGATCCTCGGCGCGCTCGGCGCGCTCGTCTTGATCAAGTACCGGCCCAACTCGGCGTGGCTCGTGCTCGGCGGTGCGGTCGCCGGGACGGCGCTCCGGTACGGCCCGTGGTGAGCGTCAGCGGCGCCGCCGCCCGCGGACGAGCTTGGCGATCTCGATCGCGGTCACCGGCACGAGCCCGAGGCCCAGGCACAGCGCGGCGTCGCCCGGCGACAGCGCGGTGATCTGGAACAGATCCTGGGTCCACGGCAGCTCGTGGAGCACGAACTGGAGCACGACCGAGGCGGTCACCACCGCGAGCAGGACGAGGTTCGTGAACGCACCGACCTGCCAGAACACGCGCGTCGTGCTGCGCGAGGCGAACGAGCGGAACAGCTCGCCGAACACCAGCACGGCGAATGCGAGGCTGCGCGCCCGGGCAAGGTCGCCGTCGCCGAGCGCCCAGACGAACGCGCCGAGCGTGACGGCGGTCTTGAGCGCGCCGGTCACCAGGATCGTGGTCCACTCGGGGCGGCCGAGGATCGGCTCGCCGGGGGCGCGCGGCGGCCGGCTCATCACGTCGGCCTCCGCCGGATCCATGACGAGCGCGAGCGCCGGGAGGCCATCGGTGACGAGGTTCACCCACAAGAGCTGGAGCGGCAGGAGGGGCAGCGGCAGCCCGGCGATCGACGCGATCAGCATGACCGCGAGCTCGGCGGTGTTGCCGGCCAGGAGGTAGACCAGCGCCTTGCGGATGTTGTCGAAGATGCCGCGGCCTTCGCGAATCGCGGCGACGATGCTCGCGAAGTTGTCGTCGGTGAGCACGATGTCGGACACCTCACGGGTGACCTCGGTGCCGGTCTTGCCCATCGCGATCCCGACGTGCGCCTCGCGCAGCGCGGGCGCGTCATTGACGCCGTCGCCGGTCATCGCGACGATCGCCCCGCGTGCCTTCCAGGCGCGCACGATGCGCAGCTTGTCCTCGGGCGTCGCGCGGGCGTGCACGGCCTCGCCGGCCGGCTCGCCGGGACGCAGGATGCCGAGCTCGCGGACGATCACCTCGGCGGTGACGGGGTGGTCGCCGGTGATCATCACGGTCCGGATGCCGGCCTTGCGCGCTGCCGCGACCGCCTCGATCGCCTCGCTGCGCGGTGGATCGGCGATGCCAATGAGGCCGAGCAGGGTCAGCGCGGCCTCGTCGGGGCCGGTGCCAACCGCGATCGCGAGCACGCGCAACCCGCGCGCGGCCATCTGCATCGCGGTTTCGTTCGCGCCGTCGCGTCCCGCCGTGCAGCGCGCCATGATCACCTCCGCGGCGCCCTTCACGTAGAGCACGCCATCGGCGCGGCGGATCGACATGTACTTCTTGGCCGGGTCGAACGGCACGACCGTCATGCGCGGCCGTGTGCGCTCGATCGCCGCGCGCGCGATCCCGCGCAGCGCCGCCTCGGCCAGGATCGCCAGCTCGGTGGTGTCGCCAATGCCGCCGCGCTGATCGGCGTCGAGTTCGGCGTCGCAGCACGCCGCCGCGGCGTCGAGCAGGCGCACGTGATCCGGCCCCCACAGCTCGCGCACGGTCATGACGCCGGTGGTCAAGGTCCCGGTCTTGTCGGTGCAGATCACGGTCGCGCAGCCGAGCGTCTCGACGGCGGGCAGCTTGCGTACCAGCGCGTGGCGGATCACCATGCGGCGCACGCCGATCGCGAGTGCGATCGTCACGATCGCCGGCAGCCCCTCGGGGACGGCCGCGACGGCGAGCGACACCGCGGACAGGAACACGTCGAACGCGCCGAGGCCGCGCGCGAGCCCGGCGGCCGCGACCACGGCGACGATCGCGACGCTCGCGATCAGCAGCATCCGGCTGACCTGGGCGAGCCGGCGCTGGAGCGGGGTCGGGCCTTCCTCGGCGGTCTCGAGCAGCGTCGCGATCTTGCCGAGCTCGGTGGCCATGCCGGTCGCGCTCACGATCGCCCGCCCGGTGCCGGCGCCGATCGACGTGCCCATGAACACGCAGTCGTGACGCTCCGCAAGGATCGCCCCATCGGCGACCGGGTCGGTGGACTTGTCGACCGGCGTGCTCTCGCCGGTCAGCGGCGCCTCGTTCGCGTTGAGCGCCCGGGCCTCGACGAGGGTGGCGTCGGCGGCGACGATGTCGCCCGCTTCGAGCACCAGGAGGTCGCCGGGAACCACGGTCGTCGCCGGCACGATGGTTTGCTGGCCATCGCGGACGACGCGGGCGCGGGGTGCGGTCATCGAGCGCAGCGCCAGGACCGCGCGCTCGGCGCGATATTCCTGCAGGAACCCGACGACGGCGTTGAGCACGACGATCGCCGCGATGGCGATCGCGTCGGCGGCCTCGCGCAGCACGCCCGAGATCAGCGCGGCCGCGAGCATGAGGAGCACGATCGGGCTCGCGAACTGTCCGGCGAGGATCCGCCACGGGGAGGTACCCTCGGTGTGGCGCAGCTCGTTGGGGCCGACCTCGGCGAGCCGGCGAGTCGCTTCGACGCTCGACAGACCCTGCTCGGCGGGCGTGGCGTCGCCATGCTCGCCATGCTTGCCATGGTCGCCATGGTCCGGGTCAAGCGTTGTGGGGACAGCGGCGGGGGGCTCGGATGCGTGATGCTGCAACATGGCCAGTCATCGCTACTGCAATTCACGCGGCGTGCCGCGCGGTGGCCAAGCCTGGGACCAGGAATGCGCATCATTTGCGCGGCAGTGTGGCCATTGTGCTGCCCGTGCGCGTATGGCTCGTCGCTCTAGCGGGCACGCTCGTTGCAACCTTCAGGGCGTTCGCGCCAATGTGCCCGATGTGCCCGATGTCCCCGATGGGATGTGCAAGCCGCCAGGACGAGGATCGACAGTGAGCGCATGCGCGGATTGTACGCGCATGCAGCATCGACTCGAAGAATGCAACGAGACTGCATGCGCGGCACAGAAATGAGTGGCGACGCGGCGCCTTCGATGCGGCTTGGGACTTTTCAATCGCCCACGAACGGGTCAACATTCATTCGAGGCTGCGGGGCAGCCGAGGGGATTGCGATGGGCGCGCCATGATCACGGCACAGGAGACGCTGACGACGTTACGTCGCCTTCATCGGGACGCCCGAGGGGACGCGCGGCCGATTCCCGTGACCGAGCTCCCGGGAACTCTGTATGACGCGATCCTTTTGCACTTCGGATCGATCCAGACGGCGCGCGAGGCGATCGGGATCCGCGCGCCCAGCCGCGCTCGGATCTGGTCGCGCGAGCTCGTGCTCGCCGAATTGCGGCGCCTGCATCGCAGCGGTCTACAACTCACGACGACGAACTTGCGCCGCCAGCGCGGTGTGCTCGGCGCGATCAAGAATCATGTCGGCACGGTCCGCGAAGCGCGCACGCTCGCGGGTATCCCCGATCCGGACGTCCGATCGAAAGGG
>Ga0134121_10004389_pt1 | contig 11569 bp, 11 predicted proteins | sample KB301_FD_96463 | JGI IMG/M metagenome (GOLD analysis project Ga0134121, IMG submission 96463) | Terrestrial soil microbial communities without Nitrogen fertilizer from Kellogg Biological Station, Michigan, USA - KB3-0-1 | ecosystem: Environmental > Terrestrial > Soil > Unclassified ...
AGTGGCACCTCGACTCGCAGGCGCTGACAGCCGCCCTCCTCCATGACGTGATGGAGGACACCTCGGTCACCAAGACCGAGATCTCCCGTAACTTCGGCAAGCCGGTCGCGGAGCTGGTGGACGGCGTCTCCAAGCTCGACAAGATCGAGTTCGAGTCGCACGCCGAGGCGCAGGCCGAGAATTTCCGCAAGATGCTGCTCGCGATGGCGCGCGACGTGCGCGTCATCCTGATAAAGCTCGCCGACCGGCTGCACAACATGCGCACGCTCGCCGCGGTCGGGGACGAGCAGCGGCGCCGCATCGCGCGTGAGACGCTCGACATCTACGCCCCGATCGCCAACCGACTCGGGCTGAACGCGATCTACCAGGAATTGCAGGACCTCGCCATCCAGCATCTCTACCCCGACCGCTACCGCGTGCTGTCCAAGGCGGTAAAGTCGGCGCGCGGCAACCGGCGCGAGCTGGTAAGCAAGGTGCTCGACGCGATCAAGCGCAAGCTGAAGAGCGCAGGCGTGGAAGGCCAGGCGCTGGGCCGGGAGAAGCATCTCTATTCGATCTACAGCAAGATGCGCGAGAAGCACCTCACCTTCGCGCAGGTGCTCGACGTGTTCGGCTTCCGCATCATCGTCAACGACGTGCCCGCCTGCTATGTCGCGCTGGGGGCGCTCCACGCGCTCTACAAGCCGATCCCCGGCAAATTCAAGGATTACATCGCGATACCGAAGGCCAATGGCTACCAGTCGCTGCACACCACGCTGTTCGGCCCGTTCGGCACGCCGATGGAGGTGCAGATCCGCACCCAGGAGATGCACAAGATTGCCGAGGCGGGGGTCGCCTCGCACTGGCTCTACAAGGATTCCGACACCTCGCTCTCCGAGCTGCAGAAGAAAACCCACCAGTGGCTGCAAAGCCTGCTCGAGATGCAATCCCAGTCGGGCGATTCGATCGAGTTCCTCGAGCACCTCAAGGTCGACCTTTTCCCGGACGCGGTATACGCGTTCACGCCCAAGGGAAGGATCCTGTCGCTGCCTCGCGGCGCGACCGCGGTGGATTTCGCCTATGCAGTCCACACCGACATCGGCAATCGCTGCGTCGCGGCGAAGATCAACCAGGAACTGATGCCGCTGCGCACGGAGCTGAAGAACGGAGACCGGGTCGAGGTCATCACCGCGGCCCATGCCAAGCCCAACCCGCTCTGGCTCAACTTCGTGCTGACCGGCAAGGCGCGCTCGAGAATCCGGCACTTTTTGAAAACCATGCACTTCCAGGAATCGGCGAAACTCGGCGAGCGGCTGCTGAACCAGGCGCTCGCCGCGCTCGGCGCCGCGGGATCCGACATCAAGGAAGCGCAATGGGACAAGCTCGCGCGCGACGCCGGGGTCAAGTCGCGCCAGGAGATCCTCGCCGACGTCGGTCTCGGCAAGCGACTCGCCGCTGTGGTCGCGCGCCGGCTGCTCGCCGGCGGCGAGCCGGGACCGCACGAGACGCTCGTCCCCGGCTCGGTCATCATCCGCGGCTCGGAAGGCATGGCCGTGCAATTCGCCCAGTGCTGCCGGCCGATTCCGGGCGACCCGATCATCGGCGTCATCGGCAAGGGCCAGGGCATGGTGATCCACACCCACGACTGCCCGGTCATCACCAAGGCGCGCCACGACCCCGAGCGCGTGCTCGACGTGGCGTGGGATCCCGAGACCCGCAAGCTGTTCGAGGTCAACATCAAGACGGTGGTCGCGAACCAGCGCGGCGTGCTCGCCAAGGTGGCGGCCGAGATCGCGGAGGCCGGCTCCAACATCCAGAACGTGGCGGTTGACCCCGAGGACGGCAGCAACTACACCAACATGTTTTTCACGATACAGGTATCCGACCGCCTGCACCTCGCGCGCATCATGCGCGCCTTGAGGCGCATCCCGGAAGTGGTCCGGATCTCGCGCGCCCAGGGATAGTGTCAGCCCCGGTTGTCGGCCGCTGACGGCTGAAAGCGCGTCTTCTAGCGCTTGCGCTGGCAGACGCTGAAACCGTCGTTCCAGCCCATCATGTAGTCGGCCTCGGTCTTGTAACGGCTTTCATCGCGCCGCTGTCCGCGCGAGTTGGCGCTATCGCACCCGTCCGAATACCCCTGCTTGAACGATGGCGAATAGCCGCTGAGATTGACCCGTTGCTCCGGCTTGCGTTCCGGCGCGAAGACGCCGCAGCCCCCAAGCAGCGCCGCCATCAATATCCCGCAAACCGCTGCTTTCATGTCCACGGCTTTCATTTTTGCATGCTGACGACACGAGTCGGCTCGGCCTGCGCCACGAGCTCCTGTTCGTCGAGGAATTTTAACAGGGCATGGTAGGCCGGATAGCGCTGGCCGGTCCTGGCGCAATAATCCGCTATGGCGCGGTCGAGCGCTTTCAGCGCGAGCCGCATCAGCTTGGTATCGCACTCGATGCGCGTGCGCGAGACCTCGTCCATGCGCAGCATGACCTCCAGGATATCCAGCTCCACCGCTTCGTCGCCGCGAAATTCAGCGTGCATGCGCTTCAAGCGCCCGTGATTCACCGTGCCCATTGCCCCCCCTTCCCATAAGCAAAAACTCGCCGGTCGCGACACCGCGACCGGGATTCGTTCAATCGCGAGGCGCCCTGACGAAGCGTCTTATTACATCACCCGTGCCTGGAGCCTACTGTTACCCGGCTGTAACGATGCCCCTCTCGCCGACGCGCACTTTCTGGCCGATGGCAAGCGCCGGTTGCCCCTGTTCGTGGAACGTGCGGATGCTGCCGTCACTCATGCGCACCCGGACCTGGTAGCTGACCGACTTGTTGGAGTTCTTCTCGATCTCGTTGCCGGCGAAGGCGCCCGCGCCGGCGCCGACCACCGTCGCCGCCGTGCGCCCGTCGCCACGGCCTACCTGATTGCCGAGGAGGCCCCCGACCACAGCACCGCCGATTGCGCCGAGCCCGCTGCCTTTGCCTTTCGTTTCTACCGCGCGAATCGATTCGACTACGCCGCAGTCCCCGCACGCGCTCGCAGCGGAGGACGTCACTCGCGGGCGGCTCGTGCTCGACTTGACGGCCGGCGGCGTTTTGACTGCCGGCTCGGTCTTCGACTCCACGCTCGGCAGCCAGCCCATCATGGTGGCGATGCCCGCCACGCTGAAAACAATCACGGTGATCGCGGCAATCAGCATCAGGGGATAGAGGATCCCCGGGCTCTTGTCCGCGCCGCTCCTGTGCTCCATGGTATTGACGGTATCCATCGTTGGCTCCTTACTTCCTGCCGGGCAGCGTGTACACGCCGCCGCGCGGATTGCCGCGCGGCGGCGCCACTACGCTCAGCTCTTGACGACCAGGGCGTTCTTCACAGTGATAACACCCTGCACGCTGGCCGCAATTTCAGCCGCACGCCGCACCTGGTTGTCGCTCTCCACGAATCCGGAGAGCACCACCGTGCCCTTGCGGGTCTCCACGCTGACTGCCAGCGCGCTCACCGACGGATCCCGCAGCAGCGCGGCCTTGATCCGGGCCGTGATCACGCTGTCGTCGACGTACTGGCCGGCAAGAATGCGCTCATGGATCGCCTGGGCTTTGACGAACTCGGCGGCATCGAGCTTGCCATCGCGGTTGTCGTCGGCCTCGCTGAAGGCCTTGTCGAAGCCGCGGATCTTCCCCGCTTCTTCACGGCTCAGGTAGCCGTCCCGGTTGGTATCGAGTTTCTTGAAGTCGCTTTCGGACTTCCTGAACTCCGGCTGGGCTTGCCCGTCGGTCTCGGCGGCCTGGACTGCGCCCGCCGCGCCGATCAGCGCCGCGGCCAACGCGGCCGCGATCCTGCGTTGCATGAAGTGCTTGCGGTTCATGTTTCGCTCCTTTCTCCGTAAACAACAAGAGAATTACGAACACGAAATCGTGTTCACCCGCAGTCAGTGCAACCGCCATGCCAGGAAATAAATCCTTTTGCGTCAAATACTTATATATTCATGCCAAGGGGATAATGTCGCCGCGCGGCAACGGGCCCGGGTGCGCCGGTATTAGCGGCGTGATTCCCATGGGTAATTTCTGTCTCAGCCGGACGACAATCATGACGCTGCGCGCGCGGGCAAAATGCACACGCGGCGGCGGCGCCCGGCCGCTGTTGTCAGCGGGACTTGAAAATCTTCGGATCGAGCTGGTGGCGCCCGAGCAGCTTGTAGAACTCGGTGCGGTTGCGCTTGGCGAGCCGCGCCGCCTGCGTGACGTTGCCCTCGGTGATCTTCAGGAGCTGCGTCAGGTATTCGCGCTCGAACCGGCGGCGCGCGTCCTCGAATGACGCGAATTCGGTCTGCTGGTTCTGGATTGCCTGTTGCGCGCTCGCAACCGGGATCAGCGGCGTGGTGGCGAGCGCGACCGACTGCTCGACCACGTTGTAGAGCTGGCGCACGTTGCCCGGCCAGGCGGCCGCGACCAGCAGCTCCATCGCTTCGGGCGCGAAGCCATTTACTTCCTTCTTGTACTTGTCGGTCAGCACGCCGAGGAAATGCTTGGCGAGCAGCGGGATGTCCTCGCGCCGCTCGGAGAGCGGCGGCAGCGCAAGGGCGACCACGTTCAGCCGGTAGAACAGGTCGTCGCGGAAATTGCCGGCAGCCATCTCGGCCTCGATATTGCGGTGGGTGGCCGAGATGACGCGCACGTCCACGTCGAACGACTCCGTGGAGCCGACCGGCCGCACCTTCCGCTCCTGCAGCACGCGCAGCAACTTCACCTGCAGCGCAACCGGCATGTCGCCGATTTCGTCCAGAAACAGCGTGCCCCGGTTGGCGGTGAGGAACAGGCCCTTGTTGTCGCGCACGGCCCCGGTGAAGGCGCCCCTTACGTGGCCGAAGAGCTCGGATTCCAGCAACTGCTCGGGAATGGCCCCGCAATTGATCGCCACGAACGGCCGCTCGCTGCGCGGGCTGGCCCGGTGTATCGCGCGCGCGACGAGTTCCTTGCCGGTGCCCGAATCGCCGTAGATAAAGACCCCGGCGTCGCTGTCGGCGACCAGCCGCGCTTTCGCGAGCATGTCCTCCATCGCGGGGTTGCGCGTGATTATTTCCGCGCGCCAGCCCCCGTCATCCCCGTCCGCCACCGGCGCGCGATCCCCGGACAGGGTCAGCGCGCGCTCGATCTCGGTCAGCAGCGCTTTTGCGTCGAACGGCTTGGTGAGGTAACCGAACACCCCGCGCTTTACCGCCGCCACCGCATCGGGGATCGTCCCGTGCGCGGTGAGGACGATCACCGGCAGCGTCGGGTTGTTGGAGTGAATGGAATCGAACAGCGCCATGCCGTCCATGCCGCCCATCCGCAGATCGGTGACCAGCAGCTGCGGCCGCGCGACGCTCGCCTGCACGAGCGCGCGCTCTCCGCTGTCGGCGGTGGACACGGCGTAGCCCGCGGCGGTCAGGCGAATCTGCATCAGCCGCAGCAGGTCCGGGTCGTCGTCCACGACCAGGATGTTGGCGCGTTGCGCGACAGGTTTCGTCTCTATGCTGGTATTCATCGGCACCTCACCTTTTGCGTTCAATCATGCTGCGTTCGAGAGATCTCAGTGCGTCGAGCTTCTGCTGCAGTCCCTGTGCATTTGCGTCGAGGCGCTTGCGTTCCTGCAGGTTGGCGGCGAGCAGGACGGCGAGCCGGTGGAGCGACCCGCGCGGGTTCTTGGTAACCGGTTCGAGCAGCTCCAGCGCGCGCGGCTCGTCGCTCAGCGCCGTTCCCGGCAGCGAAAGCAGCATCGCGAAGCGGACGCGGCTGAAATCCGACCGAGCCGACAGGTACGCCTGGCGGGCGGCATCGTGCTCCTTGCCGAGCTCGGCGGCAGCAAGCTTGCGAACGTATTCGAAATAGGCAAGCAGGCTGTCGGCTTCCGATGCCGGCCGCGGCGCACCCGCCTGCGTCCAGGGAGCGGGCTCCTGGCTCTCCAGGGCGGGCATCCCGCTGCAGCCAGCGAGCACCCCGCAGAAGACGAATCCCGATGCGATGAGCCGCGATCTCATGCCGCCTCGTTGCGGGTGATTGGCAACCGCACGCGAAAATGGGCGCCGCGCGGAGCGTCGAGCACTTCCACGCTGCCGCCATGCGCAAAAACATACTCCTTGACCACCGACAGCCCGATGCCGGTGCCGCGCACCGGGCCCGCGCCGTTGTGGCGGCCCTGGTAGAACGGGTCGAAGATGCGCCTGCGCTCGTCCGGCGGCACGCCGGGTCCCTGGTCGATGACGTCGACCCGCAGCATCCCGTCCAGGACGCCGGCCGAGACGTTCACGGTACCGCCATCGGGCGAAAACTTCACGGCATTGGACAGCAGATTGTCGAGCACCACGCGGAGCTTTTCGGGGTCGGCCGACAGCATGACGTCCTCGGCGGCGGCGTCGAAGGTAATCCCGCGCGCCTTCATGGCGAGCCTCTGGTCCGCGGAAGCGCGCTCGATGACCTGGCGGATGTCGACCGGCTCGAGGTCGACGGTCACCTTGCGGAACTGGCTCTGACCAAAGGAAAGCAGGTCTTCGATCAGCTTTTGCAGTTCCACGCTGTTGTGGCGCAGGATCTCCGCGATCTCGCGCTGCTCCGGCGTCAACTTGCCGACGGCTTCCTCGGACAGCAGCTCCGCGCCCTCACGCAGCGCCGTCAACGGAGTCTTCAACTCATGCGAGACCTGGCGCAGGAAGCGGTTCTTCTGCTCATCAATATCGAGCAGCTCGCGCCGCATCCACTCGAGGCGCTCGCCGAGCTGCTCCAGGTCCTGTGGCCCGCTCACTGAAACCGGGGAGGTGAACTGCCCCTTGCCCAGATGCCGGATGGCGGCATCAATCTGGCCGATGGGGCGCGCGATCAGGAGCGTGAAACCAATCACCAGGAAAATCACCACCGGCACCAGCGCCAGCAACTGCCAGTAAGTGAGCTGCTGCGCGCGGGCCGCCGTGTCCCGCATCGCTTCGACCTCGCGATCGATGAGGGCATTGCTGCGCACGAGGATGGTGCGAGCGTGCCCTGCGAGCTCGCCAAAGCGCTCGATTGCCGCGCGCAGTTTGGGCGGCGTTGCATTCGCATCCGCCAGCACTGCATGGATCTCGGCCTCGCCGCGCAGGATCTGGTCGAGCGCCGCCTTCTGCTCGCCATCGAAGGGCAGGCTGGCGAACTCGCCCGCCGTCTGCGCGAGCTCCTTGCGCGCGACATCGTAGGTTTCCAGCAGGGTATGGTCGCCCAGAATCACGATCTGCCGCGCGGTGCGTTCCATCGCGTTCAGGAGCTCCGCCACGCGCCCGCCGCCCTGCGTCGCCTGCACCGCCTGGTACACGGTGCGCTGGCTGCGGTTGGCGAGCTGGTCGACCGAGACCGCGTTGTTGATGAGCGCGAATATAAGCGGCAGCGCCACCAGCGTGAAGCCGACCAGCAGCAGCTTGAGGAACGAGCGGGGATAGTAGCGCTGCATCGGAGAGGCCCGGCTATGCCCGATGCCGCCGCAGGCGGGACCCCGGGCATCGCGCGCGCCGGTGCAGTTAAGCGCCCTGCTTCTGGTTCTTGGCCTCGATGGTCTTGATCAGGCCGTCAATCCCCGAGCGCGAGATTTCGGATTGAAACGAGCTGCGGTAGTTGGTGACCAGGCTCAGGTTCTCGACCACCACGTCGAACACCTTCCAGCTGCCGGACGCCTTGGACATGCGATAGTCGATGGCGAATGGCTTGCTTCCCGGCTCGTTGACCACTGTCCGGACCAGAACCTCGGAATCGCCCGCGCTGGAACTGGGCGCCTTGACGTCCACCCGGGTCTTGCCGCTGGTCTGCGCCAGTGCCGCGGCATAGGTGCGCACGAGCAGCGTCCGGAACCCGCGCTCCAGCGCCGCCTGCTGGGTGGAGTTCGCCTCGGCCCACGAGCGTCCCACCGCGAGCTGGGTCATGCGCTTGAAGTCGAAATGCGCGGTGACCTTCTTCTCCGCGAGGTCGACCAGCGCGCTCGCGTCCTTGTTCTTCGCGATTACGTCGATCACTTCGCCGACCAGGGTCTTTACCAGCGCATCAGGTGTTGTTTCCTGCGCCGGCGCGCCGAACGCGAAGAGCAGGGCAACCAGCCCTGTTACGCGCGCCATCATCGTTGCCGTCATGTTTTTCTCTCCCGGATTGTTGGCATGTATGCCGCCATCACGCGGTGCCGCGATTAGGCGGTTTTTCCCGCTACTGCATTAGTGGCGCGCGGCAACAGGATGTTCCCGCACCAGGCGTGAATTTTCCACCCTTTCGTAACAAATTGTTCGCTGATCGTGCCGCCAGCGAACGTGACAAATCAACGAGATTCGGCCACACCGTGATGGATGCCCTACCGTTATCGGTGCCCGGCAGGGACATTTCAGCGTCCCCCGGGCTGGACCCTTGTAGCCGGTCGCCGACCGCTTGTCGCCAAACGGCTACAGTGGCGCAATTTTCAGCTCGGCCGCGAGCTGATTGAGAGCCACCGCGAGCGGCGCGGGCAGCGGGATGCCGTTCCTGGCACGGTCGGCGCGCGCGGCATGGCTGCCCTCGCCGGGCAGGCGGATGCGGTCGACGCCTGGCAGGCGCTCCGATTTTCGGAGGTCCCGAACCAGCGCATCCACGCTCTTCTTGAATTCGGCAACGGGCTGAAACGCTTCCACGTTGATCGCGACGATGACGTGCCCGGTGTTGGTGGGCGTGGTGTCATCGGCGTTGAAATCCACCACGTCCCGGCCCATCGCCGCGCCGTTCAACGTCCCCGCCAGCAGCCCGAAGATGAGCGCCAGCCCGTAGCCCTTGTAGCCGCCGATCGGGAGGAGAAAACCTTCGTTGGCGCGCTTCGGGTCGGTCAGCGGCCGGCCTTCCCGGTCCATCATCCAGCCCTCGGGCATGGTCTCGCCGCGCTGGGCCTTGGTCTTTACCTTGCCGTACGCGGCCACGGTGGTGGCCATATCGAGCACGACGGGAGGCTCCTCCCCGGCCGGCACCGCGACCGCGATCGGGTTGGTCGAGAGCAGCATGTCGAGCCCGCCCCATGCCGGGAGATGGTTGGCATTGCCTACCGCGAGGTAGAGCCCGGCCATGTTGTGCTCGAGCGGCATCGCCGCATAGAGCGAGGCGGGTCCGGCGTGGTTGCTCCACTTCACGCCGACCCAGGCCACGCCCGCAGTCTTCGCTTTTGCGATGGCTTTTTCGGTAGCAAAACGCATTACGAGATGCCCCATGCCATTGTCGCCGTCCACCAGCGCCATGCCCGCGGCCTCACGCTCGACGCGGATGTTGGGCTTGAGGTTGACCGCCCCGCCCTTGATGCGGCGGATGTACTGCGGCAGGCGGAACACGCCGTGGCCTTCGGAACCCTGCAGATCGGCGCGCACCATCAACTGGGCGATGCTTTTCGCGTCCGGCGCGGAAATGCCGACCGCCTGGAACGCGCGCGCGGTGAAATCCTCCAGCTTTTGTGCGGTGACTCGCAGCGGTGTCGCGGTATCAGCCATAGCCTTCGTCACTCGTCACTCGTCACTAATCGATCTTGACGTTATTGTCCTTGATGATCTTGTCCCAGCGCTTCAGCTCCGAGACCACGTAGGCGTCGAATTCCGCCGGCGAAGCGGAAAGGCTGATCGGCGTCTGCCGCTTTTCGAGCACGCCTTCCGCTTCGAGCTCTTTCATCGCCGACACGGCGGTCGCGTGGAGCCTGGCCAGCACCGGCCGGGGCGTTTTCGCAGGCGCAAAAATGCCGTTCCAGTTGTCGCTGCCGATGCCCGGGAAGCCCGCTTCGGTCATGGTCGGCACGCTTGGCGCATCCGCGATCCGCTTCGCTCCCGTAACGGCGTAGGCGCGGATCTGGCCGGCGCGCACCGGACCGATGTTGGATGCGACATTCGAGATTTGTATGTTCGAATCGTTGCGCAAGAGGTTGGTCAGGGTCTCGCCCGCACCCTTGGTGGGGATGTGCACCATCTTGATACCTGCCTTCGCCGTGAACGCCAGCATGTCCAGGTGCGAGTAGGAACCCAGCGGCGCGCCGTAATTCAACTGGCCCGGCCGGGCTTTGGCGAACTCGATGGCTTCCTTCAGGGTTGCCGGCATCTTCGGGCTGCCCAGCAGGAAATTGGGAATCGCCACGAGCTTGGTGACGCCGGCCAGGTCCTTCACTGCATTGACCTTCGTGCGGCTGGCGAAAAGTATCGGGTTGATCGAATTGGTGGAAATGTTGCCGACGAGCAGCGTGTAGCCGTCGGGCTGCGCCTGCGCCGTCAGTTCGACGGCGATGTTGCCGGCGGCACCGGCGCGGTTGTCCACGACGATCTGCTGGCCGAGCGCGCGGCTCATCCTGGGCTCGATCATGCGCGCGATGATGTCGGTCGCGCCCCCCGGCGCAAACGGGATCAGCATCCGGATTGGCCGGTCCGGGTAATCGGCGGCATGTGCCGCCGATTGAAGGAGGAAGGCGGAAGGAGGAAGGAGGAAGAAAAACCAGGCGAACAACCGGCGGCCTATTTTCATGGCTTTTCTTTCGACTTTCGACTTTCGACTTTCGACTTGCTCTCCTCGAGCTCGACCAGCGCGCCGAGAAAATCTCTCGGATGGACGAATGTAATGCGTTCGCCGTGCACGTTGAGCTGCTTGCCGTCGCCGAGCACGCGCGCGCCCTTTGCCGCGATGCCGGCCGCTGACGCGGTGACGTCGTCCACGCCGAGGCAGAAATGATGGATGCCGCCGCCGGGATTTTTCTCGAGAAACTTCGCGACCGGCGAACCGGGACGTGATGGCTCCATCAACTCGATGCGCGCATTGCCCAATTCGACGTACGCCATCCGCACGCCCTGCTCCTCGTTCACCATGACCGCGCCGATGCTCAGGCCGTAGACTTCCTTCAGCCGTTTTGCCGCCGCTTCCAGGCTCGGCACCGCGAGCGACACGTGACTCAATCCGGTGATCATTTCAGCTCCAAGTTGGTGAGCGGTAAGCGGTGAGCAGCAAGCAGAAACTCAAGAAACCTTACGGTTTACTGCTTACTGCTTACTGCTAACTGCTTACTGCTTACTGCTTACTTATAAGAATTTGATTTATATTACTTTTTCAGCTCTAAGCTGCGCGATACGGGCGGCTGGAAAACCGAGTTCGCCGGCCAGCACTTCTTCGGTGTGTTGACCGAGGAGCGGCGGCGGGCGCCGTATCGTCGCCGGCGTCCCGTTCATGCGAAACGGAATGCCCACCATTTTCAATTCACCCACCGTCGGATGCTTCACCGTGCGCACCAAGTCGCGCGCAAGGGTATGCGGATCGGTGAGCGCCTGCGCGACCGTGTTGATCGGGCCGCACGGCACGCCGACCGCGCGCAGCCGGGATATCCAGTCGGCCGTCTTGCCCCTTTTCAACGCCTGCGCGATCAATCCGTCAAGCGTATCGCGATTCGCAACGCGCCCTGGGTTCTTCGCAAAGCGCTCGTCCTTTGCCCATTCCGCGTGACCGGCAGTCTCGGCGAAGCGCGCAAACTGGCCGTCGTTGCCCACCGCCACCGCCATCATGCTGTCCGCGGTCGGATAGGTGGTGTAGGGCACGATGCTGGGATGCCCGTTGCCGAAGCGGCGCGCGTCCTTGCC
>Ga0134121_10004391_pt1 | contig 11566 bp, 8 predicted proteins | sample KB301_FD_96463 | JGI IMG/M metagenome (GOLD analysis project Ga0134121, IMG submission 96463) | Terrestrial soil microbial communities without Nitrogen fertilizer from Kellogg Biological Station, Michigan, USA - KB3-0-1 | ecosystem: Environmental > Terrestrial > Soil > Unclassified ...
CCACTACTTCGGCTTCTTCGGGTGGTTAGGCCACGACAAGGTCGCCTGGGATGCGGTGAAGCGCGAGGCGCAGGCGCGCGAACGCAGGCCCGCCTTCGTGCTGCGCGGCGTGGACGCCGACGCGGGAGTGCTCGCGGCGGCGCGTGAAAATGCGGCGCGCGCCGCGGTCGGTGAGTTCGTGGAGTTCGCGGCCGGCCGGCTCGCCGAGGCCCGGCCGCGCGCGGCGCAGCCCGGATTTCTCGCCACCAACCCGCCTTACGGAGTACGCCTCGAGGACAAGGACACGGCACGCGCGCTCATGAAGGAATTGGGCGCCGTGTTGCGCGCGCACTTCGCCGGCTGGGACGCCGCCATCCTGGCGGGCTCGCCGGACGCCGGCCTCGAGCTCGGGATTCGCGCCGAGCGTGTGCACACAGTGTGGAATGGCGCGCTCGAATGCCGGCTGTTGCGACTGCACGTGTCGGCCGACACCGAGAAGACCCTGCTGCACACCGGGCGCACGGCGCGCATCGACGAGTCCCTGGCCGAGACCCCGGGCTCGAAGATGTTCGGCAATCGCGTCGCCAAGAATCTCAAGCAGCTCAAGACGTGGGCCGAGCGCGAACAGGTGAGCTGTTACCGCATCTACGACGCCGACATGCCCGAGTATTCCTTCGCCATCGATCGCTACGCTGAGGCCGATGGTGGGGCGGACGGCGCGCGCGTCTGGCTGTACGTGCAGGAATACACGGCGCCAAAGACCATCGATCCGGCGGCGGTGCAGCGTCGGCGCAGCGAGGCGCTGGCCGCGCTGCCCGGCGTCACGGGCATACCGGCGGACAACATCCATTTGCGGCAGCGGCGCAAGACCGCGCGCGGCGAGCAGTACGAGAAGTTAGACGCTCAACGCGACTTCAGGCTGGTGGAAGAGGGCGGGCTGCGCTTCTGGGTCAATTTCACCGACTACCTGGATACCGGCCTGTTCCTGGATCACCGGATCACGCGGCACCGGATCCGGGATCTGGCGGGGCGCAAGCGGTTCCTGAACCTCTTTGCCTACACCGGCAGTGCCACGGTCTACGCCGCGGCCGGGCGCGCGCGAGAAACCACGACGGTCGACATGTCGGCGACCTACCTCGATTGGGCTCAGCGCAATCTGGCGGTCAATGGATTCTCGGGCTCGCAGCATCGGCTCGTGCAGGCCGACTGCATCTCGTGGCTCAAGACCGCGGTGGCCGAGCGCCAGTCCTACGACCTGATCTTTCTCGATCCGCCAACGTTCTCCAACAGCAAACGCATGGACGACATCCTCGACGTACAACGAGATCATCGCGCGCTGATCGATCGCTGCATGGCGCTGCTCGCGCCCGGCGGCAAGCTCGTGTTCTCGAACAATGCGCAGAAGTTCGCGATGGACGCGGAGGTCGGCGCGCAGTACACCGTCCGTGATATAAGTCGCGCCACGCTGCCAAAGGATTTCGAGCGCAATCCGCGCATTCACCAGTGTTACGAATTGGAGCGAAAGACATGATCAAGAAGGGTTCGGCCGTCTGGAAGGGCAGTCTCAAGGAAGGTGGTGGCACGATCTCCACCGAAACCGGCGTGCTGAAGAACGCGCCGTATGGGTTCAAGGCGCGCTTCGAGGATGGCCCGGGCACCAACCCGGAAGAGCTCATCGGCGCCGCGCACGCTGCGTGTTTCTCGATGGCGCTGTCGGTGGGCCTCGGCAACGCCGGCTTCACGGCGGAGTCCATCCAGACCGAAGCGGCGGTGCGACTCGAAAAGGTCGGCGATGGTTTCGCGATCACGCACAGCGACCTGGTGTGCGTGGCGAAGATTCCGCGCATCGACGACCGCACCTTTCAACAGATCGCCGAGGCGACCAAGTCCGGTTGCCCGGTGTCGAAGGTGCTGAACGCGAAGATTTCGTTGAGCGCGAAGCTCACGAGTTGAAAAGCGCGCCAAGCTCACAAGTTGAAAAGTCAGCGAAGCTGGCGAGTTAGTCGTCTTCGTCCGGCACGCGCCCGCTCACTTCGTAGCTCAATCGAGCCTCGCCCTGCGCGGGCACCGTGATGCGCCACGCATAGTCACCGGCCTTGCGCGTCGTCCTGGCGCTGGCCTTCCCGACGCGTAAGTCCGGGTACTCGTACATGGGTCCCTGGCGGATCTCGACGACCACCGGCACCGGCTTGTCGTTGACCATGCGGAATTCGAGTGGCAGATACACGCGCCGGGTCAGCAGCGAGGTCCACCTGGCCTGCGGCTCATCGTCGACGGGCAGGGTGGCCATGATCGCCAGGTCCCGCGCTCCGCCGATGCGGATCTGCACCGGCGTGCCGACGGGGCTGTCGTGGATGTCGGCGTCGCCGGCGAAGATGGCGCCATCGTCCCCCGCGTCGAAGATTCGCATCCGCCCGCCGGGAAGCGGTTCACCGAGGCCTTCCGATTCACGGTTGAGCCAGGCGATCTGTACGTCCGGACTCAGCCAGTCCTCTTCGGGCAATTCTTCCGAGTCGTAATCCTCATTGTCCGCAATGCGGATTCCATAGAAGCGGTCGATCTTCACGTCCGGTTTGTGGATGAATGCGACCTGCTTGGTCTGGTGCGCGTTCAGATCGGTGTGCGCCGGCAACCGGTACATCTGGTAGTCGGCCAGGTTCTCACGCACCGCCAGGGACTGTCGCGCACCCGTCACCACCACTTCTTCGAGCTCGCCGACGTCTTCAGCGGTGATGGAATCGACGTAGCCAGCTGCTTCGCGCCTCTGCAGCGCCTCCGCTGGCGCGGCAAATTTCGCCGGGCCCTGCGGATAACAACCGTACAACACATCGGCGTCGGCATCGGACTCCTCGTCCTCCAGTTGGTCGGTCATCTCCTGCTGTGCTTCCCGCAGACTGGCGAGCAGAGAGTCGTCGGAGTAGTAGTCGGCAGTGGCGCCGACGAGGCTGGTGCCGCCATCTTCCTTGTCGAGCAGGTTGAGCTTGCCGGCGACCACCTGCACCTGCGCGTCGCGGAACGTGGCCCCGGTGAAGTTCCGCAGCGTGAGCCAGCCCAGCAGGTCCATGTTCTTTCCGCCGGGCGCCACGTGTCCCAGGTAGTCCGCGCTCCAGGCAAAACCATGCGCGAGGTAACTCACGCGCACGCGTCGTTTGCCCGCGGTGCCGGCCGCGAGCCGGATGGACAACGTGGGCGAGGCGGTGATGCCGGCGGGAATCTCATCGAACGTCAGCTGCTCCGGAAGTCCCGAGCAGTACAGGGCTTCGTTTCCGGCGGCGGTGCGGAACACGACCCCGTTGTCGTTGGCCGAGACCACGGTGGCGGCGAGCTGCGAGGCCTTGCCCGTCGCGCGGTTGGTGCGCGTCAGTGTCACCGTGCGGCCGATGGACTTGCGCAGCAGGTTGGCCGGCGACAGGCGCTCGAAATCGTAGTTGCCCTCGGCGACGGTGCGGCCGGTGTCCGCGACCACGGCCGACTGCGGCAGCAATGTCTCCACCACGCCATCGAACACCAGCGTCACCGGGCCCTCCGGCAGGTCCACGGTGCGCGTCTCCGTCACCAGCGCGAACAGGTCGCGGTAGATAGTCACCGAGACTTCGTCCGGCGCCGTCGAGACGACGCGCGCCTCATCCGCCGCGCAAGGCAGGGCCGCGAGCGCGAACAGCACGCCGAATGCGCGGACGAGTCTCATTACCAGCCCGAGCGGATCGTGAGCGACAGCGTGGTTTCGCCGTTTGCGGGCACCGGCACGTCCCAGGCGAAGCTGTACGCATCGGTGCGGCGGCCCTTGATCGACTCGGCGCGGACCTCGTTCACGCGATCCAGGCCTCGCTGCCGCAGTGTGAGCACGACGGGTGTGGGTCGCCCATTGCGCACGAGGTAGGTCATCACGTAGTCGGTGGCGCGTTTGGTCACCTTGGTGGTCTGGCTCAGCGTCGGCGTAACCGTCACGTCGAAGGCGTCGCCGATGCGCAGCGCGATTTCCGAGCCGGCGCTGGTGTGCCCGATCATGTCTTCGCCGATGAACTGGGGCTGGCCGCGCGAATCGCGCGCGTACACGCGCACCACGCCCGCCGGCAGCGGCTCGCCGAGTCCGCCTTCCTTCGAGTTCGAGAAACGTACCCGCACCTGCGCGGGCATGGGGTCCTCCTGCGACCCGAAGGATGCGTAGGTGATTTCATATCCCTTGGTGGCCTTCGCATTGGTGGAGTCCAGGAAACTCACCTGCTTGGTCTGGTTGTTGGCGATCGTCGTCGGCTGGGGCAAGGGATAAAGATAGTAGTCGGCGAGCTTCTGCCGGTCGTTGGCCTGGTTGCCGGCTGTGCGCGGCGCGGCGGCGCCATAGGAGCGGCGCTCGCCCCAGACATCGTCCTGCGTGACGTTGATGTCGCCCGCGACCAGCTGTGCACGCGCGTGCGCAAAACCGGTGCCCGAGCGGTTGGACAACGTGATCCAGCCCTGCATCGCGAGTTGGCCATTGCGCTCGTCGAACACCGCGACATAGTCGGCGTTCCATGTCAGTCCATGCGTCAGGTAGGTGAGGCGCGCGTCGCCGCTGACCGGCTGCGCCGCATTCACCAGCACCGAGAGCGTGGGCCGGGCGCGCAGGTTTTCCGGTACTTTGTCGAATATCACGCGCGCCGGCAGGTTGTCGTCGCGCAGTACCTCGATGCGATTGTCGATGCGCATCACCGTGCCGCCGGTGGTCGACAGCACCTCGGCGATCTCGCTGGTTTCGGCGCCGGTTGCCGGGTTCGTGCGCACGACGCGCACTTTGCCGCCGATCGCTTTTTCCATGAGCTTGGCCGGGGTCAGCAGGTCGTAGTCGAAGTTCTGTTCGAGCAGCTCGACGTTCGCCGCTTCGAAACTCACAGTCTGCGGCAGGATCTGCGCCGAGACGCCCGCGAATTCCACGCGTTGGATACCGGCCGGCAGGGTCAGGGGCCGGACATGTTCGACCAGCGCGAGATCCCTGTTGTAGATGGTCAGCGAGACCTGTTTGTCTTCGCCGCTGCCCGCGGCGAACACCGTGATGGAAACCAGGCCGGTCGAACAGAGTCCGACCAGCAACCACGACTTGCTTCGCATGGCCCCTCCCAGAGCGCTCGAAACGAGCTTTTGTTTGTTCTTATCGGCAAACGACAGACGCCGTTGCCGAAGGTTCCGCTAGAGTACGCGCAAATCTTTCCAGAGGACCCCGAATGAAGTCCCCGATTCGTGCCGCGGTCGTCGCGGCGCTGCTGGTTGTCGCGTGCCGGTCGGTCACTGCCGCCGATTTTCCCGAAGCCCGCCGCCTGCATTCGATCGACGTGTTCCAGCTGGAGTATGCCGACGACGTGCAGATCTCTCCCGACGGCAGCCACATCGTGTACGTGCGCGTCAGCCACGACATCATGACCGACCGCACGCGGCGCAATCTGTGGATCGTCGACGTCGATGGCCGCAACAACCGTCCGCTGCGCTCCGAGGCTCGTAATTTCAGCCAGCCGCGCTGGTCGCCCGACGGCACGCGCATCGCGTATGTTTCGGCGGCGGATGGCTCGCCGCAGTTGTACGTGCGCTGGATGGATTCCGGGCAGACGGCGCTGCTGACCAACCTGGTCGAGCCTCCCGACTCCATCGCCTGGTCGCCGGATGGCAAGACCATCGCCTTCACGCAGTTCGTGCCGTTCAGCAAACCGCCGCTGGCCAGGCCGCCGGACAAGCCGGAAGGCGCGCAATGGGCGCCGCCGGTGAAGGTCATCGACACGGTGCAGTACCGCGCCGACGGCGCCGGTTATCTCGAGTCCGGCTTCCAGCACATCTTCATCGTCTCCGCCGAGGGCGGTACGCCGCGCCAGCTCACCGACGGCGAGTTCGACGACAACGGTCCGCTGTCCTTTTCACCCGACGGCCAGCGGATCTGGTTCTCGGCGAACCGCAATCCCGACTGGGAGCGGGAGCCGCAGAACAGCGACGTGTACGTCGTGGACCTGGCCACGCAACACATCACGCCGATCGCGCAGCGCCGCGGCCCCGATGCCTCGCCGCGGATCTCCCCGGACGGCAAGCAGGTGGCCTATGTCGGTTACGACGACCGCTACCAGGGGTACCAGGTCACTCATCTATATGTGGTCGACGCCCAGGGTGGGGAGCCACGCGTGGTCACCGCGCAGTTCGATCGCGACATCGACAATCCACGCTGGGCGGCGAACAGCCGCGGCATCTACTTCACCTACGACGATCGCGGCGTGCGCAAACTCGGCTACACCACGCTCGCAGGCAGGATCAGCACGCTCGCCGAGGGACTGGGAGGCACCGACCTCGGCCGTCCGTACATGTCGGGTGATTTCAGCGTGGCACGCAACGGGCGCGTCGCATTCACGCACAACACGCCGCATCGCCCCGCTGACGTCGCCACCGCCGTGGCGAAAGGCGGCGCGCGCGTGCTGACGGCGCTCAACGATGACCTGTTCGGCAACAAGACGCTGGGCGAGGTGCGCGCGTTGACCTGGAAGTCCTCGAAGGACCAGCGCGAGATCCAGGGCTGGGTGATCACACCGCCCGACTATGACGCCGCGAAGCAGTATCCGCTGATCCTCGAGATCCACGGCGGGCCGTTCGCGGCCTATGGGCCTAACTACGCCAGCGAGCTGCAGCTGTACGCCGCCGCCGGATACATGGTGCTGTATGCCAATCCGCGCGGCAGCACCAGCTACGGCGAGGAATTCGGCAACCTGATCCACCACGCCTATCCGGGCGACGACTATTTCGACCTCATGTCCGGCGTCGATGCGCTGATCGCCGAGGGCCACGTCGATGCGGACAATCTGTTCGTCACTGGTGGCTCGGGCGGTGGCGTGCTGACCGCGTGGATCGTGGGCAAGACCAATCGATTTCGCGCCGCCGTGGTCGCCAAACCCGTCATCAACTGGTCGAGCTTCGTGCTCACCGCCGACGCCAGCAGCTTCTTCTACAAGTACTGGTTCGGCGCGCAGCCGTGGGAGCAGCCGCAGGAATACTGGCGGCGCTCACCGCTGTCGCTGGCCGGTAACGTCAAGACGCCGACCATGCTGATCACCGGCGAGGCGGATTACCGCACTCCCATCGAGGAGTCGGAGCAGTTCTACCAGGCGCTCAAGCTGCGCCAGGTGGACACGGTGATGGTGCGCATCCCGGAAGCCTCGCACGGGGGAATGGTGGCCCGGCCGAGCAATCTCATCGCCAAGGTGGATAACATCCTGGCGTGGTTCGAAAGGTATCGGAAGAAGTAACGGAACCGGCCGGGCGCGGCGTCAACTGAGGGACTATGAGATTTGCCATCCTCGGCGCGGGAGCGCTCGGTACCATCCTCGGCGCACACCTGTCGCGGGCCGGACACGAGGTCGCGATGATCGTGCGCGGCGAGCGCGCGCGGGTCCTGCAGCGCCAGGGCCTGGTGCTCAACGGCCTGTCCGACGTCAAGGCACGCCCCACGGTGATCGACGATCCCCGCAAGCTGCACGAGACCGGCACGCTCATCATCGCCACCAAGGCCATCGAAACCAGCGCCGCGCTCGAGACGTTGCGCCACGTGCAGCTCGACAATTGCCTGTCCGTGCAGAACGGCGTGCTCAAGAACGAATTGCTGGCGCGGGTGTTCGGGTTTTCGCGCGTGCTCGGCGCGATGGCCGACTTCAGCGGTGAGCTGCTCGCCAACGGCGAGGTGAAGTTCACGCGCAACGTCTGCCTGCACATCGGCGAGGAGAAGGGCGGTGTGAGTGCGCGGGCCGAGGATCTGGCGGTGACCATCGACAACGCCGGAGTGCGCTGCGTGGCGGCGTCCAACATCCGCACGCGCGAGTGGTCGAAGTACGCCGGCTGGATCGCGCAGTTTCCGCTGGCCGTGCTGACGCGGCAGATCACCTGGAAATTCCTCATGGACGAACGCAGCGCGATGATCATCGTGCGCATCGTGCGTGAAGCCGCGCAGCTCGCCGCCGCGATGAAGATCGAGCTCCTCGACATGGCGCCGCTGCCGGTCCCCAGCATCGTGCACGGCAGCGACGCGCAGGCCATCGAGATCATCCGCGTCATCGGCGAGAGGTTCCGCGACACCTCTCCCGAGCACCGCATGTCGGCACAGCAGGATGTGCTGCGCGGCAGCCGCCTCGAATACGAGGAGACGCTCGGCTATGCGCTGGCCAAGGGGCGGGAGCTGGGTGTGCCGATGCCGACGCTCGACACCTGCTACCGGATCCTGACGGTGGCTCATCCATGAGGGGCCTGGCTCTGGCCCCTTTCCTGGCGGTCGTCGCGCTCGCGGCTGTCGCCGCGCCGCCCGATTTTTCCGACGACTTCGAGCAGTATCCCGCGGGGCAGCTCCCGGGCGCGCCGTGGAAGGAAGAGACTTACGAGTCCGGCGCCGTCATCACGGTGGATTCGGCGCACGCCTTCACTGGCAAACAATCCATGCACATCCTCACCCCGGCGAACGCGGTGAAGCGCCGCGGCTATGTCGCCATCCATCTCGAGGGTCCGCTGCCGCAGCTGCAGTCCGGGATGTACGGCCGTCTCATGGCCTGGCTGGACGAGCCGCCTGCTCCCGCCGTTCACTGGACGCTGCTGCAGGGCGAGGGTCGTTCCGCCGACGACCGTTACAATTCCATCTACCGGCTCGGCCTGATGGACAAGGGCGGCACGCAGCTCATGGCGAACTTCGAGACCACACCGCCGGTGAAAACCAACTGCATGCAGCAATCGAAGCGCACGTTGCCGGTTCGCCGGTGGTCGTGCATCGAGTGGCACATGGAAGTCGCCACGAACGAAATGCAGTTCTGGATTGACGGCCACCCGATCACGCATGTGAAGGAACGCGCCACCGTGGCCGGCGCGTGCGCGGGACACGATCTGGAAGACCGTTGGCTGGCGCCGCCGCGCTTCGACAGTCTCTACGTGGGCTTCGAGCGTTATGGCGACACGGCCAACGATCAGAATCTGTGGATCGACGACGTGGCATTGTCCAGGCAGCGCGTAGGTTGCCCGGCGAAACGGAGCAAATGATGAAGTCGCAGACGAAGTTTCTGGTGGCCGGGGTGATCGGTGCCCTCGGATTCCTGGCCGTGCAGCCGGCGGCCGCCGCCGCAGCTGCCGCGGCCGCCAAACCCGCGGCCGCTCCCGCGCTGCCCGCGCCGCCGCCGCAGCCGCTCGTGATCGAACCGCAGGCCATCGACGCTGCGCTCAAGTCGTTCGTCGACAGCCAGAAGATCGTTGGGGTGTCGGCGCTGGTGTACCAGAACGACAAGGAAGTGTATTTCGGGGCGTACGGTTTCGCCGACCGCGAGAACAACAAGCCCATGTCGCGCGACACCGTCGTGCAGATCTTTTCCATGACCAAGCCCATCACCGGCGTGGCGCTGATGAAGCTGTACGAGCGCGGCAAGTTCCAGCTCGACGATCCGATCGAGATGTACGCGCCGGAATTCGCGAATTTCAAGGTCTACGCCGGCCTCGACGATGCCGGTCAGCCGAAGTACGAAGCGATGAAGCGCAAGCCCACCATGCGCGATCTCATGCGGCACACGGCCGGGCTCGCGAATGACGAGTCCGACAAGACCGTGGTCGGCGATATCTACCGCCAGACCGATCCGCGCGCGAACACCAACACCTTGCCGGAGTTCGCGCAGAAGCTTTCGACCATCCCGTTGGCCTATCAACCGGGCACGCGCTGGGTGTATTCGCAGTCGGTGGACGTTCAGGCCTACCTGGTACAGAAAATTTCCGGCGTACCCTTCGACAAATTCCTGAAGCTGCACATCTTCGATCCGCTCGGCATGTCGAGCACGCGCTACACCATCCTGCCCACCGATCCCGACCGACCGAAACTCGCGGCAATCTACGTGCGCGGCGACGACGGCACGTTCACGCGCATGGGAGATGAAGAAGCTTTCGGATACAACAGCCAGGACTGGCCGATGAAGAAAGGCAACGGCGGGCTGGTCTCCACCATCGACGACTACATGAATTTCGCGCGCATGTTGCTGGGCGGCGGCAAGTTCGGTCGCGCGCGCATCCTCAAGCCCGAGACCGTGCGCCTGATGGCCACCGACGCGCTGCCGCCGGACCTCACGGACAAGATGTGGCTGCCTTCGAAGGGTTCAGTGGGTTTCGGCATCGATTTCGCGGTGCGCATCGCGCCTCCCAAGGACGCGAACGAATCCTCCGGCGCGGTCGGCGAGTTCTTCTGGGACGGGGCGGCGAGCACGCTGTTCTGGGTCGATCCCAAGAACAACATCGCTGCGGTGCTGCTCACGCAGATGCGGCCGTTCGACAAGGTGCACCTGCACAAGGCATTCCGCGACGCGGTGTACCGCAACGATCCGGTCGCACTGGCGCATTGACGTCATGGCCGCGGGGCTCGGATTCGGTTTCATCGGCGCCGGCGCCATCGCGAACTTCCACGCCCGTGCCGTCGCCGCCGCGCGCGGCGGCCGGCTGGTCGGGGTAGTTAGCCGAAGGCGTGCCACGGCCGAGGCGTTCGCGCGCGAGCACGGCATCGGATTCGCCGGCGACGACGTGGGTGCGCTGCTGGCGCAGCCGGATCTCGACGCCGTGTGCATCACCACGCCGTCGGCGCTGCATCTCGAGCCCGCGCTCGCCGCCATCCGCGCCGGCAAACACCTGATGATCGAGAAGCCGCTCGATGCCACCGTCGAGGGCACCGATCGCATACTCGCCGAGGCCGAGAAGGCGGGCGTGCGCGTCGGTTCGATCTTCCAGGCGCGATTTGGCGACGCCTCGCGGCAGCTGAAAGCGGCGATCGATGCCGGGCGTTTCGGCCGCATGGTCCTGGCGAGCTGCTACGTGAAGTGGAACCGCACGGCCGAGTACTACACCGGCTGGAAGGGCAAACTCTCCGAGGATGGCGGTGGCGTCATCATCAACCAGGCCATCCACGGCGTGGATCTGCTGCTGTGGTTTGCCGGCATGCCGGTGGAAATATTCGCCTGGTCGACGCAGCGCGTGCACAAGATCGAATCCGAGGACACCTGCGTGGCGGCGCTCAGATTCGGCAGCGGCGCATTCGGCAGCATCGAGGGCACCACGGCGACCTGGCCAGGCTGGTCGCGGAGGATCGAGATCTGCGGCGAACACGGCTCGGCCATCATGGAAGACGACGACATCACGCGCTGGGATTTTCGCGTGGCGCTCGCCGAGGACGACAGGATCCGCGCCATGCGCGACAGTGCGGCGATGGGTTCCGGCGCCGCGGCGCCGATGAACATCAAGATCGAAGGCCACCAGCGGCAGATCCAGGATTTCATCGACGGCATCCGTGAGAAGCGACCGTTCTTCATCGAAGGCCGCGAGGCGCGCAAGGCCGTGCAGCTGGTGCGTGCGATTTACGACTCCGCGGCGCGCGGCAAACCCGTGAAGCTGTAATGGGGACATTCCTGATTTGCTAGCAAAAGGGGATGGGGCTCGTGCGCGTTTGCGCGGGCGTGCGCTTCAATCCGTCACTGTCGAACATCGCGAGCGGTGAGACAGGGACTGATTGAAGCGCACGGCGGCGAACCAGCAAATCGAAGCGCGTCCCCTTTTGCTAGCAAATCAGGAATGTCCCCATAACAGG
>Ga0134121_10004392_pt1 | contig 11564 bp, 14 predicted proteins | sample KB301_FD_96463 | JGI IMG/M metagenome (GOLD analysis project Ga0134121, IMG submission 96463) | Terrestrial soil microbial communities without Nitrogen fertilizer from Kellogg Biological Station, Michigan, USA - KB3-0-1 | ecosystem: Environmental > Terrestrial > Soil > Unclassified ...
AGCCCCTGAGTTTGGGCATACTGATCGAGCAGCTTCAACTGAGCCGGAATAGAGAACCCTTCCTTCTCCTGCTCCTTCGATGAAACCCTGCCGTACTTCACGGCATCGAGCGGCGACGTTATGTGAGACTTAGATTTGCGCATGTTGGGGCCTCGCGTTAACTAAATTGTGATGTAAGGCGTGGGATTATACATTAGTGGGGCGGCTATTGCTGTTGTTATTTTACTCATACTTGGACCACTCACTAATGCGATGAACACTGCTTTGCTTTGTCACCTTCCCGATTGCTAACCACTACTCCGACAAACGTCCCGTAACTCACGCGCTCGCCAGCTTGAGGCGTTTGGAAAATGATCGTGCAAGGCTCATCGGGTACGTCATAACGATGGGCCAAGATACGGATGTTAAGGTTTGACTCACGCACTGTCGTTTCGACACTTTCATACTTTGATCCGACAAGCGCAGGCACAGAGGTTTGCGGCGGTCGTGAAGCTCGTTCGCGCATCACGTCTAGTCGAAGAATGAAAAGAGCGATTGCGGGAAGCACCACAGCGAACACGAGCACAAGCACCGTAAACACTGTAAGCGTAATAATCAGCAAGCGCTTTCTGCCTCGGATGTAATAGCCCCACAGGACGCCAAGAATGAATCTCATGTCAGTTCACCTTTCGAAGTTATAGTTATCCGCATACAGTCGATCCGAAAACCTAATTGTCATGCCGACTTCGCGCGGTTTACGATTCATCCTGGCCGCCGCCCTTTTTCTGTTGCTGATTGGTTTCCCACTCCAATAAAAGCGTGAAGAAGCCTGTGACGTTTTCAAGTATTGCTCGCGCATCTTCATCGGACAGCCGCTGCCCGTTGCGCGGCTGCCAAACTTCGAGCGTGCGATCAATCAGATTGTCTTCGGTCTTCTTCATCAGAAACCACAGAACACTGCAACGTAGACCTGGACTCCGTAGAGTTCGGGACCGCTCGGCTGCGGCTGATGATCGACGTGTGCAGTCATTGCCAAAAACCTCATGGGGGTGAGGACTCTTTCGCTAAAGAATCAGGCCGAGATCGATTTCAGGGGCTTCAATCTCAAGCTCGGCGGCTTTCGTTGGTGCTGGATCAGGGTGGGTTGGGGTTTGTGCTCGCTGCTGCTGCGGGGCGAGTGAATCTTGACTCAACTTGTCGCGATCTTTCTTTACGTCATGCGCGGTGTCTTGCGTTGCGTCAAGCGGCGTTGCGTGGTTCACGCTGCGATCGAGAGCTTCCTGTAAATTCTGCGTGGACTCGGTAGAGATCGCGGGTTCATACCTCGCTCTGGCAATCTCAGTCGGGATTTCAGTCGCAAACGCGGCGGCTTGGGTCTGTGCTGGCTCTGGATAGGTGGGGCGTTGATCCAAGTTGTAATCGAATGGTAGTGGTTGCTGTTGTGGCTGCTGTTGCGGCGTGGGAGGCTCTTTAATCGCCTCCTCGCGATCTTGTTTCCTCTCGCGTTCGTCCTCTTGGATCGCTCCGAGCGCCGTTACCTTTTCTATTTCGCGGTTGAGAGCAGCGGATAGATTCTGCGTGGAGTCGGTATAGATCAGGGCATCGTACCTGGCTCTGGAAATGCCAACATAGGCCGTGCGGCTGTTGAGTAGGCGAGCGGATTCGTGCGTGTCAGCGTTGACTAAAACGCGATCAAAAGTTAGTCCCTGACCCGAATAACTGGTTACGGCGTAGCCGTAATCGAGGTGACGAAACTCGCGCAGGGCAACGCTTATTTCTCGTCCGCTGTCCATCGCGAGGCGCATCCTATCCGGTTCGATTTTGGTGATCGTTCCGAGCTCGCCGTTAGCGATCCGTTTTGCTCTAAACGGAGCGCGAATTTGGAGGCGGTCGCCTTCGGCGAAGGCGCGCTCTGCCTCGTAGTAAACGCTCACGCCGGATAGCCGCGTCGGGTTATAGGTGAGCTTGCGGCCATTCAAGAAGCGAACGGTGATTTTGTTTGTCTCGTGGTCGGTGTCGATGACTTTTGCGTAGTCGCCTGCCTTGACCTTGAACTTATCGCTGGCGGAGTTGTAGCGGATTATGTCTTCGTGGGGTCGGTAGGAATTGGCGAAGGTGCGCTCCGGGCCAGTCATATCGGGACGAGCGACATAGACCTTCGTTTGCTGATCCTTGCTGCTTACGATTCCCTCGCGCTGTAGCTCTCGATGAATAATCGAATTGATTTCGGAACGCTCGCGGTTGGCGGGCGAAATGACTAAGGTGCTGGTGGGACTCTTGGCGTAGTCCTGGGCTATGGCTTCGAAGCGTTCGCGCTCGTCCGCGATCTCGATCACCTTGCCTCGGCTGATCAACGCGGCCACTGCTTCGGGCGTGTTTCGGACTGCTAAGTCCTCGACTATTTGCTTTTGTACTTCATCTGGTTGTCTGACGATCTCAGTCAATGCCGCCGTGGTCATGCCGTGCTCTTGGAGTTGTTGAAACGGACTCCCTGCTTCGACTGCCTGATGCTGGCGCACGTCGCCGACTAAAACCAGCTTATCGTCAGGTTCCAGCAAGCGAATTAATTTGTGTATGTGCTTGGTGCTGGCGAGGGAGGCTTCATCCAAAACGACAAGGCGGCTGCTGGTGACAGGTTCCTTCCGCCGGCGCAAAAACATTTGGATGGTTTCGGTCTGAATGCCGCTTTCTGCAAGCTGCTGTGCGGCCCGTGCGGAGGGTGCAAACCCGCGCACCTGATACCCTTCTTTTTCGGCTGCTTCGCGTAGCACGGAAAGCGCCGTAGTCTTTCCGGTTCCGGCTCCACCTTGCAGACCGATGATCTGATCTCTGCTGGCTAGGATTTGTTCAATCGCCGATTTCTGTTTTGTGTTTAGGCTGCGCCGCTGGCTCTTGGCTATGGCAGTTACAACCTCATTGACGCGCTCGGCTTCGACCATCGGCGGGCGGTTCTCTTTGCCGTTGAGCATGGTTTGAATATTTTCTTTTTCCATTGTCACCATGCGGTCTGTAGTGGTTGCGGGTTGGTGTTTGGGGTGGTTGATTGGTTTGAATTCGCCACTCTCCTGTCGGTGCTGCAATTCAGCGGTAACGGCGGCGACGTTTGTTAGTCCGAGATTGCGGCGAAACGCGTCGACCCGCACGGTGCGCATATCGGCCACGGCCTCTGTTTTGAGGGCATTATCGCGAGCAAAAGTCACGGCTTCCTGAGCGCGTTTTTCAATCTCGTTTTGTGACACGCGGAGCGGCACTCTGGCCCGCGCTTGGGCCACTAAACGGCGTGCTTGATTGCCGTGCTTGGCGTCCATTTCAAGGGAAAGTTCGTGCATTTTGCCGTGGTCAAAGTTTTTGCTGCGGCGATTATTCTTGGCGGCAGCTTGTTTCAATCTCGCGTTTTCTGAGACCGTTTTTCCTTCGCGTTCAAAGCCGCTCCTTCATCTTTTTTTCTTCCTTCAAAACTTCTTGGCGGCGGGGGCTGCTGTCCTGCAAATATTCCTCGCTGAAGCCTTTGATCTCCGGTGCGCCGGTGCGTGGATCAACTCGAATTTCATATCCGAGTGCTTGCAGTTTTTCGGCTAGAAAAGCGCGGTAAATCGCCGTCGTATATTCCTGGCTGCGGTACAACTCAAGCGGCTGCACGGAACGCACTTTTCCGTCCTCGGTTTGGGTCATGTTGAAGATCACAACGTGGGTATGAAGCTGCGGCGCGGCGTAGCCATTTTCGTGATCGGGTCGTGAGGATGTGTGCTCGAATTGAGCGGCGATCATCTTGCCCGTGGTGATGGCTGGCTTGTCGCCGCCGCCACGCGCTTGCAGATATTTTTCAAGCTCTTTCAGCGCCTCGTTAACGCTCTCGCGGTGGGCGTCTCGGACACGTCCGTCGTCTCCGACAAGCGCGGCTAAGGAAGCTGATTTAGGAGCGCTAAAGGTCGCGTCCCAAGCGGCGCGGTGCTCGCTGGTGGTGATTTCTTCGCCGAACTTGTTAACGGTTTCGCGGGCTGAAACTACGCGGATTAGTTGCTCGCCAGTGTGCGGATCTTGACCGGCAGCTAGGCGGTCGTACTGCTCGCTAGTTACCTCGCCTTTAAGGTTCCATTCCTCGGCCAGGGTGCCGCACCAGCGGCCCTGAACTTCGCCTGCTTCGCGGTAGTAATTGTCGGCGGAATTGGTGAACTCCCGTTTGTAGTAATTGGACGCTTGTCCGGCGGAAATTGCTCTGCTCATGGTCATCATAAATTCATACTCCTAGAAGTCATCAGCGAGCTCGTCGGCGTCGCTGTTTTGGTTTCGTTTTTGTCCTCGCGATCGGGATCGTTTCGGGTGGTTATCCGGGGTTGAATCTTTGCCCTTCTTCAAGGCGCAAAATTCTCCCGTTGATCCCTCGAACGAGGTTCATTCCGAGCTATGGTTTGTGGTTGACGCGAGGGTGGGCCGCCGCCACGCGCTTGCAGATATTTTCCAAACTCTTTCAGCGCCTCTTTGACGCTCTCGCGGTAGGCGTCTCTGATACGGTCATCGCCGCCGATAAGCGCGGCTAAGGAAACGGATTTGGGGGCGCTGATGGTCGCGGCGCGTTGCTCGCTCGTGGTCAACATAAATTCAACTCCTAAAAGTCATCAGCGAGCTCGTTCGAGTCGCTGTTTTGGTTTCGTGTTTGTCCTCGCATTCGGGATCGTTTCCGGTGGTAATCTGGGGTTGAATCTTTGCCTTCTTCAAGGCGCAGAATTCTCCCGTCGATCCTCGAACGAGGTTCATTCCAAGCTATGGGTTTGTGTTGACGCGAGGGTGGGAAATCAGAGGGGGCAAAACTAAACTCTCGCGTGGTCTATCGGAGTCAACTCTTGCGAGATCGAAAACTCCGACGCGGTTGAATCGAATGGCCCAATGGTGGGCCATTGATGATCGATTCAATCAACAGAGCATCCGGCGACTGACAAAGCCGCGAGCGCTGCTGGTGTGGCAGAGACAACTTTGGTGCCACTTGACCGTCTTACTTAGCTCGCATTGGAAAACGTCGCAACGACGGAGAGCATTGATTGAGTAGTAGTTGGTCGTAGAGTGTTGGACCACCGAGGGAGAGGCTGATTAAGGTTCCTTTACACTTGTGAGTGTCAAGGTTTCCTCCCTTTACACATAATGCTCGAAAACAGCGCGTAACACGCGATATTTAGGCTTTTCCCCTTAGCGACAATCACAGTCGGCTGGGTGCCCGTCGCACACCCGCAGGGCCATAACGAAGTGAAGGACTCGGAGCGCAGCGGAGAGTTGTGCGGGCGGGCTGCCGACTGAGAATGGCAGCTAAGGGGAACCAGCCGGTGAAAAACGAGCAGGGTAATTTACCCTGCTCTGTTAGGTGGTGGGTGGAGCGCGGCGCGACAGTAACAATATTCAGGGTGTAGTGCAGCGCGACAGTAACCATACTCAGGGTATAGCGCAGTGAATCGAATCTCGAAAATTTTCCTTCGCGGTAAGCGCACTCTAAGCGACGTTCGCGCCTCTGCTTTTTTCGCTCGCGCCTGGGGCTTGGTCCAACTGATTGCCTCAGTGAGTTGCGCTAATAGCAAGCTGCATGAGTGCGGAGCGCGGACCACAACCGTGCATAAGAGCTTAAAGCACGCGGAAGAAACTGAGACCGACGCTGAGTCTCTAATGGCAGTAGTTTGTAAACGTGTAAACCGTTGATAGCAAGGCACAAACGCAAATTGTTAACGGATTTAGAGGCTGAGATGACAAAGTTGTAAACGCGCAAACCATAGGAACGGAAGGCACTTACCTGAGTTGTAAACCGAAAATGCAAAAAAGTTACGAGCTAAACGACTGAGCGGCAAAGAGATACACCGGCGAAATTTGCCGCGCAAAAAACTTGTAAACGTGTAACGTATACAAGGAAAGAAGTTAGCGGCTAAAAATGAGCGTTGTAAACGCGTAACTTTTTGCGTAACCGCGACAGCCCCGCAGCGGGGGTGTCGTGTCTAAATTCTTCAGGTGCGCAGCACCTTCTCTTATTCCTGTGCTGTGACGTACTGAAATTTGGACTGGAGATCTGTAAGCTGCGCGTTCAAATCTAAATGGGGAGTATTGGCGAATGGAGGCGGAAAGTCTTATGGCGCTTGAAGAACGGCTACGGAGTGTCCTAAGGAAATGTGAGGCTCAGCAAGACGCATTGGAACGGCAAAAAAGTAGACTACGAGTCCAGCAACTGAAACTAATTCGAGCCGTCATAAAACTTGTGCCGGATGAGACCCGTAATGACAGCGGGGTTGTTTCTTTAAGGCGAGGTTAGCTGGCTGTAGAGGGATTCAAGAGGCGGGAGACTTGCCTTAACAAATCATCGGTCAAGTGGTCTTTTGCAACCAAGCCCTGAGCGCCAACCTTTGATACGTCCCTGACTGTAAGAGTCTGAGAACTGGTGCAAATTAGAATTGGCGTAGAGTCATCAAACTGCCGGATGAGTGTAGCGAGCTCCAGACCTGTACCATCCGGCAAAGAGTAGTCGAGCAAATACAAATCAAACAACCCGCCCTTTACTCGGCGCAGGCCTTCCGTTCTGCTGTATGCTACGACCACCTCAAAGTCCACAAGGATGCTGCATATGAGAGCGCAAATATCTACGTAATCATCGACGCAGAGAATGCGTTGTTTGATAGGCATTCAACGATCTTTCCGGGGAAGGGGTGGTTCTGAAATTGCTAGTAGAGCCGATCTTGCCGGTGTTGTCAGTACGTCTCTGGACAGAGCTATCAGCCGCAGCACGAATTCCTATCCCGGAAACACACTTTTGCATCATTATTCCGAGAACTTTACCGCCTCAAAACCGAACCATGCATAGATCGAGAACTTGAGAAAACGCCTCGGCGGACGATCACGGTGCGTCGTGGAACCAGCTACTATTTAGGAACGTTCAGAGCCGCAAATAAAGTCGCGGTGAGGTCGTCAGGGTCAAAAGGCTTTACAAGATAGCCTTGAGCACCAGCGCTTAGCGCGGCCTTTTTGTCGGAATCGGTCGCTGCCCCCGAACAAAAGAAAATAGGAAGTTTTTGATCCGAAGCACGTATCAAACGGCAGAGTTCGATCCCGTTGAGATTCGGCATCCAATTATCCAGTAACAATGCGTCAAATGTATCGCTCGCGAGTAGCTTCAAGACCTCTGACGAGTCACCTGTTACAGAGACACGAAAGCCTGCGTGACCGAGTAGCAGTTGGACTACTTCGCGGGTATCCGGATCGTCCTCTGCGTAAAGAATGTGGGGTTGGTTTTGCACTGAAACGAACCGAGATTGGAGCCGCCGTTCTAATGCGAAAAAGGTAAGCTAAAAATACCGCAGAAGTGGGCCAAGTGTCTACCTAAAAGGAGGGTATGCAGGTCGGTAATGTTAGGGGGAAAACGAAGGAACCGTGTCATGGCGTGAGTGTCATTTCTGGCGGCTGAATTTCGGATGTTTGACTCCTAACGCGGTTAATGAATTCTTCACTTGACTAACACAATTTTGCCACAGAAGATTTTTAGGCTACCGCTTAAATATAGATCCAGGGGGTGCGGGCTGGCTATTGTCGCTGCAATGACAATAAACAGCCCGCGTGGTTTTTATGGACTCAAACGAAGCCAAGCAACCATCCACCCAAGCTGCCCGCGATAATGAACAGCATGGGATAACTGTTGAGGTTTTGATTGCGAGTGCTGAGACGATCAGGAAACCTCACGAATCGACACTGCGAGAACGGCCCCTTAGCAAGAGACGTTTCGATATTGCTCTGCCAACGTTCATAGAAATCGTCTAAGAAGGTGCGACCGCGTTGTGTCTAAGTTTGTCAGACTTAGGGCAACAGGTACGCGAGCAAATCTATCAAGTTTTCAGGTCCGAGTTACCTTCAATTAATAACGCAACTGCGCCTGCGGCGCAGTTGCGTCCAGACCAAAAAAAAGCGCCAGCCGAGTGCTATTGCCCTCGGCTGGCGCGGTTCCTCTTAGGGAATAGTTATGCTGTCACAGGATCGATTTCAGAGCGTCCGGCGCGGATGATTTGATCGGCGGCGCGGAAGATCTTTTGGGCGCTCTTTTCGGGTATCGCTTCCGCGTCAAAACCACTCCCACGGGTGATCCAATTTTGAATGTAACCTCTGCAAAACTCCGCCCCCTCAAGTCCCAAAGATTCACAACACAGAAGCGCCACGGATTCCGCTTCAACCTCACGCAGACTGCGCGGCGTCGTCTCAGCATCGGCGAAATCCGCCTCAGTGGTATGGCCTAAGATTACATGGCCTTATGTTGAGCTCAAACATAAGTGTCCGAGTTCGTGAAAAAGTGTCTTGTATGGTAGTTGAGCAAGCGGGTTAATTGCTACCTGACGCTTCTTCGCAAAGCCTTGCACATTTCTATCCGCATGATCGAATGGAATGCGCTCAATACTAAGCGCCGTAAGAGCTCTGTCGGCGTCCCACTCCGGGACCGTAACGGGTTCAAGTTCCTGCCCGTCAGTTTGGCTCAGAACAAACCACCGGGCTTTATAAACAAAGCTGGTAAAGGTGTGTTCTTCGTCTGAATCATCCTCGCGGCGCTTGCATGTAATCGGCATGCAAAGGGTGAGCGCCCGTTCGCCGCGTTTCACAAAACGGCCTAAGTCCTTCCACTTTGGAAAAGTGTTAATTGGGCCGGGCTGTAACCCGCGCATCTGACACTGCACAAGCGCGAGAATTTGATTTCCAACGGAATACTGATGGAAGACGCTATACGCTTTCATGATCAGACCTGGCTTAGTGACAGCTTCGATAAGTAGGGCGGACCACTTCGGAATTGCGGGTGATTGGTGGACGTGATTTTCCATTTGTCGCGTGCTCCTTTTCAGGTGACTTTTTCGAGCGAAGTTCGCCCTTGCAGTCATTCCCAAAAACGGGGGAGCAACGCAGTGGAGCACTCAAAGCGTGAAGTTGTGCTGATGGCTATCGTCTACAATCGAAGCGGACGGGAACTGATGAAGTTGTGCTCGGCTGGAATGGAAGTTTGCGGCTCGGGATCGTCCTAGACTTATTTCTGAATGCTATCATTTTGGATTGGCTCTATCGACTCAAAAAACGGTAGACCACAATGTGAACATTGAGCCAATACGCGACCATCCATAGGCGGCAAATACGTGAACTTGGTCGAATCACTGTTACCACAACGCCCGCACAGAATCCGACCCTTAAAGTGTTGGGACATTTCATCCAGTGGTGCGGTGAGGGTGGGTTTCTCAGTGCTCATTATGAAAGAGTGTCAGCTTAGTGAACACCGCTGATCACGGTGACTGGCTTCGGTTTGACCGGCTGTAGCTTGCGGCTTTCTTTTCCGTCACTCCCGATGCGATCAAACAGCGCGAACGTGCCAAGCTGCTGGCGAAATTCGTCAACGCTAACATCGTCGTCTGCCAGCGACATCATGCTCACTCGCCCTAAGTAGCTATAGGCTAGTCCGACCAGTAAAACCGGCTCACGTTTTCCGGTCTCATACTCTGAAACACGTCCCCGATGGACTCGATACTCCTTATCCTGCGACTCGATTTGCGTTTCAAGCATCTGTGCCATTTCCTGCTGGCCGACGTTCAGATACTCCCTAAGTTTGAGAAGTTTCTCAGGCAGTAGTTTTGGTCCTCTGCGAGCATGACCCATTCATGTACCTCCCGTAATGGAGAGACGTGGGCATGGACTGCTGAGATTCAATCCATGCCCCAAAGGACTCACCCTCACGTGTGAGTCCTTCCCCCACAAAATAAAATTAAGAAAAAGGCGCTTGCGTTTTCTGAGCGATAGCCTGGGCGTCGCAAGCGCCTCGCCTTACGTTCATCCAGCGGCTCAAACGCAGAGCGCGAACGAGCGCAAGGACTTCCGATGATGACCTTCGTCGGGCGATGTGCTTGACGTAAACCGTCCCCGCTCAGTTCGGCAAACACGGTCTCCATCGGAGGAGAAAAAGAATTGAGAGCGGTAGCTCAGCTTGCCCCCTCTCCGAACTACCACTCTCAAAAGGAACGCACGGCAACACCCACCTATTGCCTCTGGACAATGCGCTCCTATTCCCGATGATGGACCAGTTCGGGTCATACTCGACGTACCGCCCTCTCAATAACCAGTACGACAAGGCACGTCACAGGTCTTTCAAATCGGGAAAAAGAAAACAGAAGTGTGGGCATGGAATGAAAGATCGACAGGCGTAATGAAGAATTTCAATCCATGCCCAATGGACTCAGTATCTGAGTCCTTTGCCGCAAGGTCGGTGTTTGATTGCTGGCCCTCCGCTCCCTCGCTAGAACTCACGTCGATCAGCGCCAGCGCGCGGCTGGAAGTAGTAACGTGAATTCAAGAGCAGAGGGCCAAGCAAGAACAACCCCCCATGAGGTGCGCGAATTTTTAATCAGGGAGTTTTGGATCGCAAGAAGCAGCGTATGAGGGCTTGTTCTGATTTTATGCAAGTACATTTAATTGGAATAGACACACTTAACCTGTCCTCGCGCGGTGCGCGCGGCTCATTAAGACCAGCCTACTCCGTTAGTGGTCTATCTCAGACCAAGCACGGTAAGTATCACCGTAACAAGCACAGTGCTCGACGTGCTGGCCGTGCTCGACGTTGTTGGCGGTGGTGTCGGCGCCGCCGCTCCATTGGTAGGTATTTCGCCCGCCAGAGTGGTCACTGACATCAGCCCTGTCAGAGCGATAACCAAGACAAAGCGTTTCATTTTTTGAGGCTCCTTTTGATTGATGATGCAAATGTACTTGTATCAGATATGACAAAAGCCGAACATTGTTGCAAGAGGTCTTGCCGAGTTGAGCCACGAGGTTTAATATCCGGCCCGTACAGTCTTTCCTCCCACTAAAACCCAAAAAGGAAGGTCTATCTCTTGAGGTCAGCCTCACCAAAGCTAGACACATCGCATCTGTCTCGTGATGAGGAAGCTCTTTCCAGATGCAAGATCGCACTAGAACAAAGAGACTATGAAAACCCGCAGGGCGCTCTTGAGATCATGCGCCCGTTGTGGGGTGGAGTCGGGACACGTCCCGATACACAAGGGCTGCAACCTGAAACGGCCGCTGATGTTGTTCTTTGCGCTGGCATTCTCACCGGCTGGATTGGCGCTCGCAATCAAATCAAAGACGCACAAGAGAGCGCGAGGAATTTGATCACTAAGAGCATCAGTTATTACGAGTCGCACAACCTCATAGGGAAAGCTGCGGAAGCATGGTCAGAGATTGCGTATTGCTACTGGCGGGAAGGCCGAGTAAACGAAGCACGGATCATGCTTCAACAGGCATTGGAACGATTGCCGCCCAAAGGACTCGAGAGAGCGCGGGCACTTCTCAAGTTGGCCGATGTCGAACACTCGGCAGCAAGATACTACGACGCACTGAAACTTCTCACTGACAATGGTGCGGTGTTTGCGAGTATCAAGTATCTCCCCGTCAAAGGTTCATATCACAATGAGCTCGCCATAACGTTCAGGACCATCGGGACTGCCGAAAACCGACGTGATTATTTTCAACGTGCCCTTACCGAGTACAGAGCCGCAGAGCATCACTTCAAATTAGCAAAGAATTACATCTATTGTGCGAGCGTCAAA
>Ga0134121_10004393_pt1 | contig 11562 bp, 11 predicted proteins | sample KB301_FD_96463 | JGI IMG/M metagenome (GOLD analysis project Ga0134121, IMG submission 96463) | Terrestrial soil microbial communities without Nitrogen fertilizer from Kellogg Biological Station, Michigan, USA - KB3-0-1 | ecosystem: Environmental > Terrestrial > Soil > Unclassified ...
AGAAGCCGCAGTCCACATGAATACTATTTTTCGATGCCTCGAGCTTCTTCAGAAAATTACTTTTCGTGGTCGTCACCGGGGATGAATTCAAAGGCATGTCGACAAGCATCGTAATGCCTCCTGCCGCAGCAGCTTTGGTAGCAGTATCAAATCCTTCCCATTCAGTGCGTCCCGGCTCATTGATGTGTACGTGCGGATCAATAATTCCCGCCATGATCACGCAATCGCCTGCATCTTCCAGGGGAAAGTCCAGCAGGCTGGCTTCCGGCTGTTCTCCGTAAGAGGCTGCGGGAATCACATCGGCAATTTTTCCATCGCTGATGAAAATCATACCGTCGATAATTTCCGTCGGAGTAATAATGTTCTTGCTCTTAATGGCGAGGTCAATCTGCACGGAAACAAATATACAGGATTCAATACCAATCTTTAAACAGCATCATTAATTCTATCATCGAATTCATTCAGCTTTTAAGAAGGAATGTTTCATGCTAAAGATTTCCAAACGAAACCACTTCAAAAAATCTGTGAAATGATGAGAGACACCAATTGCACTGATTATTATCCTTTGTGGGTAGTGTTTCAGCTTGAATTTTAACAATGGGCTACAGCAGGCGAATACCTAACAAACATCACATTTTTCGCCTTCATTAAATAGTCTACCTTTCGGGCATGGACGAGAGGGCGGGTACGGTAGTTATCAATGGAGTGCATTATACATTTGCGGTAAGTAATAAAATTCCTTCAATAGATTTTCCAAAACTCTTTGAGGGATGGATGGATTTATATTTCAAAGACGCCAACGGAAATGAAGCAACCGTTAACCTCAAACCAGACGAGACGGTAGTTGGTAAAATTACCGAAACTGTTTTGCTTAGAAAGTGGTAAGGTTAAAAAGTCAAAATTATTTTTCCGCGAATAAATGCAAATGTATCTTTGTCTGATGCGGGAACTTAAATTGTGGAAGTTTGTCGTGGAGAGATTACAGGTGAGCGAACCCGTCATGCTCATGTGCGTGGTGGAGAGTTCTGGCAGCAGTCCGGGGAGAAGGGGTTTTAAAATGGCAGTGACCAAGGACAACTTATCCGGTTCCATTGGTGGCGGGATCATGGAGCATAAATTCGTGGAACTGGCGAAGGGAAAACTGCTGGAAGATTCTGAAGATTCATTGCTGCGCAAACAATTTCATCAGAAGACAGCGGCAAAAGATCAAAGCGGGATGATTTGTTCCGGAGAGCAGACCATCCTGTTATCGCGCATTAACAAAAAAGATCTTCCTTGCATGCAGTCTCTTGTCGCATCCCTTGAAAAAAATAAAAACGGCGAGCTGCGCATTGATTCAACTGGAATTGGTTTTTCGGAAGATGCTTCACCGGATTTTGATTTTAGTTTTGAAAAGGAATCTGAAAATAGTTTTAGGTACACTGAACGAACAGGTTACAGGAATCACCTTACCATCGTCGGAGGTGGACATTGCGCATTGGCACTATCGAAACTGGTTTGCGGAATGGATTTTTACACCAGGGTTTACGAGGAACGAAAAGACCTGAATACACTGGAAGAGAACAATTTTGCGAATGAAAAAATAATCCTGGAGGATTATTCAGAACTCTCATCACTTATATACCAGGGCGAAAACCATTACGTGGCGGTGATGACATTCGGTTACCGTACTGACGACAGGACGGTGCGCGCCATCATTGACAAAAACTTTGATTATCTAGGAGTGCTGGGGAGCGAATCCAAAATGAAACAGCTTTTTGAAGAATGGAGGGCGGACGGATTGCCGGAAGGAAAACTGCAGAAAATTTATTCGCCGATCGGCATCCGGATCAAGAGTGAAACGCCCGAAGAAATTGCCGTGAGTATTGCCGCAGAAATAATAAAAGTAAAAAACAGGTCTCCTGTTCCCGGGACAAGGATACTTGCTTAGGAATTCCCGGAAGTTATTTTTTCACAGGGTCGGCCCCGTACTTGTATTCCATGTTCTGTGTCACTTTACCCGTTGCGTCATAAAATATTGCTTTCCCGGTTACATTGTTGTCCTTCATTCCGCACTGCATTTTTTTCACGCCGGTCTCATAAAAAGAAACCATCATTCCGTTGGCCTGTCCGTTCTTGAATTGCGTTTCAGTCATGAGGGCGCCGCCAGGATAATATTCTTTCACGAGTCCTGACACAAGTCCTGCTTCGTCGTATTCTATTTCGATTTTTGGATTCTGTTCAGGGGTATAGTAAGCCCAGGATTTAATGCGGTGCCCGTCCTTTAAAAATCCTTTCTGGTAAATCTTAGTAAGCTGCTTATCATAAAAAATTGTGTAGGCGCCATCGGGAAGACCCGGTTTAAGAACATATTCATCCACGTTTGGGTTTTTTGCGTCCCGCACAGGATTAATGACCATAAATTTTGTGTTCCCGTTCTCGAAAGAATAGGTTTGTGCAAAAGCCGCGAATACCGGAACAAAAAACAGGAAGGCCAGGATTTTTTTCATGGGTAGTAAGTTTACAAAGCAAAGTTATCAGAAGAATCCGAAGAACCATTCCCGGCAGCAAATAAATATTCACCCCGGTTAGCTTGTTTTCATCTTTAACGCCAATTGTGGACAGGCATTGCTTTACATTTGTAGATACAAATAAACCATGATGAAAAAAATTCTACTTGCAGCCGTTGTCATTTCTTCGCACAGTTCTTACGGACAAATAACGCTCAACAGCAGTGATTTTCCCAGTGCGAATGATTTGTACCTGATGAGTGATGCGACTGCATTTCCAGGAATGGATGAGTCACTGACGGGTGCCAATTATTCATGGGATTTTTCACAACTGGATTCTACCACCACAGGTCAGCATACGGACACACTTTTTCCTGTCACCAACATGAACATTATTTACCAGGCGGTTTTCGGAGATTTTGGTTTTCTCCCAAACCGCAGCAACCAGGCAACGCATGGGATGGACTTTGCGCTGGGAGGCCAGATTTCGGTCACTGACGTTTACAATTTTTATTACAACAACAGCAACGATTATCACCAGTCGGGTTTTGGCGCCGGCATCAATGGGATTCCGGCTCCCACTGCATACTCCCCGCATGATGTGATTTATAAATTCCCCGTGCAATACGGAAACCTTGATTCGTCTGCTTCCGGTTATTCAGTTTCTCTTCCCAGTTTATTGTATTACGGGGTAAACAGGAACCGCGTGAATGAAGTGGACGGTTGGGGCTCTCTCATAACACCGGCCGGCACTTACAATGTGCTTCGGTTAAAATCAACTATCCACGAACATGATTCGGTTTATCTCGACACGCTGGGATTCGGGTATGGCTTTAACGTGCCTGCGCAGACAGAGTACAAATGGCTTGCGCAAGGTGAAGGGGAGCCAGTGCTACAGGTCAACGTGGCGGGAGGAATTGTAACTTCAATTGTTTACAAAGGGATGAGTACTTCCGGAATATCGCAACCGGCTGCAGGCAGTTTTGATTTTTTTGTGTTTCCGAATCCAACAACAGAGAAATTATTTCTGAAATATTCGCTGCAAAAATCCGGGGATGTGAATTTTTCTATTACCGATGCGGCCTCGAACGTCATCACCTCAACAGTGAAAAATGAGGAGAGCAGGGGAGACCATTTGCTCGTGCTTGATATTCCTTCAAACCTGGCTGCGGGAAATTATTTTGTGAAGATGACACTGCACGGTCAGTCTGTCACAAGACCAATATCGGTAACCCGATAAACGCATCAATAAAATGATGGATTTCCCTCCCTCTCCATTGGAGAGGGCCCGGGGTGAGGTTTATACCCGTTCTATCACGATCGCACTTGCCCCTCCGCCTCCGTTGCAGATTCCCGCCGCGCCTAATTTTGCATTGCGCTGTTGAAGCACATGGATGAGCGTGACCAAAATCCTGCAGCCGCTGCTTCCCAAAGGATGTCCCAGCGAAACGGCTCCTCCGTTCACATTTACTTTTGCAGGATCCAGCTTCATCTCTTTATTATTTGCGATGGCTACGACGCTGAAGGCTTCGTTGATTTCGAAATATTCGATGTCGCTTAATTTCAAACCCGCTTTTGCAACAGCTTTCGGCAAGGCTTTGCTCGGTGCAGTGGTAAACCATTCAGGCGCCTGTTGCGCATCGGCAAAAGAACGGATCTTCGCCAGCGGTTTTATTCCCAGCGCATCTGCTTTGGCCTTGCTCATCAGGACAACGGCAGAAGCGCCGTCATTCAGTTTTGAAGCATTGGCGGCAGTCACCGTTCCGTCTTTCTGGAATGCAGGTTTGAGCGTCGGGATCTTTTCCATTTTCACATTTTTGTACTCCTCGTCTTCCGTCATGACGATGGGATCTTTGCCGCGCTGCGGAACAGAAACCGGAATAATTTCGTCTTTGAACAAACCCTTTGAATAGGCATCAGCGCTTCTCTTGTAGGAATCGATTGCATAAGCATCCTGCTCTTCGCGGCTGATGTGACATTCTGTGGCGCACAGTTCAGCGGCATTGCCCATGTGGTAATCATTGTACACATCCCAGAGCCCGTCTTTCACAAGTCCGTCGGTGATGCTTCCGTTTCCTAAGCGGTATCCGTTGCGTGCTTTGTCGAGGTAATAAGGCACGCTGCTCATGTTTTCCATTCCACCTGCCACAACTACATCGTTGTCGCCCAGCATGATACTTTCCGCTCCAAGCATGACGGCTTTCATTCCTGAAGCGCATACTTTATTTACCGTCGTTCCGGGAACCGTATTCGGAATCCCCGAAAAAATGCTGGCCTGTGTTACAGGAGCCTGTCCGAGGTTAGCACTCATCACATTGCCCATGAAAACTTCCTGCACTTCTTTAGGATCGAGCTTTATTTTTTCAAGCGCTGCTTTGATGGCAAGAGCTCCCAATTGCGTGGCGCTGATGGAGGATAATGTTCCGCCGAAACTGCCTATGGGCGTCCTGACGGCAGAAACGATATAAACTTCTTTGAATTCTGGCATATTAAATTGAATGGTCGGCGAAGATACTATTTTATAAAAGTAGAATGTAATCCCTTAAACTGAAACGCAAATGCAGTTCTACAAATATTTCATGCAGCCAGCCGTTGAAGAAAATGAACAAAAGATTTCTACATTTGTTTTGTTCGCCCCTGAGCAATCAGCAGGATAGTTTCTATCAGGTCGATAGAAAGATTTTAAAAACCTTTTATTTCCATGATGGCAAAACCTATACGCGAAATACCTATTGTTCCTGGACGGGGTTTGGTGACCAAGTTATCTACCCAAATGAGGCTGGATTTTCTTGAATCCCTTGAACTCAAGTCCAACAGGATCGCCTCTTCAGGAATTGACCTGCACGACATCCAGAAAAATATTGAGTCCTACATTGGAAGTGTTGAAATACCGGTCGGTATGGTGGGCCCGCTGTTATTCAATGATGAAGGCAGCCAGGAACTCACCTATTGTGCAGCAGGCACCCTTGAAGGCGCACTGATCGCAAGCATGAACAGGGGATCCAAGGCGGTGAGCCAGAGCGGTGGATTTTCAGCGGAAGTTTCCTGGCAGCGGATGAGCCGGGCGCCAATGTTTTTATTTGAATCCGCAAAAGAAGCAGCGGCATTTAAAGAATTTTCAGAAAATAATTTTGAAGACATGAAGGCCGTTGCAGAAAAATATTCGAACCATGCAAAGCTTCTCAAGGTGAGCACCATTCAGTTGGAAGAAGTTGTCCACCTGAAATTTATTTATGCTACGGGCGATGCGTCTGGACAGAATATGACAACGACCTGCACCTGGCATGCCATGCTATACATCGCAGAAAAATTTAAGAATGAATCGGGTATTTCTCCTGTTGACTTTGTGATAGAAGGAAATGGGGCCTCTGATAAAAAAGTTTCGCTGTACAACATCGTGGAGGGCAGGGGCGTGCATGTGACTGCATCCTGCGCACTCACAGAAAAAGTGATCAATGAAGTGCTGAGGACCACCTCGAAAAAACTTTTGCGGTGCTTTGAGCCTTCGAAGAAGCTGGCCTCGATCGACGGCATGGTGGGCTATAACATCAATGTCGCCAATACCATTGCTGCAATTTATGTGGCCACTGGCCAGGACCTTGCATCCATACATGAATCAGGTGTAGGAATATTGAACCTCGAAGAAATGGAAGATGGACTGCAGGTACTGCTTACGCTTCCTAACCTTGTCATCGGAACAGTTGGAGGCGGCACCCATCTCCCGAAACAATCGCAGGCACTGGAGATGATGAAATGTCTGGGCAACGGAAGGAAGGAACGCTTTGCAAAATTGATTGCAGGATTTGCCATGGGATTGGAGATTTCGACTTATGCGGCCATTGTGAGCGGGGAGTTTGCCAAAGCACATGAAAAGCTCGGGAGAAATAAACCCGTGAACTGGTTGCTTCGGTCTGAATTGACGCCCGGATTTATCCAGGCAAGCCTGAACGGGTTTTTCAAAGACAAACAGATTAGGAATATTTATTTGTCTGGAGATGATGTTTTGGAAAATGGAATCATCACCAGCGTGGCGGCACGCATCAGCAAAAAGATAATTGGTTTCATCCCGCTGAAAGTTGAATATGAAAATGGAAACAAAAACGGCGAAATTGAAAGCCTGAACCTGCTCATCAAATCAAAGGCGCTGGACACAGAAGTGATCAAAGGTTTGCACGTGATTGCGGCTTCTATCGATCCCATTCTTTCAGACTTGCTGAACGAGCACAGGGATTTTCTCGAATACAAAAACTGCCATCTCAAGGAGTTAGAGGTCTATGCTTATCTTCATGAAAAACAGTTTGAATTCATTCCATTCTTTTACGGGAAACATGCCGACCCGAAAAGGGAAATTTACTTTTTCATCCAGGAATTTCTGAATTATTCGTCGCTGAAAATTTATAATTCTGAAAATGATCCTGCTTTGTGGAGCAAGGAAAATATTCTTAGCACAATTGCAGCGATCAATTCGTTTCACCTTAAGGCCGAAGCGCCCCAATTGCCGTCTGTCCATGAATTCTTGCCATGGAAATCAGCTGCGCTTTATAAAAAGTTGCTTGGCATCCTCATCAACGAACGCGCAGGGCATCATCGCCGACCACAGTTGGAAGCATTGCTCAGCGAGGTGGGTCATTTCCAGCAGGAAGCTGAATCCATTAAAATCAGGAAGACCGTTATCCACAATGATTTTAATCCTCGAAACATTGTCATCCGTAAGGACGGCAGTCCTTTGATTTATGATTGGGAATTGTCTGTCATCGATTTTCCGCACCGCGACATTATTGAATTCCTGAGTTTTGTGCTGCCTGAAAATTTTCAGAAGAAAGAATTGTTTGCCTATTTGGACTATCACTACTGTCTGAACGCCGGTTATTCTAAAGGGGACTGGATCAAGGCTTACAGGTATTCACTCAAAGCATACATTGCCTGCCGCGTTTCTTTTTACGAAGTCTCCGGGATCCTTATTAAATATGATTTTTCCGGGCGTGTATTAAATACTTCTTTCCGCATGCTTGAATTCCTGAATGAATATGAATGACGCGGGAATCAGGCTATTGATTGTCATTGTTCCGTTGGTGCTGACAAATATTCTTCACATGATTATCGTGAAAATGGATTTAATGACGTCTTTAAAAATTCCGGTATGGCGAAAGGGTTTCGGGGAAAATAAAACCTGGCGCGGATTGATTTTTATTCCCTTTGCGAATGCGATCTTTACCTGGTTGCTGGTTGGGATTTTCAACATCGATTTCCTGGAAGGAATTCGACTGGGATTCCTATTGGGTCTGGCGTATGCACTCTTCGAGCTTCCGAATTCATTTGTCAAACGCAGGCTGGGAATCATGCCTGGCAGTCGACACAAGAAGCTGGGTATTTTATTTTCTCTGCTCGATAAAATGGATTCTGCCTTCGGCGTGGCGCTTACATTTTACTTATTAGGCTATGCAGGTTTACGATTTGCAGTGCTGCTTTTCGTTTGCAATTCACTTACACACATTTTGTTTTCAGAACTGCTCTTTAGGATGAAGGTGAAGAAATCTTTTTAGCTGATGACAAAAGAAAAAATATTTAACGTCCCGAACCTTTTAAGCTTTTACAGGCTCCTTTCTTTTCCTTTCATCTTATGGATGGTTTTTGCCGGAGAAGAAAAGCTTTTTGCGATTTTTTTATGCATCAGCCTGGTGACAGACATTCTGGATGGATTGATTGCAAGGATCTTCAGGTTGCAAACTCAATTCGGTGCGAAGCTGGATTCCCTTGCAGACGCAGGCATGTATGTGCTGGCTTTCCTTGGAATCTATTTTTTCAAATTGGAAAAGATGGAAGGTTATGTATGGATGCTTTGGGCGTTCCTGGCGCTCCTGATCGGCGGAAATATATTTTCGCTGCTGAAGTTCGGTAAATTCCCGAGCCTGCATTTATACTCCACGAAAATCGGGGGATATGTGCAGGGCATTTTCTTCTTCGTTCTTTTTGCATGGGATTATTCAGAAGGATTATTTTTTGCAGCCATGTTCATGGGCTTCTTCTCTCTCACAGAAGAGTTGATTGTGCTGATTTTGCTCAGTGAATTGAGGCCGGATGTGAAAGGGTTGATGTGGGTACTGAAAGAAAAGAAGTAAGCAATTATTTTATTTGCGCCGGCTCCTCTTTGTAATGCATGAACGATTTGCTGAACAATACACCGTAAAGTGTTTTCAGCGGGTTTGTACTTTTCCTTCGCCGGAACAATCCGATCATCAAAACAAACCAGGAAACGTGCGGTGAATGGTGGTGTGTGTCGTGGTTGCCGATACCCATTCCCATCGGGAACCAGAAAGTATTGCTTGTGATGGAAAGATCCGTGCCCAAATGCTCGCACCAGTGCCTCAGCGTTGCAAAAAGGTTCAGGAAGAAAATTGAACCTACCACAAACCACCATGACGGTTGAAAGAAAAATATGATCACTGCGCTTAAACACATTGCAGCAAGCATGTAATAGAAATTAATGGATGGACCTGAGGGCATATGAGGACCGGTATGAGGGCTTTCAGGAATGATTTTTTTATTTCGCCTTTGCGTCAACAGGTAAAAGGTAAATAGGATTGGAACGGATTCGCATAACACGTAAAACCAGCGCCTGTTTTCATACAGGTATTTTTTTGAAGGAGGCCAGAGCGGATCCACTTCCGTATTGGTATTGCCATGATGGATGAGATGAAATTTTCTGAATGGCTCTCCATAAAAGGGAAGGAGCATCATGGCCGATCCCAGGTTCATGATCAACCGGTCGGCTTTTGTCCGGGTAATCGATTTGTGCGCGCCATCATGTACGATGACAATAAAAAAAGCATGGGCCAGGAGCCCTGCGGGAATGATGGTCCAGTAAATTCCTTTGTTGAAATAATTGAGGCAAATGATGATCCCGGTAAAGAGAAGCGCTCCTGTGCCGAGTGATATAAATGGAATGAGCCACGGCAATTTTCTCAATGAGTCTTCAAGATTCAGCTCAAAATGAAAATTGCTTTCTGTGTTCATCCTTATTCGCTGAGGTAATTGAACACCTTGTGTCCGCCTTCTTTTAAGAATTTGTCTTTGCGGAAAAGATCGAGATCGCTTTGCATCATCTCGCTCACAAGCATGTTCAGGTCGTACTTCGGTTTCCAGTTCAGCTTTGTCCGGGCTTTCGTAGCGTCGCCTATGAGAAGATCCACTTCCGTCGGACGGAAATAGCGCGGATCAATGCTCATCACCATTTTACCTTCAGGTACATTGAACTCTTTGTTGCTGCATGATCTTACAAAAGCTTTTTCATCCACACCCTTTCCCTTGAATTCGATTTCAATACCCGCTTCCGCGAAAGCAAGTTTTAAGAAATCCCGGACAGGTGTTGTTACGCCTGTGGCAATCACAAAGTCTTCCGGTTTGTCCTGCTGAAGCATGAGGTACATGGCTTCAATATAATCTTTGGCATGTCCCCAGTCACGTTTCGAATCGATGTTGCCGAGAAAAACCTGGTCCTGGAGTCCGAGTGCAATGCGCGACACGGCGCGTGTAATTTTCCTGGACACAAATGTTTCCCCCCGCAGCGGCGATTCGTGGTTGAATAATATTCCGTTCACGGCAAACATGTTATAGGCTTCGCGGTAGTTGACCGTGATCCAGTAAGCGTAGAGTTTTGCCACTGCATAAGGCGAGCGGGGATAAAAAGGCGTGCTTTCTTTCTGCGGAACCTCCTGCACCAGTCCATAGAGCTCGCTGGTAGAGGCCTGGTAAATTTTTGTTTTGTTGATCATGCCCAGCAGGCGCACTGCTTCAAGGATCCTGAGGGTTCCGGTGCCGTCGGCGTTGGCAGTGTATTCGGGTGTTTCGAAACTCACTTTCACATGGCTCATCGCGCCGAGGTTGTAGATCTCGTCGGGCTGAGTTTCCTGGATGATGCGGATGATGTTGGTAGAATCGGTCAGGTCCCCGTAATGCATTTTGAATTTGACATTGCTTTCATGCTGGTCCTTGTAAAGGTGGTCCACACGTTCGGTGTTAAAAAGAGAGCTCCTGCGTTTGATGCCATGCACGGAATAGCCCTTATCCAATAGGAATTCAGCAAGGTAGGCGCCGTCCTGTCCGGTAATGCCTGTAATAAGTGCAACTTTCATAGGTTGGTGTGTAGCGTGTGATAAGAATTTTCAAAAGTACGAATAATACAAGTTGGGCAATTATCCTCTGTAACAACGTGAAAATTGGTCATTTTCTCTGCATCCAAAACGACTTCTTCACTTAGTGACAATTGCGATTTCTATGTTTAACGGATTGGATACTTTTTCCTTCATTGCACCATGAAACTTGTTTTCGCCACGAACAACAAACACAAACTGGAAGAAGTGCGGAGGATGATTCCCTCTTCAGTAGAGTTACTCACGCTTGCAGACATTGGCCTCGAAGAAGACCTTCCTGAAACCGGGAATACTTTCGAACAGAATGCAGCGCAAAAGGCGCGTTACATCCACGACAAATACGGATACGATTGCTTCGCAGACGACTCCGGGCTGGAGGTAGATGCACTCGGGGGACGACCCGGTGTTTATTCAGCACGTTATGCAGGCAGGCATGGCGACTCCTCAGAAAATATTTCAAAAGTCCTTACTGAACTGAACCTGGAAGAAAACCGCAAAGCAAAATTCCGCACAGTCATCGCATTGATGATAGGGGAGAAGACAGATTTTTTTGAGGGAGAGATCAAAGGAGAAATAACTTTGAGTGCCCGTGGTGCCAACGGCTTTGGCTACGATCCCATATTTGTTCCGGAGGGATTTCACGTCACCTTTGCCGAGATGGCGCCTGAATTGAAAAACCGCATCAGCCACAGGGGGGTTGCGTTGAAGAAGCTTTCGGAGTTCGTGGGTACAGTAAAGTAAGCCGGATAGCTGTGCAATTTATTTTTCCCGCAAAGAGGCAAAGGCCGCAAAGAAAGCCTTAAATAAATAGTATAAAAGTAATGCATAAAAAATCCTGTCTCGATGATTACGAAACAGGATTTGTGGAGCATATCGGAGTCGAACCGATGACCTCGTGTCCCGTTGGCGGGACAAGCGCTCAT
>Ga0134121_10004394_pt1 | contig 11560 bp, 10 predicted proteins | sample KB301_FD_96463 | JGI IMG/M metagenome (GOLD analysis project Ga0134121, IMG submission 96463) | Terrestrial soil microbial communities without Nitrogen fertilizer from Kellogg Biological Station, Michigan, USA - KB3-0-1 | ecosystem: Environmental > Terrestrial > Soil > Unclassified ...
GAGCGGCCGAAATTGCCCTTCAATACCGGTTTCTTCCCGGAGCTCCCGGCGTGCGGCCTCGAGCGGCGTCTCGCCGGCCTCGAGCTCACCGCCGACCGGCAGCCACGTGCGCAGCCGGTGGTGCTCGATCACCAGCACGCGGTCGCCGCGCCGGGCGTACACGGCCACGGAGAACGCGCGACGCGGTGACGGATCGCTCACGCTCGCCACTCCCCTGCGATCGATCGCTTATCGTCGCCCACGCTCTCCTTCGTGGCCTCCTTCATCCCGCCGGGATTCCCTCGGGCCAAGGTCGCCCCTCCGGGATTCCCTCGGGCCAAGGTCGCGCGGGGCCCCTCCCCCGCGCTCGATCCATTGCCCTGGGTCATGGCAACACCTCGAAGTCAAGCGCGTTGGAAGAGCGCTCGTTCACGGTCACGACCAGCACGCTGGCACCCAGCGGCGCAACGGGCGGAATCACGACCTGGGCGCTGGTGTCCGAGTAGCCCACGACGATGGCCCGCACGGTCGGGGGCTCGATGCCCAGCTGGACCTCGCCGGCTGCATGCGCGCAGTCTCCGCTCGTACCGCACAGCCGGCGCCCAGTGATCGTCACCGTGGCGTTACGGTTCGCGGACCGGGGCGCCACGGTCTCCAGCCGCGGTCCACCGTCGTCAGCGCACCCGGCCAGCGCCGCCAGGCCGAGGGTCATGCACGCATTGCGGCCGACCGCGGACCGCCGGCCGCAGATCACTTCGGAACCTTCTCCCAGTCTGCGAGGAACTTGGCGAGCCCGATATCGGTCAGCGGGTGCTTGCAGAGCTGGAGCAGGACGCCGAGCGGGCAGGTTGCGACGTGCGCGCCCATCATCGCGGCCTGGTGAACGTGCATCGGGTGCCGGACGGAGGCGACCAGGACCTCGGTGTCAAAGCCATAGTTATCGTAGATCTGCACGATCTCGCCGATCAGCTGCATCCCGTCCGTCGAGACGTCATCGAGCCGCCCGACAAACGGCGAGATGTACGTTGCCCCTGCCTTCGCGGCGAGCAGCGCCTGGGTCGCCGAGAAGCACAGCGTGACGTTGGTCTTGATGCCCTCTTCGGTGCACGTGCGCACCGCCTTCATGCCCTCGGCGAGCATCGGGATCTTCACGACGATGTTGCTGCGAAGCGCAGCGTATTCGCGGGCCTCGCGCATCATGTCGTCGTACTTGGTCCCCACGACCTCGGCCGATACCGGCCCCTTCACGATGTCGCAGATCTCGAGCAAGACCTCCTTGAACTTGCGCCCGGTCTTCGCGACCAGGGACGGGTTTGTTGTCACGCCATCGACCAGGCCCATGGCTGCGGCCTCGCGGATTTCTTTGACATCTGCTGTATCGATGAAGAACTTCATGGCGGCCCTCCGTTGCACCATAGCCGACGAGGACGTAGCGTGCCGGCGCCGGCACTCTACGAGCCACGCGCACCTGTTTCAACCATGCCCCCCGTCCGGATCGGCACTGTCGACCTCCCCGAGCGCATCGAGCGCGAACGTTACTTTCACGAGCTCTCGTACCTCGAGCTCTCCGCGCTGTTCGCAGGCCCGCTGAAGGCAACGGCCCTGACCAAGTGGAAGGAAGTTGCGCCCCCGCGCGCGCTAGGGCTCGTGGTGCCGTGGGTTCTAACCCAGCGCAAGGCCCCCAGGGCCGAACGCCTCTGGCCTCATGACGGGACGGTCGGCGATTTTCGGGATAGTGCGCATGGCCGCGCTGCGCTGGCCGCATTCCGCGAAGCTGTGACCGCCGTCACGGCCTCGCACGCGATCTTCAAGTCACCGGCGCTCTTTGCGCCCTCCATGGCAAATCGCGACCAGCTCATGCGGTTCTTCGATGAGATCGCGACCGAGGATGCCGTGGGTGCAGCCAGGGTGTGGGTCCCCGATGGGCTGTGGGAGCCACGATCGGCGGTCAAGTTTGCCACCGAACTCGGTGTAATCTGTGCAATCGACCCGCTGGTATACGATCCAAACACGCCGGCCGAGGTCTACGAAGACCTCGAAGCACCAGCGCTCTACTTCCGGATCACTGGCCTCGGACGGACTGGGGCGCTCCAGACTGAGAAACTCGATGATCTGGCCGCGCTCATGGAGCACTACCAGGACATCGACCTTACCGTGGCCTTCGCGTCACCTGCACGATGGCAAGACTCGCGTAACTTATTGAAACTTCTAGATAGCGCGGCTTCGTAGCAGGATGCCTACGACCACGACGCCAGGCACTCGGAAGCACTCAGAACACGAAGGTTGCGAACGGAACCGGCAGCTCGCCGACCTTCTTCGGCAGCTCTGGAAACACCCTGGCTGGGGGCGCCGGAGCCCGAACACGCTCCACCATTTGGATGATGGGTTCGGACCGGCGCGTAGCCACGGCTACAGTTTTTTTGGTGCGACTTCCGCTTCCCTTTCGCGCGGCCGGGCGCGCGGTCATCACCTTGGAACGCATTCCAAACTCCTTGGAGTTCTGTTCGGTTACGACTCTACGGATCCGGTGAATCTACTGTCAATGTAGGCATTCTGATTCCTTTACTTCCGCCTGGGAGCGCCGTATAAAGGCGCCAACTTTTCCAGGAGTTACGAATATTTATGGAAGCCAAGGGTGGTATCGAGCTGACGTTGTTGCATGGGGCCCCGCTAGAAGCACACGTGGATCTGTTTGCGTTTACTACATTCGGTGACCCTAGCAAGGATTCCATATTCAAGTCGGTCGATTCCGCACTCGGCGGTGTGCTTGCCGATGTTGCCAAATCGGAATCATTCGACGGCAAGACCGGACAATCGATTGCCGTTCATACGCACGGACGAATCCCGGCGAAGCGCGTGCTCGTCGTCGGTGGCGGCTCGAAGAACGAGTTCACGAATCCGCATATTCGTGATGTCGTCGCGACCGTCGCGCAAGCCGCCAACAAGGCCGGCGCCGCATCGATCGGGTTTCTGCTCCCTAGCTTTGGCGCGAATCGCGAGCCGATGCTCGTGCAATACGCCGCCGAGGGCGTCAGCCTCGGGACCTACAAGTTCGGCCGCTACCTCACCGGTGAAGATCACAAGCGCCCGATGTCGCTCAAGAGCTTCGGGATGTTCACCGACAGCAAGGGCAAGAAGCCAACGGCCGCACAGGCCAGGGCATTCACCGCCGCGATCACACGCGGCTCTTGCGTCGCACAAGCAGTCAACCATGCGCGCGATCTGATCAACGAGCCCGCCGCGGTCATCACCCCGAGCGCGCTCGCGGCCGATGCTCAGGCGATCGCAAAGAAGCACAAGGGTGCGGTGAGCGTGACCATCCTCGACGCAAAGAAGTGCGAGGAGCTCGGCATGGGCATGTTCCTCGCCGTCGGCAAGGGCTCGGATCAGGAGCCGCGGTTTCTTCACATGACCTACAAGCCTGCGAAGAAGCCCAAGAAGAAGATCTGCTTCATCGGCAAGGGCATCACGTTCGACTCGGGTGGTTATTCGCTCAAGCCCTCGCAGGCCATGGAAGACATGAAGGTCGACATGTCCGGCGCCGCGGCGGTGATCTCCGCCATGGACGCGATCGCCACGCTGGGCTCGCCAAACGAAATTCACGCAGTGGCCGCGTGCTGCGAAAATCTGGTATCCGGGCGCGCTTACAAGCTCGGTGATGTGCTGACCTCGATGGATGGCACCACGGTCGAGATCAACAACACGGATGCCGAGGGCCGCCTGACCCTCGGCGACGCGATCACCTACGCACGCACGAAGATCGAACCGGATGAGCTGTTCGACTTCGCGACGCTCACCGGCGCGTGCATCGTGGCGCTTGGTCCATACACGGCCGGGGTCATGTCGGACCACGAGAGCCTTGTCCGAGGCTGGTTGTCGGTCGCCGAGCGCACGGGGGAGGACATGTGGCGGCTGCCGCTCACGGCCCGCCTCCGCGAGCAGCTCAAGAGCCCGATCGCCGACATGCGCAATACCGGTGACCGGTATGGCGGCGCGCTCACGGCCGGACTGTTCCTCAAGACGTTCGCCAAGGACACGCCGTGGGTCCACGTCGACATCGCCGGACCGGCTTCGCTCACGACGACCCGACCGTCGCAACCCAAAGGTGGAACGGGGTTTGCCGTGGCGACCATCGTGGAGTATGCCACGAAGGCCTGAAAACCTACATCTCGTTCGTTCAACCTACCTCATTAGGGAGCTTGCTTACCGGTTTTGCAACTGATCCCACATTGTTAACTATGCGAGTTATTTGACAAAGCTGAATGCTGCTGGTACAGTCCCCGCGTTGGAGTACTTGACTTGAAGCAGCAATTTGCAGTTGGCGACAAAGCCGTCTATCCAGTCCACGGGGTAGCAGAGGTGATGGCGCTCGAACAGCGCGACATCGGCGGCAATAAGACTGCCGTCTACATCCTCAAGGTTCTCGACACCGGCCTCAAGATCATGGTGCCAACGAGCAACGCTGGATCGGTCGGCCTCCGCGACCTCATCACATCGAAGCAGGTGAAGGAGGTCTATTCGATCCTCAAGTCGCGGGATATCCCTCGCGACACGCAGACGTGGAACCGGCGCTATCGCGAGTACATGGAGAAGATCAAGACCGGCAGCGTGTTCGAGATTGCCGAGGTGCTCCGCGATCTGTGCGTGCTGCGGCTGACCAAGGAACTGTCGTTCGGTGAGCGCAAGATGCTCGACACTGCGCGCGGGCTGTTGATCAAGGAACTCGCGATCGCCAAGGGCGTCGGAGAAGACAAGATCAGCACCGAGATCGACGCGATCTTCGCTCCCGCGGCTGCCTGAGCTCCGAACTCCAGCGACGAGCCCCGTGTCGCCTGCAAGCGTGTTGGCGTTCTCCGCTGAGCTGCGAATCGGCCAAATTCTCTGCGACGCGACGCTAGTACCGCAGGAACACGGAGCCCCACGTCAGCCCGGCGCCGAAGGCAACCAGGCACACCAGGTTCCCTGGCTTGATCTTGCCGAGTTCGATCGCCTCGTGCATGCAGATCGGGATCGTCGCCGCGGTGGTGTTGCCGTACTTCTGGATGTTGTTGTGCATCTTCTCGGGCGCAAGGCCGATCATCTGCCCGACCATCTGATTGATCCGTAGATTCGCCTGGTGGGGAATCACCATGTCGATATCGGCAAGCGAGATGTTATTCGCGATCATGCCTTCCATGATCGCCGACGGCATCTTCGTCACGGCTTGCTTGAATACGCGCTTGCCGTTCATCACCGGGTAGTGCTTGCGCTCCGCCATCGCTTCGGCGCTGATTCGCGGGTTGCGCGCGCTGGCCGGATACTCGGTCCACAGGATCTCGGCTTCACTGCCGTCGGCGTGGATATGGTTCGACAAGATCACGTGTGCGTCGTCGGTCGCGCGGCCGACCACGACCGCGCCCGCGCCGTCGCCGAACAGCACCGTCACGTCGCGACCTGCCGTCGAGATATCGAGGCCGGTCGAGTGCACCTCGGCGCCGACCACGAGGATGTGCTTGAAGTTTCCGGTGCGGATGTAGGCGTCCGCGATCGAGAGCCCGTAGATGAAGCCCGTGCACTGCTGGCGGATGTCGAGGCACGGGATGTCCTTGAGCCCGAGCGCGCGCTGCAAGAACACCGCAGTCCCAGGGAAGTTGAAGTCGGGCGACAGCGTCGCATAGATGATGAGATCGATGTCCTTGGGCAGGACGCCCGCGCGCTCGATCGCTTCCTTGCTCGCCGCCGTCGCGAGCGTGCTGCCGGTCTCGCCTTCCGATACCCAGCGCCGCTCCTCGATGCCGGTACGCTCGATGATCCACTCGTTCGAAGTCTCCATCTTCGTCGCAAGCTCGAAGTTGGTAACGACACGCGACGGCACGCTCATGCCGATGCCCAGAATCCGGCTGCGATGAGTCATCTCATCTGGCTACCACGACGCGACGCGCGTGATCGAGCCGCGTGTGGATCGACCGGTGACTCGACGCGTCACGATAGACAGCGATTACCGCTCACTTTGTCCGCCGAGCCGCCCTGGCCGCCCTGACCACCCTGGCCACACGCGACAAGGTCGGACCTCGGCGGGGAAACATCGAAGACGGGGTATCGTGCGGCAATGAACTTGCTGCTGGTCAGGCACGGGGAAACGTTGTGGAACCGCGAGGGACGCTATCAAGGCCGCACGGACATCCCCTTGTCGCCCGAGGGAGAAGCCCAGGCTCGCGCGCTGGGCGTTCGCCTGGCGGGGATCCCGATCGCGATCGCGATCTGCTCGCCTCTTGCACGGACCCGCCAAACTGCCGAAGCGATCCTCGGTGTGCGCGATGTCGTCCTCGAAGCCGACGACGCGCTGATCGAGATCTCGCACGGTCAGTGGGAGGGACAGCTGGCAAGCGACATCGAGATCTCGCACGCCGAGATGTTCGGAACCTGGCGCACACGACCCGATCGCCACGTTCCGGCGGGGCCCGATGCTGAAACCCTGGGCGACGTCGAAGCGCGCGCGTGGCCGGTGCTGGTCCGCACCTGCGCGCGGCTCACCGGTGATGCAACCGCGCTCATCGTCGCCCACGACGCCGTCAACCGCGTGCTGCTGTGTCGCGTGCTCGGGCTGCCGATGACGCGGGTCTGGATGTTTCGCCAGTCCCCCGCGGCGCTCAACGTCCTGTCGGGGCCCTCGATCGGCGAGCTACAGGTCGTACGCCTCAACGACGCCGAACACGTCGCGCCGCTCCTGCAGGAAGCACATCATCGCGCGCTTTGACCGCACGCGCGCAGGACATCGCCGAGCCCGGAGCGTGTGGGCGGGCGTTCAGACGTCGAGGTTGCGCACGTTGAGCGCGTTCTCTTCGATGAACTCACGGCGGGGCTCGACCAGATCGCCCATCAGCTTGGTGAAGATGCCGTCGGCCGCTTCCATCTCCTCGACCTTCACCTTCAACAGATTTCGCTTCGTGGGATCCATCGTGGTCTCCCACAGCTGCTCGGCGTTCATCTCGCCGAGGCCTTTGTAACGCTGGATCTGCAGGCCCTTGCGTCCGAGATCCTCGATCACGGTGGCGATCTCGTCCCAGTTGTCGATCGCTTGCGCCTCGTCGTGCTGGTGCTGTAACGAGATCGGCTCGGTGAGCGTCGACTTGAGCTCGGCGCTGATCCGGCGGAGCTCGATGAACTCTGCCGAGCGCACCACATCGGAGTTGATCACGGTGGCGCGCCGGATCCCGTGCACGCCCGCCGGAAACTTGAGCTCCCACGTGCCGTGCTCGCGATCTTGCTGATAGGTCGCCGGTGCTTGCCCGAGCTCGCCGTGGCGCTTGGCGACCTCCGCCATCACCTCGGAGGTGGTTCGTTCGAGCTTGTCGCGATCCTTGAGATCATCCTCGGACAGCCCGCCCTCGGCGAACTGCGCGGTGATACGGCCGTCGCCGCGCTTGTCGAGCTGCGCGCGTAACCGCCGCGCCTGGCTGATGCGCTTCACCAGCGCGGCGAGCTCGGTGTTCGCGAGCGGTGCCTCGGTCCCGCGATGGAGCACCGTCTCGCGGCACACGCTGTCGAGCAAATAGTCTTCGAGCGCGCCCTCGTTCTTGAGGTACAGCTCGGTCTTGCCTTTCTTGATCTTGTAGAGCGGCGGCTGCGCGATATAGACGTGGCCGTTCTCGAACAGCTCGTTGAAGTGCCGGAAGAAGAACGTCAGCAGCAGCGTCCTGATGTGGCTGCCGTCGACATCGGCGTCGGTGTTGCAGGCCGCGATACCGCCGAATCCGCAGATGAAGTTCTCGTCGTCCGCGACCGAGAAATCGTAGACGTTGCCGTTGCTCGCGGTGACCTCGGTGATCTCGGTGATCGCCAGCGACATGAGATCACCATCTAGGGAGGTGCCCGATGCGCCCGGTGCGCCCGGTGGATGATGCCGCTCCGAGGCCACAGAGCTCCGCTTGGCCAGTACCTCGGTTCCCGGCAGGCCCTGCCAGACCGCACGCAGCCGAGCCAGATCACCAGGCACCTCGACCGCGATGTCCCAGCGCCCCTCGGCGTGTGCCCGCGTCATGCCGACGACGCCATACGATGACAAGAGGTACTGCAGCCCGCTCGCGAGCTCGCGAGACGCCGTGGAGAACACAAGCTCCCCTCGCGGACCGGCTACACTCAATCCACCGGGCTGTCGAGAACACAGGACATACCCGCGCAAGAACGCCGAGCGCAGATCTTCGGTTACCGACCACACCAGATCTGGAACCCGCTGCCCACACGCTGGTCCAGTACCAGCACCGCTCAGCTTGCGCCACGCGAGCGTGGCAATCCGATGGTGAAGCCTGACCTCGCCCGTCAACACGGACAGCTCGCATGCGTGCGCCGGCAGCCCAAACTGGGCGGCCAGTCGCGCGCCAACCATGCCGACGTCTGCGAGGCCACCGATCCGGATGCCCCCGTGCGGATTGCACGATCCTCGGGCAACAAATGCACCGAGCATCTGCATGAGCTCGGGTGTCACGCTCAGGTACCGCGCGATCCCAGGCTTGCCACAAGACTCGGGCGCCAGCTCGATGTCCTCGCGGTCGGTGAACCAATCGAGATCCTCGCGATCGAGCGATCCGAGCCGCAATGCCTCGCGTCCGGTGGTCGGCGAACGGTCCCCGAGCGCAACGTCTGGCTCGCCCGCGTCACTGATCTGCGCCAGGGCCAGGATCTGCGCGAGCCGGCTTGGACCCACGTGAACGCGCGGCATCACGCGAGCCGGGTCGGCGCCGATCGCGAGCAAGTACGCCTGCAACTGCGCCACCGTCGGGCGTGAAGTGCCCTGTTCCCAGGCCCGCATCGTGCCCGGCTGGCGGATCTCGAGCAGCTGACAGAGCTGTCCGTTCGAGAGCTTTGCCTCGCGGCGCAGCGCGGCCAGCTCGCATCGCACCACTTCGGGGAGCTCGACCCGGGCAGCCATCCAGTGCGGCCGGGTCAGATCTGCTCCGCTGACCTTGGCGGCGAACCACGCGGCGACCGCCGGTCCCCGGAGCCAGATGGTCTGCGCGACCTCGGGTATCGCGTGTAACTCGCGCAGGAGATCAATGCGCGATGCTGCGTCACCCGGAAGCCGGACCTGCCTGGGCGCGACCACACGATCGCCCGGCTTGAGCTCGGCGCCACGCTTGCGGCGGACCTCGCCGTCCTCGTGGACGAAGACGCTGTGGCTGGCCGTCACCCGCAGCGATCGGCCAGCCGCTGTCTTCACATCATAAAGCGCCTCGTCGAGCGGATGGCGGATCATCCCCTTGATCGACCGGAACCGCACGACGTGGTCATCGACGCCGAAGCACAGCACCTCGCCGAGGTCGTCGTTGCCATGGCCGCGCACCCGGCGCGCCACACCGTGCTCGTCGGGTGCGATCCCGGCCAGCGCACGATCGATGAACTCGCCGATCATCGTCAGCGTGACCACGCCGCGAGCGCGCACGAACACGTGCTCCTCGGCGTCGACGCTCATGATGATGATCTTGTGGTAGCGCAGCTTCTCGATGTTCTTGTCGTCGCCGACACCGGTGCCCAGCGCGGTGATCAGCGTCGTCAGCTCTTGCGACGACAGCATGCGATCGAAGCGAACTTTCTCGACGTTCAAGATCTTGCCGCGCAGCGGCAGGATCGCCTGAAACTGCCGGCTGCGGCCCTGCTTGGCCGAGCCCCCGGCGCTCTCACCCTCGACGATGAAGATCTCGCTCTTGATCGGGTCGCGCTCCTGGCAGTCCGCGAGCTTGCCCGGCAGCGACGTGAGCTCGAGCGCGCCCTTGCGCTGCACCATCTCGCGCGCCTTGCGAGCGGCTTCCCGTGCGCGCGACGCGACCACCGCCTTGTTGATGATGTTGCGAGCTTCCTTGGGGTGATGCTCGAGGTACTGGCCGAGCTTTTCGGAGACCACCGTCGAGACCGCCGTGGCGACCTCCGAGGACACCAGCTTGTCCTTCGCCTGGTTCGAATACTTGGGATCCCCGACCTTGACGGAGACCACCGCGGAGAGCCCCTCGCGCAGATCTTCGCCGGACAGGCCGGTCTTGGCTTCCTTGAGCAGCTTGTACTCGTTGGCGTAGTTGTTGATCGTCCGGGTCAGCGCCTGGCGGAAGCCGGTGAGGTGGGTGCCGCCGTCGCGGTTCTTGATCGTGTTGGTGAAGCAGGTGACGAGCTCGGAGTAGCCGTCGTTCCACTGCATCGCGACGTCGACCGTGCACTCGGCCGCGTCGCCATTGCCGCCGCCACCCACGGTGCCCGAGAACGCGATGACATCGGACACCGCGGTCTTGTTCGCATTCAGATCGGCCACGTACGTCGCGATGCCGCCCTCGAACTTGAACACCTGCCTGCGATCGGTGCGCTCGTCGACGATGACGATCTCGAGCCCGCTGTTCAAGTACGCGAGCTCGCGCAGCTTCGTCGAGAGCTGATCGAAGCTGAACTCGAGAACGTTCTTGAAGATGTCGGGATCGGGATGGAACGTGATCTTGGTACCGTGGCGCTCCCCGGCATCCGTGAACCCGGTCTGCTTGAACTCGGTCGTCGGGATGCCTCGCGAGTACTCCTGGTAGTAGACCTTGCCTTGCCGGCGGATCTCGAGCTTCAGCCAGTCGCTCAGGGCGTTGACGGCCGACACCCCGACGCCGTGCAGGCCTCCCGAGACCTTGTAGCCCGAGCCGCCGAACTTGCCGCCGGCGTGCAGCACGGTCATCACGACCTCCGCCGCAGGGCGATTCTCCGTGGCCATGATGTCGACCGGGATGCCGCGCCCGTTGTCTTCGACGGTGACTGAGTTATCAAAGTGAATGATCACGTCGATGCGGGTGCAGTGGCCGGCCAGGTGCTCGTCGACCGAGTTGTCGACCACCTCGTGGACCAGGTGGTGCAGCCCGCTGCCGTCATCGGTGTCTCCGATGTACATGCCTGGGCGCTTGCGAACCCCCTCCAGGCCCTTCAGGACGCCGATCGATCCAGCATCGTAATCGGACTCAGAAGTCTGCGAACCTACTGTGGGATCTGCCATCTGACGACCACTGCGACCTACGAGGAGATGTTTGGTACCACAGCCATTCCTCGTCGGAAAGGGTACGCGCAGCCTTTCGCGCAGCCTCAGGTTCTCAAGATCATTTGAGAATCTCACCTTTGGCGATGCGGTAGTCGGCGCGATGCTGGCGCAGCAAGACGTGGCTCGGATGCGTGGTCGTGATGAAGCACTGCCCGGCCAAGGTGGCGAGGTGCTCGAACAAGAATTCGTTGCGTTGTGGGTCCAGCTCGCTCGAGACATCGTCGAGCAGGAGGATCGGCGCGTCGCCGTGCGCACGTCCGAGCACCTGAAGCTCGGCGGTCTTCCACGCCAGCATGATCGCGCGCAGCTGGCCCTGAGACGCGTAGGTTCCGGCGTCGCGTCCATCGAGCTCGAAGACGATGTCGTCCCGGTGCGGTCCGACTTGTGTTGCGCTGGTCGCGAAGTCCTTGGTCCGGCTCTCCGCGAGCTTGGCCAGGATCTCATCGGCGGTCGTCGCGGCGGAGCGCACCACGTAGCGAGCGGAGGCCGCTAGCCCGGTGCGCGTGATCGAGGCAAACGCCGTGGCCAGCTCGGTGCGCACCGCGTCGA
>Ga0134121_10004395_pt1 | contig 11559 bp, 10 predicted proteins | sample KB301_FD_96463 | JGI IMG/M metagenome (GOLD analysis project Ga0134121, IMG submission 96463) | Terrestrial soil microbial communities without Nitrogen fertilizer from Kellogg Biological Station, Michigan, USA - KB3-0-1 | ecosystem: Environmental > Terrestrial > Soil > Unclassified ...
AGGCGTATTTTGCCGGCAAGACCGAGAAGAAACGCCACTGCGCCGACCCGACAACGGTTCTCTACGCGGTGAGCGGAACGCAGTATTTCGGAGAGGCTGGCCCTGGTGCGTGCGATGTCCGGGAGGATGGCTGGACGCGCTGGAATGCCGGACGCGACCAGCAACACTTCTACAACACGCAGAAGCTGCCGATCGGGGAACTGGAAGCGGTCATGGAACAGTTGCTCGTGAAGCCGCCGAAGCTCGGGGCCCGGCCGGCTTCGCTTCCGTACACGACCTGCACCAACTTCAGCCAGGTCATGCAGGTGACCGACGCGCGGTATCCGGCGCTGACCCGGGTCTCCGATCCCGGTTCGAAAGAACACCCGGTTTACACGGGGTTCTTCTTTTACCAATGCCTGCAGTTTGATGCCACGGGACGGTTCCTGCTGGGGATGAAGGTTGATTTTGATTACCGCCCCATCACGCCCACGGATCGCGCCGAGATCGGGTACTTCGACCTGAAAGAGAACCACCGCTGGACAAAGATCGGAGAAACAACCGCCTGGAACTGGCAGCAAGGCGCCCGGCTTCAATGGCGGCCCGCATCCGATGAGATAGTGTGGAACGATCGTTCCGACGACCGCACCGGGTTTGTCTGCCGCGCGTATGACTTCCGCACCAGCCAGCGGCGCACGCTGCCTCGTCCGGTTTATGACCTCGCGCCCGACGGCGTCTCCGCGCTGACCCATGACTTCGAGGGCGAACACCAGGGTACTCACTATGCGAGCATCGGGAACCAACCCGGTCCCGATCCGAAGAAAACGGGCGTCTGGAAGATGAACCTGGACACCGGAAAAGCGGAGTTGATCATGCCGCTGGACAGGATGGCGGCCAGCGCATTTCCGCGAGGACTCCCGGCGACCAATCATTTTTACATCTTCCGCGAGGGATGGAACCCGTCCGGCACACGTTTCATCACTTTCCTCAAAGATCCGGTCAATGGACTCTTCGAAGCCTACTCCATCGGTGCCGATGGCACGGATGTTCGCTACCTTTATCACAACCCCAGTCACCACGCCTGGCTGGATGACAACCATGTCTTTGACTTTGGTACTCACAAACCTCCCGGGGGCGGTCCCGCCCGGCGCGGATATTATCTTTTCAAAGACGATGGCAGTGGAACCGCGCGGGAACTACTCTGGCCGGTGGACGTTGACGATGGTTACGGCGGCGACGGACACGGAAGTTTTGTTCCCGGCACGCGCGGTGACTGGATCATCTCGGACACCTACGCCATCCACGGTTTCCAATATGTGTTCCTGTTTCACCGGCCCTCGGGACTGTTCGTGCCTCTGGCGAAACTGAAAAACGATCGGCGCATGGACATTGGCGACGGCGAATACCGGGTGGATACCCATCCGCGGCTCAGCCGGGACGGCCGAATGGTATCCATCGATGCGTCGCACGAAGGGCTGGGGCGCCAGATGTACGTCATGAGCATCGGTCATATCCTGGACAACCCGCCGCCGCGCCGAACATCGTCTCCCGCCCGTGTCCAGTAGGCGCGACTATCCAACCGCGGAGACGAGGACGCCCGGCTTCAACTTCCTTCAACATTCAAGCCTGTCATTAGCAGGAGTCTTTGACTGCGCCTTCGTATTGGTCGTGATAACGCACCCAATCCTGCGCCTTGCTGGGCTTTTCGTCGCGGCCCTTGGCGGTCAGGTCGAGGAAATTGTAGGTGGTATTCATCAGGTCAATCCCGCGCGCATAGGACGAATAGGTGTGGTAAATGCCGCCGTTCCTGTCGCGGTAAAACGCGCTGACGCCTTGGAGCTCGTCAATTTTCATTTTGATCTTGCCGTAATTGTAGGGCAGCACGCCGCTCTTGGTCTGCTCGGGCGTGAACGACACGTTGAAATCGAAATTGAAATCCGTGTTGAACGAGGAAACCCATTTGAACCGCCAGCCCATGCGCTTCTTGAACGGCTCGATTTCCGTCAGCGGCGCGCGGGAAACGACGGCGAAAGCCGTGTCGCACTGTCCAATGTGAGTATTCACGCTGTCGAAATGGTCCGCCCAAAACGAGCAATGAGGACAGCCTTCCTCCCAGCCCGGTCCGAACATGAAGTGATAGACAAGGAGCTGACTCCTGCCGCCGAACAAATCACCGAGTGTCACCCTGCCGGTCGGCCCGTCGAAAACGTATTCCTTTTCGATTTTGACCCAGGGCAGCCTGCGGCGTTTAAGGTTTAGCTCGTCGCGCAGTTTCGAGAACTTTTTTTCTTTCACCAGAAGCTTCCTGCGGGCGACCAGCCATTCCTTTTGTGAAACCACCTTGCGGTTTTCGATTCCCCGGACGGTTTTGATCTTGGGCATAAATGTCCTTTCAGTCGGGTGTTACTGTTGCGATTCGATTCGCATTGATCTTTCAACCTTCAGGCGTCAACTCTCAACTTTCAACCCTCAAGGCTTCGGCAATGTTCATTCAACTTTCAACTTTCAACTTTCAACCATCAACCATCAACCATCAGGCATCTTTGTCCCCGCCTTCCGTGGATAAGTTCCCAACAGGGCGCTTCCTTTTTCGTTGGAACCACGGCATAAGTGTTACAAAGTCCGCGGCAGATTACAATTGGACTCGGGCTTTGATTGGATCACTTTTTTGCCATGTCAGAAGACCCTCTTCCCATCAGTGCGCAGGAACACCGGGCTATCATTTGCCTTTGTGTGCTCGCCGCGTTTGCGGATGGCGCGCAGGATGAAGTTGAACGCGCCCGGATTCAACAGATCGTCAACGGCTTTTCCCGAGAGCAGATCGATCCGGCGCAGGTTTATCAGGATGTGCTCCAGGGAAAGTTCTCTTTGGCCACGGCCGCAACTCAGCTTCAAAGCCCGTCCGCGAAAGCACTCGCTCATGAGATGGCGGTTTGTGTCTGTAACGTGGACGGGGCTCTCAATGAAACTGAGAAGAAGTTTCTCTCGGAGCTGCGCCAGGCGCTAGGCCTCGACACTGCATCGGCAGACGCTCACCAGGACACGGCGCAAGCTATCGCCATGCAGCCGCTGGACGCGCCGTTGCCACCAGCGATTGACCCGGGCCGGGAAGCGGAACTGGACAAGCTGATCCTCAACACCGCCATCTTGAATGGCGCCCTGGAAATCATTCCCCACACACTCGCCACTATGGCCATCGTCCCGCTGCAAATTCGCATGGTTTATCGCATTGGCAGCCACTACGGCTACGAACTCGACCGCGGTCACATCAAAGACTTTCTTGCCACCGTGGGAATCGGTCTGACCTCCCAGGTTTTCGAAGGCTTCACGCGGAGACTGGTTGGCGGCTTTGCTCGCGGGCTGGCCGGCGGATTTTTGGGAGGGTTGTTGGGACAGGCGGCCGGTTCGGCGTTCGGGTTTGCCACCACGTATGCACTCGGACAGGTGGCAAAACGGTATTATGCCAGCGGCCGAACTCTCAGCACCGAGCAATTGAAGGAAGCGTTTTCCTCCATGCTGCAGGACGCCCGGTCGAGACAAGACCGCTATACCGGGGACATTGCGGAGAAGTCACGCCGCGTAAACGTCTCCGAACTGTTGCCCATGATAAAACAACAATGACTTGCCAACCACGTCCACTTAACCTGCAACCTCTACAATCCAGAACGAAAGGATCACGATTATGATTAAAACACTGCATTCGGTGAAATTCCTGTTTATCGGTCCGCTGATCCTGCTCTTTCTGGTGGTGGTGAACCTGATGACCTCGCCCGGGGACTGGTGGGTCCAATGGGCCGCACTCGGGATCGGAATTGCCTGGGTAGTCAGTCTGCTGCGCGTGCTGCGTGCGATGATTGTGCTCGGCGGACTGGCGGCGCTGATCGCTTATCTTCGCAAGAAGTAGTCGGCGTCCGGACGCGGGCCGATTTGATCGAACGGGATGGGCTGGAAACCCTGCTTCCATGCGGGTGAATCTTTCGGCAACCGGAAACCGTCCGCCGCCGTGCCGACCTGCTTCGGATCCGTCGTCACGAAGTTGTCCCGCATGTCAAACATCTCGGGCTTGCCGTGCCAGCCGACGTCGAGCCATTTGCCGACGCAGACGTTGCGCGCAACGACGTTGCCCTCGGGTGGCACGCCCTTGAACGCCGCGCCGACAATCGCCGGACCGCCGGGCGGCCCGTAATAGGCGTCGAGCGACTTCAGCGCGGGATAACGCTCGCGGTAAAGCGCCGCGGGCACGGCGGCGAGTTGCTGGCGCATGTAGCTATCCACCATGTCGCGCCAGACCGGTGATGAATCGAGGCCGCGGCCATCGGCGCGCACCGCGGGGTCGCAATCCACGAAGAGGTTGTTCTCCACGCGATGATCGCGTCCGCCGCCGATGAACATCGCCCAGTGAACCTTGTAGAACACGTTGCCAAACACCTCCGTGCCGCTCACGCAATCGTCCATGTAAACGCCCATCGAACCCATCCCCACGCCGCCGGTCTCGTGAATGTAGTTGTGACGAATCCGGTTTCCGCGGAACGAATAATCGCGCCCCGTGTAAATGGCGCCGACGTCGCCCGTCTCCAGCGCGATGTGATGAATGTCGTTGAACTCGATGAGATGATTGTTGCCGGTGAAGAGAATCGCGCAGTGCGGATGATCGTGCATCAGGTTGTGCGAAACGCGCTGGCCCACGCCGCTCAACTGCACCGCCGGCGCGTAACACTTCGACCAGCGGGCCTGCCGCTGAAAATGGCAGTTCTCCACGAAATGGCCGCCCGGCGTGAGCGTTTGCCGGTCGCCCCCGCTCAACGACACGCCACCATCGCCCGTGTCGAACACGTCGCAGCTCGCGACGCCATGGTTCGTGCCGCCGTCGATAACCACGCCCAGGTTGCCGAGGTTCCGCAGCAGACAACTGGCGATGCGGTTTCCGACGCCGCCCCTGATTTCCACGCCGCTGCCGCGTGTGGCTTCGAGCACGACACCCCGGACGGTGACGTGACTGGCGCCGGTGAGTTTGATGAGCGGTTGATCGAGGAGAGAGAGGACAGTTTCAGTGGTGGGGCGAGACTCCGTCGAGCCCACTTTGCCCCGGCTCGGACTCGGAGCGCGAGCGGAGTGAGCGCCGGTGTTGTTTGAAGCGGAGGGAACGCTCGCATTGCTGGCGTTGCTTCGATCGGGAACAGGCTCGACGGAGTCTCGCCCCACCGGTTCGCTCGGCGGCCAGAAGTAAAGCATTCCGGTCTTCCGTTCCAGGAACCATTCGCCCGGTTGGTCGAGTTCCTCCAGAACGTTGAGATAATAAAACCGCTGACCGGCGCGAAAGCCGTAGAGACCGTGCGGCGGCGCGGTCTTGATCAGGTGCCGCTCCAGATCGAGCGTCGCGACCCGCTCGTAGGAGTTGGCCCAGTCCCACGCCCAAAAGCCGTGCACCCACAGATCACTCGTGTCGCGCCAGCGGCGTGGACGCTCGCCGGAATAGAGAAAACCGCCAGGAAGATCGCCGACGCTGCCACCGTGATCGTCCCCTTTGCCGCTGCCCGCGGGAAAACCCGCGAGCTTTTCCCACGACCCTTCGTTCGGCCAGCGGGCGAGCGTCATCGGTCGCCCGGCAAAAAAAAGTTCGCAATGCGCGGGCGTCGTCGCGCGGCCGAAGCCGCGCGACTTCATCTCGCCGTAGTCGGTGATACCAAGCGCGCGGAGATCAATCTGAAGAACGTGACCGCGGACCGATTCGTCGAGTCGCGCGAGGACTGCGGCGTCCGACACCGGTTGAAAGCCGTTGAGGCGACGACCGCCGAGCAACCGGATACGCTCCTTGCCGTAAGCGCGCCAGACGATGGGCCCGTTGGGCGTGCCCGAGTCGGCGGCGGTCAGTTCGAAGGCGTTGGTTCGGAGAAAATCGCCACCGCGCAACCAGACCGTGAGCCCGCGTTTGGGAACCCTGCCGGCGCGGATCAGATCGCGGACGGCGTCGCGGGCGCGCTCGAGCGTGGCAAAAGGTTTCCCTTTGGAGCCCGGATTGGCATCCGACCCGGCAGGTGAGACGAACAAATCGGCCCGGCCCGCAAAGCAGAACAGCAACAGGCCGGCGACGGAAGAGCAGCGAAGATTCGTCGGGCGAAGTCCGAAAACCAGGCGGGCGCGTTTCATTGTGGCGAAGAATATGCCGGAAAGCTGCGCGATGGAATGCTGGATTCAAGCTCATCTCACGACATCGGGAGCGCGGCTGTGCGCAGAGTGGCAGCCGCAGCAAACGGGCTGTTTTCCTGAAACCTAATCAACCGTCTTCAACCACGGATGACACGGGTTCAATCCGCCTCCCGCCTTCAACTTTCATCTTTCAACTTCTGCTTCCTTCAATTCTCCACGATCACAGGCGAATCGTAGAATTCGATGGTGGGATCGACATGAAACTTCGCTCGGATCATCGGTGCGACGCGCTCGTTCATGAACGCACGGGCGGCACGTTCGTCATTCCACAAATAGACTCCGCCAGCGGTCCGGCAGTCCTTCGAATGCAGGAATTGTTTCCGGACCAATCCGGGCACGTTGCGGAATCCTGGTGCGGCCTCGTCAAACGCGGCGCGAATCTGGTCGGCGGTAACGCCCGCAGGCAGGTCGAAGCGGGTCACGACAGTAATCATGTTGTCCATGGGACAAGTAGTGATACGTTGCAAATGGCCTTCAGTGAATGGGACTAACGGCGTAGTGATTTCTGGCACGAACCAGAATTCAGCGCAAATCCGCGTTTTCTATCGGCCTTCGTCCTGCATCCTTCAACATTCAACTTTCAATTTTCTTCCCGCTTGTCCTTCCGTTCCGAACGTGTATTCTCGACTGGCTCAGGATGACCTCTGAGGAGACAGAGTCATTCGTCTGATCGAAGATGGATCGCTCCCGAAGGCCACAGCCAAGAAAATTGCCGCCGTATTGAAGAAGCCGGAGAATCTGCAACCGCTTAAGGTCCTGGCCGTCCTGCGGCGTGACGTTAAATACGAGTTTTTCCAGCGAGCCCGGCGGCGCACGCCAGCCAGGCACTTTCCCCGCGTGAAGTCATCCTTTCATCATGGATAATCAAATCATGAATGACCCGGCCGCCTTGCCCATTTCCTCGCAACAGATCGAACAAACGATCCTCCTGATTCGTGGCCAGAAAGTCATGCTCGATTACACCCTGGCTCGCCTCTATGGCGTGGAGACGCGGGCGCTCAAGCAGGCTGTCCGGCGCAATCTTGGACGTTTTCCCGAAGACTTCATGTTCGAACTGGTCGAAGAGGAAGCCGCCGCCCTGGTGTCACAGAATGTGATACCTGCTCGGGGTAGGCTTGGAGGGGCCTTGCCGATGGCGTTCACGGAGCAGGGCGTCGCGATGCTTTCCACCGTGTTGCGCAGCCCTCGCGCCGTTCAGGTCAACATCGCCATCATGCGGGCCTTTGTCCGCCTCAGAGAAGCTCTATCCTTGCACAAAGACCTGGCGCACAAACTTGTCGAGCTGGAGCGCAAAATCGAGGGCCATGATGCCGCCATCCGTTCTCTCTTTGAGGCGATCCGTCAATTGATGGCCCCGCCGCTGGAGCCGCGCAAAGGAATCGGCTTCCACATCAAAGAAGATGCCGTCCCCTACCGCGTCAGAAAAAGGCCAGCCCGATCATGAATCCCCAACAAGCCCGACAGCACGTCGCCGAAACGTTTCCGCAAGCGTTTGATCGGGTGAAGTTTCTCGAATTCACGCGCAACCTCCTGAACAAGTTCGATGAAACCAGGCGCAGACGATGGCTGTGCGAGATGCGTTTGCCGCTCACGTGCGGAGTTGCATCCGCCTTGGCACTTATACGTCGCCGGAAGACGACAAGCTCGATGTGCTCATCGTGAACACAACCGAGCCGTGGAAGCTTCAACGCAGTCGGAGCGCGCTTCGCGATTTCGTGGCGCACAAACTCAAGCGTGGCGACAACGAAAAAGACGCCGCGCTCGTCGCGTTCGTCTCGCCCACCGAACGCCAATGGCGCTTCTCTTACGTCAAGATGGAATACGCCGCCGTGGAAAAAGACGACGGCAAGGTCGGCGTGGAAACGCGCCTCACACCCGCGCGCCGGTTCTCCTACATCGTCGGCGAGGGCGAAAGCTGCCACACGGCGCAGTCGCGCTTTCTGACGTTGCTACAGGACACGGAGAATTTGCCGACGCTCGCGCAGATCGAGGACGCCTTCAGCGTCGAAGCCGTCACCAAGGAATTCTTCAACCAATACGCCGCGCTCTTTGGCGACATCAACGCCGCACTGGAAAAAATCGCTGCCAAAGACAAAACCGTCGGCGACCAATTCAAGAAAAAGCACGTCAGCACCGTGGACTTCTCCAAGAAGCTCATGGGTCAGATCGTGTTCCTCTACTTCCTGCAAAAGAAAGGCTGGCTGGGCGTGGAGAAGGGAAACGACTGGGGCACTGGCCCGCATGATTTTCTCCGCCGTCTCTGTCGCGGCGAATATGGAAAGCACGAAAACTTCTTCAACGACATCCTCGAACCACTCTTTTACGACACGCTCGCCACCGACCGCGGACACGAGGCGTGGTGCAAAATATTCAAATGCCGCATCCCGTTCCTCAACGGCGGTCTGTTCGAGCCGCTCGGCGACTACGACTGGCGCAGGACCGACATCATCCTGCCGAACAAGCTTTTCACCAACACCGAGCGCACCGACGCTGGCGACACCGGCACTGGCGTACTCGACGTGTTCGACCGCTACAATTTCACGGTCAATGAAGCCGAGCCGCTGGAAAAGGAAGTCGCCATTGACCCCGAAATGCTGGGCAAGGTCTTCGAAAATCTGATCGAGGAAAACCGCCGCGAAGATCTCGGCTCGTATTACACCCGCCGCGAAATCGTTCACTACATGTGCCAGGAAAGCCTCATCAACTACCTCGACACCGCCATCAATTCCAAACCCGAAACCATCGGACGAGAGAAACGCAAGCAGGCCGAGTTCGGCGATGAAAAAGCAGAGCAACCTGATTCTTAGCACAGAGGCCATCTCGCACGAATATGTCCTCGGTGTTCTGAACTCGCGGTTGGCAAATTGGTTTTACAAACGCCGTTTCACCAATAGCTCTAAGCTCACGGTTAATCTTTCAAAGGAATACGTGGGGCAGATTCCGATCAAACTCCCGGACAAGGCAGATCAAAAGCCGTTGGAGCGGCTGATTGACCGCATCCTCGCGGCGAAGGCGCGGGACGCCGGAGCGGACGTGAGCGCGTTGGAGCGGGAGATAGACCAATTGGTGTATGCGCTCTACGGCCTGACGCCGGAGGAAATCAAAATCGTGGAATCCGCCTCCGTTAAAACTCCGGCGCGACAAGGGAGCACAGCCAAATGAAAACCCGGAGCGCGACTCTGCGAGTCACAGCAGCCCCATTTCGTCACCTTCCTCACCCGCATCTTCAAAGGAAAACTATGACGCGTCGATGTTTCATTTTGGCCGTCTGCGTGATCGCGTTGGGCATTTCCGCTCACGCGGCGGATGGGTGGACCGATATTTCAAGTCCGTTACTGGAGCGTTTGACCAACAGTGGCGCCAAATCGCCCTGGCCCGGCGGTTGTTCGGGCGTGGTCGTGAATCGAACCAACGGCGACGTGACCATCAAGGTCGTCGGCCTCGGCCTGTGGCGCAGTTCCGATAAAGGCAGCAACTGGCGGCGGGTTGATGACAACAGCGTCTCCGGCCGGGATGAAACGGGCTGGGCCACCAGCATGGACCCGGACGCGCCCGGTCGCATCGCGAGTTTTTCCCTGGATGGCTCGGCGGGCTGGACGACGGATGGGATCCACTGGAAGCGCTTCACCGATCTTGGCCGCAACTGGGATTTCGGTTCCGTGGACTGGGCGGCGCCGGTTCCCAAAACGATCATCGCGGCCAAACACGAAACCACTCCACCCGGCGAAGTGTATCTGACGCAGGACGGCGGCGCGACGTGGAAGCAGCTCCCGATTCATCTCGCGGGAAAGTCCGATCGCCTTTCGATGGCGGGCGCGCTGGACGCCACCACTTTCATTTACAGCAATGGCGATGGCATTCATCGCAGCTGGGACGCCGGCGGCACCTGGACGAAGGTTTCCGACGTCAATCCGCAGACGAGGATTCCGGTCCACTTTCGCGGGGCGCATTATCTCGGGAGCACGAATGGGCTGATCGTCAGCCGGGATCTGGGCGCGAACTGGCTGGCGCAGGGAGCGGCGGTGAGTATCTGGCTGGGACCGTTCTTCGGCCGTGACGAAAAGGAGATGCTGGTGGTGGGGAGGGACGGCGCTTTTGTCACGAAGAACGCGGGAGAGGCGTGGAGGCAGGTGGCCGGCCTCAAGCCGAAGGAACGCGGTTTTGTTTTCACGCCGAACTGGTTTGGCTGCTACGCCTGGGACCCGGTGAACAATATCCTCTACGCCTCGGCGATGGGGAATCCGGTTTACCGGCTGGAGCTTTGAAGGCCGGGACGGCATCACGGAGGATTTAACCGCGGATAACGCGGATGGGAGAAAATTGAATCCGGGAATCCGTGCGATCCGTGGTCAAAAGCTTTGCGCTTTTTGCGCCGCAGTCCAACCTCCTTGACATTTCGTCGCGGCTTCTCCCAGCATGAATTCGTGCGACAGGCGGATCATTCATCGAGGTTTTTGCTTTTTTTGATCATTTCCATTGCCAGTGTTTCAACCCGTGCCGGAACTATCCACCTTTCGGCGGCCGGTCCTTCGCCCACTTTGCTCAACGTTCTCACTAATGAGCCTGTGATTTTCATCGCGGATGACACAGGGCCGTACGCCGTGGTCAGTTTCAATTGGGCGGCGGGCACGATTTATTTGCCCCAGCAGGGCAGCACGGGCTCGGTGACGCTCCGCTTTTCGGGCTATTACGACTACGAGGACGGTCGCGGTGGGAACGGGATCATTTACGTCAACATTCCGCCCACCTGTCAGATCACGAATCCAACCAACAACGCGGTGTTCACGGCGCCCGCGTCGTTCGACTTTACCGTGGATGCGCGAAACACGGATGAGGACAAATTGATGGGCGTGGATTTCTGGCTGGACACAACCTACCTGGACGGGAAGCTCTTTCTGCCGTTCACGGTGCCGGTCAGCAACCTGGGTCCGGGGACGTACACGCTCACGGCGGTCGCGGTGGATTACAGCGATGCAGCCGCAACGAACTCGATTACGATAACCGTGCAGGCAGCAACAAGTCCGGTAACGCTTGGCGCGCCTGTGTTGATCGGCGGGAATTTCCAATTCAGCGCAACGGGAGTGACGCCGGGCAATTCAATCGTATTACAAACCTCGACCGATTTGACTTCCCCAGGCAATTGGGTGGCACTCAGAACCAATGTTGCCGGCGGCAGTTCCATTTCCTTTACCAATGCAACTACTGCGGGAGCTTGCTTCTTCCGCGTCGTTCAACTGCCGTAGAAAGCAATTGGGGGAAAACCACGCGCTGTTTCGAGCCGTTCAGAGCGACCAGCCTTTGCGGTATTCGCGATGGAGCAGGTTGCTGGCGGACTTTGAATTCAGGATTTTGCCGCCCAGGGTGTCGTATTCG
>Ga0134121_10004396_pt1 | contig 11556 bp, 10 predicted proteins | sample KB301_FD_96463 | JGI IMG/M metagenome (GOLD analysis project Ga0134121, IMG submission 96463) | Terrestrial soil microbial communities without Nitrogen fertilizer from Kellogg Biological Station, Michigan, USA - KB3-0-1 | ecosystem: Environmental > Terrestrial > Soil > Unclassified ...
CCAGAAATCCACCGCGATTTCGAATCGGCGATGAAACTCGCCGGGGCGCGTTGCAATATGGGTACATATCATCCTCGCTGCACATACAAGTGAGGCGGCTTTAAATGCCGATCCTTAGAGGGCGCAAAAAAGACTCGCACACTTCCGAGTCTCCAGGCGTGCGGGTGGATGATTTGACACAGTATGGAGATCCCTTGAACATCGCGAACCCCGAGCGAGTTTCTCAACAGTCTGTTCAATCTTGACCTCGCAACCCCAACGCGCTACACACACTCCCTGGCCTATGGCGGGGAGCGAACGATGGCGAAAACCGAAACGATAAAGGCTGCACTTCCTGCGCGCGCCTGGTTGCCGCCTTTGGATGGTGGAACCCTGATCATGGCCGTACTGATCGGCTTGATGGGGTTTTACGTTCTTTATCCTTTGGTGCTGATCCTGATCAACAGCTTCAATACAGCAACTATCGCAGAACCTCCGGTTTACGGACTCAAGGCATGGCGCGAAGCCTTCAGTGAGCCGGGGATCTGGCGTTCGCTATGGAACAGCGTCAAGATCGGCATCGTTCTACAGGTGGTTGCGCTTCCTTTGGGCATTTTTCTGTCCTGGCTCATTTCCCGCACCAATATTCTTTTCGCCAACGCCTTTGAGTTCGGCTTTTGGATTTCTTTTTTTCTGCCGCCACTTGCCACGACCTTCGGCTGGATGTTGTTGCTCGATCCGAGCACGGGATTGATCAATTCATGGCTGCGCCAGCTCACCGGTTTGAGCGCGCTCAATTTCGACATCTATTCTTTCTCAGGAATCATCTGGGTCCATCTTGTCAGTCACGGCATTTCCACCAAGGTGATGCTGCTCACGCCGGCGTTTCGCCGCATGGACGCGTCGATGGAAGAAGCGAGCCGCATGTCTGGCGCAGGTCCGCTGACCACCCTCGTTCGAATCACCGTGCCGGCAATGACCCCGGTCATCATCGTGGTTTTTTTGCTGAGCGTGATCCGCATCTTCAGCAGCTTTGAGATCGAGCTTTTGCTCGGCGTGCCCTGGAGCTTCTACGTGTACTCCACAAAAATCGTCGACCTGGCGCGTCAGGAGCCTCCCTTGGTGAATCAGGCGGCGGCGCTAGGCAGCGTAATCTTGCTGTTTCTTGCTGCCTTCATTCCGCTGCAGCGCCGGCTCATCTCCCGGCGACAATTTACGACCGTCACCGGCCAATTCAAACCCAAGATCATCGACCTCGGCCCATGGCGTTATCCGGCGACGGCGCTGGTCGCACTGGTGATTTTTTTACTCGACGTGGTGCCCATATTGAGCGTCGTTGGCGGAAGCTTTATGACTCGCTTCGGGTTTTTTAACCTGCCGAAAACCTGGACGCTCGATTATTGGAAGATGGCGCTCAGCGACCCGCGCATTCTTCAGGGACTGCAAAATACTTTGATCGTCGCGGTCAGCGCCGCGCTGTTCGGAGTATTGTTTTTCTCTCTAGTCGGCTATGTGCTGGTGCGCACGAAGTTGCCCGGTCGCGGTATTCTCGATTCGATCTGCTGGCTGCCATCGGCGATTCCCGGCGTGCTGGCGGGTCTGGGACTGCTTTGGATGTTTTTGGGAACGCCGTTGTTCCGGCCATTCTATGGCACCATTGTCTTACTGGTGATCGCTTCGGTTTTGGGCGGCGTGACACTCTCGACGCAAATCCTTAAGGCGAACTTCGTCCAGCTCGGGAAAGAGCTCGAGGAGGCGTCGCGTATGTCCGGAGCGGGTTTTTGGAAAACCTATTTCAGAGTGGTCTTGCCGTTGATGGCGCAAACCATGGTCATGGTCGGCGTGCTGAAATTCATGTTCGCATCGCATCACACCTCGAGCATCATTTTGCTCGCCACCTCGGAGACTCGCACGTTGTCCTTGCTCGCCCTCGACCAGGTGGCAGCGGGTTATCGGGAAGTAGCGAGCATAACGGTAATTTTGATCATGGCTCTGACGCTCGGCGTGGCCGTCATCGCGCGTTCGTTGGGTCTCAAGGTCGGTGTCCGAGCAGAGTGATGCCGCGAAGGTCGAGAATAGAACATCGAGGATGGAGGATAGAGGAAGGAAACATTGAGGCCAGACTCTGGCGATCTTCGATCATCGATCCTCGAACTTTTCTGATCCTGTGACGTGTGGCCGTGAGTTTTTTAAGAATCCAAAATCTTTATAAAACTTTCGAGCGAGTGACCGCCGTTGATTGCATCAATCTCGAAATCAAACAAGGCGAGTTTTTCACATTGCTCGGCTCGAGCGGCTGCGGCAAGACGACGACCCTGCGCATGATCGGCGGTCTGGAAAAGCCGGAAGGCGGCGAAATCCATCTCGGCGATCAGTGCCTGGTTTCGGCGGATCAAAAAATCTTCGTTAAACCGGAAAAGCGCGATATGGGCATGGTGTTTCAATCCTATGCCTTATGGCCGCACATGACGGTCTTCGAAAACGTCGCGTATCCGCTGAAGCTCCGGAGTGCCGCCCGTTCCGCAATTCGTGCCAAAGTCGAAGAAGTCCTTGGGTTGGTAGGCTTGTCCGGATTGGAAGACCGGCCGGCCCCCGCGTTGAGCGGTGGGCAGCAGCAACGGGTCGCGCTGGCGCGCGCCCTGGTGTTTTCACCCAAGGTGTTGTTGCTTGACGAGCCTTTGAGCAACTTAGACGCGCAATTGCGCGAAGAGATGCGCCGCGAGCTGAAAGCGCTCGAGGGCCGCGTGAACGTGACCGTAATCTTTGTCACACACGATCAGGTTGAAGCCCTCAGTCTGTCCGATCGCATCGCGATCATGAAATTTGGCCGGCTCGAGCAGGTCGGAACGTCGGAGGAGGTATATTACTATCCCGCGACACCGTTCGTGCGGGATTTCCTCGGTAAAACTTTTCTGTTGCCCGGAAAGATTGCGGCGGTTTCCGAAAAACAGGTCGAAGTCGAAGTCCGCGGGGTTGGGGCTTCCGCACTGATCCTACGCCGCAGCAACGTCATTTCACCATCGAACGGATTTCCGAGCGTGGGGCAATCCGCAACCGTTGCGATACGGCCGGAGAAAATTGCTCTGACGGATCGCGTCGACAACGGCCATGGAAACATCGTCGAGGGAACTCTGCAGTCGATTCTGTTTCTCGGCGACCGCTACGAATACACCGTGACGCTAGGTGCAGAAACTCGTGTCATTGTCTCACCGGAGGCTCAGCAACTCACCCGAGGCGGTAAAGTTTTTCTCCAGCTCAAACCAGAAGGCATGACACTCTGGCCGCAGGAGAAGTAATCATTTTCTTGAATGCCGAGATCGGTAGAATCAGTAAAAACGTATGCAGTTAAGAATCCACGCCCGCCAGCTTTGAGCTGACGGGGGATTTTGCCGGTAGCGCTTCTTCGTTTCGGTCGTGTTCATTAATGGTTGCCCAGCGGAATTTGGCAATCTCCGGTACGCGCCAGACGGTAAGCAGCGTCATGACCGAAATGATCATCCCGCCGGCAAACGTCGCTTCGCGCGCGCCAATGAGTGGGACGATCAATCCTGTCTCGGTCTGTCCCAGCGGGTGCAGCCCGCGATTGCTGAGCTGAAAAACACCCATCACCCGGCCGCGAAATTTTTCCGGCGTGAGCATCTGAAGAATCGTGCCGCGCGCGGCGCCCCAGACGGTGTCCGTGGCGCCAACGAATGTCAGCAGAGCCAGGGCGATCGGAAATGACGGGGCCACGCCGAAAAAAGCGAAGCCGGCGCCGTACAGCAGCGCGGAAGCCAAAAGAATTTTGCCTTGGTTCGGACGTTGCCCCATACCGATGAAAATTGCCGAGCCGATCACCGCGCCCAATCCACGTGCCGATTGCAAAAAACCGAAGCCCTCGGCGCCGACGCGAAAGACATCGCTGGCGAGGATCGTCAGCATTGCGTGATCCAGGCCAAATACCGAGCCGAAAGCTTCCATGACGGTCAGTCCCAGTATTACCGGACGGCGAACGATGTAAGAGAACCCTTCCTGGGTTTCGGTAAAAAAATGGCGGCGTTTTTCAACGGGCGGTGATGGCGCGTGCATGAGCAGCAAAGCGATGACCACCGCGAGGAAGCTCGCAGCGTTGGCGTAGAACGCGCCGGCAGTTCCCATGGCAGCAATGGCAATACCCCCGAGGGTTGGACCGATCAGGGCTGCCCCCTTCCAGAGCAATGAATTAAGGGCAATCGCATTAGGCAGAACCGCGCGCGGAACCAGTGAAGGGAACAGCGCCTGGCGCGCGGGCCCGTCAAACGAGCCCACCGAGGAGCTGATAAAAGTGAAGAGGTAGATTTGCCAGGCTTGAATGTGTCCGGCGTGATCGAGGATGCCGAGCGCCAAACTCAATACGGCGAGAATCAGCTGCGTCCAAAGCATCAGCCAACGACGATCGTAACGATCCGCGAAGGTTCCGCTGATCAAGCCGAGCGTAATCGCCGGGATCGCGCGAAAGATGCCGTTCAATCCGAGTTGCACCGGTGAGTTGGTCAGTTGATAGAGCAACCAGTTGGTGGCTGTCATCTGCATCCAAGTGCCGATATTCGAAATAAACAGGCTCAGCCAAAAGAGACGAAAGTCGCGATAGCGCAACGCAGCAAGGCGTCCCTGGTGCATCGCTGCAGAATTCACCGTGTCGCTCATCGAAGCAAAGTTGTATACGAACCGGGAAAGGGACGAAAGAGTGCCGCTTCAAGCAGGCAAACAATCAAGAAAGCGGATCGAATCGATTTTAGTTGACGCTTGGGAGCGCTTTCCCGCGGCTCGGCTCAGGACGGGGCGCATCCAGGGTGAAGCGCGGTAATTCGTTTATCTTGAGAGTTGTGGCGATCGTCATCGCGGAAACGATCAGCCCTCCGATCACGGTTGCCGCGCGCGCACCCACGACCGGAACCAACAGCCCGGTTTCGACTTGGCCCAGCGGATTCAATCCCTGATTGCTTAATTGAAAAATGCTCATGACACGGCCGCGGAGTCGGTCAGGAGCGAGCCATTGGAGGATTGTGCTCCGTGCCGACGCCCAGATGGTATCCACCGCGCCGACGAAAGTGAGGAGCAGGAGCGCGAGCGTGAACGAGGGTGCCAGCCCGAACAGTGCGAAACCCGCACCGTAGAGCAGGGCCGAACCCAACAGGATCTTTCCTTGGAAAGGACGCTGGCCGACGGTGATGAAGAGAAATGAACCAATCACGGCGCCGAGCCCGCGCGCCGATTGCAGGAGGCCAAAACCATCGGCGCCGACTCGCAAGATGTCGCTGGCAAAGATCGTGAGGATCGCATTATCCAAGCCGAAGATGGATGTCGTCGCTTCCATGATGATGACGCCCAGAATGACTTTCTGAGAATAGACGAAGGCCATTCCGGCTTTCATTTCCTCGACGATGTGGTGCCGTTGCTCGGAGGGCATCGAGTGCGTTTTCATGAGAACCAGCGCGACGATGACCACCACAAAACTTGCGGCGTTGGCGTAAAACGCACCGCTGGTGCCGATCAAGCTAATTGCGATACCGCCGAGCATGGGACCGAGCAGCGCTGCGCCTTTCCATAGGATGGAATTCAATGCGACGGCATTGGGCAGCACCGTGCGTGGAATCAGCGACGGAAATAAGGCCTGGCGCGCCGGCCCATCACATGAGCCCACCGCAGCGCTAAAAAATGTGATCGCATAGATATGCCACGGGCGAATGTTGTCCGAGTGGTCCAGTATGCCTAACAGCAATGCCAGGCCTCCGAGAAGACTCTGAGTCACGAGCAGCAGCTTCTTGCGATCGTAGCGGTCGGCTAAGGCGCCACTGAAAATCCCGAGAGCGATGGCCGGGACGGAACGAAACAGGCCATTGATGCCGAGCTGCAATGGCGATTGCGTCAACTTGTATAGCAGCCAGTTCACCGCCGTCATCTGCATCCATGTGCCGGTGTTCGAAATGAACAGACTCGCCCAAAAGAGTCGAAAATCACGATAACGAAACGCGGAGAAACGGCCGTTATGCGGCTGTGGATTAAGCTCGCCGGTCATGTCTGAATGATCTCTTCAACGGGGAATGTAGCAAATTTCGGCGTATCACTCTGAGCCATAGGCGAAGAATCTGTGAAGCTTCGTCTCGGCGATAAATCGAGATCCTTCGCGGGCGCTCCGAATGACAATTGAGAGAGAATGGTGTGTCGCAGGTCTGTCAGTCAGTTCAGATCCCAGTGAGCGAAGCCCATCGCGCAGCCTACGCCCGTGGTGGTGCGATAGAGCGGGAAATAGTCGAGCATGGTTCCCGGTCGATTCGCTGCCGCCGCCGAGACGATCCAATTGCGAATCTCGGAAGTGCCTTCGACAAGATCTGAGGCGCGCATGGCTGCCATATAATCCAAATTGTTTTTTTGAAGCGCGGCGATAAAACCTTCGTCCAAACTTTCGTCGATTTTGGTGTGACTGAGTCCGCCCGACGCGACGATGACAACGTTCTGGTTGCCCGAAGTTTCTCGGAGTACGTTTGCTAACGTCCGACCGAATTGCACGCAACGTTTTGCCGAGGGCGCAGGCGGGTAATACGTGTTCACCATAACCGGAACGATCGAGCGGTTCGCCTGCGGCGTCAAGAATTTGAGTACGCGCGCGAACGCGTGGCCCAAGCCACCGTCATAGCGCGTTTTTTTTGAGTACGACGGGTCAAAGCCCTCGTCCATCAATCCATCAACGAGCGCCTTCGCCAAGCTTGAGTCCACGTGATACTTTGTGCGATTTTCAGATTTGGACTGATTCAAATAACGCAGGCTAACGCTTGCCTCGACTTCTTCGCCGATAAATATTGTGAACGGCGGCATGTTGTCGTCGACCAGATTTTCATGCTGGTCATCCCCAACGACGATCAAGACGTCGGGATTCAAGTCATCGATCTTGGCGCGCAGCCTGGCAATCGCGTCCATGCAGCCGTTCCATTTCGCCCATTTAACTTCTTTGGTCTCCTTTTCCAGGCCAGGCTTTTCAGACAGTGCTTCGCTCTGCCGATTGTTGAGTAGATGCCAGCTGTCCGGATTGAGCATTAATTGAGGCGCATGGGACATCGCCGCGCAGCCGACCAGGTTTGCCATAAGTTAGTCTCGGGTTTGGGGTCTAGAGTCTCGAAACCGGGTTTCACGGTCACCAACATGAGACTCGAGACGCTAGACGCCAGATGTTTCGTTAGGCGCGTGCGGCTTTCATGTCGGAAAGCTGAGGTACCGACAGATTCAATCTGAGCCAGCTGCTGCCACTGTCATCGCTGCCGAACAGATCGCCATTTTGCTGCGCCGCATACATGCAGTCGGCGTTTGCCGGATCGAAAGCGAAGCTTTCAACGAAGCTACGATTCGCTTGAGAAACAGCGCCTTCAAGTTTTTTCCACGTTTTCCCGGCATCGGTTGATTGGATCAGAAATGCTTGAGCGTCGCCGCCGCGTTTGCGCCACTGGCCGGGCTGGCCGTTCGCCACCGCGGAATAAAGCACGTCGTGCTTTTTCGGATGCACCGTTAGCGGCACCGAGTATTCCTCTTTGAACTCCATCGCCATCGGCGCCCAGTTTTTACCACCGTCGCTGCTCGAATAGAGCGCTCGCCCCGGCGCTTTGCCGGCACGACAGTCATGACCGCCGGTGGCGATATAAATTTTCTCGCTGTCTTCCGGATGGAGCACGATGGTGTGCACGTCGCAGTCGAGGTTGCGATTCAATAATTCCCAGGTCTTGCCGCCGTCGGTAGTCTTCAGCATGTAGCCTACCTGGAGCGCGACATACATCGTATTCGGGTCTTTCGGGTCGATGGTGATGTCGCGCACATGCGGCTCCACGGCCGCTACCGGATAAGTGATGGTGGAGACCCAAGGAATGTTCCAAACAGAATCGAGGCGCTGCCAATTTTTCGCTTCATCACGGCTCATGAAAACATCGATGGGTTCCGTGCCGGCATAGAGTGTGTTGGGATCGCGCGGATCGAAGGACAAGCAGCGCACTTTGCCCGGACCGCGTCTGCCGTAGCAGGGCTTTTTCCAGGTCGCGCCAAAATCCTCGCTGAGCCAGACGCCGTCACCGCGCGTTCCAGCAAAAACTTTGTTCGGCGCATTGGGTGAAACCACCACTTCCGGAATCGCCCAGTCCTTGAGCCCGTGATGGAGCTGCTGCCAATTGTGCCCGTCTTCGCTTTTGAGAGTGACTACGCCTTCATCAGTAGCGACATAGAGGATCGACGCCATGAGTTTTTCCTCCCGTTTCGGATGATTGAATATCTACTACAGAACTGTTGGACCGACAAGGCAGGAAGACGAGACGTTCAAGCGGCTCAAATAGTTCAAGCCGTTCAAATCGTTGGATCGGAGCGCTGTAGGCATCTATAGCCGGGATGAAGCGAAGCGAAATCCAGGAAACCCGGCTGCCAGGTTCCTATGGGCATGTCCCAACACTGCACTGCGACGACTCAACAACGCCATACCGGCGCAGGCGCTATCCAGTCGTTTGGAGGTTGTGGTTGCCCCCATTGAAAGCTGAAATCAGTAACCCAGTTCCTTGTCGACCAAATTCCTAAGCGGCTTGCCGGCCATGAAGCGCTGCAGATTTTCTGTGAAGATCGGCAGCAACGCGGACCATTTTTCGCTGGTGATGCCGGCGATGCGCGGCGTAATGATGACATTGGGTAGCCTCCACAGTGCGGACTCCTGCGGCAGCGGTTGGCGCGCGAAAGCATCGAGTACCGCTCCGGCGATCCAACGCTCTTCGAGAGCCCGTACAAGCAAATGTTCTTCGATGGCGCGTCCGCCTGTGAGATTGATTAGGTAGGCGCTCGGTTTCATATTTCGCAACTCATGCTCGCCGATCATGTTGAAGGTCGAGGGCACAGAGGCGAGAAGCAAGACAACGAAATCCGACTCCGCAAGCAGTTGCGGCAAAAATTCCGGGGTGCCCAACTGATCGACGAATTCCGGCTTAAACGCTGATGTACGCTTGATGGCGAAGACGCGCATGCCGAAAGCTTTGGCTTTGGTCGCAAGCGCTGAGCCCGCCGTTCCGAGTCCGATTATCCCAAGTGTCTTTCCTTCGATCTCCATCGGCGCGAGTTTCTGCCAACGCCTTTCCCCTTGTGCGGCGATGCAGTCCGGTAGTTTTTTCGCGATCATTAGAATGCACGCGAGCGCAAATTCCGAAAAGACGGTGCCGTGGATTCCTTTCGAGCCGGTGACTTGTATCGACCGCGCTTTCACTGAGTCAGTGAGGTAAGCGTTCACGCCGCGCGTGTGACGTGGACCCATGCTAATTTCGGCATTTGCTGCACGAGCGGATCAGGCAGCATGTCTTCGGTAAAAACGCCTTCGATTCGCTGAAGATGCTCGCTGGGGATTGCGTCGTCCGGTTCCGTGATCAGTTCGCAGCTCGCAAAATCGCTGCGCAGTAGACTCAAGTCTTTCTCGGGAAGGTTTACGCGCAACCAAATTGTCTTGGACATGAGGTCACGTATAGCAGCAGCCGCGAGGTGTCAACGCAGAATTCTGGTTTCGCTTAGAAAATTTGTCACGGACTCTATTCTGACTGGACTCAATCGTGGGAGATAAAGGTCCGATTTCTCGAGTAGCGAAGCGCATATCGAGGAATACGGCTAGCTCCTTTAGCCCCCTCGCTACGCGCCCGGTGACGGTCGCTACTCGGCGAATCGGCGGTTCGGTCGTAGTTCTATTTGATATTGAGCTGGTGCAATCAATAATGGGACTTCGCCTACACATCTCGTGAAGCGAGGAATCGTTCTTCATCTCGAGGTATATGACGAAGCGAAAATGAACCATGGCCAATCACGGATTCGTTGACCCTACCACGCCTGCGTGCTACTAACCGCGTAGCTTCAGCGGGAGTTTTCCAATCCAAAATCGAAAATCTACAATCCAAAATTCTTCAATCGATTCGGCGTCCGCGAAAAAAGTTGCATTGTCCTGCTGCATTCTGGCTAAACTTGGATTGTTCAAGGAAACCACTGGCCACGTGAGCGCACGCAGCGCGAGCGGAGCGGCGATGCTGATCCGCGGTCGAGGCAAAGCGGAAACCGGCTTACTCTTTACCAAGCCGAGCGACGTGGTGTTTGCAGACTTCGACGGTCGTACCCTCGAAAAGAAAAGTATCCTCAAGCCGCCGAATGAATCGGTGATTCATGGCGAGCTTTACAAAGCACGTCCTGATGTGAGGGGGATCGTTCACGCGCATCCCGCCTCAATCGTTTTGACGAGCATGGCAGGCATCGAATTGCGGCCGATCTTCGGTGGCTACGATCCACGCGGCATGCGCATCGCTATCAAGGGAATTCCGATCTACCAAAGCAGTTTGACGCTTCATGACATTAAGCACGTGCACGAAATGATGGAGGTGATGGGCGACAATGATATTTGTGTTTTGCGCGGTCACGGTGTCGTGGTGTGCGGCAGCACTGTCGAAGATGCCACCATCAAAGCGATCAAGCTGGATCATCTTGCAAGCTTGAATCTTCAAGCCGCGATGCTGGGCAACGTCGCGTCGATTTCTCAGGAAGATCAGCATATGTTTCTGACACGGAAAAGCACCGGCATGGGTGGCGGTGGACCGGAAACTTTATGGCGGTTTTATTGCGAGTGGCTCAAACACGGATGATATTTAAAACGTTCAATTGGTTCGTAGGGGCGACCGGCGGTCGCCCATCCGGAGGACACAATCCAAAATCGAAAACGTGTGCTGAGTAAGACCGAAGCATCAGTAATCGAGAATTTAAAGCGTCGTCTCGTCGAAGGTATTCAAGTCATCACCGGAGAGGGTGTGCTGTCGGGCTCCGGTCACTTGAGCGCGCGGATTCCCGGTACCGAAACCTTTCTCATCAATCCGCGCTATGCCGGAATGCTTGCGGACGTCAAAGATATTTGCGCGGTGAACTTTGACGGCAAGCGGATCGCCGGCAAAGGGCCGATTCCCTCGGAGTCGCCGATTCACGCGGCTGTATACAGATCCCGTTCCGATGTGAATAGCGTTATTCACTGCCATGCGCGCTATTCGATTCTCGTCGGTCTGCTCGAGGGCGGCTTAATTCCCTTCAATCGTGAAGCGCGCATTTTTGCAGGGGGGGTGCCGATTTTTCCCGAGAGCCGCGGCATCAACGATTTCCCGCTCGCGCAGAGGATGGTCGATAATTTGGGATCTCATTATGCGACTTTTTTGCGCGGACACGGAGTCGTTGTCGTCGGTCCGGGAATCGAAGGAACCTGCATTTCGGCGATCCAGCTCGAACGGGCTTGCCAGGATCAGCTCTTGATGATGAGCATCGGCGAAGTCAAACCCATGGCTGACGCAGGGCGTGGCCGCAGTAACGCGCGCTTGGAGAATCCGTACCGCGCATGGCCATTTCTGCTCTGGAAGCACAAAGTGAAATCAAAGGCGCAGATTCGCGCCGGGATCCGAACGCTCAAAGAGGGCGAACACTACTGATGTTCGTTGTAAATCAGGCTTTCAGCAGAGCAACGCTTGTGCGCTTCTTCGAACGACTTTGCTGTTTGAAGCGAGCATCGTCAACGCGACAATCACACAAATGTCA
>Ga0134121_10004397_pt1 | contig 11555 bp, 4 predicted proteins | sample KB301_FD_96463 | JGI IMG/M metagenome (GOLD analysis project Ga0134121, IMG submission 96463) | Terrestrial soil microbial communities without Nitrogen fertilizer from Kellogg Biological Station, Michigan, USA - KB3-0-1 | ecosystem: Environmental > Terrestrial > Soil > Unclassified ...
CAGAGCCAACGGTCCAGTGCTGCTCTCCTGGCCTGGAAACGGGTCCTCGACCATCCTGCTCGCGAGATCGTATTGGCGGACACAACTGCCCAGCGTCAACCCGTCTTCGTAGTTCGCCGAGCCAACCAACAGTGCAGACCCGACGCCCAAAATGGCGGTCTGGTCACGCGTGACTACACTCTCGAAGGGCGCTTCGCTCGACGGCTCAAACCCGCCCCGACCATTGTTTCGATAGACAGCAAGCCGGCCACCTCGCCCGCCGCCGATGATCAGGTCCTCCCACCCGTCTCCATTCACGTCGTACCAGGCCACGCCGGGGCCCAACTGGCTGAGCTTCCTTGGCAATAACGGCTGGCGCGCAAAATCATCAAAGGCCTCCTCGTGATGCGCGTGCCTGATAAGCTGACTGACATCTTCGAACACGGGTTGCGGCTCCACCCGAGACTCTTCGACTGATTGAGCGCGGGCCTCTTCGATCTCGTAAACCCGATTTGCCTTCACACCGTGGACCACGCTCCGTTTTCCGCTCCGCCACCGCACTTCAATCCGCATTTCATTGGTCGAACTCCCGGCCGCAAACATCCGCATCGGGTCATCGCTGGATAAATATCTGCCCCCGCAAATCATCTCCTGGGTCTGCGTCGGCACCGCGCCGCCGTGGAATGAAATCCTTGCTCCCACTCCCCGCGTGTTCGGGGCGAGCCCCTTCAACCGCACGGCCACCCGTGGTGCGTTACTCTCGTTTCGATACAGACCCGCGGCTCCATTCAAATTGTTTAGAATCACATCCGCATCACCGTCACCATCCAGGTCCGCCAGACATATCCCCTGCGCTACCCCGGTCTGGTCAAAGCCCCATTCATGACCGACTTCCTCGAAGCGGGAGTTGCCTTTGTTGCGAAACGCGGCTTTGGGCGGCGTCAACGCGGGAAACATTTTTCGCGCCTGGAAGATCTCAGCGTCGGACATTTTGCCTCGCGCCCGCATCTCCCGCAGTCGCGCGGCAACATCGCGGTCTCTCCCGCCGCGAAGTTGACCGTTCGTGATCAGCGCGTCCTCCCAGCCGTCAAGATCAACATCGAGAAATACGACACCCCACGACCAGTCGGAGGCCTCGATGCCACTGAACCAGGCAGTCTCGGCGTAGGTGCTGTCCCCGCGGTTCAGCAATAATGTATTGAAACCGTGTTGCGGTCGATCGTCGAACCTGCCGAGGGTCGGAGCGGACAGACTCTCCTGCAACTGGATCATCCGGTCCGTGTGGTCCCGATTGAGCATGTCAACCACGAGGAAGTCGTCAAACCCATCGCGGTTGATATCCGCAAAATCAACCCCCATCGAAAACATGCTCGTATGCCGCAGCGCCAGGCGGGGCAACGCGCGAAATTTTCCACCGCCCTGGTTTATCCAGACCCGGTCGGGCGATTGGAAGTCGCAGCAAACATAGATATCAGGCAGGCCATCGCCATTCAGATCTCGAAACATCACCGAAAGGCTCCAGTCAAACGGCGGACTGGTCAGGGGCTTTCCATCCTCGTCCACAAAGGCGCCGGACGTGAATGAAATCTGCTCAAAATCCGTTCCTCGACGGCTGACATAGAGGGCGTCCACCTGCCCCTGTTCCAAAACCACGCCATGCGAGTCGACAATGAACCGGTCCTGCAGATCGGGCTCGGTGGTTGGCCGGCCGTCAACGCGATCCACTTCGAGCTTCCCGTTGATTCGTTTGAAGGTCGCGCGAGCGTTCGGCATATCCATCAGTGCCGAAGTGCGATAGTTCGCGACGTAGAGGTCCAGAAAACCGTCGCCATTGATGTCGGCGAGAGCCAGTGAAGTTCCTCCCTTGCCGGGATTCAGGACCGACTGCGCGGGCCGGAAAAGTCCCGTGCCATCGTTGTAGAAAATGTGCGTTCCTCCTCCACGGGAATTGATGACCAGGTCCAGATCTCCGTCGCCATCCAGATCGGCGAAGCTCGCGCCAGTCGCGTCCAACCCGGGAATCGCCACCCCGGCTGAATCGGTCACGTCCTCAAATTTCCAGTTGCCCAGATTCCGAAACAGCCTGCTGGATCCACCCAGGCCGCAAAAAAACAAATCAGCGCGACCATCGGCGTTGATGTCCCCGGCCGCCACGCCGGAACCATCAAGCAGCAACTGATTGGTCAGGTGACGCTGCTCGGGTACGTAATTCGTAAAGGTGATGCCCGTCACCGCCGGACTCAGCAATGTGAAGCCAGTCCGGCCTGTCGCAGGGACCGACAGTTCGGAATAGTGGAATCCGGCTGACCCCTGCGCCGCCTGATCGTCCGCCGACCGAGCGCCTTCAGCCAGGCCAAGAACAATCCCCCCCGCCAGCGTCACCGCCATCGCTCGGGATGAGGAGTTCAAGCTCACCTTAGAACTGTTGTTGAAATCCACGCGGTGCCCTGGCTTTCTGCCAGTAACTGGTTGCGCCCGGTGTGATTTTGAGGTTCAGGAGGTCTTTGCCCGCGATCCGCAGCATCAGTCCGAGGGGCGTCAGAATCAGGACGTAAAAGAAAGTGAGCATCACCCGGCCCAGCAACTGACCCACATGGTAGCTGAGAGTCATGCCGCTTCGATACAGGCTCCGAAAACGGCGTGGTTGGACCAAACACCAGATCAATGCGCCGGCCAAAACGGTTTCAATCATGCAGAATGCGAGTTTGCCAAGACGCCCGCGCAGCAGAAACCAGACGCTTGCAAGTCCGACAGCCAGCGTCCACACCAGTGCGAACTTCTGCCACTCGCCCGGCCTTTCTTTCAAACGCGGGCCGTTATCCCGGGCTGACGCGTGTTCTGCTTCGAGACTTTCCCGCGCGTTCCGTCGAGGTTGCCTTGTTTCCAGGGACGGCTGCGCGGATCGGAGCACCAGACAATCGCCTATCGCCAAAGCGTCCATCTCCGTGTTCGCAAAACAGCGCCAGGCTTCCTCGGGAGAGCAAACGACCGGTTCGCCGCGCACATTGCAGGAGGTGTTCACCAGCACGCCGCTGCCGGTGAGTCGCTCGAATTGTTCCAGAAGTGAGTACAGCCGCGGGTTGTTTCCACGCGTGACTGTCTGAATGCGGGCTGAATAGTCAACGTGCGTCACCGCAGGAATGGAAGAACGAGCGTGTCGAAGCAGGCCCAGTCCCTGGACTCCGTCGGGTCGTTTGAACCGGATGGCCTCGCGGACCGGCGCCACCAGGAGCATGTAAGGCGACTCCTCCTCCAGATCGAAATAGTCCGACGCCCGTTCGCGTCTGACGATCGGCGCGAACGGCCGGAACGATTCGCGAAATTTGATCTTGAGGTTCAGGACGGATTGCATCTCCGTTCCGCGCGCGTCGCCCAGGATGGAGCGGTTGCCGAGCGCTCGCGGTCCGAATTCCATCCGGCCCTGAAACCAGCCGACGATTTTTTGTTGGCTCAACAGTTCTGCAACGCGGTCAATCAGAGTGTTCCCCTCGAGTTTTTCGCAAACGGCCCCGTGCGAGCGAAGAGTGTCTTCGATTTCCGATTGGGAAAATTCCGGCCCGAGCAGCGCGCCTCGCATTCCGTCCTCCGTTCGTAGCGCGCGCCTCCCCTTCGCAGCGTTCGGAAGCGAATGCCAGACGGCCAGCGCCGCGCCCAGCGCTCCGCCGGCGTCGCCGGCAGCAGGCTGAATCCAGATGCCTTCAAAAATTTTCTCGCGGAGAATGATTCCGTTGGCCACGCAATTGAGCGCAACGCCTCCGGCCAGGCAGAGATGCCTCAATCCGGTCGCCTGTCGCGCGTGTCGCGCCAGTCGCAACATGACTTCCTCCGTCACCGCCTGGATTGAACGCGCCACGTCCATGTGCCGGGTTTCCAGCGGCGAATCCGGCTGTCGCGGCGGGCCGCCGAACAGTTGATGGAACCGCTCGTTCGTCATCGTGATGCCTTGAAGGAAGGCGAAATAATCCAGGTTCAGCTTGAACGAGCCGTCTGGCTTCAGGTCGATCAACTCTTCGAGAACAAGGCGGGTGTACTTGGGCTCGCCATACGGGGCGAGGCCCATCAATTTGTATTCGCCTGAATTGACGCGGAACCCGCAGTAAGCCGTAAACGCGGAGTAGAGCAGCCCCAGAGAATGCGGGAACCGCAGTTCCTCGATTGCTTCGAGACTGTTGCCGCTTCCCCGACCGATCGTCGTGGTCGCGTATTCGCCGACGCCATCCACGGTCAGAATCGCCGCTTCATCAAACGGCGAAGGAAAGAATGCGCTGGCGGCGTGGGACTGGTGATGTTGCGCGAAAAGGGTGGCGCATGAGTCGCCGAGTCCGGGCAATTCCTCGCGAATCGTTTGTCGCAGGTTGAGTCTTTCCCCCAGCCAGGAGGGCATGACCTGGAGAAACGATTTCAGCCCGCGCGGAGCGATCGTCAACCAGGTTTCGAGCGAGCGGGCGAACTTGGTGATCGGCTTGTCATAAAAAACAACCGCGTCCAGGTCACGGGCCGTCAAGCCGCCCTGGCGCAGGCAGAATCCGACGGCATTGCGCGGAAATCGATCGTCGTTTTTCCGGCGGCTGAACCTTTCCTCCTGCGCTGCCGCGACAATTTCGCCGTCGCGCAGGAGTGCGGCCGCCGAGTCGTGATAATAGGCGGAAATGCCGAGGATGTTCCGCATGAGCAGCGGTTACAGGAAAGGATACATGAACGGCGCGAGGACGGATCCGGAACTGAAAACGATCAATGCGGCCAGTACCAACAGGACGGCAATCAGCGGAATCAACCACCATTTCTTTTCCTGCTTCAGGAAGGCGAGAAACTCTTTGCACAACTGCCACATGACTGTTGGAACCGATTGAGCGTGGGATTCGAGCTGAAAGGAGTAAACTGGAAAAACAGGGTTCTGGCAAGCGGGATGATGTTAGTTCGCGAAAGAGCGCTGGCGACCGGAGTGCGAACAAGGGTTGGGATTTTTGTTTTTTCAAACAGCGCAAAGTGTTAAATCCCAGTCCGTGCCCAGCCGCAAAAAGCCTCGCGGAAAATCCGCGGCCGCACCGCCGTCCGATCGGAATCGTCCGCCGCTTTCACGCGGCCGGAAGCGGATGTTCCGTTTGGCAGGCGTGTTGGCTCCGCTGTTGCTCCTGACAGTTCTGGAGTTGGGGCTGCGCGTCGCGGGGTTCGGTTATCCAACGGATTTCTTCCTGAAGAAGAGCATCAACGGGCGCGAAGTCTATGTTGAAAACGACAGGTTCGGGCTGCGGTTTTTCCCCCCGGAACTGGCGCGAAGCCCTTCGCCGATTGTGATGCCAGCCCGGAAAGGCGAGCACACATACCGCATTTTCATTCTCAGCGAATCGGCCGCGCTGGGTGATCCCGAGCCGGCATTCGGATTCGGACGTTACTTGCAGGTTTTGCTCAACGAGCGCTTCCCCGGCGCGCGCTTTGAAGTGGTGTGCACCGCCATGACCGCCGTCAATTCCCACGCAATTCTGCCCATCGCCCGCGACTGCGCGCGGCACGAAGGGGATTTGTGGATCATCTATATGGGGAACAACGAATTTGTCGGGCCGTTCGGCGCCGGTACGATATTCGGCCCGAAAGCGCCCGGGCTGGGTTTCATCCGTTTCAACGTCGGCCTTCAGGCGACCAGGATCGGTCAACTGCTTGCCGCACTGCAGCGCAATCTCAAAGGCGGGCCCCGGCTTTCTTCGTGGCGAGGGATGGAGATGTTTCTCGAAAACCAGGTCGGGCCGGACGATCCGCGCAAGCCCCGGGTCTATGAGCATTTCCAGAAAAACCTTGAAGACATCCTGCGGGTGTCCGAAAGGGCCGGCGTCAAAGTCATCGTCAGCACGGTTGCCAGCAACCTCAGGGACTGCGCGCCTTTCGCTTCGGAAAACTCGCCGGATCTTGATACGAACAAGGTGGCGAACTGGAAACGATTGTTTGACGAAGGAGCGGGCGCGGAACGGGCCGGCGACTTCCCCAAGGCCGTCAGCAATTATCTGGCTGCGGCAAAAATTGATTCCTCCTTCGCCGACCTGCATTTTCGCCTGGGTCGGAGCTACCTCGCTGCCACAAACTTTCCGGAAGCGCGCTCCCACTTCGAGCTGGCCCGCGACCTGGATGCGCTTCCGTTTCGCGCCGATACGCGGTTGAATCAAATCATCAAGGCGACCGCTCTGAAACACGCGAGCGATGGCGTTCATTTCGTGGATGTCGTGCCGTCGTTGGGCCGGCAGGGGATCCCCGGACGTGAGCTTTTCTTCGAGCACGTTCATTTCAATTTCGAAGGCAATTATCTGTTGGCCCGGACGATTGCCGAAGAGATGTTGCCCTTGTTGCCGGACTCGATCGCGAAACAAAACAGCGGCGCGTGGGCCTCGGCCGAAAGATGCGCGCAACGTCTGGCACTGACCGACTGGGCCCGCCGCCGCGTCCATGACGCTGTGCTGCGTCGCCTTTCCGAAGCGCCGTTCGTCAACCAGACGGACCATTCCGAGCAGATTGCCGCGTTGCAAAAGGAACGCGCCGGCCTTCGGTCCCGTTTGACCTCGGCGGCGGCACCAAGTGCGCGGGCCGATTATCAAAGCGCGCTGGCGGACGATCCCGATGATTTTTATTTGCGCGCCGATTTTGCGAAGTTGCTCGAGGACACGGGCGACCTGGCGGGCGCCGCGTCCGAATGGCAGCGCCTCAGGGAGCTGCTGCCTCACGAGCCGGCCCCTTATTTTTTTGCCGGCAAACTGCTCGCGCGCACGGGCAAAGCAGACGAGGCGCTGCAGTGCTTCTCGCGAACGCTGGAAATCCGGCCGGACTTTCCGGATGCGCTGGAGGAAAAAGGCCAGTTGCTCCTGAGGCAAAAGAAAGCGCGTGAGGCGCTGCCCCTCTTTGAGAAAGCCCTCAGACTGCAACCGGGCAATGCGCGCATTTGCGTTGAAATGGCCGATGCCCTGGCTCAATTGAACCGGCGTCCGGAGGCTCTGGATAAACTGCGCGAAGCGGTGCGGCTGCAGCCGGCCTATTGGGAAGCGCGCTACCTGCTCGGGGTCGAACTGGCTACGGACGGAAGAATCCAGCAGGCGGCGGAGCAGTTTTCGGAGGTCGTGCAAGCCAACCCGAGCCACGTGTCGAGCCATCTGAACCTCGCCATCGCCTGGGCGAAGCTGGGAAAAATGGACGACGCGACCAAAGAATTTCGGGAGACGTTAAGGCTGGATCCGAATAACAGAAAGGCCCTGGAGTATTTCAAAACCGTTCAGGAGCTCCAAAAGCGCGAACAACATTGAGTGCGCGGGGACACCTGCGAAACTTGACCATTGCCTTCGCCTGCATCTCGACTCGGCGATGATCAACGGCTCCCCGGGACGCCGTGTGAGATCGCACTTCACCGGAGGTGCTATTGCTGGATGCGATAAAATTTTTGTGGGCTCGATCCGACGGAGATCGTGAGCGAGTTTCCGGTCGGTTGAGGACTCACATTTGACCAATCGGAGGCATTGCCCGTGAGATTGTTCGCTTCCTGAAGCGTGCCGGCGCCGGTCCAGGTAATGGTGAGCGTCCCGCCGCTCAGGCTTGGCGGAGCGAAGACCGGCAAAGCCGTTGAAACGGTTGTGACCACGACGCCATACATGTTCTGGCCCGTGTTGTCGGCCTGAAAAATGGAAAAAGTACCCGCCGGCAAAGTTTTCAGGTAAATCGAGGAGAAACTCTGGATGGATCCGCCGGGTCCGACGCCATCGCCGTTTTCATCCACACCCGCTTCGTCCGGACGCGAGCGGTCGCCCGTCCGGTTCAAACCGTTGGTTACGGCGATCCAGCCGTTTTGAAGCAACCACGACATGTAAGGGGTGCCGCCGACGTCAAAACTGGGCGGGTCCGCTCCGTTGCCATCGCCGAGGCGATTGTCAACGAGTATGTAAACGTTCGCCTGCTGGGAGAGGGTGATGTCCAACTGATAGGTTGGATTGTCGCGATTGTCGTTGCCGGACATGATGTATTCGCCACCGACCAGATAGCCGGGGAGCGTGACCGTGGGTGTCGCACCGTTCCATTGGTGCGTGCGGTCCACGTAAGCCGGTACGTCCTCACCGAAGAGCGGGACCTCAAACGGAGTTTGGAATTCGCCGGCGACGCCGTTGCTGAAAGTGACGCCCGTCCATTTGGCGGTCACCGTGTCCGTGGGCTCGTCATCACCGCCGGTTTCCACAACGTTGGAAATGAGAGGCGTTCCCACGATGATGTTCACTGGAACAGACACGGCACTCAAACCGTTCGTGTCCGTTGCCTTCGCCGTGAGCGTGTATCGGCCTCGACTGACGTTGCTCCACGTCACGCTGTAAGGGAAAGTCGCCTTCTCTCCGATCTTATTGGTGGCACCGTAGAAGAACTCCACTTTGGCGATCTGGCCGTTGACGACCGAGGCGTCTGCCGTAAGCGTCACGTTGGTCGGTTCAGTTGGATAAAGCGTGCCACTGCCTGGGCTGGTGATGGCCACAGTCGGCACAAACACCTGAGCGGATCTCGAAACGAACGCTTTTATGGAACCGGGCGAACCCGGATCGTTGATCAGCGTCCGTTTGAACGTCGTGCGGTCAATGGAATAAAGCTCCAACCGGGAATCACCGTTGCCTTCATACCAGATCAGGCGGAACGGATACACGCCGTCGGCCGCCACCAGAAAGCTAAATTCGGTGGCCCCGTTCGGAAGCCCGTCACCGCGGCCGCCTTCGAAGAGCCCAAGAACCAGATTTGTGTCGGTCAGCACCGGTCCAGCAGTCAGTTTGAATCCGTCGTCGCTGCGCGCCCCGAAGCGGTATACACCCGCCGGCAACTCCAGGTAAGCGGTGGCTTCCATCGCCATGTTGTTAGGATCAGTGAACGTTGCCGGATCAACATACGGGAACGCTGTGTCGCCTGCGAAGTATCCGGCGGTGTTGCCCAGTTGCTCGAAGTTGATGATGCCGTTGGTGCTCAATCCGTCGCCGTTCGGCCCGGCGGCTTCGTTAACATACGGCAGAGTGGTGTCGGGATCGATGAGTTGATCGGCCAGTTGTTGCTCTGCCCGCGCCGCAGTGTTGGCGAGCGTGAACGCGGTTCCAAACTGGTCCATGTTGGGAGCTTTACGGATCTTCAACCGGAACCCACTGCCCTGCCCGGAACCCAGAGGCGTTCCGTAGTTCCCGGGAATCACTGTAATCGACGGCATCGTTGTGAAGCGCCACTGGTTGGTAAACGACGCGCCGCCCGAATCACTGAAGACCACGCTGACGGGATACGCGCTATTCGTCGCCAGGAACCCGGGCGGGTCGTAAGTGACGACTGCTCCATCGGCCGTCGGAGAAATGGAAGCGGAACCGGTGACGTTGTTATTGTTGAAACTCAGCGCAATGCTGCCCGGGACGACTTGCGTCGTCCCGTTTGCGATTGTGATTCTGATCGATGCATCCGGCGCGACGTCAATCGCGCCTGCGGCGGGGGAAACTTCGCTCAGATAGGCGGGGGTCGCTGGTGCAGTTGTCGGCACGAACAGGAGGAAGTTGAGCTGCAAATCCAGATTCGCCGAGAGGGCGGTCAATCGGAACGTGTTCGTGCCGGACAGGGTGACAGCGATCGCGTTACCCGAACCGTCGGTCAATGGAACATAGGTGAATGCCGTAATCCCTCCGGCCGTGCTGGGAACGGCGAAATTCCCTGACGTGAACGCCGCCTGGTTGTTGGTGGGTCCGGTGATTCGATCGAGGCGAACGCGCTGTGCGACGGTCCCCGAAGCGCGCAAATACACGCGATAGGTGTTGCTGCTCAGGACACGGCTGTAGTTCAGCCAGTCACCCGCTTGAATCTGATTGACCAGATAATCCGTCGTCCCGGTGCTGACGAATTGTTGTCGCGCTGCGTCGGTTGCCACCGCCAGCCCGACGTAGTCGCTCGGTCGGTACTGCGTCGCAACAACCGTCGTGTTGTTGTCGTGATAATCGATCTCGGGCTGGCCGACCAGATTGGCATAGGCCGCGGGTTGAGGAGGCGCATTCAGGAACTTGCCGCTCTCGTAGTTGTAGTCTTCTGCTTCTACCGTCACCACCGTAGTGAACGTGTCGAAACTGAAGTCGTTGGTCGCGGCGCGTCCGGCCTGGTCGGTCACAATGATTCGGCCCAGATAGATCGTGTCCGGCTGCAGGTTGCCGTACGACGCCGTGCGGTTAAGCACGTCGCCTCCTGTCACGAGGCTCGCGGTGACGTCAATCCCGTTAAGTGATAAGAAGAGGTTCGTTGGATCGATACGATTCGGAGAAACTGTCGTCGCGGTAAAACTGATTCCACCGGCGGAATTGTAGAACAGCGAATTGTTTGTGGGCGTGAGGCTGACGATTTGAGGAGGACTGTTGGGCGAACCGGGCGCTTGCTTGATAACCACCCCGTACATGTTTCGGCCTGCGTTGTCAGGCTGGAAGAGCGAAAAAGTCCCCGCGGGTACCGTTTTCGAGTAAACCGACGAGTAATTGTTTATGGCGGCGCCCGCGCCGACTCCATCGCCACCTTCGTCCACGCCTACTTCATCCGGGACACTGGGATCCGCGGTCCGGTTCAGGCCGTTGAGCACCGGAGCGAAGCCGTTTGCTCCCACCCAGGTCATTCCGGCCCACTGGTCCAACGGCAGACCGCTTTCGGGAGGGTCGGCCGCGTTGCCGTCCGTGAGGCGATTGTCGATGAGCAGGAACACGATGGCGGGTTCGGAGACAGTTATATCGAGTTGAAACGGCGCGTTGTCGCGGTTGTCGTTGCCGATCATGATGTATTCTCCGCCGGCCAGATAGCCGGGCAGCGGGAGCGCGGCAGTCGCGCCGTTCCATTGGTGATTGCGGTCGACATACGCGGGCGCGTCCTCCTGAAAGGGTCCGACGGTGTAAGAGGCGCCGGCCGGCAGCCCGGCCACCGGTTCGTTCGCAATGCCTCCAACGTACGTGACGCCGGTCCACTTCGCCGTGACCGTATCGGTGGTCTCGTTATCGCCGCCGGTTTCAATTACATTGGTGATGATCGGAGTTGCGCCCAGCTGTAGAACCGACATTGCACACGTCGCAACGATCAGGAAGCCACGAGTCAGGGCGGGTTGGTTCCAAGCGGATTCGTTCATGGGCAGGTTCATGTTCGGAATTGTGGCGGGGGCGGCGCCGGTCTGATCTTTCGGGAACTTAATGGAACACTAAAGCGTGCTTTACAAGAGCTAAAGCAATTTGTGCTGTTAATCGTAACGTGGAGTCCGGCAATCCAGCCAGACAGTTCGTCTCACAACTATCGAAGGCTGATGCAAGAAGAAAGACCGGAGTTGCCTTCGGTCTTTCGTATCGTTGCGTCGTTGGCTTACTGTTTGGCGCGGTAGAATTGCTGAGGGCCGACAGGAGTGACTGAGAACGGACTCGTCGCATTCGGGACGTTCGTCCACGAACCGGTGACGGAAGGGGCCGACTCAAGAGTTCCGGTGAACGTGATCGAGATGCCGGTCTGCGTGCGGGTCAGCGACAAAGTTGGCTGCGTTCCGGGCGCGGTGCCCGCCATGTAATTGACGGCGTTAAGAAACTACCGAG
>Ga0134121_10004398_pt1 | contig 11555 bp, 11 predicted proteins | sample KB301_FD_96463 | JGI IMG/M metagenome (GOLD analysis project Ga0134121, IMG submission 96463) | Terrestrial soil microbial communities without Nitrogen fertilizer from Kellogg Biological Station, Michigan, USA - KB3-0-1 | ecosystem: Environmental > Terrestrial > Soil > Unclassified ...
CTGCACCCGGTTCGACCCCCAGCACTTCGCGCAGGAGGTCGGCTGAGCCGAACGAAAATCGTCCATTGGCACCCAGTTGCCGGTGCAGACCCTTCAGGTCGATATCGGCATCTTCCAGAGCGACCACCAGGTAAATCTCGTATTTCTTGTCGCGCAAAAACAGATTTTTTGTGTGCCCGCCGGGAATTTGGCCGCGCAGCTTTCGCGACTGCTCAACCGTGAATAGCGGCGGGTGCCTTTCAGTCGAGTGGAGGATGCCAAGAGCATCCAGAGTAGCGAAGAGTTGTTCGGGAGTTGTCGGCATCCGGGCAATAATCCAGCAGGCGGCGTGTTAATATCACCGGATAACCAAAGAGGTAAAAGATGATGCGCATTTTACCGGTTGCGGCCCTTGTCCTTGCTGCCGCGTGCCTCAATGCGCGGCCGGCCAGTGCGCAGGAGGGCCCCTGGTGTGCGCTGATCGGGGGTGGCACCGGCTCAGTTTACGAGGATTGCCAATATTACTCGATAGAGGCATGCCGGCCGGTCGTCTTAGCCGGTAATCGTGGATTCTGTAACCCGAACCCGCGATGGGTCGGACCGGCGCCCAGCCCCCATGTGCGACACAAGCGACGGGTGCATCAGGGGTGACAGCCGCCGGCGTCGCTCACTGGCGGTATCGTTGAACACGAGAGAGGTCGATTTATGCGACGCATTGTTCTGTTGATCGGAGTTTTTGCTGTCATCCAGCTGGCCAATTCGGGCGCTGCACGGGCCAACGAAGGGCCTTGGTGTGCACTCCGCAATTTCAGCGACCTCTCCGAAGACTGTCAGTTCCGCACTCTTGAAGAATGCCGCGTGACGATCGTTGCCGGGAACCGCGGCTTCTGTAACCCGAACCCGCGCTGGCAGGGGGAAGTCGTCACGCGACGGCCGTACCGGAGAGGTTAAGACGGCCCGGGTGGTCAGAGGCCGCGCCGGTTGCATTTTGGGCCCGCTTCTGGCTATAGCATCGGCCTTGGCGGCCGATAACGCTTTTCGGCCAACTATCTAACGGATGCGGGTGTAGCTCAGGGGTAGAGCACGACCTTGCCAAGGTCGGGGTCGAGGGTTCGAATCCCTTCGCCCGCTCCAATACTTAGCAAAAATAATCAGAAGAACATTTAGCGTTCAAGGGGCCAAAAAAGGGGCCAGCGCGCACTCGGTTCGGCGGCAAGGATCGAATCCCCACCCCACTCTGATTGCTTGGTCAGACCCAAATTCAAGAAAAATTTGTATCGCCCTCGTTCTCCGCCACCCATTTTAGATATGCCGCGATGTCGTATCGGGCGGATTCCAGAAGGCTACACATCGCTTCAATCATTTCGTCTTTGATTGCTTTTCAGATGAGAGGTACTCGTCAACGTCGATAAGCTTGCTAAGCTTTTTCAAAATAGTTGCGCGCCCGGCTGCGTATTATTGAGGTACAGCGGACATGGCCCACTGCTCGAAACCACGCGCGGGCTCGACCGTGTCGTGATGGGGGCAATTGCCGTCGCACGGGAGAGACCGTAGACTTAATCCCTACATTGCAGCACCATTTCCATCTGGGGCAGAACTCGTGTTGATACGTCATGTTGCGACCGTAGCTGCAATCGTGGCCCTGATTGGTCCCGTCAGTCTCGCGCAAGCCCAGTCCGACAACGAGATGCTGCGCGGCGGCGCAACCAAGAAGGGCATCTACAACATTTTTGGCTTCGATGGCACCGGCCTCGGCCGCACCACCGTGCGTTATGACAGTAAGTATGCGCCAGGCACCATCGTCATCAACACGACAGAGCGGCGGCTTTATCTCGTTCAAGGCGGCGGCTCGGCGCTACGCTACGGCATCGGTGTCGGCCGGGCCGGCTTCCAGTGGAAGGGCACGCACAAGATCACCGCAAAAAAAGAATTTCCAGATTGGACGGCGCCACCGGAGATGATCGCGCGGCAAAGGGATGTGCCGAGGCACATGAAGGGCGGCGATCCGGACAATCCGCTCGGCACGCGCGCGATGTATCTCGGCAGTACGCTCTACCGGATTCACGGCTCGAACGATCCGGATTCGGTCGGCGAGGCGGAATCATCCGGTTGTTTCCGGATGAGGAACGAGGACATCGCAGATCTCTATAACCGGGTACCGGTCGGTACAACCGTAGTGGTACAGTAAAGACGTCGCCACATACGTCCGCTTCGGTCCAATAGCGGACAAAGGCGGGCGCGGCTGCTGAGCCACACGGTCGCCCTTCTCAATTTGGTATCTGAGTCTTTGCCATTCGCATTCGCGTTGGTGGTTGGTGTAATAGTTTTTCTTGCGCCGACGCAACGCGCGAACCTTGCTCGCTTCGTACCATTCCGAATTCCGCGCAAGTTTGGATTCAGGTTGTGACGCCCAGGACACCGCGCTAAGCGGAGTATCCGTATTACCAAAAGCGGACTTGCGACGGCGATCACCTCTTCTGTGCGGCCGATCATCGGGGCTTGGGACGTTTGAGCCCGAGCGGCGCCATAGTCCGCCTACGGGGTTTTCAACGGCCCAGGCAGCGCTCGTTCGGCTTCGCCTTGCAATCGGTCCTCCTGTCTTCGCAGGAAAATCACTGCCGCGGCGACTAAAATCACGGCGGCCAGCGCTGAGCCGATCGCTATATACCGAGTAAAGAAGTGCAGTTTCCCACCCAAATAGTAGGCACCAGCACCGTAAAGTGTTGCCCAAACAATTGCGCCTGCGACGTTGAAAAATAGAAAAGACCGCCAACTCATGCGATTGGCGCCAGCAAAAATTGCCACAAACACCCGGAGCACCGCGACAAAGCGGCCAAAGAAAACTATTTTGCCGCCATGCTTTAAGAATAAATATTGGCCTAGCTTGATACGGCCATCTGTCATCCCAAAACGGCCGCCATATCGGAGCAGAAGGCGGTACCCGCCCTCGCGCCCAATCCAAAATCCGATCGTATTACCCAAAATAGCGCCGAACGCGGCGGTGCCAATCAAAAGCCAGATATCTAGAGCGTGGCTCGATCCGGCGTAGATCGCAGCGGCAATCAGAATCGATTCGCCGGGAAGCGGTAGTCCCAAGCATTCGAGACCGATGGCCAGGGCCACCACCCAGTAGCCATTGATGGCGATGATGTGGATCAATTCGTGATGAGAAAACACAGCATCAACCTAGCAAACGATGGATGGGTCGTTTAGCCATGCTCCGTCGATACAATCAGATCGCTTTTCCCCCGAAAGCTTCTGCGCTCGTGAGCCCGTTGTCGCCATTTCGCATGTCAACGTTACGGGATCCGGTAGTTCCTGACCTTCGGTCTGCTCGTAGCCGGACGCCCTGAGCACGCCGGCGGCGGGGCACATCTCGACCGCGAGGCGGGTCTGAGAGTTGAGTACCGGCGGTGATACCCACCCGAACTCTCCGCCAAAGGCACCGGGCCACGCCTCAAGAAAGGTACGTCTTGTGCGGCTGTTCTCGGCCGCTGCGTCGAAGGTGCGTGTGAAAAGCGCCTCAGGGCCGACACGCGCTTCCCAGAGTGGCTGGCTTCGCAGCCAGTCGTTTGCGGCTCCAGTGTTATGGTCGCGGCTGGCGAAGCCTTCGTGCGTGCGCTCAATCACGCACCGCTCGCCACGATCGCAGCCAACCAATGTATAGATCACGGGACGAGCGATCGGTGTTGTCTCCAGGAGATGCTTCGCTTCGCCGAATGTTTTGCAGGTCTCGAATACCTCGCGCAGAAGATGGTCAGGGGGGATGAAGCGGATTCCCCACGTCAAACGCGCGTTCAAGGCAATGTCATAAGGTCGTAACCAGGGCCGCCGAGTACGCCGCCGCATCGGAGCTTGGTTGATGCAGGCGGCGAACCGACCCGGCGCAGACGCCGTCAGGACCCCGACATAACCCGGCCACGTCACACTATCGAAATCACCGGCGGCGCCACGCATCCGCGCCACCTCCATGTGGCGACCGAGCCCGGGAAACGGCCAATCAAGCGTGCGTGCGAGCCATGGCGCGCCGCCTTGTTCGCGGGCGAGCGCTGTGCAGCCCCACTGATAACACCCATTGAGAAACCAGATGCCGGGAAAGCCGAGGTCACTCGCAATGGCCTGGACCTCCGGCGTATAGGGCGAACGCGATCGGAGGAGCCACTGGCGAGTGACGGAGTCGATGGCCGGCAGAAGGCCCGCCGCAAGGCGCGGCAACCAACCAACGCATGCGTTGCGCAGCGCCAGCGCACGCACACGGCCGTCGATGGCGTGGCGAACGGGCCCATCTTCCCGAACATCGACGATTGGGATCGGAGCAAGTGCAGTCGGCGGTGCAGTCATTGACGCCTTTACGCGACCCGGATGGTCTAACTATACAATGTCCGCTTTGGGTCAAAAGTGGAAGTAAAGCCCCCTCACTTCGATGTCCGCTTTATCCCCGAAAGCGGACATGTGCGGTGCAACTAGGAATGTCCGTTAAGGGCCAGAAGCGGACATCGAGCATCAAGGGTCCCTACTCCAACCTCGATATCTTGATAGTCTACGTCGCGAGACGGGGGCGAACATGAGCGAGTCACAAACTAACTTGGAAGCATTCAGCGATTTCGAGAAATCTAGCCACGACAAGCTTGCCGAAAGCTATCACGATGCCTTCTCGGCAGTGACCAATAGGGCAATCGAACCAATTCTCCAGGCCGTACACGTTGAAAACGGGACTCGGCTGCTCGATGTTGCAACTGGACCCGGAACGCTGGCTGCCAAGGCAGCGGAACGCGGCGCTAGAGTGGTTGGTATCGATATCGCACCGGCAATGATTGTGCTCGCGCACACTCTTCATCCGCATCTCGACTTTCGAGAAGGCAGCGCCGAGGATTTGCCATTCGCCGCGTCATCGTTCGACTGTGTCGTCAGCGGATTCGGTGTAGGCCATTTCTCCCGACCTGAGCATGTTCTCACCGAGTTTGCACGGGTACTGGTTCCGAAAGGTCGTGTTGCGCTCTCCTGGTGGGATGGCTTTGGCAAAAATCGGATAAACGGAATCTTTTTTGAAGTTATTAAAGAGCTGGGAATCAGCGCCCCTGGCGCACTGCCCGCTGGACCCGCCGTTGACAGATTTTCAGATCCGGACCAGTTCGCCGCAGTGTTGCGAGCGGCGGGATTTAAAGTCGTTGGAATTGATTACATCTCATTCTCACACCCGCTAAAGAACGTCGATGAGCTTTGGGAGCTCGCATTGGGAAGCTTTGTGCGAGTATCAACCGTCATCCAAGCTCAGAATGCCGATGTTCAGCAGCGGATTCGACAGAAAGTGGAGGAAGTGGCGCGGCAATATGCGTCGCCAAATGGTCTCCAAATTCCGATTGCCTTTCGAGTTATCACCGGACTCCGATAAGTCTTCTCGGAGACTCATTGTACGCTGTGGGCCAAAGGTGGGCGTTTGCGAGCGCACTAGCGGGCCTACTTCGAAGCTACAATTCGGACTCCTCCCATCTTGCGCTGTTGAATCAGTTCAACAAAGCGAATGTAAGATTTGTGAAAAGCGTCGTGTCCCATTGGGGTGCCGGCCTGTCTGGCTTCCTCACGAAGCCGCTGATACATCGCCAGCCGCTCCTTGAGAATCGGACCCCATTCGCTGGTCAAGTCGGTGGCGGAATGTACTTTGAAGCCAGCGCCCTCAACCAAACGGCGATAATCAGGGATCGAACGAAGCGGCTGAATGGCCATTCCATCCCACATCAACTGGGAATCATCGGTCGAAAGCTGTTCATTGGCGATCCAATCCGTGAAAGCCAGCCTGCCATCCTTTCTGAGAATCCGAAAAGCTTCGGAGAGGGCCTTCGCCGGATCTGGCACATGGCAAAATGCTTCTTGGCTGACGACAGCATCCATGGTCGCATCCGCGAGCGGAACGCTCATAACGTTTCCTTCAACGACCCGTGCTTCGTCTTGAAGACTGACTCGCTTGATCAATTCCTGCGCGCCTGACACGCGCGATGGCGTCAATTCAATTCCCGTAACTTTGGCGCCATATTTGTGGGCGAGATACCGAACGGTGCCACCGAGTCCTGCGCAGAAATCTGTCACTCGTGATCCGCTCGCGATCTGAGCCCCGCGCGCCAATTCATCTGTCGCCGCTAAGCCGCCATAGTGATCCTGGTCATGCGGAAACAGATCATCTGGCCGCAAACCATCAAGGTGACCGCGGCTCGCGCGCAGCTTCGAAAGTATGATGTCGAGTGAAATCGGATGCCGATCATAAAAATAGACGGTCTGTGCCGCGGCGTCGCCCATTCGCGTTCTCCCGATTAAATGCAAAGCGGCTGAGCTTAGCGGGCCAGGTCAGCTGCCAGGAAGTGGGCGAATCCGGTCGGGGATGTCCGCACTGCCCCCGAAAGCGAACATGTGCAGCGCAGCCAGGGATGTCCGCTAACGGCCAATAGCGGACACGGTGCCAACTTTACTCGATAATCTCATCGGCCCGCTGCTGGAGAGACAAGGGCACATTGAGGCCGAGCGTCTTCGCAGTCTTGAGGTTGATCGCAAGCTCGAACTTAGTTGGTTGCAATATTGGCAGGTCGCCGGCTCTCTCACCCTTGAGGATACGACCAACGTAGACGCCAACCTGACGATATGCATCTCTAAAATTAGGCGCGTAGCTCATCAAGCCACCGGCCACTACGGATTCGCGCGTTTCATAAGTCGCTGGGACTACGTAATGGGCCGCCAGCGCCACAATTTTATCGCGTACGGTAATGAAAAACGAATCTGCACCAACAACAAGTGGTCCGGCTTGCATTTGGGATATCCTGGCGAAGGCGGCATCAAGCTCCTCCTCGCTCGTGGCGCGATAGATATGAAGCCTCAATCCAAGTGTACGTGTTGCCTCCCCCATGCTCTGAATTTGAGTTTCAGACGTGGGGTTCGAGGAATTCACGAGAAATGCAATTGAATCGGCTTTGGGCACCAGTTCACGCAGAAGCTCCAGTCGTTTGGGCACCAGGTCAATTGTGAGCCCACCGATGCCGGTGATATTGCCGCCCGGCCTGCTAAAGCTTGCAACGAGACCCAGTTTCACAGGATCGCCGCCTATGAAGAAGACGATTGGAATGGTCGCGGTTGCTGATTTTGCCGCTACCGCTGTCGGCGGAGCGAAAGCGGCCAGGGTTGCTACGCCGCGGCCGACGAGATCGGCTGCCAACGCGGGCAGTCGACCGAATTGGCCATCTGCCCAACGATATTCGATTGTGACGTTCTGACCGGCAACATAGCCTGTTTCGCCCAGTCCATCGTGAAATCCCGCTATTGTGTGGGTGTTCTGCGAAGCCGATCCACTGTGAATGAGCCCAATAACCGGCAACGCAGAGTGTTGCGCACGCGCAAAGAGCGGCCACGCGGCTGCCGTCCCACCTACGACAAATGTGATGAACTCGCGCCGCCTCATCGCCTTTCCCAGGGTTCAGGACTGGCATCGTAACGACACAAAGCCACGCTGGGAAAGACCCCGCCCATATACGCTTTGGGCCAATAGCGGACATCAGTCGTTGCTATTCAATCACCTGATCGGCGCGCGTTAGCAGCGAGAAAGGTACAGTAATCCCGAGCGTCTTGGCGGTCTTAGCCGGAAAATTAAAACAATTTTTGCCCTTGGGGTGAAAAGGGGGTCGTAAATTCAAACGGCATTTTTTAACATCGATCGGCCGGTCTTTCGTTTGAGCGTGCTGACGATGCTCTTCGCAATTTCACTTATCGAGACGGCAGCCGCACAAGTTGTCATTCCTTACGGCGATTTCGACAACGACTTTGAAAAATATCTGGTGGCAGCCGTTTCGCTTGCGGCTCTCGTTTTCGCTATGTGGCGCTTTTTCAGGAATCGCGGACAGTGAACTTCCGCTTCACCCCCCGAAAGCAGACATGTGCAGTCCAGCTCGGAATGTCCGTTTTGTGCCAATAGCGGATATCGCACCACGCTATTCAACCACTCAGGGCGACTTGTTTTGTTGCCGGAGTGATTGAGTTGACCAAGATCAATGGTCTTAGCGCGCGACGGGGCGTAACTGCGGAAGGATCTGCTGACGCGCCGCGACAGGGTTAAGGTTGTCTGACAGTGTGCGGCGCGCCGCGGGAGTGGAAGGGGAACGTTGCAGTTGGCGACGGGCGATCTCGACTCTCCTTAGCAACGGGCGCGGCGACCACGCGATGGAGTCGCTGCCTTGCGGCGCAAACAGTTTCGTTTCGATCGATGCGATTTCGCGGTCCAGCGCGGGATCTCGCGCGGCTTGCTTTAGGGCATCGAGACTGCGGTTTGGCGCCAGCGGATCGAAGCGCTCCACCCAGCTCAACAAGGCGAAATAGACCTTCGCCGAGTTCCGATCATGCGCAGCTGCGCGCAGTTGCGCAAACGACCACGCCTCGGACCCGAGATAGGCGGTTCGCCTCTGCATAATTCGCCGTCTGACTGCGCGCACTGCAGCGGACGCGAGCCATACCAACGCGCCCAGCGCCGACAATACCGCGACGCAAAGCAGCCAGTGATCGAGAATCCAGCCGACCGGCGCGCGCCAATCCCGGCCGGACGTGCTTGCCTCCCCGGATTCACCGGCGCGCGACGTTGGATTGTCCACAACGTGGAGCACGATCGTGCCGGTACGGATTCGCTCGACCTTACTGTCGCGAGCGTTCCACCACGCAAGTTCGGTTGCAGAGAGAGTGTAGTCGCCCGCCTGTTCCAGCATGTAGGTCACTTCGTCGACGCGCATGGCCGTCAGCGCGCCGGTGCGGCGATCGACGTTCTCGCGCAGCGACGGCTGGCCCAAATAGCGCGCAAGTCCGCTGATTTCGGGAAACGCCACCGGTGGCAACAGCATCGCGGGCGTGCCTTGGGCTTTGATCGTGACAGTGCGCGTGACGGAATCGCCGACCTTCAGCTCCTGCGAGGATTGCTTTACGATCTGCTCGACCGAGAGGCTGGTCGCTGCGACGAACGGGTCGAGACCTTGCGCCGCGTCGGGAATGAATCCCTCGAACGTGAGACGCGGCAGCTCGATTGCCGCCGTGCGGGATTGTGGCGGATCGGCCGCGTAGGTCACCGTGACTTTCTGGCCCGCGATGGCAAAAGACCCAGGCTCCTGAGGAAAGACCGCGAATTCGTAGCGGACACCGGCATAGGTGACACCGTCGCGCGTCTCCACCTGGTTGATCGCGCCGAGCGACCGCGTCACCACGTTGCGCAACTGAAATTCCGGCAGAATCGGCGGTGACGGCATGTAGTTTGGTGCCAGCACCGTCACAAGCAGCGTCGCTTTCTGTCCGACGACGACGCGCGGCGGATCAATGGTCGCCGTCACTATCGGTTCGGGTGCCGCAGCCGGCTGCGCCGAGGCAAGCGGCGCGGCGAAGACCGCCAGCAACAGCCAGCGTGCTCTCGCGCGCGTCATTGCCGTGGTCCCGAAGGCTGCGGCGCGGTCGCGGCCTGGATGGAAAATTTCTGCTTCAGGAAATCGGCCGGTGAAGTTTGCACCTCGCGCATCCAGGCTTCGGCAGCGCCTGGCGTGGTGAGATCCTCGGCCTGCACCTGAATGCGCTTGCCGCCCTTCTGGCCCGGGTCGACGCGTGTCTCGTCCGCCTTCAGGTCGGGAGGGGCCTCACTCTTTTCTTGCTTGCGGCGTTTTTCCTCCTGCGCTTCGAGCGCCGCTTCGACAATGGCCTTGTTGTGTTTGGCCGCCGAGTTGCCGGGCTCGGCGGCCAGCACTTCGTCATAAGCCTTGATCGCCTTTTCATAAGCATGGTTTTGCGCTTCGGCATTGCCCAGCGCGAACCGGCCCGCGGGACCCTCGATCTTTCGGAAGCTTTCGGCGGAAGCAAGATAATCATAAGCCCGGTAGGCCGCGATGCCGCGCCACATCGGGTCGGCAAACAGCTCTTTGGCTGCGGCGTAGTCGCCCCGGTCAAACGCAATTCGTCCCTGCTGGTCGGGTGTCAGCCAAAGATCGTGGAACCGGGATGCATCCGCCGCGCCCGCCGGTGCGGCGTGTTGAATGATCAGCAAGGCAACGAGCCATGCGACGGCCGTGCCACGCCGGAACCACAGCAGGCCGAGCAGCGCGGCCGGCAACAGAAGCCAATAACCTTCGTCGCGCCAGCGCGTGCCGAATGCTGCTGACTGTGCGGACTGATAACGGGTTTCGATACGGCGCTCCAGCGAGCGGATATCGGAGCCGTCGACGGTGGCGCGGACCGTATCCGACCGCATGCTTCCCCGGAGATCTGTTTGCGGTGGCGCGACGCTCAGCATCAGTACGCCATTGCGTCCAGCCACGCGGCGCACGGCGGCTTCGTCGCCTATCCCGTCGCCGATCACGAGGATCGTGCCCGCGAGCGATTCCGCCGCCATCACAGTCGTTGCCAAAGCCACGGCAGCGGTGGCGTTATTGCCTTGCACCGGCATCAGTTCGGGTGTGAGAGCGGCCAGAAATGGCTCAATCACGGCGCGATCTTCTGTCATCGGCATCACGAGATGCGCTGTTCCGGAAAACGCAATCAGACCGGTGCGCGACCCGGCGCGGGCCGCAAGCATGTCGCGCACCTTTTGCTTGGCGCGTTCGAGCCGAGAGGGGGGAACGTCGCGCTCGCTCATCGACGGCGCAACCGAGAGCGCGATCATCAGCGGCGCCTTGTCTTCGACGAACGGGGGCAGCTCGCGCCGCCACGCCGGACCGGCGAGCGCGATGATGCTGATCATCAGTCCGGACGCAATGAGATAGACCGGATTGATGTGCCACCTGCGGGGGGACTCGACTAGAAGGTGCTTCAGCAGATTTGGCGCAATGACGTCGCCCCACTCGGTTTCAGGCCGCTGGCGACGCACGACCAGCAGCACAACCGCCACAACCGGCAGGAGGGCGAGCAGCCAGAGCGGCCGCAGAAAATGAAATTCGAAGAGTAGACTGTCAGGCATGACTCGACGCCCTCCAGCGAAATATGCTTTCCGTCAGCAGCAGGCACCACAACGCGAGTGCCAGAATGACGGCAGCGCCGAGCGGCCACTGGAAAAGCGGCAGTTTCGGACGCCATGAGATGGTTTCAAGCTTCACCGGGGCGAGACGATCGATGTCGGCGTAGATTTCCGCGAGCTGCGTACCATCCTCGGCGCGGAAGAAATGTCCCCCCGTCATGCTGGCGACCTCGCGGAGAGTACTGAGATCGACGCGGTTCTCACCAGTGACGTTCGGATCGCCGAAGCCGATCGTATAAACGACGACGCCTTTTTGCCGCGCAATGTCGGCGGCATGCTCGGGCGGCACCTTGCTTGCGGTATCGTTGCCGTCGGTCAGCAGGATGACGAGCTTTTGCGTCGCCGTACTGGTTTCGAACGTCTTGATGGCGAGCCCGATGGTGTCACCGATCACAGTCTGCTGTCCGGCCATGCCGACTTCGGATTGATCGAGTAGCATGCGGGCGGTCTGCAGATCTTGCGTGAACGGCACCTGCACGTACGCTTTGCTGCCGAACAGGATCAACGCAACGCGGTCACCCTTGCGCCGCGCGATGAAGTCGCCGAGCACGAGCTTGACGCCATC
>Ga0134121_10004400_pt1 | contig 11550 bp, 10 predicted proteins | sample KB301_FD_96463 | JGI IMG/M metagenome (GOLD analysis project Ga0134121, IMG submission 96463) | Terrestrial soil microbial communities without Nitrogen fertilizer from Kellogg Biological Station, Michigan, USA - KB3-0-1 | ecosystem: Environmental > Terrestrial > Soil > Unclassified ...
GTACGGCGTATCGGACATGTTCTGCAAATCATGCCTGGCCAATAAAACAACCGCAAACGGGACGGGGAGCATTTCCCAGTCCCCTTTGCGGTTGCAAGGCAACGCGGCCATTAGCCTCTTCGCCTGCGCTGCCATCGCCTTCGCGCCAGCTACCGCGAAGGCTCCGTCCGGCCCCACATTCTCATTTTAGCAAGGCCGTCAAGCCCGTCTATTTTTCCTGGCCAAATAACTTGAACGCCGACAATGACAACGTGGCCCGCGCTCGCAGCAACTGACCCCCTTCAAGCGTCAATTGAATCCGGCCATCATCGCCGGCGTCTTGCAATTCCTTGGCGGCGGCGGGGTTCTTGTCCAACACCGAGGCCAACCGCGTAATTGACATGTCAAACTGCAAAGGCGCGGCCACCTTGGCCTGGCTCGTCACCGCCTGCTTGATGACCGCCAGGCCATCTTCGCCCATGCTGACAAACAAGGCATCGTCGCGGAAGGCCACAAATAGCGGATGTTCGCCGAACATCTCCTTCACATTGGCGTCCAGCGTCTTTTGCAGATCGAGCCGGTGAATGGCAACATTGCCCGCCTTGTCGGCGAACAGCTTGATATTATTCCGCTCATTCTCCGGCAGGTCATTGATCAATTTCATCAGTGTGGCGAGCAGTTTATCGCCTTGCCGAAGTTTGAAACCGGCAACGAGAGTGAAATGCTTATCCTTGCCCGGTCCACGCAGACTGAAACCGACGTCGAGATCCTCCGCCGTCAGCGATGGCTTGAGCGCATCAAACAGTTCGGTGGTTTGCTTCTTTTTGACGTCGTCACGCAGGTCGGCGAGGGCTTTGTCGACCGCTTCTTGCAACATGCCGCTGACGGCGTCACGGAGGCTCGCGGGCATGTCGAAGTTGAGCAGCCCGTTCATCGCGGCGTCCTTGTCCATGATGCCGGCGAACAACGTCTTGCGTTGGCCTAATTTGGCAATAGTGTCGGCTAGCTTCGAGCGAGGCTTGGCTGTGAGCGTCAGTTCCGCGGCGAGTTTCTTGGTCTTGGGGTCGATATCGATGTTAACATTCAGTTCTTCACCTTCTTTGAAGACGCTATCGAGCATGCCGGTGAACTCTTTCAAGACGGCATTGGCAAACGCTTTCTGAGCGTTGCTTTCGGTTTTTTTGTCCAGGCCGCTGTTGAAACCCTCCTTGAAGCCGTCGAGCATCTGGCCGCGCAGCACTTCGGGAATCTGATCGAGCTTGATCGTCGCCGACACGGACGCTTGCCGCTTGGCATTGAAGATCGCTTCAGGCTTGGGCAAATCGTCCAGCTTGCTCTGGCCGACGACGCCGATGTAGGCATAATTGGCGGCGATACGGTATTGCAGGTCGCCTGTCACGAAGTCCTGCTTGACGATGTTCAACCCACCTTTCTCGGCCGCAACCTCCCAGCCCAGCGCCTCCAGCATCTCCTTGAACGCTTTGTCGCCAGTAACAGGCAACATCAGCACGCCGGGCAGGTCCATGCCGTCGGTGGGAATAGCGCCGTAAAAGGCAATGGGCCGTTTGGCGTCAATGGCGAACAGGCCTTTGGGACCAAGCTTGTTTTTGAAATGGTCGTTCAGCTCTTTGCCGATGTTCTTTTGGTCGGTGATGCTGCCGATCAAGTCGAGTTGATCAAAGAGATTGTCAAGCGATGAAATTCGAAGAATAAGGGCCGGCGGCTTGCTCGCGGGCTGTGTGGCGCTGTCGGTCCACGCCAATGCGGGTACAAGCACCAAGACGAACAGCGGAAGCACTCGCTTGAACATTGGATCTGCTCCTTTTTGACAAAATGCCGGCGGGGCTTTAGCGTAATATACCCTGATAACGCTATCATGACGATGCGAAGTTGTGTCTCGTTTAGCCGCAATGCGAAGCGGAGCGTGTGGAGACTCGATAATGGCCCGCGAAGCAGTTGTTCAAGGCGGCGGCCCCGGCGGCCCCGGCGACGATCGCGAACGCGACGCCGCTCTGCGGCCGCGCTGGCTGCGCGAAGTGATCGGCCAAAAAGCCGTTGTGAAACGCCTCGGCATCGTCCTCAACGCCTGCAAAAAGCTGAAAGAGCCATTGTCGCACATCCTTTTCGACGGCCCACCCGGCCTTGGGAAAACCACCTTCGCCACCGTATTGCCAAACGAGTTGGGCACTTCCATTCAAATGACCAGCGGCCCGGCGCTCACCAATCCCAAGGATTTGCTGCCATTCCTTACCAACGTGGAAGAGGGCTCGGTCCTCTTCATTGACGAAATCCACCGCATGCCGCGCGTCGTCGAGGAGTTCATTTACCCCGCCATGGAAGATTTTCGCATCGACATCGTCCTGGGCGAAGGGATCAACGCCCGCACCATTTCGATGAAACTGAAGCGTTTCACCCTGATTGGCGCCACCACGCGCAGCGGCATGTTGTCCAGTCCGATGCGCGACCGCTTCAAGATGCATGAGCATCTGGAGTTTTACAGCGTCGAGGAACTGGCCGAGATTGTCCGCATCAATGCCCGCAAACTGCAAACGCCAATCACCGAAGACGCGGCAATGGAAATCGCCCGCCGCAGCCGCGGCACGCCGCGCGTCGCCAACGCTCGGTTATGGTGGGCACGCAACTACACCACCAGCGAGTCGGATGGCAAGATAACGATTGAGCTGGTCAAGGAAGCTCTGGCGATGTCGGAAGTGGACAGCGTGGGCCTGGACAAGCAAGATCGCCGCTATATGGAAACTCTGATCGGCGTCTTCGACGGCGGGCCGACAGGCGTGGAAGCCTTGGCGGCGACCATGAATCTGCCGGCTGACACGTTAAGCGATGAGGTCGAGCCTTATTTGCTGAGGGAGCAGTTCATCGTGCGAACGTCGCGGGGGCGCAAGGCAACGCCGCGGGCATATTTGCATTTGGGGAAGCCGGTGAAACCGGAGGAAGGTGAGGAGGGGACGTTGTTTGGGTAGTCAATATTTCCTATGAACCGCGGCTTTGCCGCGCCTGCGCCAGCTTTTCCACGAATGCCTGGTGTTCCGGCGAGGCCAGCCCCTCCTGAAGTTTGGCCAGCACACGAACCGTGTCGCCTGCCAGCAGCGCGGCCCCATCAAGCCATAAGCCGGGAAAGACTTGCGAACGCCATATGCCATCGGCGTCTGGCGGCATCAACTGATAAACGCCATCCACCAGGCGATGCCAGCGAATTTCTTTCTCAAAGAGCAGCACGGCGAGATACTCGGGAATCTTCGCAGCCTCATATAGATCCATTTTCTGGTGCAAGTCGTAGGAGGCCGCTGAACGGCAAATCTCGGCAAATAGCTCCGGTATGCCGGCAAGGCAGCGATCTTCGATCCATGATCCACCACCATATTCGGGAAGGATGCGCAGGTTGTCGTCTGGTTGCGGGGCGTCCTCCAAAATGAATGAAGTAGTATTATGTCCAAAAATCGTTCCACGCGTGTGGGTTTTATAATACCCCAACCAGAAACCCAAATCTCCGTCCGTTTCCCCGTGGTCTGCGTAAAGCGGCGACGGCATGTAAACGATTCCTCCTATTAACTCCGCGAGCTTGATCTCCGGATGCATTTCCCATGTGCGCAGAAAGTCCTCGCGAGTTAGCCGGTCTCCGGCGGTCAGGGGTGGAACCCGTTGTTCGACAGTGGCCATTTTGGCGATCTCCAAGGGTGGAGTCATTTTAGTGGCTGGCGGCGGAAATCACAACGCGGCGACCAATCGCGCCATCCCGCGCCTTTTGAATAACCTGCCCCGCCGCTTCGTCAGCGCATGGGGTTTTCTTGGTTGCCCGCCTTCATGGCTTCCATATTTTCACCATGTCCCGCAAAATCCCATGAAGTGCGAGGTGCCATCATGTTGCGACCCGTTATCATCCTTCTGGTGATCAGTCTGGCGTTGTGCGGCCTGTCGGCGACCGCCGGCGAGAAAGGAGGCGGCAAAGTGCCCGCCGTGCTCAATTTCAAAATGACCGGCCTCGACGGCAAAGAGGTCGATCTGTCAAAATACCAGGGCCAAGTGGTGTTGATCGTCAACGTCGCCAGTGAGTGCGGTTACACGCCGCAATACGAACCGCTCCAGGCGCTCTATGCCAAGCACTCCAAAGAAGGCCTGGTCATCCTCGGCGTGCCCTGCAACCAGTTCGGCAAGCAAGAGCCTGGCACAAGCAAGGAAATTGCGGAGTTCTGCACCAAGGAATACGGCGTCACCTTTCCGATGACGGAAAAAGTCGATGTAAACGGCAAAAGCGCCTGCCTGCTTTACAAATATCTGACGGGTAAGGACACGAATGGCAAATTCGCTGGGGCGATCACATGGAACTTTGAGAAATTCTTGATCGGCCGCAATGGCGAAGTGGTGGCCCGCTTCACTCCCGACGCCGATCCCGAGGGGCCTGAATTCCAGAAGAAGATTCGTGACGAGTTGGCTAAGAAGTAACTCGAACAAGGAGAACAGGCATGTTTCGTCCCTTTGCTGTGAGTGTGTTGTTGATCGTCGGCTTGGCCGGCAGTTTCGATGCAGCCCAGGACGAGTTCAAGATCGGCGACACTGCTCCGGAATTCAAGAATTTGCCGGGCATCGACGGCAAAGCGCACTCCAGCGGCGACTTCAAGCGCGACGTGCTGGTGGTTGTGATTACCACCAACCACTGTCCCGTCGCGATGATGTATGAAGAGCGGGTAATCAATTTCACCAAGAAATACGCCACGGGGAAGGATGCCAAGGTCGATATTGTTGCCATCAACGTCAACAACCTGGAAGAAGACAAGCTCGACGCGATGAAAGCGCATGCCAAGAAAAAGGAATTCAACTTCCCCTACCTTTACGACCAGAGCCAGGCGATTGCCAAAAAACTCAACACCCATGTGACGCCGGAGTTTTATGTCTTCGACAAGAATCGCAAGCTGGTGTATTGGGGAGCGATGGACGATAATATGGATGAGTCCAAGATTACCGAGCGCTATCTGGTGCCGGCCGTGGACGCCGTGCTGGCGGGCAAAGCGGTGACCAACACGAAGACCAAGGCGTTTGGCTGCCTTGTGCAGTATGAGAAGTAGTCAAAGGCTGAAAGGAGACACGATATGAAGCGCACGCCGTGGTTAATGCTGGCGGTGGGATTCACGCTAATGTTTTCCGCCTGTGACAAGACAACCGCCCCTGCCTCCAAGCCGAATGCGGCTTCAGTTACGTTGCAAGTCGTCAAGCAAGAAGGCTACCTGAGCGCCTTGAAAAGCTTGCGTGGCAAGATCGTGGTGGTTGACCTCTGGGGCGAATTCTGAGGCCCTTGCAAGGCAGCGTTCCCGCATCTGGTCGAGATGCATGATAAATACGCGAGCCAAGGCGTGGCTTGCATGTCTGTGAGCATTGATCAATTGAAAAACAAAAATGCCGCGCTGGCGTTTCTTGTGAAGCAAAATGCGGCGTTCACCAATGTGTTGTTCGACGAACCTCCCAAAGTCATTCAGGAACAATTCGACATCTACGGCGTGCCGGCCGCATTGGTCTTTGACCGCGACGGCAAGTTAGCGAAGCGTTTTGACAACAACGATCCGAGAAAATCGTACACGCATGTTGACGTGGAGGCTGCAGTGCAGAAGTTGTTATCCAGATGAGTATTGGGTAAGCGCGAAACGATGAATCAGGCTGCGGTCGAATCGCCTTCCCCTTCACGCAAATGCCGTCCCGTTAAAGTGACGAATACATCTTCCAAACTGGCATGCCGGGTCGTCAAGCGTGCCAGGTGCAGCCCGCGTTTCTGGATTGCGTCCAAAATGGCTGGCAAAGCCACGTGCGGCGCTGTGCAAGCCAAAATCAAGGCGTCTTCCTCGCGGCGAACACTGACCACGGCAGGCAAATTCGACAGGGCGGTCTCTTCCACTTTTTCGCCTTCCATCAACACAAACTCGATCAAATGATCGCCGCCAAGCTTGGCGATGAGTTCCGCCGGCGAGCCGAGGGCAATCACTTTGCCGTGATCGACCACGGCCACCCGGTCGCACAAACGCTCCGCTTCATCCATGTAATGGGTCGTAATCATGATCGTGCGGCCCTGGGCTTTGAAGCGGCGCAAAATGTCCCAAAGCTGACGGCGAGATTGCGGATCGAGGCCGGTCGTCGGCTCGTCGAGAAAAACCAACTCGGGATCGCCGACCAGGGCGAGAGCCACCGCGAGTCTTTGCTTCTGGCCGCCGGACAGCTTGCCGACAAAGGCGTTGGCCTTTTCCGTCAGGGCCACTTCTTCGAGAACCTTGGCTGGATCGACGCCGCGCGTGTAAAAGCTGCGAAATAGCTCCGCCGTCTCCCGCACCGTCAATTTCTCGGTGAGCCGTGTTTCTTGCAGCGAAATGCCGAGGCGTTGGCGGAGGGCGTCGTCGTGATGGCCCCAGGTCATGCCGAGGACTTCCACTTCGCCGGAGGTCGGCGGCAGCAGGCCTTCGAGGATTTCAATGGTGGTCGTTTTGCCGGCGCCGTTGGGGCCGAGAAGGCCGAAGCATTCGCCGGGATAAACTTCCAGGTCGAGACCGTTGACCGCTTCGACCGGTTGGGGTTTGGCGGGGTAGCGTTTGCGGAGATCACGGCAGCAGATGGCGGCGGTCATCGAATGTTCTCGTCATAAGTTGGCGTGATCAGCAACGCATTGGAATACAATACTGCTCAATGCCGTTGAAAGAAGTGCATCAACTTATTCCCCATCAATTCGCAATGGATTACCACATGAGCGCCACAACTGCGAGGCAGACATTTGTAGTCTCGGACGTGCGCCCGGCGACCGAGCCGCTGGCAGAGGTACCGTACCACCAGGCCGTGACACAGTTCCTCGGCGCCGCGGTCGAATCTTGTTCGCGCTTTCACGGCAAGCTGGTCGCTGGCCTTCGATCACACCCGTTGATCGGAGCGCTTCATGCGGCATTCAGCTCCCACCGGCCCGTGGTCCTTTCCCCGGATATTATCTGGCTGACCCTGACACAGGGACTGGCGCATCACATTAACGTCAACGTCGAGCAATTGCGGCACCATTTCGTTCGGCATGAAGGCAAGCTGCAAATCATCGTGCGGCGCGATGACTTCATCAAGGGCTCGCCGGAGAATCCCTGGCCGGAAGTGTTCGCCAAGTTCTCCGCGGCCATTCATGAGCATATCAGCGATGCCCACGGCTTGATCGTGGCCGACTTCTCGACCACCGGGCCTGTTGAGCGAGCGGCTTCTGAAGTCGTGCTCCTCGACGCGATGCAGGCCTTTTTCAGCTATGAGGTCCACACGCTCTGCGGCATCCCATCCATAGTCCTGGAGGGGACGGCGGAGGATTGGCAGAAGATCGCCAGCCGAGCCAGGGAATTCAGCCGCTTCGACTTGGACTGGTGGATCGAGCCACTTCAACCGATCCTGGACGAGTTCGTGGCTGCAGCGGAAGGAAACGCAAATCGAAAGTTCTGGGAATCGATTTACAAATGGCAAGGCCCAAAGGGCAGCGGCTCGCCGCATGTCACCGGCTGGGTCTTGAAGCTCTTTCCATACCTGGATAATCCCGAGGCGAAGTACGCGCGGCTTTACGGGCGTGCGAGCGCGGCGCCACCTCTTCTGCGGAACGCCTGGTTGTCTGCGCCAACGTCCAAGAGTGGCCCTGGCAGGGATGACTTCCCCAGTTTGCCGGCAAAGGCGCCGTTCCTCTGGAAGTATTTGGTTACAGACTACGAAATGGAATTCGTCGGCGGACTGATGGGCATAGCACAAGATCCAACTACGCTGAGCTTGCGGCCCGAGATTGGTTGGGCGGTGCGAATGGGGGGTGGTCCCGTTTAAGCGCGTTGGGTCTCATTTTGCCGGCACGACGACCAGCGTCACCCGTGTCCCCGATTTTCCGCGCAATAGCCTTTCGGCTTCTTCGATGGTCATGCCTTTGGTCGAATTGGTTCGTGGTGGGGCGAGTTCGTTGCCATGAGCGTCCGCGTCGCCGTGGATGCGGATGTGAGTGATGAGATCGCCGGCGCGAATGCCGGCTTTGTGGGCAGGCCCATTGTGAAGTGGCGTGACCACGCGCAGCATGCCTGACTCCCGATCCACTTGAATCTTGAGGCCAACTCCGACTTTATTGTCAAACAGAACGCAACCGGGATTCGGCACCAAGCCGCCACGCAATTCGGGGGCGGCTGCTGGCTCCAGCTTGGCGAAAATCGCATCGACACATGCCTCAACGGCCTTGTGAGCATCAAAGTCCTTGCGTGCCTGAAAAGGAGCAAAAACGTCGTCCAGGAGTGATTGAGTTTCCCCGGCAGTGCCTTTGAGATTCGCCAGCCGTTTTTTGATGTCGACCGGAACCGGTTGCTTATGATGGGCGTAAAGACCATCCACGGCCCAAGTTGTCAGTTGCTGGTTGGACGGCTCCTTCGCATGGTATTTCGCAATGATATTGATCGCCCGCGCCAGGTCGCGAACTGCTGATGGTCGCTCGACATTGGATTGAGGATCGGGTTGTGCATGCGCCAGCCCGCACGGGCTGAACGCCGCGATGAGGGAGACGATTATGAGATGCGTAGTATGCCGGATCATGAGATTCTTATACACGAGACGCTGGCTAATGCAACCGGAACCATTGCAATGAGGACACGTTAGCATTGCTTCGCCACCTCGTCTTCTCTCATTACAACCATAGCTGCTTTCGTTGACTCTGCGCCGAAACCTGCGTAAAGCTGTCTTGGTACAAACTTTGTCCGGGCGACGGTGTGCCACAGGGCCAAAAACTCCTCTCCGACTCCACATGATCACTTTCTTGCGAGGTGTTACGATGACCAGACGATTTCTCGCGCAGGCTGCCGCGGTGTCGGCGAGCGTCCTTCTGTTGGCTGGCGTGTTGGTGGGATGCCATGCCGCGGGAGGCAAAGCGGAGCAAGGTAAAGAGGTCTTCGGCTTGACCGCCGTCTGGAATCTTCACATCGAAATGCCCGCCAAGGAATACGAAGCGATGCAGCCGCCCAAGGGCATGGGCTTTGGCGGCCCGGGCGGACAGCCACCGCCAGTCAAGGATAAACAGCCGGCTGATGCCCGCCCCAGCGAGAAAAACGCCTTTGGCACGGAGTTTCCCTGGGCTTTTGGCGATTTGACGGCCGACGGCAAGACTTACAAAAAAGTCGGCATCCGTTACGCCAGCGACGGTAGCTATTTCCAGGCCGCCGGCAATTTGAAGCGGCCCCTCAAAATTGAACTGGCACGATTCGACAAGCAGGATTTGCAGGGCGTCAAGACGCTGCATCTCCATGCCGCGTCGTCCGATCCAAGCCGATCGCGTGAAGCGTTGGCTTACGCCATTTTCCGCGCTGCCGGGGTGCCAGCCCAGCGCACCGCTTTCGCGGAAGTCAGTTTGACCGTGCCGGGCAAATACGGCAAAGAGCACGTGGGTCTGTACACCGTCGTGGAGGATGTGGACAAGGCCTTCCTGGCCGACCGCTTCAAAAGCGACAAGGGCCTGTTGATGAAGCCTGTGCGCATGCGCAGTGTCGATTTCCTCGGCGAGGAGTGGGAAAAGTACAAGGGCCAATACCAACCGCAATCCGAAGCGACCAAGGACCAGGCCAAGCGCGTCATCGCTTTCGCCAAACTGGTCAACCAGGCCAAGGACGAACAATTCGCCAAGGAGATTGGCTCCTTCCTGGATGTGGACGGATTCTTGCGATTCATGGCCGCCAATGCGCTAGTCTCCAATCTTGACGGCTTCCTCGCAGCGGGGAACAATTACAATCTTTACCTCCATCCCGAAACCAACAAGTTTATTTTCATCCCCGGCGACCTGGAGCAGGCGTTTGCCAGTCAGCAATTTTTGGGCTCGCCTGATCAGCAAATGGATCTAAGCCTCGTGCATCCCTATCCCGGTGACAACAAACTTGTTGACCGGCTGCTGGCCAACAAGGACCTTAGCGCAAAGTACAAGCAAATCGTCAAAGATCTGTCCGCGACGATCTTCACCAAGGACCGGTTGCTCAAGGACATCGAGGCCATCGAGAAGGCAACCAAGGAGCTAATTGCCAAGGAGGCCAAGGCGGCGACGGCTCGCAAGGAAGGCAAAGGGGGCTTTGGCGGGCCTGGCGGTTTTGGCCCCAAAGTGCCGGATTTGCGGACCTTCATTGACAAACGAACCTCGTCGATCCTCGCCCAGCTGGACGGCACAAGCAAGGGTTACGTGCCACAGCAGCAAAAGGGCTTCGGCCCGCCGGGCGGCGGCCAGCCATTTGGCAAAGCGCCCAATCTGCCTCCGGTGGACGACAAGACGGTCCAGGATCTCGTCAAGGCGCCGCCGGAATTTGAGGTCACGCTGTTCGCCACCCCGCCGATGATCGGTTACCCCGTGACCGTGGCGGCAACGCCAAACGGCGAATTATTCGTGGCCGTGGATGAACAAGGCGAGCTGGGCCGCAATCCCGGCGGCGGCAAAGTGCTCAAGCTGGTCGATACCAAAGGCACTGGCAAGGCCGACAAGGTCACCGAATTCGCCAAGGTGGACCACCCGCGCGGCCTGATCTACCAAAACAACACCCTCTGGGTCATGCATCCGCCGACGCTCAGCGTCTACCACGACGATGACGGCGACGGCGTGGCCGACCGGCATGAGGTGTTGGTCACTGGCCTGACCACCAACCAAATCGAATTGCGTGGCGGCGACCACACCACCAACGGCATCCGCATGGGCATCGACGGCTGGATTTACATCTGCGTCGGTGATTACGGCATCGTCGAGGCCAAGGGCAAGGACGGCAACAAAATCACGCTCCGCGGCGGCGGCATCGTTCGCGTTCGCCCCGACGGCACGGAACTGGAAATCTATTGCACAGGCAACCGCAATCCGTTTGACCTCGCCATCGATCCCTACATGAACATCTTCATGCGGGACAACGACAACAACGGTCCGGGCTGGGACATCCGCGTCAGCCATCTCATTCAATCCGCGCATTACGGTTACACGCAGCTGTACCACAATTTCCCGGACGAAATTATGCCGCCCCTGGGTCAATTCGGCGGCGGCGGCGGCACCGGCGGCATGATCACGGAAAATCCCAATTGGCCGGAAAAGTACCGCAACACACTGTACACAGGCGACTGGGGTCGCAGCGAAATCTATAAGCACCCGCTCAAGGCTCACGGCGCCTCGTTCGATCTGCAGCAAGAAGTGTTTCTCAAGATACCCCGGCCCACCGGCATGGACATGGACGCCAACGGGCGACTTTACATATGTAGCTGGCGCGGCGGCGAATCGGGGTTTTACACTGGGCCCAACGTTGGCTTCATTGTCCGACTCTCGCCACGCGACCTTAAGCCCACCCCGTTTCCCGACTTGAAAAAGGCTGATGTCAAGCAATTGGTGCAGTATTTGACGGAGCCGACAGCGGTCCTTCGCATGCACAGCCAGCGCGAAATCCTCCGTCGGGGACGGGCCGCCGATGCAACCAAAGCGCTTATCTCTCTGGCGACTGACGCTAAAGCGCCTCTATATGCCCGGGCAGCGGCGGTTTTTACCCTCAAGCAACTCGACGGCAAGGATTCCATCCCGCCGCTTCTACA
>Ga0134121_10004401_pt1 | contig 11550 bp, 10 predicted proteins | sample KB301_FD_96463 | JGI IMG/M metagenome (GOLD analysis project Ga0134121, IMG submission 96463) | Terrestrial soil microbial communities without Nitrogen fertilizer from Kellogg Biological Station, Michigan, USA - KB3-0-1 | ecosystem: Environmental > Terrestrial > Soil > Unclassified ...
CCCGCCCCCGGGACACCCTTTTCGGTCGCGGTGCGGACGGGCGGGCCGTTTCCCGGCGAGCCGATCGCCTGGCAGGAGGGACGGGTGGTCGGTCTGTCGATCACCGACGCCTGCGGGCGCGTCGAGGTCGAGAACCCGGTCCTGGCCGGAGAACCGTCGAGCGCGCGGCTGACCTTGCGCGCCCCGGGGACCGCGGTGATCGCCGTGAGCACCGATCCCGCCTATGTCGAAACGCCGGCCGGGGACTTCGAGGCCTACTTAAAGGACGATGGGCACGACGACGCGCTGAGATTCCGGGCCGCCGCCGGACGCTCCGGCGCTCCGGGGCGCGAGCGCTCCACGAGCCACCTCAAGACCCTGATCAATATCAGTGGCCCCAACGCCTCGGTCGCCCTGTCGCGCACCGGTATGACGCTCGAGATCGTCCCCGAGCAAGACCTCTCGCATCTGCGCCCCGGCGACCACCTTCCGGTCCGGCTCTTCTATCGCGGCGATCCCGACGTCGAGGATCGAATCTGCGTCGCCGGCGAGGGTCCGGCGCGGGGCGAGGGCGGGTACGACTGGTGCGGGCGACCGGACGGCGCCGGGCGGGCCAGCGTGCCGATCTCGGCCGCCGGGTGGCAGGTGATCCGCGCCACCCGGATGATCCCGATCCGGGACGACCCGAAGGCTGATTGGCAATCGTTCCGGACCACACTGACGTTCCGCGTGGAGACGCAGGACTCATGAAACTCGCGCTGGGCGCGGATCATGCTGGTGTCGGGATGAAGGACCGGCTCGCCGCCTGGCTGCGCGGCGAGGGACACGACGTGATCGAGGTCTGGCCGGAGCGTCCCGATCCCAACGACGATTACCCGGACGCCGCCGTCGCCGTGGGGCGTGCCGTCGTCTCGGGACGCGCCGAGCGCGGCGTCCTGATCTGCGGCTCGGGTGTCGGCGCCGCGGTCGCGGCCAACAAGATCCGCGGCGTGCGCGCCGGACTCTGCCACGACACCTACAGCGCCCACCAGGGTGTCGAGCACGACGACGTTAACGTTCTCTGCCTGGGTTCGAGAGTGATCGGTGAGGCCACGGCGCAGGAGCTGCTGCGCGCGTTCCTCGCCGCGCGATTCACGGGTGAAGAGCGCCACCTGCGCCGTCTGAAGAAGACCATGGCACTGGAGGGGGGATAGATGACGCCGCGATCGATGCCGTCCGTCTCGTGGATCACGCTCATGGCGCTGCCGGCCCTGTTGGCCGCCGCCGCGCCCGCACGCGCCGCCGATGAGAAAGCCAGGACGCAACCGGCCGGCTCCACCTACATCGAGGTGACGGCCACCAAGATTCCGGAGGACGTCGATCCGGTCCCCGCGGCGATCACCGTGGTCTCCGGCGCGGACCTGCGCGCCCGGAACGCGACGACCCTGGCCGACGCGCTGGCGATGGTCGGCGGCGTCTCGATCTCGCCGGGGGGTGATAATGGTCCGGCGGCCTCGGTCCCGGAGATCTGGGGCCTGCGCGAGTTCGACGCCTTCCTGCTGGTCGTCGACGGCGTGCCGTGGGGCGGGGCGTTCAATCCCGACCTCGCCACCCTCAGCCTCGAAGGGGTCGAGCGGATCGAAGTGCTGCGCGGGGCCGCTCCCGTCATGTACGGCGCCACCTCGTTCACCGGTGTCATCCAGGTGATCCACCAGGGCGCGGGAGAGGGGAAGCCGTTGCTGCGCGCCACCGGCGGCTCCTACGGCACCGGCGCGATCGCGGTCACCTACCCGCTGCCGGATCACGGCTCGGTGAAGCAGTCGATCGGCGGCGACATCACCCATCTCGGCTACGCCGACGACCGGACCGACATCGGGCGCGGCCACGTCCTCTACCGCCTCGCCGCCCCCGCCGGGAGCGGCCGCTTCCGCGTCGACGTCGACGTCACCGCGTTGCGTCAGGATCCGGCGAGCCCGCGGCCTCTGGTGAACGACGAGTTCACCGACCAGGTGCCGCGCGACACCAACAACAACCCGGACGACGCCAAGTTGAACGACAACCGCTTCCACCTGGTCGGCGCCTACGACCGTGACATCAACGGCGGGACGCTCTCCGCGATGCTGTCGGTGACCAACTCGCGCCAGGACATCGCGCGCGGATTCCTGTTCGACGTCTCGACGGTCAACCCGAACGCCGAGGGGTTCACCCAGGACCAGGTGGTCGAGGATTCCTATCTCGACGTCCACGTCGCCCTGCATCCCGGGACCAACGTGCGGCTGGTGACCGGTTTCGACTACCTCTATGGCCGGGTGCACCAGAACAGCGAGATCTTCGATTACTTCGTCAACCCGGACGGCTCCAACCCCGAGTCGCTGAGCGACCAGACCGCGGTGGACGCGCCGAGCGCCAGCGACCGCCGCAACTTCTCGGGCCTCTATGCGCAGGCGGAGTGGACGCCGACGCCCCGGCTGCGCGTCGACGGCGGCGCGCGCCTCAATCACACGGAGGAGTCCCGCCACGTTCCCGACCTGGTCCCCGACTCGGACTCCAGGACCTTCACGCGCGGCAGCGGGACGATCGGCCTCTCCTGGCTGGCGCATCCCATTCCGAAAGGCGGGCTCTGGCTCTTCGGCGACTACCGCAACACCTTCAAGCCGGCGGCGTTCGACTTCGGGCCCGATCCGACCGCCGAGATCCTCGACCCAGAAACGGCGCACAGCTACGAGATCGGACTCCGCGGCCGCCACAACGACGACCGCGCCACCTGGCAGGTCTCCGCCTTCCAGATGGACTTCTCCAATCTCGTCATCACCGCGGACGTCGGCGGGCTGCCGACGCTCGTGAACGCGGGCGACGAGCGTTTCCGCGGCGTGGAGGCCGAGGGCACGGTGAAGGTGTCGCGCGACTTCCACCTCCAGGGCGGCTTCAGCATCCACGACGCCCGGTTCACCGACTCGGTGCAGGACATCGGCGGCACGCCGACGCAGCTGGCCGGCAACCGCATCGAGATGTCGGCCCGCTACCTGGGATCGGCGGGCGTCGTCTGGTCGCCGGCGAAGAAGTGGACGGCCAGCTCGACGCTCAACTACGTCGGCAACCGCTTCCTGGACGAGGAGAACGACGTGGAGACCGCGCCCTACTATCTCTGGAACGCCGGGTTCGGATACCGCCTCTCGGCCGGAACGGTGCGTCTCGACGCCTACAACATCAGCGACGTCAGGCCGCCGGTTTCGGTGAGCGAGCTGGGGGGCGAGCAGTACTACATCATGCCGGCGCGCACCGTCGTCGCCTCGTGGGTGCAGAGCTTCTAGGGAGCCCGTCCGGGAGCCGGCCGGGCTCCTAGACGACCAGCCGCAGCAGCGAGTACGCGATCGCCGCCGTCAGGGCCGACAGCGGGATGGTCAGGATCCAGGCCCAGACGATGCGGGTGGCGACGCCCCAGCGCACCGCGCTGAGGCGGTGGGTCGCGCCCACGCCCATGATCGCCCCGGTGATCGTGTGCGTGGTGCTCACCGGGATCCCCCAGACCGCCGTGCCGATCAGCATCGCCGCGCCCGCGGTCTCGGCGCTGAAGCCGCCGATCGGCTTCAGCTTGGTGATCTTCATCCCCATCGTCTTCACGATGCGCCAGCCGCCCAGGAGCGTGCCCGCCGCCATCGCCGCGTGACAGGTCAGGATGACCCAGATCGGCACGTGGAACTCGGTCATGAAGCCCGAGGTGTACAGGAGGACGGAGATGATCCCCATCGTCTTCTGGGCGTCGTTGGTGCCGTGGCCAAGACTGTAAAAGGCGGCGGAGACGAGCTGCAGGCGGCGGTAGCGCCGATCGACCGTGGAGGGCATGGAATTCGCGTGCAGGAGGTTCAGCGCGCTCATCGTCAGGTAGCCCAGAACCAGGCCCAGGAGCGGCGACAGGACGATGAATATGGCGATCTTCAGCAGACCGCCGTAGATCAAGGCGCCGAAGCCGCCGTGCACCACCGCCGCGCCCGCCAATCCTCCGATGAGCGCGTGCGACGACGACACCGGCAGACCCAGCCACCAGGTCAGCAGGTTCCAGAAGATGGCGCCGATCAGCGCGCCGAGGATCACCCAGCGATCGATCGCCCCGGGCGCGACCACGCCTTTGCCGACGGTGGCGGCCACCTTGACGCCGAATCCGAACGCCGCGACGAAGTTGAAGAAGGCGGCCCAGGCGACCGCCACGTTGGGCGTGAGCGTGCCGGTCGACACGACCGTGGCGACGGAGTTGGCCGCGTCGTGGAAGCCGTTCAGGAAATCGAACACGAGCGCGACGGCGACAATCGCGATGACGGAGACCAGGACCGGGTCGATGGCGGCCTCGCTACTGATTCTTGAGGACGATGCGTTCCAGGACCATGGCGACCCGATCGCCGGCGTCGGTCGCGGCCTCGAGGACTTCGATGATCTCCTTGGCCTTGATCACGAAGATGGCGTCGGTGCTCGTCTCGAACAGGCGCGCCATCGCCTCGCGGTAGAGGCGGTCGCCCTCGGTCTCCATCTCCTTGATCCGGCGGCAGTGCTCCAGGATCGACGCCGGCTCCTTGAGCAGGCCGACGGCGACCAGGATCTCCTCGGCCTGCCGGCGCAGGACGTCGGCGAACCCGGCGGCATCGGGCACCTCGCGTCCGACCTTGAACAGCACGGTGCGGCTCGCCGACGCGTCGATCAGATCGACCAGGTCGTCCAGCGAGGTGCCGAGGTCGTAGATGTCCTCACGGTCGAACGGGGTGATGAAGGTCTTGTTCAGCTCGCGCACCAGATCGTGGACCAGGTGATCGCAACGGTGCTCGATCTCCTTGATCCGGCCGGCATAGGTGTCGTACGACTCGACGCCGTCGCGGAACATCTCGCAGAGGACCCCCGCCGCCTCGACCGACCCGCGCGCCATCGCCTCGAAGGTCTCGAAGAAGAGACGCTGGCTCTTCCTGAATCGCAGCATGGAACCCCCGTGCCTCCGCAGCGACCAACGCCTCGGCTCGTGCCGATCGGGTGACGACTGTGTGACGGGACCGGCACCTTAACGCAGCGCCGGAACGGCTGTCAATCGCCCGGCCGGACCCGGGAGGGCGCACCGCGCCGTCCGAGACGGGCGTAGTCGCGGTCGAACCAGAGCAGCGGCTCGCCCCGCGAAGCGCCCGCCGCCTCGACCCGGCCGATGAAAATCGTGTGGTCCCCCCCGTCATGGCGGCCGGCGAGCCGGCAGTCGAGCCAGGCGAGACAGTTCTCAAGGACCGGCGCGCCGGTGGCCCGACTCCGGTGCGGCGCGCGCGCGAGCGCCCGGCGAAGCGCCGCCGCCTGTCCACGACGCGCCACGCGGCGACGGTGACGGCCAGCCGCCTGGTCGGAGAATGCGGCCTGATCGGACCTGAGGATGTTGACCGCGAACGACCGCGCCCGGACGATGGCCGCGTGGGCATGGGCCTTCTTCTCGATACAGATCAGGATGAGCGGGGGATCGAGAGAGAGAGAGGTCATCGAGCTGACCGTGATCGCCCGCATGCCCTTCGGGCCCGCCGTGGTGACGACCGACACGCCGCTGGCCCAGTACCTGAGGACGTCCTTGAACTGCTGCCCGCCGATCGCCACGCCCGCGAGGTTACACCACCGCGACCGGGCGCGGAAGTCCGGGCGAATCGGGCCGGGGAGCCGACCGCGGAGCAGCCCGGCGAGCGGCCCCGCGCCGCAGGATCGCCCGGCGCGGCCTTGCTATCATGCCCCGCGAAAGGATGGGCGCGCATGACGGTGGCGCGGATCGAGACCTACTTCGTCGACGGCCCCGCCGGCCGCCTGGAGTGCTTCCTCAAGCGCCCGGCCTCCGCCGCGGCCGGCACCACCGCCGCCGTCGTCTGCCACCCCCACCCGATCTTCGGCGGCTCGATGCACAGCAAGGTGGTGCACGCGGCCGCCGAGGCGCTCGCGCGGCTCGGACTGCCGGTCGTGCGCTTCAACTTCCGGGGCGTCGGTCGCAGCGCCGGCGCGCACGACGGCGGTCGCGGCGAGCTGGACGACGTGAAGGCGGTCTTCGACGACGTCGCGGGGCGTTTTCCGGGCTCCCCGATCCTCGCGGCCGGCTACTCGTTCGGCGCCTGGGTCGCCCTGCGGGCCGGCTGCGGGGACCCGCGCGTCGCGGCGCTCATCGGCATCGCCGCGCCGGTCGGCCTGTACGACTTCCGCTTCCTGCGCGGCTGCGACCGCCCGCTGGCGCTCATCCAGGGCGAAGCCGATCCCCTGGCGCCGCTCGGGCTGGTCCTGGCGCTCGCCGCGACGCTGCCGGGTGGCGGCGGCGTGCTGCCGATCCAGGGCGCGCAGCACGGCTTCGTCGGACACCTCGACGAGCTGGCCGATCGGGTGACGCGCGCGGTCCCCGAGCACCTCCGACCCTCCGGTCTCCCCGCCCCGTCTGGTTGATGGTATGGTACGGAGTCCCGTGGGCAGTGTCGCAGGACGCGGCGTGCCTCGCGGGCGTGGAACCGAGGAGGAACGCATGAATCGTCCGGCGGCGGGGCTCTCGTTCGTCGTTCTGGCTGCCGCGTTGGCGGCGCCGGTCATGGCGCAGGACGCCAAAGTGGCCAAGGGCCATGAGGTGTTCGAGGCGCAGAAGTGCCTGATGTGCCACTCGGTCGAGGGGAAGGGGAACAAGAACAAGCCGCTCGACGGCATCGGCAGCACGCTGAAACCCGAAGAGATCAAGAAGTGGATCGCCAGCCCCAAAGAGATGAAGGCCGATACCAAGATGAAGGCCTACCCGAGCCTCCCGGCCGAGGACCTGGACGCGCTGGTGGCCTCTGTCTCCAGCCTGAAGAAGAAAGCCTAGGCGTCTTGAACCGCGTTCGAACGTCGGATCGCGCTTCCGCCGGCACCGCCCGCGGTGCCGGGCTCGCCGGCGCGGCGTTCCTGTGCGCCGCCGCGCTGGCTTCCCGATCCCTGGCCGCGCCCGCCGCGGTCTCGACCCCCAAGACGCCCGTGCCGGCCACGGCGCCCGCCGCGGCTCCGGCCGCGGCGCAGGCGATCTACGTCCGCGCCGGCGTCCTCATCGACGGCACCGGCGCGGCCCCGCGCAAAGACGCCGGGATCGTGATCATCGGCGGGCGGATCGCCAGCGTCGGCCCCTGGTCGTCGGCGCAGCCGCCCCAGGGCGCGCGGATCGTCGACCTCTCCTCCGACACGGTGCTGCCGGGATTCATCGACTGCCACGTCCACCTCACGATGGAAGTCGGCAAGGGCTGGGAGGTCGAGGCGATCCGGACCACGCCGTCCGACGCCGCGATCCTGGGGACCGTCAACGCGCTGCGCACCCTGCGCGCCGGCTTCACGACGGTGCGCAACGTGGGCGACCGCGGCGGCGAGAGCGTCGCGCTGCGCAACGCCATCGATCGCGGGCTGGTGCCCGGACCGCGCATGCTGACCGCCCGCGAGATGCTCTCCATCACCGGCGGACACGGCGATTTCTCCGACGGCTTCCGGCCCGGGCTGACGCTCGGGGGCGCCGAGCCGCTCGGCAACGGAATCTGCGACTCGCCCGACGCGTGCCGCGCCGCGGTCCGCTATCAGGTCAAGTACGGCGCCGACCTGATCAAGATCTCGGCGACCGGCGGCGTCCTCTCCCCGGGCGACGAGATCGGCGCCCGGCAGTTCTCCGACGGCGAGCTCGCGGCCATCGTCGAGGAGGCGCACATGCTCGGCAGGAAGGTGGCGGCGCACGCGCACGGCACCGCCGGCATCAAGGCGGCGGTGCGGGCCGGCGTCGACTCGATCGAGCACGGCTCGATCCTGGATGACGAGGCGATCGCCCTGATGAAGGAGCACGGCACCTTCCTCGTCCCGACGCTTCTGGCGGGCGAGACCGTCGACGCGCGGGCCCGCGCCGGCACGCTGCCCGAGTTCGCGGTGGCCAAGGCTCTCAAGGTCCGCCCCCTGATGCAGGGGTCGTTCAAGAAGGCGGTGGCGGCCGGGGTGAAGATCGCGTTCGGGACCGACAGCTCGGTCTCGCCCCACGGACAGAACGCGCGCGAGTTCTCGCTCATGGTGCACGCCGGCATGGCGCCGATGGACGCGATCGTCGCCGCGACGCGCAACGCCGCCGAGCTGCTCGGCCGCTCGGCCGACGTCGGCACCATCGAGACCGGCCGGTTCGCCGACCTCGTCGCGGTGCACGGCGATCCGCTCAAGGAGATCGCGGTCCTCGAGACCCCGGTCGCCGTCCTGCAGGCCGGCCTCGCGGTCGACCTGGGCGCCGCCCTGCCGACCGACCGATGAGCGCCGCGCCGGGGACCTCCGGCGGCGTCCTGGGATCGACCGGCCTCCCGGTAAGCCGTCTCGGATTCGGCTGCTATCGCGTCGACGACGCCACCCCCGGTCATCGGGCGGCTCTGGAGCGCGCCATCGAGCGCGGCTGCTCCCTCATCGACACCTCGACCAATTACGCCGACGGGCACAGCGAGAGCCTGGTCGGCGAGGTTCTGGCCGATCTCGGGAGGCGCGATCCGGAGCGCCGCCGCCGCGTCGTCCTGGTCTCGAAGATCGGCTACGTCCAGGGCCGGAACCTCGCGCTCGCCCACGAGCGGGAAGCGGCGCGCCGGCCGTTCCCCGACATGGTCAAGTACATGGACGGCTGCTGGCACTGCATCCATCCCGAGTTCCTGCGCGACCAGCTGACCCGCTCGCGCGAGCGGCTTCGAGTGGAAACCCTCGACGTCTGCCTGCTTCACAATCCCGAGTATTTCCTGTCCGATGCCGCGCACAGGGAAGACGCGCCGCTCGATGAGGTGCGCGCCGAGTTCGACCGCCGCCTGCGCGACGCGTTCGCGTTCCTCGAAGAGGCCGCCCGAGCGGGCGACATCCGCTACTACGGCGTGTCGTCCAACACCTGCGTGTCGCCCGCGGACGATCCCGAGGCGACCTCGGTGTCGCGGATGGTGGCGGCCGCCGTCGCGGCCGCGGGAGAAGGGCATCGGTTCCGCGTCCTGCAGCTGCCGATGAACCTGTTCGAGACGGGCGGCGCGCTGGAGCGCAACACGGGGACCGCCGGGTCCCAGACCGCGCTCCAGGCGGCGGCCGGGGCGGGGCTCGGCGTGCTGATCAACCGGCCGCTCAACGCCATCGTCGGCGGCAGGCTTCTCCGACTGGCGGATTCTTCGGCGGGAAACGCCGCCGCGGTCGGCGAGCTCCTCGACCCGGCGCTTCCCGCCGCGCGCCGCGGCGAGCCGCTGTCGCGCAAGGCGATCTGGGTGCTGGCGAGCACGCCCGGCGTCTCCAACGTCCTGGTCGGCATGCGGCGCAAGGAGTACGTCGATGACGCCATGGCGGTCGAAGAGTGGGAGCCGCTCGCCGATCCTCTCGCCGCCCTGCGGCGCACGCGCGACGCCCTCGCGGCGTCCTGAGGCGCGTGGAGCCGATGCGCATCCTGGCGCTGGCCGGCTCGCTGCGGGCCGATTCGTTCAATCGCCGGCTCGTGGCGAACGCGGTGACCTTCCTCGGCACGCGGGCCGAGGTCGATCTCGTCGAGCCGGACGGCCTGGCGATGCCGCCGTACGACGCCGACGCCGAGATCCGGGACGGGCTGCCGCAGCCCGCGAAACGGCTGCGCGATCGGATCGCCGCTGCCGACGCTCTCGTGATCGCCACGCCGGAATACAACCACTCCTTCCCGGGCGTGCTGAAGAACGCGATCGACTGGATCTCGCGGGGGAAGGACCAGCCCCTGCGCGGCCGGCCGGTGCTGCTGCTGTCGGCCTCGCCGGGCGCCTATGGCGGGGTCCGGGCGCAGGTGGCGCTCCGCACGGTCCTGGCGTCGGTCGGCGCCGTCGCCCTGCCCGCCACCATCGCGGTGAGCCACGCCGACAAGGCGTTTGACGACGCGGGAAGCCTCGTCGATCCGCGTCAGCGGGCGCAGGTCGAGCGGGGCTGCGACGAGCTGGTGCGCTTCGCGGCCGCCCTGCGGCCGTGAGCCGTCGTCTGGTCGGATGGATGGGCGGTGCGCGGGGGAAGAGGTGGTAGCGCTACGGGGATTCGAACCCCGGTCTGATGGCTGAGAACCATCTGTCCTGACCCCTAGACGATAGCGCCACGCTCCCCGATGGAATTGGTTCCGGGACAGGGACTCGAACCCCGATTCCGTGGTCCAGAGCCACGTGTCCTGCCATTAGACGATCCCGGACCGTGAGGCGGGATCTTAATGATCGGCCCGCGGGGTGTCAATTCCGCCGCCGGCCGTGAACTGGACGAGCCGATCGAGGCGGGTCAGGGCCCGATCACGCCCGATCAGGACGAGGATCGCGAAGATTCCCGGGCTGACCGCCGTCCCGACCAGGGCGACGCGCAGGGGATGGATGAAGAGCGCCGCGGCCTCGCCCCGGCGCTCCGCCAGGCCGCGCAGCGCCACCTCGGCCGTCGCCTCGTCGAAGGGAGACGTCGCCGCCAGAACGTCGCGCAGGGCCCGCATCCTCGCCGCCACGTCCTGCGGACCCCCGGCCTTGCCGCCGCCCGCGAGGTGCTTTGCGATCGCCTCGGGCGCGTACTCGAAGTCGTCGGCAAGGAAGGGGCGCGCGTCGCGGGCGAAGTCGGGGATCACCTTCGAGCGCGCCTTGAGCGTCTCCAGCACGCGCAGGAACCAGTCGCGCTGCGCGCCGCCCGGGGCGAGCTCGGGCCGCATCAGGCCGGCGCGCTCGAGGTCGGGCGCCACCAGGGAGGCGAGACGCTCCGCGGGCAGATCGTTGATGTACTGGCTGTTCAGCCACTCGAGCTTCTGCTCGTCGAAGACCGCGCCCTTGCGGTTGATCGACTCGACCTGGAACGCCGCGATCATCTCATCGCGGGTCATCTTCTCCCGGCCGTCGCCCGGCGACCATCCGAGGAGCGCGAGGAAGTTGAACATCGCCTCGGACAGGTAGCCGCGATCGCGGTACTCGGTCACCGAGACCGCCCCGTGTCTCTTACTCAGCCGCTTCTTGTCGGCGCCGAGAATCAGCGGCAGGTGGGCGAAGACCGGCGGCTCCTTCCCCAGGGCGCGGTACAAGAGGATCTGCTTCGGCGTGTTGCTGATGTGATCGTCGCCGCGGATGACGTGGGTGATGCGCATGTCGACATCGTCGGCGACGCACGACAGGTTGTAGGTCGGCGAGCCGTCCGAGCGCAGCAGGACGAGATCCTCGATGACGGCGTTCTCGAACGAAGTCCTGCCATGGACCATGTCGTCCCACGCCGTCGTGCCGTCGGGCACCTTGAAGCGGAGGGCCGCCGGCGCGCGCGCCTCCAGCCGGCGCCGCACCTCGTCCGGCGCCAAGCCCGTACAGGCCCGGTCGTACTTCCAGGCCGACCCCGCCTGCTCGGCGGCGCGACGCTTCGCCTCGATCTCCTCGATCGCGCAGAAGCACCAGTATGCCTTCCCCTGCTCCGCCATCCGGTGCGCCAGCGCGCGGTGCGTCTCGAGACCGCGCGCCTGGAAGAACGGTCCCTCGTCCCAGTCGATCCCGAGCCACTCCAGCCCCTCGAGAATCGTGCGCACGCTCTCCTCGTTGGAGCGTTGCAGGTCGGTGTCCTCGATGCGCAGGATGAGGCGTCCCCCGAATC
>Ga0134121_10004402_pt1 | contig 11549 bp, 7 predicted proteins | sample KB301_FD_96463 | JGI IMG/M metagenome (GOLD analysis project Ga0134121, IMG submission 96463) | Terrestrial soil microbial communities without Nitrogen fertilizer from Kellogg Biological Station, Michigan, USA - KB3-0-1 | ecosystem: Environmental > Terrestrial > Soil > Unclassified ...
ACTTCTTCATCAACGGTAAAGAGCAATCCGATTTCCTTGAAACCATCGGCGCGAAGTTTCTCTGCCGCGGCAATCTGCGCGGCAATGATTCCCTTCGCATCACACGCGCCACGGCCGTAAACGAATTCGTCGTCTTCGCTCGACGCAATGAACGGGGGCACAGTATCCATGTGCGTCGAGAGCACGATACGCGGTTTCGCTTCGGTCGTCGCGATGATGTTCGAGCGCTCGGGCGAGATATCCTGCAGATCAACATGAAACCCCTGCCGATTCAACAACTCTGCCAACGAAGTTCCGATTTGGAATTCTTCACCGGTGACGGATGGAATGTCGATCAACTCGCGCGTGAGCCTGACGAGGTCAACCACGGGACGACCTCCTCACGGTGGGTCCGATCGGAGCCGTCGCTCTCACATCCGGGAGAGATCCCGTCGGCACCGCAGCTTTAGCCGCAGTATCGGTTGACTGTTCGAAACAAACTCGATGCAGCCGCGTGATCGCTTCGGCCGCGTGCTCTGCATCAACCATGAAAGTCAGGTTCACGCTCGACGCGCCCACGGAAATCATCGAAACGTTGATGTCGCTGATGACCGAAAAAACTTTCGCGGCAATGCCGGGTGTGTTACGCAAGCCTTCGCCTACCACGGAGATGATCGTTCGATCCTTTTCCACCTCGACTGTTCCGAGTTCTGCGAGATCGGGAACTAACTCAGTCAACGTGCTGGCATCGTCGATCGATAACGAGACGCTGACTTCCGAGGTTGTCACTACATCGACGACCGTCTGGTGTTGATCGAAAACTTCGAATAGCCTGCGCAGAAAACCGTAAGCACCGAGCATGCGCGCGGAAGTAATCTGCACAGTGGTGATGCCATTCTTGTGCGCGATCGCTTTTATTGTCTGGGGTGCGGCCTCGGATTCCGGAACGATCCGCGTACCCACGTCCGCAGGGACGCGGGAATTACAAACGCGCACCGGAATATTTTTATCGATCGCCGGTTGAATGGTTTTCGGATGCAGAACCTTCGCGCCGAAGTAAGCGAGCTCAGCCGCTTCCTGATACGACAGCACCGGAATCGTTTTCGCTTCGGGCACGACACGCGGATCCGCAGTCAACACCCCACTCACATCAGTCCAGATCTGAATCTCGCGCGCATTGAGCGCCGCGCCGACCAGCGCCGCCGTGTAATCCGATCCACCGCGGCCCAGCGTAGTCGTCACTCCGCTAATCGTGCTGCCGATGAATCCCCCCAGTACCGGAATTTTCGCCGATTCAAGCAGCGGCAACACTTCGTTCCTGGTGGATTGCTCGCTCTCAGGCAACGGCGAGGCAGCGCCATAGCTCTCATCGGTTTTGATGCACCGGCGCGCTTCGATCTGTCGCGCGGCCAGCCCATGCTCGCGCAAGACAGCGGCCAGCAGTTGCGAAGAAAGCTGCTCACCGTAGGCGACGATCTCATCCTGAAGCGGTGGCGTGGTCACCGGATGCGCAGCGATGATTCTATGAAGCTGGCGAATCTCTGCGCGAGCCGCAGCCAGAGCTTGCTCGAACGTCGCGGTCGCGTCGCCATTAAGAAGTTCTCCCGCAATCGCGACATGGCGAGCAAAGTCCGGTTCGAGAGACCGGCTTGCATTGCGAGGATCGCCACGAACTGCGCGGTCAACACTGGTGAGCAACGAATTTGTGAAACCGCTGATCGCCGAAACGACTACGACCGGATTTGCCTCGGCGGCCGCCAAAACGATTTTCGCGACGTTGCGAAAAGCGTTCGCGTCCTCAACAGACGTGCCGCCAAATTTCATCACTGTGGGGTTCATTCGCATCCATCAAAACGAAGAATAGTTGCAGAGCATACGACGTGTTAAGTCAATTTCCAACGCGATTAGGAAGGCTTTCGGGTAGGAAATCTATTCAACTCACGCCTCCCTACTTGCATCGGAGAAGCCAGTCGCGTATCTAACGACAGTCCGAATTATGTTTTCGGACGTGGGCCGACAAAACAGTTGCACCGATCATGGTTCTGGGCTCGACGGCTCGCAGTTTGATTCTTTGTGTTCACGAAAGGCGACTTTATGAATAGATGGAAATCCCTGATTCTCACTTCGTGTCTAATCGTTCCTCTCGTTTCGCAAGTCGCAATCTCGCAAACCGACAAGTCGAAGAAGCTCGACGATTTCATCACTCCGTTTGCGAACCAGAACGAGTTTGCCGGCGTTGTGCTGGCGGCTGAAAAGGGGAAAGTCATTTATGAAAAAGCCTTCGGTTTAGCGAACGCCGACTTCAAAATCAAGAATCAACTGAACACCCGCATCGGCATTGCTTCGGTCACCAAACATATGACGCTGGTGATCCTGACGCGACTGGTCGAAGCAAAGCAGATTGAGCTCGCGGACAAGCTCAGCAAGTACATTCCTGATTTCCCTAACGGCGACAAGATCACCATCGAGATGCTCGCGCGGCATCGCTCCGGTATTCCGCATCGCGTGATGCCGCCCGAGGCTGAGTCCGTCGCTTACACCTCCGCCGAGTTCGTGGAAAAGGTGAAGCAAGCGAAGCTTCTGTTTGAGCCCGGCACATCCAATCTCTATAGCTCTGCCGGATACTCTACGCTCGCGCGCGCCATGGAGATCGCTTCCGGAAAATCTTACAGCCAGCTTTTGCAGGAGTACGTTTTCGCGCCGGCGGGAATGACTGACTCAGTCAACGTTGAAGGCGACAACGTTATCGAGCGACGCGCGCAGGATTATTTCCTTTCGCCCGAAGGACCCGTGAACGTCCCCCTCAAAAATTATTCTTTTCTGAATGGCGCCGGATCAGTGTTTGGTACCGCGCGAGATCTGTACCGATTTGGCGAGGCAGTCCTCGATGGAAAATACGGCGCGGGTGTTAAGGCGAGTCTCGTCGGGCAAACGGCCCTGAGTGGCAGCGGCAGCACCAACGGACATCGCGCGTATTATGAAATTGAGCGCAATAATGAATACGGCTATGTCGTACTCGCCAACTCTGCCGGCGTCTTCGATCTGATTCAAAAGGGCGTTCAGGAAATCCTGCAAGGAAAAGAAGTTACTACCAGGAGCTTCAACATCCCGAAGATCATCGCGAATCCCAACCAGGACTTGACGGAATTTCTCGGCCGCTACAAACAAAGCAATGGCTCGGAAACAACGGTCGAGCTGCGCAATGGCTTTCTTTATTCGTCCGACATCAAGCTTTACCCGACCAGGCCGGACTGCTTCTTTGAATATCGCTTTTTTGGCGACGCCTGCTTTATGCGTGATGAAGCGGGAAAGATTAAGGAAATTAAATGGAAAGGTTACGGTTTTGACTTCACCTGGGTGAAGCAATAATGGCCTGCTTGCCTGGCAACCGACGCGCCCCTTACAATCTCAAATTACGTTCGAGTTCAAACTGAACAATCAGCGCATTGGACTCGTAACAAAGGAATTATGGCCAGTTTCGACAAAATCTTAACCAAAGTTTTCGGCAGTAGTAACGAACGATTCCTGAAGACTGTCAACCCCTTGGTGGCCCGGATCAACGAGTTTGAGCCAGCGATCAAGCAGCTTACTGACGAACAGTTGCGCGATAAAACGGCGGAATACAAAGCCCGGATTGCCGACGCGGTTAAAGACGCGCGCGATAAAGACGATCGCAAGTATCGCGAGCAGCAAGTGCTCAACGAGATCCTGCCTGAAGCCTTCGCGGTAGTCCGGGAAGCCAGCGTGCGCACGACGGGGATGCGCCACTTCGATGTGCAGATGATCGGCGGCCTCGTGCTTCACCAGGGCAAGATCGCCGAGATGCGAACGGGCGAAGGGAAGACCCTCGTAGCCACGCTGCCTTCCTACTTGAATGCGTTGACCGGGCGCGGTGTACACATCATTACCGTAAACGATTACCTGGCCGCGCGCGATGCTGAATGGATGGGCCAGATTCACCGCTTCCTCGGTTTGACCGTCGGTTGCATCCAGAACGACATGGATGACTTCGAACGTCAAACCGCTTACAACGCCGATATCACCTACGGCACGAACAACGAATTTGGTTTTGATTACCTGCGCGACAATATGAAGTTTGATCTCGCGACCTGCGTGCAGCATGGCCACTATCACGCGATCGTCGACGAAGTCGATTCAATCCTGATCGATGAATCGCGCACGCCACTGATCATTTCGGGTCCGTCGGAAGAATCAACGGACAAGTATTACCAGGCAAATGCGATCATTCCACAGCTTATTCGCGGCGAAGAGCTTGAAGAGAACAAGAAGACCGGTGACTACGTCGTTGATGAGAAGAATCACTCGGCAGTGCTGACAGAGGATGGCGTCGATAAGGCCGAGCGGCTGCTGGGCGTCGGCAATCTTTACGATCCCGACAACATGGAGTTGCTGCACTGCGTTGAGCAGGCTCTGAAAGCTCACACGCTCTATCGCCTGGATCATCAATATGTAGTCCAGGACGGCGAGGTGATCATCGTCGATGATTTCACGGGTCGCTTGATGAAGGGTCGTCGTTGGTCAGATGGTCTGCACCAGGCAGTCGAAGCCAAGGAAGGCGTCAAGATCGAGCGCGAGAATCAGACGCTGGCTACGATTACTCTGCAGAATTATTTCCGGCTCTACGAAAAACTCTCCGGCATGACCGGTACCGCGGAAACCGAAGCGGCTGAATTTCATTCGACGTACAAGCTCGACGTCATCGTGATTCCGACGCACATGCCGATGGTCCGCAAGGATAATCCAGACGTTATCTATCGCACGCTGCCCGAGAAGTGGGATGCGGTTGTCGAAGAGATCAAAGACCTGCACGAGAAGGGTCAGCCGGTTCTCGTCGGCACGGTCTCGGTCGAAAACTCTGAACTGATTGCCCGCAAACTGCAGCGCATTGGGGTTCCGCATAATGTACTCAATGCCAAGTATCACGAACGCGAAGCCGAGATCGTCGCCCAGGCGGGACGCAAAGGCATGGTGACGATCGCGACGAACATGGCGGGCCGCGGCACCGACATCCTGCTCGGCGGCAATCCTGAATTCATGACGCGCGAGTTTTTGAAAGAGCAGGAAGTAGATCCCGACGAAGCCACCGAATCGCAATGGCAGCAGGAATTCCTGAAGGCCAAACGGATCGTCGAAGCTGAGCACCAGGAGGTGGTTTCACTCGGCGGTCTGCACATCCTCGGTACCGAACGTCACGAGTCGCGCCGCATCGACAATCAGCTCCGCGGGCGCGCGGGACGCCAGGGGGATCCAGGATCATCGCGTTTCTTTCTTTCCCTCGAAGATGACCTGATGCGCATCTTCGCCGGTGACAAGGTCAAAGCGCTGATGGCCCGGCTGGGCATGGAAGAAGGCGTCGCGATCGAATCGAAGATGGTTTCGAAGCGCATCGCGGCCGCTCAGAAATCAGTCGAAGGCCGGAACTTCGAAACCCGCAAGCACCTGCTGGAATACGACGATGTAATGAATAAGCAGCGCGAGACGATCTATGGCTTGCGCCGCCAGTTAATGGAAGAGCCCGATCAGCGCGAGTATTTGCTCGGCGAAACCGGCGTCGCGCGCGATCTGCTCGGCGATCTCACCCGGCAGTATCTCGATCCAAATGCCTCGCCCGACGCGTGGGACGTTGAGAATTACAAGGTGCAGATTCAGACGATCTACGCCCTGGATACCGAAGCCGAGGGCATAGATTTCCAAAAATCATCGTCTGAAGAAATCGACGAGTTCATCTGGGACAAGCTGAAAGTCAAATACGCCGAGAAGGAAAAGCAGATCGGCGATGAAGCGATGCGCACATACGAGCGCATCATCATGCTCAACATCATCGACGCGCAGTGGAAGGATCACTTGCTGGCGCTCGATCACTTGAAGCAGGGCATCGGCCTGGTCGGTTATGGGCAGAAGGATCCCCTGGTCGAATACAAAAAAGAGAGCTTCGATATGTTCCAGGCGATGCTCGATCGCATCGATACGACGACAATTCGCTCGCTCTTTAACCTCCAGGTCGTCGCCGAAGAATCGCCGGAAGAGATTCAGCGTCGCCGACTGGCCGCGCGACGCCGTGGTGGAATGCAGTTCACGGGACCAAACCAGGGCGCGGCCGCGGCCGGTGAAGAAGCCGGCAAGGTTAAGACTGTGATTCGCGATCAGCCCAAGGTCGGCCGCAATGATCCTTGCCCCTGTGGCTCAGGCAAGAAATATAAGAAGTGCCACGGCGCGATGCTGTAAAACGTCGCGCTGATCGCTCGATCAATTGAAGTGCTCCAGCTCTCGAAAAACCTCTCCGCAATTTGTGTCTGGCTGCTCGCTCTCTTAGTTTCTGTCAGCGTCGCACAAATTTCTTCTCAGCAAACCTCGGCCTCACCTGATCGCGACCGTGGAATTGAACTCTATCAACAAGGCGATGCAAACGGCGCGGTCGAAGCTCTACGCCATGCCGTTCAAAATAATGAGAAGGATGGAACGGCTTGGCATTATCTCGGACTCGCTTATCTTCTGAAGGGCAGCAAGGATGAGGCGCGGAAGTCGTTTGCGCGAGCTGTAGCCGTTCGCGAAGCCGCGATGCAGCCTCCTGCGACGGTGGCGGCCACGATTCCCGATCCGGCAGGCGCTCGTCAGAAAAGGAGTGAGAGTTTCCAAGCCGCTGCCGAGAGTCTCGAAAAGTATCTCGAGTTAACCAGGAATCCTGATTCCATAATTCTCGAAGAGCTTGATAGTCTGCGCTGGTACCGTGACTACTACAGCGGAACTCGGAATGACGAAGAGATTGTCACCACGAAGGAAGCCACGACTCGCTTGCGCATTGTGGATAAACCGCCGCCGAACTTTTCGGGAACGCGCGCGGCCGGAACCGGATCGTTGCGTGCGGTTTTCAGCGCCGACGGCACAGTGAAACATATCCTCGTAATTCGCAAAGTCGATCCTGGGTTCGATCGCGCTTGCATCCTCGCCGCGAAAAGAATTCAATTCGAACCGGCTGTGAAAGATGGGCGGCCTGTCTCAATGATTTTAGAAGTGGAGTATGCCCGATACATCTATTGACCGCTGACACAAATGGCCGGCACTTTCTCCAGTAATCCCGTCGTTCAATCGATCACGTCCGGTAACGCGCCGAAGTCGGCACGTTCGGCGGCGGCCCGCGGACTGTTGCCCCTGGCCCAGGCCGACCTGCTGGAAGCGCTGGTTTATCTCTCAGCCGACAACGATCCAGGCATCGCCAGCGCGGCGCAGGAAACGCTTGCTTCTCAACAGCCCAACGAGTTGCTGGACGTGGCCCGCACCGACACCGCGGCGCCGACAGTACTTGGCTATTTTGCTTCCTTGACCAATGCCGCGCCGGAATTGCATGAAGCGGTTGTGACTAACGTCGCCACACCTGACGAAGCGATCGTTTTGCTGGCGCAAGCAAGTTCAAATGCTTCCCTGCTGGAACTGATCACGATCAATCAGCAGAGATTGATTCGCGCGCCGGCAATCATAGACGCGGTGCTGGTCAATCCGGCGCGCACCGCGGAAGCTGAACGCCGCGCAAAAGAAATTCGCCGCGAGTTCTTTGAAAAGGAACGCGGCGCGCGGCAGATTGCGCAGGAGTTGCGTGCGCGCGGAAACGAAGCGGCTGCAGAGTTCTTTGAAACAGCCGAACTCTCAACCGTTGACGGTGAGATGTCGATCGATGATGCCTGGTTCATCGCCCAGCACATCGAAGTTTCCGATGTTGATATTGACGATTCATGGCTCGCCCGCGAATACATCGCGGAAATGATGGTCGAATCACCTGAGAAGATGGCCGCAAATGTTCAGGCAGTGATCAATGCAGAACGGCTTGAAGGTGATGTCTCACCTGAACGCATCTCGATGATTCGTCGCATCATGTTCATGACCGTAAAGGATCGCGTGAAGTTGGCGATGAAGGGAGATCGCGAAGCGCGCGGCATTTTGATCCGCGACTCGAACAAGATCGTGGCGACGGGAGTAATTCACAATCCGCGCATAACGGATCAGGAGATCGAAGGCATTTCGGCGATGCGCCAAATCTCAGATGAAGTGCTGCGCCTCATTGGAAACAATCGCGCGTGGGCGCGTTCTTATTCGATTATTCATAATCTGGCTCGCAACCCGCGAACTCCTATGGCGACCGCAGTCCAGATTCTGCCCCGAATCCGCAGCAAAGATTTAAAAGCTATCTCGCTCAACCGCAACGTGTCTGAGGCGGTCCGCCGGCAAGCCTACCGACTCTCAGAAATGCGCGGACCTGGCGGCTGACTCCGCGCACCACCTGTCACAGACCTGTCACAATTCTCTGGATTTAGCTTGACGAGCGCGCAGCGCGGGTGTACTTTCACGCCATCAGGTGTTTGAAAACGGGTTGGCAGGGGGACGCCCTTCAAAGACGGGACCGGATTATACCAAAGCGAGCGGCAGCTTTCATTTGAAGCCGCAGACTTAATACCGCCGTCAAGAAGCACCACCTTTGAAGTACAGGATCGGCCTTATGTGACGATTCTCAAGTCTTTGCCAGCCACCCTTGAAACACCCGAACCTACCCCTGATGTTTTCGCCCCGCCGACCGGTAACAGTTGGCGGGGCGTATCTCTGTCTTGAAGTCAGAGCGACCGGGTAAGTTAAACTGCGACCCGGTCGCTACCGCTCCCGGTACTGACCTCATCCGACGGAAACAATTTGAAATGACTTACATCGCGAGACCACCATCCACCTGGATTACTTGTCCGGTGATATAGCGCGCGTCATTCGACAATAGGAACGCCACGATGCGCGCGACCTCATCAGCTTCGGCGAATCGACCGAGGGGAATCTGCTCGAGAATCTTCGCCTGATAACTCTCGTCGAGACCGCTGGACATGTCGGTAGCGACCATGCCGAGTGCCAACGCGTTGACCGTGACTTTGCGGCTGGCTACTTCGCGCGCCAGCGCCTTCGTCAATCCGATCATTCCAGCTTTCGAAGCTGAGTAATTTGATTGACCCGCCATCCCAACGACGCCGCTGATCGAGGTGATATTCAGAATCGAGCCGCCTTCTTCCTGGCGTAGCATCACGCGCAGCGCGGCCTTCGCAAAGTTCCACGCGCCCTTTAAGTTCGTATCGATCACCGCGTCCCAATCATCTTCTTTCATGCGCAGGATGAGCGTGTCACGCACGATGCCGGCGTTATTGACAAGAAAATCGATCCGGCCAAACGCGTCTTTGGTTTGCTTTACCATCTCGGCCGCGGCGTCTGTATTCGCGACATCGCACTGCATCGCCAGGGCGCGCACGCCCAGCGCTTCAATGTCCGCCTTGATCGTGTCGGCCGCTTCGGCGCTTTTCGCATAGTTGAATGCGACGTCGGCGCCGCGCTGCGCCAACTCTAAAGCGATCGCGCGTCCGATTCCGCGCGTCGCACCGGTCACGATTGCAGCTCGTCCCGAGAATATTTTTTCTTCGTTCGCCAAAACAATCTCCTTACGTCGTGATGACAATGGCCGACGCAATATAGCAGACCATGAATTCGCGCGGAAGGATGCAGCACGCTCGCTTTGGCGGGCCAATTCTTTTATTGTAGACGCTGAACGCACCCATCATCATTCAATTACCAGCGGAAGACCTGGAGGAAGTGTGAAGTTAATTGTTCTGGGCGCCGGCTATGCCACGCGCCTTTATCCGTTGACCTTGAACCAGCCCAAACCGCTCTTGCCCGTCGCGGGCAAGCCGATGATGGAACACGTCCTGGACAACCTGATGCCGATCGATGAGATTGACGAAATCTTTATCGTCACAAACGCAAAATTCGCCGAGCACTTTCAGAAATGGGCCGGCACATACAAAACTGGAAACAGAGTTCGACCGATTAGCATCGTCAATGACGCCTCAACGGACGATTCGAATAAGCTCGGCGCGATTGGTGATATGCACCTCGTCATCAAGGAAGCGAAGATTGAAGACGACATCGTCGTAGTCGGCGGAGACAATCTTTTCAGTCAAAGCCTGGAAGACTTCGGCGACTACTGCCGGGGAAAGAACGCGCCGGTATTGGGTGTTTACGATGTGGGCAACCTCGAAGAGATCAAGAAGTACAACTCAATCGACATCGACGAGAACGACCGCATCGTCTACTTCGAAGAGAAGCCCTCTGCCCCCAAATCCACATTGACCGGGATCGCCCTCTATTACTATCCTCGCTGGACCTTGCCGATGATCCGTCAGTACATCGCGGAAGGTAACAATCCGGATCAGCCGGGGCGGCTCGTGCAATGGATGTACACACGCACGCCCTTCTATGTTTGGCGCGTGCCGGGCATTTGGTTTGATGTCGGAGCTAAAGAAACCCTGGAAGAAGCTAACCGAATTTTTTCACAACCGAACATTCGAGAAATGACCCGAGAAGAGCTCAATGCTTGATCTGAATTATGTAAGAGAAAACCTGGACGCCGTGCGGGCTGCGTTGGCAAACCGCGGCGCGACTGCCGACGCGCTGGACGAGTTTGCGACTGCCGACGCCGAACGCCGGAGTGTCATTGCGGAATCTGATCGCCTGAATGCGGAACGCAACACGGCGAGTCGCGAGATCGGCGCCTTGATGAAAGACGGCCAGCGCGAAGAAGCTGATGCGCGGCGTAAAGCCGTGAACGAATTGAAAGATCGCATAGCCGAGTTGGATAAGAAGCGCGAAGCAGCCGAAGCGCGCATGCGCGAACTTCTTTCGACTCTGCCAAACGTCCCGCATGAGAGCGTTCCGGTCGGTCAAGATGAATCGGCGAACGTTGAGCTTCGTCGCTGGGGCACGAAACCTGAATTCGATTTCGAACCGAAGGATCACGTCGATCTCGGAACGTCACTGGGAATTCTCGATCTCGAACGCGCAACGAAAATCACGGGAGCGCGTTTCGCGATTCTGAATGGCGCGGGCGCGCGGCTCGAGCGGGCGCTGATCGATTTCATGCTCGATTTGCACACGCGCGAACACGGTTATCGCGAGACGCTCCCGCCGTTCATCGTGAATCGCGATTCCCTTTTCGGCACCGGTCAACTGCCAAAGTTCGCAGAGGATCTCTTCAAACTGGACGACGAGCGCGGTTTCTACCTGGTGCCCACGGCGGAAGTGCCGGTCACGAACTACTACCGTGAAGAAATCCTCGACGCCTCGCAACTGCCGATGAGATTTGTTGCCTATACGCCGTGTTTTCGATCAGAGGCCGGCAGTTATGGCAAAGACACGCGCGGCGTGATTCGGCAGCACCAGTTTGAGAAAGTCGAGTTGGTGAAGTATTCACTGCCTGAGAGTTCTTACGATGAACTGGAGGTGTTGACGCAGAATGCCGAACGTGTCCTGCAACTGCTCGGCATTCATTATCGCGTAGTCGCATTGTCGACCGGCGATTTGGGATTCAGCAACGCCAAGACTTACGACATTGAAGTGTGGCTACCATCGCAGAATGCTTTCCGCGAGATCTCATCCTGCTCGAACTACGAAGCATTCCAGGCGCGGCGCGCGAACATTCGCTTTCGGCGCGCCGGCGGTGCGAAGCCGGAGTTCGTGCACACTCTGAATGGCTC
>Ga0134121_10004403_pt1 | contig 11548 bp, 8 predicted proteins | sample KB301_FD_96463 | JGI IMG/M metagenome (GOLD analysis project Ga0134121, IMG submission 96463) | Terrestrial soil microbial communities without Nitrogen fertilizer from Kellogg Biological Station, Michigan, USA - KB3-0-1 | ecosystem: Environmental > Terrestrial > Soil > Unclassified ...
CCCGAGTTTGACGCAATCATTGCGGCTTATCGCGACATGACCGGCGCGGCGCCGATGTTCGGCAAGTGGGCGTACGGATTCTGGCAGTGCAAAAATAAATACGAATCACAGGCCGAAGTTCTAGGAGTGGCGCACAAGTATCGGGAACTGCACATTCCGGTCGACAACATCGTCCAGGACTGGTTCTGGTGGAACATCATGGGCGAGCCCACTTTCAACAAGAATTATCCCGATCCTAAAGGGATGGTCGACGACCTGCACCAAAACCATTTTCACGTCATGTTTTCGTTCTGGCCGTATTTTCGCCCGGGTTCGCCGGTGTATGAAGAGATGGACAAGCGCGATTATTTCATCGACCGCACCAAGGTCACGGGATTCCATCCGTCCGGCCAGGCGCTATACGATGCGTTCAATCCCGCAGCGCGAAAATATTACTGGCAGCTGATTGATAGAGGGCTTTTTCAACTGGGCGCAGATGCCTGGTGGCTGGATACAGACGAGCCGGAAACCGAAGGCCGGGAAAACAATATTTTGGCGACGAACAAAGTTGCCGTGGGCAGTGGCGCGCGTTACGCGAATCTGTATCCGCTGATGACCACCACAGCGGTGTATGAAGGGCAGCGCAGCGCCTCGGATCAAAAGCGCGTCTTCACGCTTTCGCGATCGGCATTTGCCGGAACGCAGCGCAATGCCATCACTGCGTGGTCGGGCGATGTCGAATCCAACTGGCTGAGCTTCGCGCGCCAGATTCCCGCGGGCTTGAATTTCGCATTGTCGGGCCTGCCCTACTGGACGACAGACATCGGCGGCTTCATCATCGGCAACCCCGACGATCCCGCGTACCGCGAACTCTTCGTGCGCTGGTTCGAATACGGCGCATTCTGCCCGATCTTCCGGCTGCACGGCACGCGGACGACAAATCAGAACGAGTTGTGGTCTTACGGTCCCGAGGCACAAAAGATCTTGACCAGTTACGATCGCCTTCGCTATCGACTGTTGCCCTACATTTATTCGCTCGCATGGAAAACCACCAGCGAGGCCTATACACCAATGCGCCCGCTGGCAATGGACTTCCGCACCGACGTTCGCGCGCTGAACACCGGCGACGAATTCTTGTTTGGCCCGGCGATCCTGGTGAGTCCGGTCACCGAACCGGGGGCAATATCGCGACGCGTCTATCTCCCGAAAGCAAAGTGGTACGACTTCTGGACGGGTCGCGCTACCCACGGCGGGACCGCGATTGAAGCGGAAGCTCCTTTGCATCGCATTCCGCTTCACGTGCGCGCCGGATCCATCCTCGCGATGGGACCCGATCTGGAGTGGGCGACACAAAAACCAGCGAATCCCATCGAACTGCGGATCTATAGCGGAGCAGATGGCGGCTTCACTCTTTACGAGGACGAAAACGACACATACGCCTACGAAAGAGGTGTTCACGCCACCATTCCGATGCAATGGGATGACGCCAATCGAAAACTGACGATCGGTGACCGCCAGGGAAAATTCCCGGGAATGTTGGATCGCCGTACCTTTCGAATCGTTTTTGTCGGAGCAGAGCACGGCGTGGGAATCGAACCACTTGCGCAACCTGACAAGACCGTCGACTACGCGGGACAGGCGATTACAATTGCGAGATAACGATCGCGGCGGCACTGGCATCCAGTGCGCTCGTTCGCTATTCTTTTGGCGGCGATCGCGTGGCACTCGGCGCCCGCCAACGAAGCTGCTCTCATGAAAATGATCTTTGCCTCCATCTTCACCGTGATCTTGACCATCATCATGACGCTCGCCGCGATGTTTACGCTGGTCCGCGCGACGCGCTATGTTACGTCGATCGAGTCGCCCCTTCAGCGCGCCGTCGCGGTCGCCGCGGAGTTATTTCTCGGCGTGATCCTGCTGCTGGGGACCACTTGGCTTGCCACCCATCTTGCCGTTCGCATTTTCCGCGACGAAGCCGACGCCGCTCCGATTCCCGGAGGTCCCGTTGCCTGACAACGAGTCCACCGCGCGCGCCTATAGCAAGCATCACGACCGCATGGAAGATCTGCGCCGCCTGGAAGCGGAAGCCGAAGGGGGCGGAGGTCCCGAGCGGCGCGAGCGCGAACACAAAGCCGGCAAGCTTACCGCCCGCGAGCGCATTCACCTGCTGCTCGACGAAGGCACTTTCGAGGAACTCGACAAATTTGTCCGCCACCGCTGCACGGATTTCGGTATGCAGGAGCAGCGCCCGGCGGGCGACGGCTTCGTCACCGGCTTTGGCCGCATTGACGGCCGCCTGATGTATGTTTTTGCGCAGGATTTCACCGTTTTTGGCGGTTCACTCTCCGAGGCCAACGCGCAGAAGATCTGCAAAGTCATGGATCTCGCCATGCGCGCCGGCGCGCCGGTCATTGGCCTCAATGATTCCGGCGGCGCAAGAATTCAGGAAGGCGTTGCGTCCCTGGCAGGCTACGCTGACATTTTCCTGCGAAACACGCTGGCCAGCGGCGTGGTCCCGCAGATCAGCGCGATCATGGGCCCGTGCGCCGGCGGGGCGGTCTATTCTCCGGCGATTACCGACTTCATCTTCATGACCCGCGAAACTTCCTACATGTTCGTCACTGGTCCCGACGTCATTAAGACTGTCACGCACGAAGAAGTCACCAAGCAGGAGCTTGGCGGCGCCATGACCCACAACGCCACCAGCGGAGTGGCCCATTTCGTCTCTCGCGATGACGCCGATTGCCTGGCCATGATCCGCGAACTGATGAGCTTTCTTCCTTCGAACAATCTCGAAGACGCCCCGCGCCGCGCGACGTCTGATCCCGTCGATCGCCGCGATGCCGCGCTTAACACGCTGGTCCCGGATGACCCACAAAAGCCCTACGACATCAAGGACGCGATTCACTCCGTCATCGACGACAACTATTTCTTCGAAGTCCACGAACACTACGCGAAAAATCTTGTCGTGGGTTTTGCGCGCGTGGATGGCAAGCCGGTAGGCATCGTCGCCAATCAGCCCGCGGTGCTCGCCGGGGTCCTGGACATCAACGCCAGCGTCAAAGGGGCGCGTTTCGTCCGCTTTTGCGACGCCTTTAACATCCCGTTGATTACATTCGAAGACGTTCCCGGATTCCTCCCTGGAACGCAGCAGGAGTTCGGCGGCATCATCAAGCACGGCGCAAAACTTCTCTTCGCCTTTGCCGAAGCCACGGTGCCCAAAATCACCATCATTACGCGCAAAGCTTACGGCGGCGCGTATTGCGTCATGGCCAGCAAGCACATCCGCACAGACGCCAATTTCGCCTGGCCCACCGCCGAGATCGCGGTGATGGGTCCAGAAGGCGCGGTAAACATCGTCTACAAACGGGAGCTGGAAAGAGCCGCGGAAGTCGACCGCGAAAATCTGCGCATGGAAAAAATCGCTGAATTCCGCGACCGCTTCGCCAACCCGGCCATCGCCGCCGAACGCGGCTACATCGACGCCATCATCGAACCCGCCGCCACCCGCCCCAAAATCATCACTGCCCTGCGGGCCCTAGAAACCAAGCGCGACACGAATCCCAAGAAAAAGCACGGCAACATCCCGCTGTAACTCGCCCCCCAGTGACCTTTTCACCCACTCCGCGCCGCTGGTCGTTGTCCTGCACGCGAGACGCATACCGTGATTTCGCAAGCGTGTGATTGCTTCATAAGAAGCGGCGTGACTTTGTGCGCCATCTGCTCGACCACGGCTGCCAACAATTGCGTGAAGGGGGGCAGGCACTCGGTTTACTTCAATCCCCGAAGCAATGCGACCAGCAGCGTTCCGCGGCCCACAGAAATTAGCGGTTTTCTTGCACCCAAAAATCTGTCGCGACTTAGCTATTCCCAAGCCCGACTATCGTCCACGTTTTCGCCTTTGTGCCGTGCTTGCAAACGCCTCGTATGGAGGTCCTCACTTCAGTAAATACTCCCGCAAAAAGTCCACCGTCGCATAAAACTGAAAATCCTGATTCGCTTTCTTCCGGTATCCGTGCCCTTCATCTTTTGCAATCAGCAACCAAACCGGCGTCCCCTGCTTCTTCAACGCATTAGCAATCTGCTGTGACTCGCTCAACGGTACCCGAGGATCGTTCTTCCCTGCGATTACAAACATCGGTTTCTTGATCTTCTCGATGCTGTTCATCGGCGCGATCTTCTCCAGATACTCCCGCATCTTGGGATCGCGCTCATCGCCATACTCGACGCGCCGCAAATCCCGCCGATACGCCTCGGTATGCTCGAGAAAAGTCACCAGGTTCGAAATCCCCACGATATCCACCGAGCATCGAATCCGATCGCTGTAAAATGCTGCGACCGCCAGAGTCATGTGCCCGCCGTAGCTCCCGCCAGTCACCGCGATGCGATCCGCATCCAGATCCGGCCGCGTTTCAATCCAGTCAAACAGCGCATTGATATCTTTATATGTATCATCGCGCTTGAATCCGTTGTCGAGCAGCGAAAAGCTCTTGCCGTACCCGGTCGACCCGCGTACGTTCGGATAAACGATCGCGATTCCCAGCTCATTTAAAAGGTAGTTGCTGCGCCCTTCGAACGTCGGCTGCGACTGGCCCTCCGGCCCACCGTGAATATTAACCAGCACCGGGCGCTTCCCCGGAAACTTGCCGGCCGGCGGCTTGTACAAGAATCCCGAAATCGTCTTCCCGTCAAAGCTCTTCCAGCGCACTAGTTCCGCTTCCGAAAACGCAGCGGTCTTCACGGCCGATTCGCTGCTAGTCCAGCGATCCACCTTCCCGCTCGAAATGTTCACCGAATACACGTCGCCCGGGCTCTTCGCGTTGTTCACCGCAAATCCCAGATCCGGCCCGTTCCGATGCCACCGCAAGCCGCCATAGACGCCGGCCGGCAGCTTCGGCAGCGTCACTTCTTTCTGCGTCGCCGTCTCCATCACATGCAACACGCTCACGCCCTCTTCGTCGGTAGTAAACGCGATGTGCTTCCCGTCGTGCGTCAAATCGAACCGCTCCACATCCCACGGAATCTTCGCGGTCAAGAATTTCGGGTGCTTTGTCGCCAGATCCAAATACGCAAGCCGCTGAAATTCCGAATCCTTGTCTGTCGTGACATAAATCCCCTTGCCGTCCTTGCTAAATTCCGCCTGCCCCCAGAACACTTTCTCTTTCGCATCTCGCGGGGTAACCGCTGTCTTTTCTCCGGTCGCCGTGTCGACCAACCAGAGATACGTCTCGTTGATCGAAATCTCCTCGGTCAACAAGATCTTCTGGTCATCTGCCGACCAGTCCTGAGGCTCCCAGCCTCCGCCCGCCAGTTGCGCCACCATCCGATCGGTCTTCGGATCCGCCGGGTTCATCACCCACAAATCGGTGTCTTTCCCGGTTCGCCGCGTAGACATATACGCGATCTGATCTCCGCTGGACGACCACGGCCCGGGCAAATTCCGGGCCTTCCCATCCGTCAACAGCGTCACGTCGCCGGTCTTCACGTCGTAGCGATATAGCTGATACCACTCGCCACCGCCAATGTCCTTTTGAAACAAAACATAGTCGCCGCCGTTCGGATGAAACCTTGCGGAGGTCACCGAGTCCGTGTAAAACGTAAGCTGCTGCCGCGCTCCTCCTGGCATCGTGACCAGGTGGAGCTGAGGCACATCTCCAAAGCGCGTCGAAATCAGAATCTCCCGCCGCACCGGATTCCAATCCGTAAAATTCGCCCCGCGATACGACCCGTACCTTCCTGCCGTCTCCACCAACGAAGCTGGAATTTTCGGTACTCCGTCCACGACAAGATTCTCCGCCGGCGCAATCACCGCCTCCTGCGCCGGCCCCTGAGCGCCGGCCACAACCGGCTGCCAAAACCCGACCGCCCTCAAAGCGCACAGCGCTACCACAACCAAGCCGACCATCGGTCCATTCTTCATTTCCGTTCCCTCTTTACTTCGTTACCTCTACGTCTTTACTTCTTCTGGCCCGCCGCACCTTACACCGCTCACCTTTAGACACGCAACTCCAGCGCTCCGCGAGCCTTGTGCCCCTCGCATGCTAAGATTTGCCTGCAACTTCAGAGCGCATGTTTAAGAAAATCCTGATCGCCAATCGCGGTGAAATCGCTGTTCGCATCCTCCGAGCCTGCCGCGAACTCGGCATCCGCTCCGCCGCCGTCTTCAGCGAAGTCGACCGCAAATCCCTCCACGTCCGCCTCGCTGACGAAGCCTACCCAATCGGGCCCGCCTCCGCCCGCGAAAGCTATCTCTGCATCGATAAAATCATCGACGTAGCCCGGCGCTCCGGGTGCGACGCCATCCATCCCGGCTACGGTTTCCTCGCCGAAAACGCCGCGCTCCCTCGGGCCTGCGCTGATGCCGGCATCACTTTCATCGGCCCCAGCGCCGAAGCCATGGAAGCCCTTGGCTCGAAAACAGCGGGCCGCCAACTGGCACGGCGGTCCGATGTCCCCACGGTCCCTGGCACGAACGACCCTATCGAAAATCCCGCAGAAGCCGCTGCCCTCGCAAATTCGATGGGCTTTCCAGTGCTGCTCAAAGCCGTGGCCGGCGGCGGTGGAAAGGGCATGCGGCTGGTCACCGCCGGGTCCGATTTCGCCCCTGCATACCGCGACGCCTCCTCCGAAGCCAACAACGCTTTCGGCGACCCGCGCCTCTATCTCGAAAAATATCTCGTCAAGCCGCGCCACATCGAAATCCAGATTCTCGCCGACACCCACGGCCGCGTCGTCTCCCTCGGCGAACGCGAATGCTCCGTCCAACGCCGCCACCAGAAAGTAATCGAGGAAGCTCCCTCCCCGATCATGACGCCCGACCTTCGCAAGAAAATGGGCGATGCCGCCGTCCGGCTCGCCAGAGCGGGCCGCTATACCAATGCCGGCACGGTCGAATTTCTGGTCGATGCCAATCTCAACTTTTATTTCCTCGAAGTGAACACGCGCCTGCAGGTGGAGCATCCCGTCACCGAACAAGTCACCGGTCTGGATCTCGTGAAGTTGCAGATCGCCATCGCTGCAGGCCATCGCCTCCCTTTTGCCTGGGAAACGATCACTCCGCGCGGCAACGCCATGGAAGTGCGCCTCTACGCCGAGGATCCCGACAATAATTTCTTTCCTTCGCCCGGCAAGATTCTCACGCGCCACGCGCCCAGCGGCCCCGGCATTCGTCTTGATGACGGCGTCTACGAAGGTTGGACCGTCCCCAATGACTACGACCCGCTCCTCGCCAAACTGATCGCCTGGGGCAACAGCCGCGAAGAGACCATCGCCCGACTTCGCCGCGCCCTCGAAGAATCCACCATCACCGGCATCAAGACGAACGTCGCCCTGTTCCGCCGTCTGCTCACCGAACCGGACTTCCTGAAAGCCGAAATCCATACCAAATGGCTGGACGAACTGCTCTCTCGTCCGAGAAAAGACGCCGCCGAGGCAGGAAACGGTTCACTGGAAGCCACCGCGATCGCTGCAGCTATGTGGCAGGCATCGCGGAGCGTCTCCTCCAACGGATCGCAAGCCAGCGGGATGGACACGGCATCGCGCTGGAAGCAATCCGCACGCCGCGATCAACTGGATCGCATTCCATGACCCCGCTAAGTTTTTCAGCACTCTGCTCGCACGCAACTTTCGGCACCAGTGGCATAGCCATTTCTGGCTGTACGCTGCTTCTTTTCACTCATCTCTCATGAAATTCGAAATCCGCATCGCCGGCAAGAATCGGACAGTCGAACTCACCCACACTGCTGACCGCCGGCAAATCTCCCTCGATGGCCAACCCACAAATGCCGACGCCATGGAAATCGCCCCCAACATCTTCTCCATCCTTCTCAACGGCCAATCCCACGAGATTCGAATCACCCCGCAACCTGATGGCAGGCTCACCCTGCAAACCGCCAATCACGAGTTCACCGCGGAGGTCGCCGATCCGCGCGCCTGGAGCGGCCGCCGCCACGGACACGTCGAAGCCCAAGGCCGCCAGCAAATCATCGCGCCCATGCCCGGTAAGGTAGTGCGCCTGCTGGTCAAAGCCGGAGACAAAGTCCAGGCGGGCCAGGGCATCCTCGTCGTGGAGGCCATGAAAATGCAGAACGAAGTGCGCTCCCCCAAGACCGGCACGGTCGAGCGCCTCCAGGCCGAACAAGGCCAACCCGTCAACGCCGGCCAAGTCCTGGCCTGGATCGACTAAAACAAGATTCGCGGGCGCGCCCATGCCCTCTGCCAAAGCCAATTCGCGGTGTTAGCTTGCTCGCGCCCGTGAACTTGTACGGGAGGGTTAGCCCCCTCCCGGACCGATGCGTCTTGCCTCCACTTCCGACAGAGCATCGTAACTCGATGGAGTGCGGTGGCTCGACGCCGCCTCTACAGCGGAATCCGTCCATCGACGGGCGCGCCCACGCGTAATCGCAACTCAGCCGATGTATTTGCTGCTGATCTAAAAACAGGCAGGATCAAATCGAGGACCGCCAACCGCAAATCAGAAAACGACTCACTGCCAACTACTAACCGCTTACTGCCTGGCGCTACTTCGCCTTCGCTGCATCCGGTAATTTCCCCGCCGCTTCGACTACCTGCTCGGCCAGAAAATTCCGCACTCGCGCCTCATCCCGCGCCACCGCCAGATACGCCGACCGCAACAACTGCTCCTTACGATTGCGTAAGGTATCGCGAATCGTCTGCTGCACCTGCGGATCGGAAATATTCCGTTGCCCCGGCGACTCCCGCGTCACCAGCTTCAAAATCACGTACCGATCCTTCAGCGATAAAACCGGACTCACCTGCCCCGGCTTCATCCCTACCACCATCTTCTTCAGCGCTGGATCGCTCTGGTTCAGCGCCGACTCCGGCACATACCCCAGATCGCCGCCTGTCGCCGCCGAATTCATATCCTCGGAATAGTCGTTCGCCAGTTGCGCAAAGTCCGCGCCGCTGTTCAGCCGGTCCACCAGCATCTTCACCTTGCGCTGCGCTTCCGCATCTGTGGTCGCATCATCGTTCTTGCGATTCCGAATCTGTGGCTCCTTGCGCGGAGTCACCACGATCTGCGCGATGCGATACTGCGGCTCGGCCACATTAAACTGCGCCTTGTTGGCGGCATAGAAATCCGTCACATCCTGATCGGTGATGGAAATCTTTGCGACCACTTCGCGGTTCATTAGTTTTTCGGTGGAAAGCTGCCGCTTCAAGCCCTTTTTCAGATCGTCCACGGAAAGCCCGCGCTCTTTCAGCTGCCGCTGAAACTCTTCTTCCGTGTACGGGCTCTTCATCTCCGTAAACTTGTCTTCGACTTCGCCGTCGCTGGCCTCCAGATTCAGCTTCTTGGCCCGTTCCAGGAGAATTTCGTTGTTGATCAGTTCATCCAGCACATTCAGTTTGAGCGATAACACTTCTTCCTGCGAAGGCTGCTGCCCTTCGGGATTCACCCGCGTCCGGTAATACTTGTCCACATCGTCGCGCTTGATCTCCTTGCCGTTCACCAGCGCCCACACATCGGGCGCATGCTGCACTTCCTGCTTGCAGCCCGCGAGGCCGAACAGGAGCGCGCCCGCCAACGGCAGCAGCGCCGCCCGGTGATAAAAGTGACCCAGGCGGCAAAGTCCCGTCGTCCGTATTTTGGCTGGAGATAAAGACAAGGGAGGAAGCTCTACGCGGCTTTCTTGACGCGTCCCGCGCGAATGCAAGCGGTGCAAACGCGCACGTGCTTCTTCACGCCTTCCACCAACGCATGCACACGCCGCAAATTAGGATTCCACCGGCGCCGCCGCGTGTTGTTCGCGTGGCTGATCACATTCCCGAAAGCCGGCGCTTTGCCGCACAATTCACACTTCGCCATCGTCATTCCCTACTTTGCTCTAAAATTGGCGCGAAATCGCCCTCAAACCGAACATCTAAGTGTAACAGACCCTTCAATTTCCCTCCAAGCTCCTTCGCGCTTCTACGGCATTTCCAGGTCGAGCCGGTAAATGTCTCCTCCCTCCCACCAGCTATCGGTCAGCAGCGATCCATTCCCCGCCGTTTGTTGAAATGCGCAAAACGACGCATTCGGATCCAGGCCTCTCAGTTCCAGAATGTGCTCCGGATTCCCGCCCCCGGCCCACGCGCATCACCGCGCCCTTAGTCGGATCTTTGTAGTAAACGCTCTTGCTATTCGGCGACCAGTCCGCCGAGTCGCTCCACACCGGCCTATCCACGGTTCCCTTCACTAGTTCCTTCCACGTCTAACTCTTCCCGATTCAGTGCGTTACCCGCCGACCTTTTTTCGAGCTTTCTTTTACTTGCCATGCATTGAGCTACGCGGCCCGTACCCGGCAGTGTCGCCCCAACCCGCAACCCGCGCGGAGGCTAACGACATGAAAGTGCCGCTCACCAGCCCGCACCAGCATGGTCCCATCGGTCCCAGGCCTGCAGGTTCAGCGAAAGGGTGCATCGTCGCAGCGGCGACTCTGCTCGCGGTCTCCCTGCTTGGTACCTCGGCGCAGGCCACCGACGATCCCCCAGTCACCATCACGATCCTGCTGTACAACTACGCTCAGGTCCCGCCTGCCACGTTGGCCGCCGCCGAGCGCGAAGCCAACAAAATTCTCGCCACGGCAGGCGCGCAGATCGATTGGGTTCATTGCCCGCCTATTTCCGCCCCCGATGCCAGCGAACTTTGCCGCCGCGGCTGGACACCGCAAACGCCCGGCCTCCGGCTGATCACGGGCGCCAACAAGTTCCAGGACGCCCAGTTCGGCTACACGGCGATTCCGGTTCTTGTCACTATCTACTACGAAAAGGTGCTGCGCCGTGCCCAGCGCGACCACTCCCCTGCTGAGCTTCCCATCCTGCTCGGTTGTGTAATCGCGCATGAACTCGGCCACCTTCTTCTTCAGGCTCCGGGTCATTCCACTCGTGGCATTATGCAGCCGCAATGGAGCACCGTGCAGATCCGCCAGGCGTTGATGGGCAAGTTCCAGTTCAGCCACGAAGAGGCCGTTCGCATCCAGAGCCAGGCGCGCATCCTGGCGAGCCTTCCCCGCAGTCCCGCGCAACAATCGGTCACTCCGTGATTTCCCGCTCGCGGTGCAGAGCTTTTTGATGGGTCAAAGCATTACTGCGGCGTAGATCTGTCAATCCGATTTGACTGCCGCGGAACCAGATCGCGAGGACTATTTCTTGAACCAGTACAACAGGAGGCCGTACCCCACCCCAGCTGCGTCGGTCGTTTTCGCCGCCTGAAAGGCCATGAATCTTCCATCCGTGGACAAAACCGGATTCGACGCCTTCCCGCCTTCGTAATCGTTGAAAAATGTCAGCCGCGTAAAATCCTTGCCGCTGCCGTCGAGACGCAGCTTCCAGATATCGATGTTGCCCGATCCGCGAATCCCGCCGAGCTGTTCGCACTGGCGATCGGCTTCAACCGCAGCGTGTTGCCCATCGGGAAAAACCCCTTCGACTTCGTTGTAGCTCCCCGGCGTCTTGGAAAAATTGGTGACCGCGCCGGTGGTCAGATCGATGCCCATGGCCGACGCGCGGCCCTCGGGCTCGTAGCATGTAAACGTCATCTTGCGATCGTCGTCGTAAAAATCCTGCG
>Ga0134121_10004405_pt1 | contig 11545 bp, 12 predicted proteins | sample KB301_FD_96463 | JGI IMG/M metagenome (GOLD analysis project Ga0134121, IMG submission 96463) | Terrestrial soil microbial communities without Nitrogen fertilizer from Kellogg Biological Station, Michigan, USA - KB3-0-1 | ecosystem: Environmental > Terrestrial > Soil > Unclassified ...
ACGTGGCCGGCAACAACAAGACGCGCGACGAGGTGGTGCGGCGCGAGATGCGCCAGCTCGAGGGCGCCTACTACGACGCCTCCAAGATCCAGCTGTCGCGCCGGCGCATCGACCGCACCCAGTACTTCAACGAGGTCAACGTCGAGACGCAGCCGGTCGAGGGCAATCCCGACCAGGTCGACGTCGTCTACACCGTGAAGGAAAGGCCCACCGGCGCGCTCCTCTTCGGCCTAGGCTTCTCGAGCGTGGAGAAGCTCGCGCTCTCCGCATCGCTCACCCAGTCGAACGTCTTCGGCACCGGCAAGTTCCTGTCGTTCAACGTGAGCCACGGCACGGTGAACCAGGTCTACTCGCTGTCGTACGTCAACCCGTACTACACCGTCGACGGCGTGAGCCAGGGCTTCGACATCTACCGGCGCAAGACCGATGCGTCGAGCCTGGCGGTCGGCGCTTACGCGACCGAAGCGCTCGGCGGCGGCATCAAGTTCGGCTACCCGGTGTCGGAAGTGAGCCGCATCGACCTCGGCCTGTCCGGCGAGAACACGCGGCTGACGATCTTCGACACGAGCCCGATCTCGTATCTCAACTTCTCCAACCAGTTCGGCAATAACTACATGTATGGCGCCGCCACCCTCGGCTGGTCGCGGGATACGCGGGACAGCCTGATCACGACCCGCTCCGGAACGCTGATGCGCGCTTCGAGCGAGATCGCGGCCGGCGACCTCGAGTATGGCCGCATCGGCTACCAGCACCAGTGGTTCTATCCGCTGACGCGCAGCCTGACCTTCCTCGCCGGCGGGGAGCTCGGCATCGCGGGCGGGCTCGGCGGCAAGCCGCTGCCCTTTTTCAAGAACTACTTCGCCGGCGGGCCGGGCAGCGTTCGCGGCTACCGCTCGTTCTCCCTCGGGCCGCAGGATGATTTCGGCAACACGCTGGGCGGCAACCGCAAGGCGATCGGCAACCTGGAAGTGCTCTTTCCGATGCCCGGGGCCGCCAACGATCCGACGCTGCGTCTCTCGTGGTTCATCGACGGCGGCAACGTCTTCGCGCAGGGCTTCCAGTTCAGGGAAATGCGCTATGCGACGGGCCTGTCATTTTTCTGGACTTCGCCCTTCGGCCCTCTGCGCCTGTCGTACGCGCAGCCTTTGAACGCCAAAGTCACGGACCACATCCAGAAGCTACAATTCACCTTTGGGACCGGATTCTAAGAAGCAGGCGACCTCATGAACCGCTTCAGCACCCTTGCGGCGGGCGCTGCGTTGATTGCGTGCAGCGCCTTCGCGCAGGACAAGCCGGGCGCCGCGTCCGCGGCGGCCGCCTCCGCATCTGCCCCCACAGGCCGTTTCGGCTTCGTCAACACCGAGCGCATCCTGCGCGACGCCATCCCGGCGCAGCGGGCGCAGAAGAAGATCGAGGCCGAATTCCAGAAGCGCGACCAGGAGCTCGCGCGCCTGGCGGACCAGCTCAAGCGCATGCAGGACGATATCGAGAAGAACTCGGTGACGATGAGCGAGTCGCAGCGCCGCACGAAGGAGCGCGAGTTCGGCGAGCTGAACCGCGACTTCCAGAGGAAGCAGCGCGAGTTCCGCGAAGACCTCAACCAGCGGCGCAACGAGGAGCTCGCCCAGGTGGTGGAGGCCGCGAACCGCGTCATCCGCCAGATCGCCGAGCAGGAGAAGTACGACATCATCTTCCAGGACGCCGTCTATGCGAGCCCGCGCATCGACCTCACCGACAAGGTGATCAAGTCGCTGGATAGCGGCAAGCCGCCGGCCAAGTGATCCTGCCGTAGGCGCCATGGCCGGGCCGATGACGCTCGCGCAGATCGTCGCCCGACTCGGCGGCCGCGTGGCGGGCGCCTCCGATGCATTGATCCACCAGGTGGGCTCGCTGGAAACGGCCGGCGCACGCCAGATCAGCTTCTATACGGGCAAGCGCCACCGCGCAAAGCTCGACGCGACTCACGCCGGTGCGGTGATTCTCTCGGCCGACTGCGAGGGCGACACGAAGCGACCGCGCATCGTCGCGGACAACCCGTATCTGTATTTCGCTCGCGTCTCGCAGCTCTTCAACCCGCTCGTGCGCCAAGCGCCCGGCGTGCACGCCTCCGCCGTGGTTGCCAAGAGCGCGCGGCTCGGCACAGCGGTCTCGATCGGCGCCGGATGCGTCGTAGACGAAGACGTGGTGATCGGCGAGGGCAGCTGCCTCTATCCGCGCGTCGTCGTCTATGCCGGCTGCAAGCTGGGCAAGCGGGTCATCGTCCATTCCGGCGCGGTGATCGGCGCCGACGGCTTCGGCATCGCGGACGACAACGGCCATTGGGTCAAGATCCCGCAGATCGGCTCGGTGCGCATCGGCGACGACGTCGAGATCGGCGCCAATACGACGATCGACCGCGGCGCGCTCGATGACACCGTGATCGAGGAAGGCGTCAAGCTCGACAACCAGATCCAGATCGGCCACAACACCCGCATCGGCGCGCATACCGCGATCGCCGGCTGCGTCGGCATCGCCGGCAGCGCCGACATCGGCCGCCATTGCACGCTCGGCGGCGCGGCGATGATCCTCGGGCATCTCACCATCGTCGATCATGTCAATATCTCGGCGGGCACCTTCATCTCGCGCTCGATCCTGAAGCCGGGCACCTACACGGGCATCTACCCGGTCGACGAGCACGAGTCCTGGGCACGCGGTGCCGCGTGGCTGCGACGCAAGGGAAAAAAACATGAGTGAAATGGACGTCTACGAGGTCATCGCGCACCTGCCGCAGCGCTTTCCGTTCCTGATGATCGACCGGGTGAAGGAGCTCGAGCCCGGCAAGCGCATCGTCGCGCTGAAGAACGTCTCGGTGAACGAGCCCTACTTCAGCGGACACTTCCCGCACCGGCCGATCATGCCAGGGGTCTTGATCCTCGAGGCGATGGCGCAGGCGGCGGGCATCCTGTCGTTCAAGTCGCATGGCGTGAAGCCCGACGAGAACAGCGTCTACTACTACGTCGGCATCGACAGCGCGCGCTTCAAGAAGCCCGTCGTGCCCGGCGACCAGCTCGAGGTCGAGGTGCACATCGAGCGCGAGCTGCGCGGCATCAGCAAGTTTGGCTGCGTTGCTCGCGTGGCGGGGCAAGTGGTCGCCGAGGCGACGATTCTCTGCGCCATGCAGGGCATCACCGGCAAATGACCCAGGGAAGTGACGCAAGGGCAGTCCACCGGACGGCGCTGGTCGACCCCGCGGCGAGGCTCGCGCGCGACGTCACGGTCGGTCCCTACAGCGTCATCGGTCCGAAAGTCGAGGTGGGCGAGGGCACGTGGATCGGCGCGCATGTCGTGCTCGACGGCCGCATCAACATCGGCCGCAACAACAAGATCTTCCATTTCGCCTCGCTCGGCGCGCCGCCGCAGGACAAGAAGTACGGGGACGAGGACACCGCGGTCGAGATCGGGGACGGCAACACTATCCGCGAGTACGTCACCATCAACCGCGGCACGGCGCAGGACATCGGCACCACGCGCGTCGGCCACGACAACTGGATCATGGCGTACGTGCACTTCGCGCACGACTGCCAGATCGGCAATCACACCATCTTCGCCAACGCCTGCCAGCTCGCCGGGCACGTGACCGTCGGCGATTGGGCGATCTTCGGCGCGACAACGCTCGTCCATCAGTTCGTCCACATCGGCGCGCATGCATTCACCGGCATGGGCACCTACCTGCCGCAGGACCTGCCGCCCTACGTCACGGCGGCGGGAAACATGGCGCGGCCCTTCGGCATCAACAGCGAGGGCCTGAAGCGCCGCGGCTTCTCGCCGGAGTCGATCGCCGGCCTGAAGCGCGCCTACCGCACGCTGTACCGCAGCGGGCTCGGCCTGGAGGAGGCCAAGACCCGCCTGCGTGAGCAGGTGGCGGCCTGTCCCCAGGTGAAAGAGATCGTCGAATTCCTCGACCGTAGCAAGCGCGGCATCATCCGTTAGCCAGATGGCGAATCCCCTGCGCGTCGGCATGGTGGCCGGCGAGGCTTCCGGCGACCTGCTGGCCGCCCACCTGATCGCGGCGCTGAAAGCACGGCGCCCCGGCATCGAGTTCGCGGGCATCGGCGGCCCCCGCATGATGGCGGAGGGCTTCGAGTCGCATTTCCCGATGGAGAAGCTCTCGGTGCGCGGCGACGCGGAGGCGCTGCGCCATTACCGCGAGATCATGAATATCCGCGCTCGCCTCGTGAAAGGGATGCTGCGGGACCGGCCGGACCTGTTCATCGGCGTCGATTCCTCGGACTTCAACCTCGGCATCGAGCGCAAGCTCAAGGATGCCGGGATTCCCGCGATCCACTACGTGAGCCCGTCGGTGTGGGCGTGGCGCCGCTGGCGGGTCCGGCGCATCGCCCGATCGGTGAACCGCATCCTCGTGATGTTCCCGTTCGAGGAGCCGCTCTACAAGGCGGCCGGCGTGCCGGTCACCTACGTCGGCCATCCACTCGCCGACATCATCCCCTTCGAGCCGCCCAAGGACGAGGCGCGCGCGCAGCTGCGCCTGCCCTCGGGCAAGCTGATCGTCGCCCTCCTGCCGGGAAGCCGGCGCTCCGAGCTGAAGTACATGGCGGGCGCCTTCGTCCTCGCCGCGCACCGTTTCCGGCAGGAAGTGCACGAGGTGCATTTCGTCGTGCCGATGGTCACGCGCGAGACGCGCGAGATCTTCGAGCGCGCGGTGCACGAGAATCAGCGCACCGATCTGCCGCTGACGCTCCTCTTCGGGCATTCGCACGAGGCCCTGGCTGCGGCCGACCTCGCCTTGGTGGCGAGCGGCACCGCGACGCTCGAGACCGCGCTTTTCAAGACGCCGATGGTCATCGCCTACCGGCAGTCTCCGATAACATGGGCGCTGATGCGCCAGATGGTTTACCTGCCGTACGTCGGCATGCCCAACATCCTGGCCGGCGAGCGCCTGGTGCCCGAGCTCCTGCAGGACGAAGCGACGCCCGCGAACCTCGCCGGCGCGCTGCTCTCGCTCCTCCGCGACACCGAGGCGCGCAAGCGCCAGGTCGAGCGCTTTTACGAGTTCCACCAGCTTCTCCGGCAGAACACGGCGGAGAAGGCGGCCGATGCGATCCTCGGCGTCGCCGGCTGAGCCCGTCTGTGGCGTGGACGAGGCAGGCAGGGGGCCGCTCGCCGGGCCGGTTTATGCCGCCGCCGTAATCCTCGATCCAGCGCGCCGCATCAAGGGCCTCGCCGATTCGAAGGTGCTGACGGCCGGGCGCCGCGCCGTGCTCGCCGAGCGCATCAAGGAGCGCGCCACCGCCTGGTCGGTGGCTTCGGCGAGCGTCGAGGAAATCGACCGACTGAACATCTTTCATGCGTCGATGCTCGCCATGCGGCGCGCGGTCGAAGGGCTCTCGGTGCGAGCGGGCGCCGCGATCATCGACGGCAACGCCTGCCCGCCGGGCCTCGCCTGCCCGGCCCGCGCCATCGTCGACGGCGACGCCACCGAGCGGCCGATCTCCGCCGCATCGATCCTCGCCAAGACTGCGCGCGATGCGGAGATGACTGCACTCCACGACCGTTATCCGCAATACGGCTTCGACCAGCACAAGGGATACGGCACTGCCGAGCACCTCCAGGCGCTCGGGCGCGTCGGACCCTGCGAGATCCATCGCCGCAGCTTCTACGCCGTGGGCGTCTTCTTCCAGGGAAACCTGTTCGCCGATTGCTGGCAGGCCATGGCCGAGGAGCTGCGCGTGCGCAGCTACCGCATGTACTGCGAGGCAATGAAGCTCGCCGCGGGTACCGCGCTCGTCGGCGAGCGCGCCAAGCTCGCCAAGTTCGACCAGCAGAGGAAGCGCTTGCAGCGCACATATGCCGATGTGCGCGCGACAGGGGACGCCGCCACGCACGTCGACCTGGTCGACGAGATGCTCCGCAAGGCCCGCAAGGAATTGCGCGGCAAGCGAGCCTGATCAAGTCGCGGGACAACGCGCAGGTCAAGCGCTGGGCGAAGCTCGTCCGCGACGGCCGCCTGCGACGCACGGAGCGCTGCGTCCTTGTCGAAGGTCCGCACCTCGTCGCGGCCGCCCTTAGCGCAGGCATCCGCCCTGCGGCGCTCATCGCTACCGAAGAGGCGCTCGCCAAGCCCGAAGTCAGCGCCCTCGTTCGCCAGTCGCGGCTGGAGGCGGTCGTGGTCTCGGCCGCCGTATTCGGCGCCATCGCGGACGCCGAGACCCCGCCCGGCATTGCAGCCGAGATCCCGCTTCCGGCGCTCGAGCGCAAGGGCGCGAGCGTGTTCCTGGAAGGCATCCAGGATGCCGGCAACGTCGGCGCCATCATCCGCAGCGCAGCGGCATTCGGCGTCGCCAGCGTCACCCTCGACCGGCAATGCGCCGAGGCGTGGTCGCCGAAGGTATTGCGCGCGGGGATGGGTGGCCACTTCGCCGTCGGCATCCGTCAGGTCGACGACCTCCTTGCCGCCATCGGCGGCGCACGGCTCATCTGCAGCGTCGTGCATGGCGGCGAGCCCCTGCGCCAGGCAAATCTTGCCGGGGCATGGGCGTTCGGCGCTGAAGGAGCGGGGCTCAGCCCGCAGGTGCTGGCGAGAGCGGCCGCGCGCGTGACGATACCCATGGCGGGCGGTGAATCACTGAACGTCGCCGCGGCAGCGGCGATTTGCCTCTACGAGTCCTTCAGTAGACCTGGCGGTGGATCCTGAGCTCGCGCAGTATCGTGGTGGCGATCTCCTCGATCGACTTGGTGGTCGAGTTGATGCTGTGGATGCCTTCGCGGCGCATCAGCTTCTCGGCCTCTTCGACCTCATAGCGGCAGTTGTCGGGGGCCGCGTAGGTACTTCCGGGCCGCCGCTCCTTGCGGATCTCGTGCAGGCGCTCGGGGGCGATGGTGAGGCCGAAGAGCTTCGGCTTGTGCTGGCGCAGCGCCTCGGGCAGCTTCATGCGCTGGAAGTCCTCGGGGATCAGCGGGTAGTTCGCCGCCTTCACGCCGAACTGCAGCGCGAGGTATAGGCTGGTCGGCGTCTTGCCGCTGCGCGACACACCGATCAGGATCACATCGGCCTGGCTCAACTCCCGGTGCGAAGCGCCGTCGTCGTGGGCCATCGAAAAATTGATGGCCTCCATGCGCTGCTGGTACTCCTTCTTGTCCATCGCGCTGTGGGAGCGGCCGATCGTATGGCTCGACTTCACGCCCAGTCCCGCCTCGAGCGGATCGATGAATGTCTCGAAGAAATCGAGGAACAGCGCCTTCGCGCGCCGCACGACGGCGCGCACGTCCTGGTTGACGAGGGTGGAGAAGACGATCGGCTGCGTGCCATTCGCGCCCTCGGCCTCGATGCGCGCGAGGCACTCCTCGGCTTTCTCGGCGCTGTCGATGAAGGGCAGGGTGACCTGGTTGAACTCGACGCCCTCGAACTGGGTCAGCAGGCTGTGGCCGAGCATCTGTGCCGTGATGCCCGTCCCATCCGAGACAAAGAAGACCGTGCGGCGCTGCGTCATAGGAAATAAAATACTAGGTCAATGCGAGTAGCCTGGCTAAAAGATCTGCGCCTCGCGGATCTTCCGCAGGTCGGCGGCAAGAATGCCTCGCTGGGTGAAATGACGGCTGCGCTCTCCAGTGCCGGCATTCGCGTCCCCGGCGGCTTCGCCACCACGGCCGATGCCTTCCGCGAATTCCTCGCCGCCGACCGGCTCGGCGAGCGGATCGACCAGCGCCTCAAGGGCCTCGATAGCAACGATGTCGCCGCCCTTGCCGCGTGCGGCAAGGAGATCCGCGCCTGGATCGAGAAAGCGCCTTTCCCGGCCGGTCTTGAGAATGATATTCTCTCTTACTATCAGAAACTTGAGAAAATAACCTCAGGTGGAACTTCATTCGCCGTTCGCTCCTCCGCGACCGCCGAAGACTTGCCGGAAGCCTCGTTTGCCGGCCAGCAGGAAACCTTCCTCAACATCCGCGGCGCAGGCAACATCCTCACCGCGATCCGGCATGTCTACGCCTCGCTCTATAACGACCGGGCGATCTCGTACCGGGTGCACCAGGGGTTCGCGCATGGCGATGTGGCGCTATCGGCTGCAGTGCAGCAGATGGTGCGCAGCGACCTCGGATCGAGCGGCGTACTGTTCACGCTGGACACTGAGTCGGGCTTCCGCGAGGTCGTGTTCATCACCTCGTCCTACGGCCTCGGCGAAATGGTGGTCCAGGGCGCGGTGAACCCGGACGAGTTCTATGTGCACAAGCCGCTCCTCGAGCGCGGCAAGCCCGCGATCGTGCGCCGGGCGCTCGGCTCGAAGCTGCAGAAGATGGTCTTCGGCTCGTCCGCCGAGGCGGGCAAGTCGACGAAGACCGTCGATATCCCCGAAGCCGAGCGCCATCGGTTCTCGCTTACCGATGCCGAAGTGCTCGAGCTCGCCCGCTACGCGGTCGCGATCGAGCGCCATTACGGCCGCCCGATGGACGTGGAGTGGGGCAAGGACGGCAACGACGGCAAGCTCTACATCCTGCAGGCACGTCCCGAGACGGTGAAGTCGCGCAAGCGCGAGGTCGAGGAGCGCTATGCGCTGAAGGGCAGCTCGCGAGTCCTCGTCACCGGCCGCGCCATCGGCAACAAGATCGGCAGCGGCACGGTCCGGGTCGTTCCGAACGCTTCGCAGATGGACCGGGTGAAGAAGGGCGACGTGCTCGTCACCGACATGACCGACCCCAACTGGGAGCCGGTGATGAAGCTCGCCGCGGCCATCATCACGAACCGCGGCGGACGCACCTGCCACGCCGCGATCATCGCCCGCGAGCTCGGCATCCCGGCGGTGGTCGGCAGCGGCGACGCGACCCACAGGCTGAAGGACGGCCAGTCCGTGACCGTGTCGTGCGCCGAAGGCGACACCGGCAATGTGTACGAAGGACTGATCCCCTTCGAAGTGTCGAGCCGGGAGCGCGGCGACATGCCGGAGATCCCGGTCAAGATCTCGATGAACGTCGGCAACCCGCAGCTCGCCTTCGAGTTCGCGCAGCTGCCGAACGCGGGCGTCGGCCTCGCCCGGCTCGAGTTCATCATCAACAACGAGATCGGCATCCACCCGCGCGCCTGCCTCGATTACCCGAAGCTCGACGGCGCGCTGAAACGCAAGGTGGAAGAGGCGACGCGCGGCTACCCCGATCCCCGCACGTTCTTCGTCGAGAAGATGGTCGAGGGCGTCGCGACGATCGCCGCGGCATTCTGGCCGAAGCCCGTGATCGTCAGGCTCTCCGACTTCAAGTCGAACGAATACCGCAAGCTCCTCGGCGGCGAGCGCTACGAGCCCGAGGAAGAGAACCCGATGCTCGGCTTCCGCGGCGCCTCGCGCTACATCGCCGAGAGCTTCCGCGAATGCTTCGAGCTCGAGTGCCAGGCGCTGCGCAAGGTGCGCGAGACGCTCGGCCTGACGAACGTCGAGCTGATGGTGCCTTTCGTGCGCACGATCGGCGAAGCAAAGCGGGTGCTGGCGCTCATGGAGCAGAACGGCCTCAAGCGCGCCCAGAACGGCCTTCGCGTCGTCATGATGTGCGAGCTGCCGTCGAACGCCGTGCTGGCCGAGCAGTTCCTGGAACTCTTCGACGGCTTTTCCATCGGCTCCAACGACCTCACCCAGCTGACGCTCGGCCTTGACCGGGACTCGGGCCTCGTCGCCGAAGGCTTCGATGAGCGCGACGCGGCAGTGAAGGCGATGCTCGCCATGGCAATCCGCGCCTGCCGCAAGCAGGGCAAGTACGTCGGCATCTGCGGCCAGGGTCCGTCGGATCACCCCGACCTCGCGCAATGGCTGATGGAGCAGGGGATCGAGAGCCTTTCGCTCAATCCCGACACGGTGGTCGCCACCTGGATGGCGCTCGCCGAGAACCCGCCTCAAAGCAAGAAATCAGCGACTGCCTAAATAGGACCTACCTGCTTCGCAGGAGTCGCTGCTTCTCCCGGTTCCACTCCTTTTCACGCAGGTCGGCGCGCTTGTCGTGCGCGAGCTTGCCTTTCGCGAGCCCGACCTCGAGCTTGATGCGGCCCTTCGTGTAATGCAGGTTGAGGGGTATCAGCGAATAACCGCGCTGCTCGACCTTGCCGATCAGGCGCCGGATCTCCCCGGCATGCATCAGCACCTTGCGCGTGCGGGTCGGCTCGGGAACGAAGTGCGTCGACACGGTGGGCAGCGGGCTGATGTGGGAGCCGATGAGGAAGAGCTCCTCGCCGCGCACCATGACGTAGCCATCGGCGATCTGGGCGCGGCCGGCGCGGATTGCCTTCACTTCCCAGCCGTGCAGCGCGAGACCCGCCTCGTAGCGCTCCTCGATGAAATAATCGTGGGACGCCTTGCGGTTCTCGACGATCGACATAATGCATTCTAGTTCATGAGAGAAATCAGCCGATCCGCCATCGTGGAGCATCCGGCAGCGCAAATGTATGCGCTCGTCGACGACATCGACTCGTACCCGCGCTTTCTGCCCTGGTGCCAAAGCGTGCGTGTCGAGACAGTCGACGGTCGGAAGCGCGCAACGCTGACGGTCGGCCTGCGCGGGATCCACCAGACGTTCACCACGCTGAACGAGAACCATCCCGATGCCTCGATCCACATGCGCCTGGTCGAAGGTCCGTTCAAGCAGTTCTCGGCCGACTGGCGCTTCACGCCGCTCAAAGACAACGCCTGCGAGATCGCGTTCGCCCTGGGCTACGAGTTCGCCAGCCCGACGCTCGGCAAGTTGCTCGAGCCGCTGTTCGACGAGATTGCCGACACCATGGTCGACGCCTTCACGCGACGCGCCGATGAGCTCCATCCGCGTTGAGGTGGTCGTGGCGTGGCCGCAGCGCGCCGAAATCTCGAAGCTCGAGCTGCCTGCCGGCTCGCGGGTGCGCGATGCGCTGCGCGCCGCCTGCGTCGAGGCGGACGCGGTCGGTGTGTTCGGCAGGCGCGTCGCGCCGGACGCGCGGCTTGCCGACGGCGACCGAGTGGAGATCTATCGGCCGCTCGGCCTCGATCCCAAGGAGAGACGGCGGCGGCGCGCCCGCAAGCGGAGCCGAGCGACTCGCGTATAATGCTGCTTTGCGAGAGAGCATTCAGATGCGGGTGATTCAGAAGGCGCTGACCTTCGATGACGTCCTCCTCCTCCCCGCCCACTCGCGCATCCTGCCGCGCGACGCCTCCCTAAAAAGCCGCCTCAGCCGCAAGCTCGAACTCAACATTCCGCTGGTCTCGGCCGCCATGGATACCGTGACCGAGGCGCGGCTCGCCATCGCCATGGCGCAGGAAGGCGGCATCGGCATCATCCACAAGAACTTCGGCATCCGGGAGCAGGCGGCCGAGGTGGCCAAGGTCAAGCGCTTCGAGTCGGGCGTGCTGCGCGACCCGATGACCATCCCGCCGGACATGACGGTGCGCGAGGTGCTCGCGCTGCAGCAGCAGCACAAGATCTCCGGCTTTCCGGTGCTGAAGAACGGCCGCGTCGTCGGTATCGTCACCAACCGCGACCTGCGCTTCGAGACGCGCCTCAACCAGCCGGTGAAGGCCATCATGACCCCTCGCAGCCGCCTCGTGAC
>Ga0134121_10004406_pt1 | contig 11540 bp, 12 predicted proteins | sample KB301_FD_96463 | JGI IMG/M metagenome (GOLD analysis project Ga0134121, IMG submission 96463) | Terrestrial soil microbial communities without Nitrogen fertilizer from Kellogg Biological Station, Michigan, USA - KB3-0-1 | ecosystem: Environmental > Terrestrial > Soil > Unclassified ...
GTATCGGGTAATTTCTTGTTCGTGTTCGCGTTGGCGTTTGCATTAGAGTTCGACGCGGACTTTTTCTTTGGCTTGTCCGAGATCATTTCCTCGATCTTCTCTGTGTCGTCCTCCTCGGTCGATTTCTTAAGCGTGCTCGGAGTTTCAGTGACGGGTCCCTGTTTGCTGGCCACAACAAAGATCATCTGGCCCGTTTTCACGGTCTCTCCCGGATGGGGAAGTTGCTCAAGAACGGTGTTAGGCGGGTCATTGCTGACCCGATCCGCACGACGCTGGATCTTTAGCCCGAGATCGGAAAGCTCCTTCTCGCTTTCGGCAAAGCTTTTTCCGGTGACGTCAGGCACCTGGATCACATGCCCCTGGAGCGACATATAGACCACACCAACCAGGCCGAAGAAAAAGGCCACAGCCAGAGCGGCCACTATAAGTAACCTGCCGATCGCATTCAATCCGGATTTGAAGATACTCATTCAGATGATCCAAAAAACAAGACGATAGTTTAACACGTTTTAGAATGCCAATAAATCACCCAAAACCATAAATTCGCTGGTCTTCACGACCTCTCGAGGACGGCCAAAAAGAACCCATCCATGTTATCTCTATTGGGAAAGGTCCGCGCAAACCTTTCGCTTGTCCGGAATCTGTCGTCTAAGGGAGCGCAAACCTTCGAAAACTGCGAGTTGTCGCCTAAAAACTGTGAGATAACCTGTTCATTTTCTTCGATTTCCATTGAACACGTCGAGTAGTAGATCCGTCCACCCAGTTTCACGAGTTTTGATGCGCTTTCGAGTATCCGAAGTTGTTTCCTCGCTAAGTCATCAAAATCCTCGAGTTTCAATGAGTAACGGATCTCCGGATTGTGCCGGATCGTGCCCGTCCCGGAGCAAGGAGCGTCTATCAGAACCGCGTCAAAACTCTCGTCCGCAAATGGTAATCCGTCTTCCGCATCATACTGAACGACCGATACCGGCGCTTCTTGCCGCTCGCAATTCGCTTTCAGCAAAGTGACACGGCGCCAGTGCAAGTCGCCGGCAGTCAGCGACCGAAGATCTGGATTTCGCATTCCGATCAAAGTAGTCTTGCCGCCTGGTGAGGCGCATACGTCGAGAAATCTTGAGCCCGCCGGCAAGGTCAGAGTTGCTGCGACCATCTGCGACGCTTCATCCTGAAAATAGATGTCGCCTGCTTCCGCTAACCTCAGCAAGTGAGAATCGATCCGATCTGCGAAATAACAGGCCTCTACAAACTCGCTCTTGCACCACTCAGGCGACGGAACCATTGCTGTTTTTTTTGACTTCGCAGTGAGACGAAACGCACTCGAACCCACGACGTTATTCGCCTGAGCAAGCTGTTCCGTTTCGGCCGCCCCAATTTGTCTAAACCATTTCTCTATAAGCCATCGAGGATGTGATGTCTTAACCGAAATTCGTTCGATCTCGTCGGTAAAAGCAAATTCTACCGGTTCCCGTTGAATGCGGCGTAAAATGGCGTTGACAATCGCCTTTGCCGATGATTTCTTCGAGCGCTCGACGAGGTTTACGCTCTCATTGATCGACGAATACGCCGGGATTCTTTCGAGAAAAAGAAGCTGAAATGCCCCCATTCGCAACGCGATCCGCACCTCCGGGTCAAACTTTGGCTTGGCAGCGAATTGATCTATCAGTCTGTCTAGATATATCTGCCGGCGCAGCACGCCGAGGACGAGTTCATGGCATAAACCTTTATCTTTTTCCGGTAATTTCTCCTCATATTTTGGAAGGAGGATCGAGGAGAAAGCGTTATCGGTTTCAATGCGAAGCAAAACGTCGAAGGCTGCGGTTCTGGCCTGCGAGATCTTCATTTCCCGTTTGCCTGCGAAAAATCGTCGAGACTTCCCTTTTCCAGACTCTCACTCACCGAGATCCGCTCGTCAAAAACAAAGCACTCACCTTTCCAAAGCGAGTCCTCGGGGTTGACGTCTTTGAGATATTTCAGGATCCCGCCTTCAAGTTGATAGACATTCTTAAAACCAAGGCCCTTCACATACGGGGCAAATTTTTCGCACCGGATCCCGCCAGTACAAAACATTGCGATCTTTTTGTGGCTTGCAGGATCGAGATTCTTTTCGACGAATGCCGGCAGGTCATTAAATTTTTCCGTACATGGATTTACCGCGTTCTCAAACGTACCGGTTCGAAATTCGTAATCGTTTCGCGTGTCGAGCACCAGCGTTTCAGGATCAGCCAAAAGCTCGTTCCATCCCTTCGCATCGACATGCGTGCCGCGGCCGAGTGATAAATCGACGTCTTTTCTCAGCGTAACTATCTCCTTCTTAATCTTGATCTTGATGCGCTTGAAGGGCAATTCATCGTGAAAGGAAGATTTGTAAACGAGCTTTGTTTTAAGAAGGGCCTCGGCCTCCTCGACGAACCGGCCAACATTTTCCGGTAAACCGCCCACGGTAGAATTGAACCCTTCGGAAGCGAGAATAACGGTCCCGCGAAGTGACAGGTCGCTCATTATCGAGCGTAAGCTCTCCTTGATCGCGGAGAGTTCGGCGACGGCCTCCATGTCCTTAAACTCGTAAAAAGTTATTATTTGATATTTCCCGTTCACTGCTATCCCAAACTATCTCCGATTTTCAGTTTAACGCCATTTAGAAAATCTCGTGTGCTCATTCGCTTTTTCCCTTCCAACTGGAGTTCGCCGATCTTTAATAGCCCAAAGCCGCAAGAAATTGTGAGCTGATTGCCCTTTGCCTCGACGACCTCACCCAAAGAAAAGCTGTCAGATGCCGATTCGGTTGCTCCAGCTTGCCACAAAGTCAGTCTCTTGCTCTGAAAGTAAGTATAAGCGGTGGGAAACGGCTGAAATCCGCGAACCCGGTCGGCTATCTCGGTCGCAGAACTTTTCCAGTCGATCAATCCATCCTCTTTCTTCATAATGGGAGCAAGAGAGGCCAGATCAGTGTCCTGCTTAACAGGCTTTAGCGAGTCCAATTCTCTCAGCGTTTCGGAAAGCAATTCAGCTCCGACGACGGAAAGGCGCTCCATCAGAGCGATCGCAGTCTCGTCGGATCCGATCGCGGTGGATCGCTGGAGCAGAATGTCACCGGTGTCGAGCCCTTCGTCCATTTTCATTGTCGTAACACCGGTTTCAGTTTCCCCGTTCACGATCGCCCAATTTACGGGAGCCGCTCCCCGATATTTCGGAAGCAGCGAGAAATGAACATTGATAGCGCCATTTGAAAACGCATTCAAAAAGGTAGCGGGCAGAATACGGCCATAGGCGACCACAACCGCAACATCGGCCCGGTGCGATTGAAATTGCTCCAGGGCCTCGGGTGGTTTGATTCTTTGCGGCTGAAAAACGGCGAGGCCCCGGGCCAGAGCGAGTTCCTTGACTGGCGAAAAAGTTATCTTGTTTCCGCGCCCCGAGGGTTTGTCCGGCTGGGTGTAAACGGCGACCACTTCGTGGCCATCGATTAATATTCTTTCTAGGCTCGGCACCGCTGCCTGCGGCGTGCCCATAAAAACTATTTTCACTTATCTTCCAAGCCGAAGCGCATCGGCCATCACATAGAATATCCAATTCTCTTCCATCGAGCCGTGGATCAGATACGAATTTACGCCGGTCGCGAATATCGCAACGTCTTCACCGCCGTGTGTCTCGTCTAAAATAGGGATCATAGCCTCTTGCAGATAATTGGGATCTGTGGTGTCGACTTTGCTTAGATCAGGGTTGCCGTTCGTTACTTGCTTAAGGTTTCGCTGAGCCTCAGGATATTTCTTCGGGCCCTCCGGCTGTCCAGCCGTCGCGCCCGGATAGCCTGGGCCCGCAACGTAGTGCAGTGTCGTATAGGGCCTCCCCAGACGGTCGCGTTTATAGTCGGGTTCAATCTTGCCATCATCGCCAATTTCGCGAACAAGGCCAAGAATATTATTACCTCTGGCCGGATAGCCCATTATCGTTAAGGTATGACTATGGTCGGCGGTTACAATTATCAGAGTATCGTTCAGATTCACCTTTTTGACGGCGGCCCGAACAGTATCGGATAGCTCAACGGTATCTCTCAATGCCCGGTATGCGTTACCGTAATGATGCGCCTGGTCGATTCTGCCGCCTTCTACCATCAGGAAAAACCCTTTTTGGTTCTGCGCAAGTATGTCGATCGCCTTCGTCGTCATATCAACCAACGACGGCTCTTCCTGGTGACCCTTTTCCCGGTCGAGCTCGAACTCAAGGTGGGATGGATCGAACAAGCCGAGCAGGTGCTTGGTTTTCTTCGGATCGATCGCTGCTAGCTGTTTGGCGTTCGAGACAAATGCCGAGCCCTTGCGCTTAGCCACCCATTCTTTCGTCAGGTCGCGTCCGTCCAGGCGCTCGCCCTTGCGAGCCGAGATCTCCGGATCTGCCGTTTCGCGAGGCAGAAACTTCGAACGGCCTCCGCCCATTGCGACCTCTAAACCATCGCCGTAAGGAAATTCGATCAACTGACGTGCGATGTCCGGAAATTTCGCCCCGAACGCATCCTTATGCCGGTCATAAATATCCTTGTCCGATTCCCAATCACGGTCCGCTGTATGTGAATAGCATGCGGCCGGCGTCGCATGAGTTACACGGGTTGTCGTTACAACTCCGGTGGACTTCCCTGCTTGTTCTGCCATTTCGAGCAAAGACTTTGTTTCGTTTCCTTTCACGGTTCTATAGTCGCCGCGGACAATATTTTGATTTACCGATAGCGTCCCTTCGTTTGTTTTGACGCCGGTGATCATGGCGCTCATTGTCGGCGCTGAGTCGGACGTCTGCTGATTGGCGCTATAGGTTTTCGATAAGGCGGAGAAAGGAAAATCCTCAAAACTTAACCGATTTTCCTCACCGCTCTCACCGCGCTGCTGGCCTTCGAAAATTCGAGCTGCCGTCAGCGTGCTTACTCCCATGCCGTCGCCAATGAATAGGATGACATTCTTCGCTTTGCCGTATTTGTATTGGATCTGTTTCGCTTTATCTATAGCGTTCCAGCCGTCCCGTCGCCAGGTGTCGGCGCTTTCCGGACGTTTAACAGGAAACGGCGGCTGGACGGTCTGAGAAAAGGAGGCAAGTGTAAAACACAGAAGCAGAATAAGGGCGCTTGTACGCTGTAAATTTTTCATATGCGAGTTATTAAAAGGAAATGGTGTTAAATCCCGAAGAACTTAACACCATGAGAATAAAGAAATCGGATAAAAACTCCTAATATCCGCAGCGATAGTCGTAAGCATCGAGCACCTTGGTCCATTTTCCGTTCTCACGCTTGAAGGCAGAGTAGTTGTTGCCTTCAAAGGCCTTGCTTAACGTGAAGATCTCGGCGACGCCATCATTGTCGTAATCAAAAGCATCAAGCAGCAAGGTCTGGTAAACGCCGTCCTCGATATCTTTCAATTCGCCGCTCATCACCTTGTCGGGCGTCACGACCTGGAAATCGGAGTAGTTGAATGCATATTTGCCGGCCGCGCTTTTCGCAGCAATGAAGAACAAAAGGTCCCGTTCTTTTGTTTTCGGAGCGACCCAGTATGATCCAATCAGTTCGACGTTGCCATCGCCGTCCACATCCATCGCCGTCAGGTTGTGGTAGCGAAGCTGCTTCGCGGCAGACGCAGGAACCTTATGTTTCGCGTACTCCGCTCGAACCAAAGCCTCAACTTCGGTCTTTTCGGTCGCGTTTGGTGTACGACGAACGCCAGAGCCTTTTGTTTTGGGAGTAATATTCGTCGCCAGGCCCATGACAAAGCCAGAAAGCTTTTTTGCAGACTGCACCGAAATGTCAGCCGATGCCCCGCCGCACTCCGTGCCAACGTTTGACTTAGTGATCGAAACCGTTCCATTCGGAACTCCGCCGAAGATCAATGTGTATTTCGTCCCGACCTTATAATAGTTATTCGCGAGATCGCTGTTCTCCGAAGCCGGGTCCCCCGCCCCCGAGAGTAGCTTTCCATTGTCGACTATCGCGATCGGTTCGACCGTAGCTCCGTTATAAATAACCGCGAAGATCGCAGGCTTAGCCTTTCCGCTTGAGGTCAGCTTCGGTTTCGCCTTTTGCGCACTAAGACCGCTAGCACACAATGACGCTGCCAGCGCAATTGCGAGAGACCGTTGGATTATTCTCATTTTTGTGGACCTAGATCTTTTGTGAGATCGATTTTCCCTGCATGAATTGCAGCAGATATTCGCGTCCGCCCGCCTTTGAATCGGTGCCGCTCATGTTAAATCCCCCGAAAGGATGTGCTCCGACAAGAGCTCCGGTGCATTTTCGATTGAGATAGAGATTTCCGACAAAGAACTCTCTACGCGCACGGTCAAGACGTTCTGGAGATTTTGAATACAACGCACCGGTTAAACCAAATTCGGTGTCGTTTGCTATTTCTAGTGCGTGATCAAAATCGCGTGCTTTGATGACGGCAAGAACCGGCGCAAAGATCTCTTCCTGCTCGATCGTGGCACCAGGTTTCACATTGTCGATGATCGTGGGTTCGATGAAATATCCTTCGTCGTCACGGCCCGACCCGCCCGTCAACAACTCTCCGCCCTCGCTAACACCGACAGTCACATACTCGAGGGTTTTGTCGAACGAGCGCTTGTTGATAACAGCTCCGACATTTGTCTCGCCCTCAGTCGGTTGGCCGATCTTTAGCTTGTTCGTTAGCTCCACAACCTTTTGCATCAGCTCGTCATGCACTTTTTCGTCAACGATCAAACGTGAGCAGGCAGAACATTTCTGTCCCTGGAAACCAAAAGCAGACTGCACGACACCGGTTGCCGCCGAATCAATATCGGCATCATCCGCAACAATGATCGCGTCCTTTCCACCCATTTCGGCAACAACACGCTTGATCCAAAGCTGCCCGTCACGGGTCTTCGCCGCCTGTTCGTTAATATGCAAACCAACCTGCTTGGAACCGGTGAACGAAATGAAGCGCGTTTTCGGATTTGTGACCATCGCTTCTCCGGTTGCGGCACTTCCGGTAACTAAATTCACGACTCCCGGCGGCAGTCCGATCTCTTCAATGATCTCAATGAACTTCGCCGCTATCGTCGGCGAGTCGGATGACGGTTTAAGTACCACGGTGTTTCCAGCGACGACAGCCGCCATAGTCATGCCGGCCATGATCGCAAGCGGGAAATTCCACGGAGGAATTACTGCCCCCACGCCGAGGGGGATGTATTCAAGGCTGTTGTTTTCTCCCGGAATTTTAGTGACCGGCTGTTCTTCTGACCAGCGAAGCATTTCACGACCGTAGAACTCGCAGAAGTCGATCGCTTCGGCTGTGTCACCATCAGCTTCGGCCCATGTTTTCGCAACCTCAAATACCATCCAAGCGGAAAGCTCGTGCTTCCTTTTGCGCATCAGGTCGGCAGCCTTGAACAAGAACTCGGCTCGCTCAGAGGCAGATACATTCCGCCAGGTTTTGAACGCATCGCTCGCCGCATTGATCGCCTTTTCCACAAGCGATGTGTCCGCATCGGCTTCAGAAAATCTGCCGACAACCTCAGATTTTTTCGCAGGATTAAAACTCTCGAACTTCTCAGTGAGAGTTACCTTTTCGCCATTGATCAGCAGCGGATATTCCCGCCCAAGTTCGCCGCGAACTTTCTCTATGGCAGCGCGCATCGCCTCTGCATTCTCCGGCTTCGAAAAATCCGTGAACGGTTCGTTCTTAAATTCGTCCATTCCTAGTTGTGTCTTCATAAGCACCTTTTTTATGTATATCTCTGCCGGTTGATCTCATTTAGCTCCCATTCATCGAGCAATTCGGGGATCTCTGGTTGAGTATCTCGCTGCCACGCGATCACGAACCTTGGCTGCTGGCTGTCGCTCAAATGTTTAACGTAGCTCAGAATAAGCGTCCAGCCGCTGAGCAGGTAAAGGTTCAGTTCGCGGATGGAAGCCACCTCAGCGGTGATCCGCGTTTCCTCAAGACTCATTCCCATTTCCCCGTTTTCTGCAGTCTTTTGATTTTACTCTTTGCCAATTCGCGTTTCAACGCACTTACACGGTCGATGAAGACAATGCCGTCGCAATGATCGGTCTCGTGAAGCACGCACCGCGCGGCCAGGTCCTTAAGGTCCATTTCGAACTCTTCGCCTGCGATGTTTTCAGCCCGGACCACCACCCGCATTTGGCGCTCGACGACCTGGAAAAGTCCCGGAAATGACAAGCAGCCTTCTTCGCCGACCTGATCGCCTTCGACATGAATTATCTCAGGATTGATAAAAACAGCTTTCTGTCGACCCTCATCCTCGCCCGGGACATCCATCACAAAGAGACGCCTGGAGATATCGACCTGAGGAGCGGCCAGTCCGACCCCGCCCGCTGCATACATCGTCTCAAACATGTTCTCGACCACCGAGCTCAATTCGGCGTTAAATTCGTCATCAGCTACAGGCTTTGCGGGAGTCAACAGAACCGGTTCTGGATAGTGGACTATTCTCAATACGGACATCGAAACTATTGTAACTTGGAAAAGCTTCGATTTGCCAGACCCATCGTTAGCGGATACGCGTGCATAAAAGCCCTCTTGATTTACCTTAAAAGTGTAGGCGATTTCGCGCCAGCCTGCACATCATGGGACATGCAAGCCTAATACAATCAGTAGTTTGCAAACCTTCATAAATTGGGCTGGGACCTCGGGGCAACTTTAATGTTTTGCCTTAGCCTGAGGCCACTAAATATTGTCTATGTAGTGGATATCAGTGCTGAGTTGCTTTGTCCCATTCTGTCCCCGTAGCATTGGAAGCGGTATACGGCGAAGGTCTTAGTTTGAGGGTTGGGAACCGGCATCAACCTTAGCTTTCTCAGCGTTAGCCCAATCGCAAAGGGTCTTTGCCTCGCCCTCCTTCAGAACGGCGTCACGATGGATCCAGAGATACGACGGCAGGGGCATGTCACCTCGTTCGACCTGCTCGCAGATCTCTTTGAGCTTGTTCGCCTTTTTCTTCGGGCTGTAGGTATTCCACACGCTCATATTAAGTTCGCGGCGGCCTTCGGATATATGATTCGAAAGCCACCAGGAAACTGGTGCCACGTGCGCATACCAGGGGTAGATCGTTTTGTTCGAGTGACAATCGCCACATGAGCGAGTAAGGATGGCATCTACGTCAGGCGGAAGCTGCATCGAAGTTTGCATAGTGTCTGCCTCGTTGATCTGCGGGTTAGCGAAGTCGGCGCGGAAAAACTGAATTCCGACAAATACAACAACGAGGACGATCGCGATGATTTTCAGGACCTTTTTCATGTCGGGCTTATCCTTTTTTAATTTACTCTTCCATATTAAGATACAAGAGTAGTCTATGTTTAACCCGGTCGTCATTTCAATCCCGCTTTTTTCGCTACTCATAGCGCTTGAAGCGTGGCTCGACGCCCGAAGAAACTCAGATGTTTACGAAAAATGGGATGCCTGGACCAATATCGCTCTGGGATTTGGAAGTGTGTTTTGGGGAGCGATCATCGGCCTTGTTATCGGGTTGATCTATGCATTCTTTTACGACCTGGCTCCTTACAAATTCCCTGCCGACGCGTGGTGGACGTATGCACTGTTGTTCATGCTCGATGATCTCGCCTATTACTGGTTTCATCGAATATGTCATGAATCGCGATTCCTTTGGAATTTTCACGTAGTTCATCACTCCAGCGAGCATTTCAATCTTAGCGTCGCCGTTCGGCAGAGTTGGTTTCAAGGGGTTGCTCATTGGATCTTCTACGCGCCGCTAATGCTGATGGGATTTGCTCCATGGATGCAGGTCACGGTACACGGGTTTAACTTGTTATACCAATTCTGGATACATACGCCCTTCGTAAAAAGGTTGGGTCCACTCGAACGCGTCCTCAATACGCCTTCGCACCACCGTGTCCATCATGGCGTGAACGATATTTACCTTGATCGGAATTATGCCGGTGTGTTGATCATCTGGGATCGATTGTTCGGTTCCTTCACTCCGGAAACCGAAACGCCTCGGTACGGGATCATAAAGCCGATCAAGAGCAACAACCTGCTTTGGATCAACACCCACGCCTGGGTCGAGATGTTCGAAGAAATAAAACTGAGAAAAACTATTCGGGAAAAGCTGCGGTGTATTTTTGCTTCGCCCAATATGGAATACTACGAAGCCCATGAAAATAAAATTACCGCTTAGCTTTTTACTGCTTTGCGTTCTAGCCGGTCTTGCTCTTTCACAAAGCGTTGTCATTACTCCTAAAAAGACGGTCTACCGGCGTCCAAAACCGATCTCCAGTTATAAACGAACCTTTACGGTACGGTACCCGCGCGTAACGGGACTAACGCCTGCGTTGAATAAAAAGGTCCAGGCAGCAATCAGCTACCAACAGGTCTCCGATCTCAACTTGAAAGAGGAATTAGGCGAGACCCAGTGGCTCGAGGAAGCTGATTATAAGGTCGGCTACAACAAGAACGGATTGCTTGATATAACTCTGACCATGGACGGAACTGGAGCATATCCCTCCGGTTTTAGCCGAACAGTCGTGGTCGATCTGAAAACGGGAAATCGCGTGTTGCCGCAGGACGTTTTCACAAACCTGACGAGCCTGGCCGCCATGTGCAAAAAAGCCCAAAAAACCGAGATAAAGAAGTCGATCGTCGATATCAAAAAGGAGAACCCGGACGAAGAGAATCCGGAGTCGCTTTTTCAGGATGCTGATTTTAAGGTCGAGAGCCTCAAGGATTTCTCGGTTAGCGATACTGGAATTACGTTCATCTATGACTACGGCTTCCCTCATGTTGTCGAAGCTTTGCAGCCCGAGGGTCGTTTCTACTTCACGTGGCGGCAAATGAAACCGTATATAAAACAAGGGGGTTTGCTTCACCAGTTCGTCCGCTAATATACTTTATTGTTTATGGCTGATAGAAAGATACGAGTCCTGGTGGCTAAACCCGGGCTCGATGGACACGACCGCGGAGCAAAGGTGATCGCACGGGCGCTCCGTGATGCCGGCATGGAAGTGATCTATACAGGACTGAGACAAACTCCTGAGATGATCGCGTCCGCCGCGCTGCAGGAAGACGTGGACGCGGTTGGGATATCGATCCTGAGCGGCGCCCACAACACGCTCTGTCCTAGAATTGTTGATCTCCTTCACGAAAACGGAATGGATGATACGCTGGTTCTGGTTGGAGGCATCGTTCCACAGGAGGACATTCCCGAACTAAAAGCTAAAGGTATCTCCGCAGTTTTTCTACCGGGAACGTCAACCGAGGATATCGTCAGATTCATCAATGAGAATGTTCGCCCGCAAAACTAACGTTTGCTGGTCTCTAATTTGCACTGAATTAAACCAGGAACCCGTAGCGCATGAAATCGATGCATCGTTACCGGAAAATCTTTATCGGAGCAAGGGAGGATTTTATGAAAGCATTTTTGATTGTAAGCTTGGCAATTCTGATCATGGCGTCTTCGACATTCGCGATGTCGACTTCACATTCAGTGGGGGATTCGCTCGTCCAGACTGTTAAGGATACAACAGTAAAATATAGCAAAAAAGGCTATTCCAAGAGCAAGCACGGGGCAAA
>Ga0134121_10004407_pt1 | contig 11540 bp, 6 predicted proteins | sample KB301_FD_96463 | JGI IMG/M metagenome (GOLD analysis project Ga0134121, IMG submission 96463) | Terrestrial soil microbial communities without Nitrogen fertilizer from Kellogg Biological Station, Michigan, USA - KB3-0-1 | ecosystem: Environmental > Terrestrial > Soil > Unclassified ...
ACGCATGCCTACGCCGTCGCATTCGACGTTCACTGAGAAAGGGCGACCATGAACGGAAAAGCCTGGACTGCGAACCCTTTGCTCGCCGGCTTGCTCCTGCTGGCCCTCGGCGTGCCGTGCGCCTTTGCCGCCGATGCCGCTGACGACAAGAAAGACGACAAGAAGAGTGACGCCCCCTGCGTCCCGAAACCTTTCGACGTCAGCAACGCCCACAAGGAGCATGAGATGTCGCCCGGGGCCAAGCTCCTCCCCGAGCCGCCCGACCCGGCGTGGTTCAAAGCCGATCCCTGCTACCCGCAGACCTACGACTCCAAGGCCGAGTTGGACATCTACGGCGCCCGGCGCGCGATCGACCGCCCCCAGCCGCCCGTCCAGTTGGGCCTTCGCCTCTACGACTATGGGGCGTACGCACCCCGCCCCACCCTGCTCGGCGAGAAGAATCCGATGATGCCGGCCCTCATCGTTGCCGGCGACTTTCGGATCGCCGCCGCGCAGTACGACAAAGGCGGCCCTCCCGTCAACGGCAAGACGGAGCAGTCGGAGGTCGCCGCCCGTCTCAACCTCGACATGGACTTACAGCTCACCCCCACCGAGCGTATTCATGCCTTCACGCGCCCGATCGACAAAAACAATTCGTTTACGCGCTACCTGATCAGCGGTCAGGTCGACGACAAGTTCGTCCACAATTTCGACTTCAACCTCGACACCCTCTTCTTCGAAGGCGACCTCGGCGCCATGACGCAAGGGTTGACCGGCAGGACCAACGGCGTCGACCTGCCGATCGCCGTCGGGAGGACTCCCATCGTCACCCAGAACGGCGTCTGGATCGAGGATGCGATCGATGGCGCGGCTTTCAGCATCACCGCCAAGAGCAGTCCGTCGCTCGATATCAGCAACATGGACTTCACCTTCTTCGCCGGCCTCCACAATGTGAACACCGCCGCCGATTCCGGCACCAAGAACAAGCTCTTCGGCTTCGCCGGCTTCGCCGATCTGCTGCGCGGCTATCTCGAGTACGGCTACGGCTACCTCGACTCCGACGTCAGCGGCCACAGCTACAGCAACGTCACCGTCGCGTTCAGCAAGCGGTACCGGGGGCGGCTCGCCAACAGCGTCCGGCTGATCGGCAACTTCGGTCAGAAAGGCATCAACGGGGTGAAGACCGCCGACGGCCTGCTGGTGCTGGTGGAAAACTCGCTCGTCCCGAGGCGGCACTTCGGCTTCGACGTCTCGGCCTTCAACCCGTTGAACTTCGTTCCCTACTTCAACTTCTTTGCCGGCTTCAAGAGCCCTCAGTCGCTGGCGCGCGGGGGCGATTCCGGTGGCGTGCTGCGGAACACCGGCATCAACTTCGAGTCCGACGGCCTGACGGGCTATCCGACGCTCGACGCCACCGCGCGCGACTCCTACGGCGGAGCGGTGGGAGTGGAGTACCTGTTCGGCCTCGACCGGCAGATCGTCGTCGAAGGGTCGGTGGTGGAGCGCAGGAGCAACAATACGTCGGGGGACCAATACGCCCTCGGCGCGCGCTATCAGCATCCGTTCACGAAAACCTGGATCTTGCGCCTCGACGCCATGAAAGGCTGGCTGCAGGGCCAGAAGGACATCTACGGAGCGCGAGTAGAGCTCCGTCGCAAATTCTGATGCCGCCCAGGGCCGACCCAAAGAAGGAGGTTCCGATGTCCGTTTTTCATCTCCATGTCAACGGCAGGTTGCACACTGTCGACATCGACGGCAACATGCCTTTGCTCTGGGCCCTGCGCGACATCTTGGGGCTCAAGGGCACCAAGTTCGGCTGCGGCGTCGCGCAATGCGGCGCGTGCACCGTCCACCTCGACGGGCGGGCCGTGCGTTCCTGCTCGGTCGACGTGGGCGTGGCCTGCCTTTCCAAGATCACGACGATCGAGGGTCTGTCGTCCGACGGCAGCCACCCGTGCCAGAAGGCGTGGGTCGAGCTCGGCGTGCCGCAGTGCGGTTTCTGCCAGCCGGGCCAGATCATGAGCGCCGCAGCGCTCCTGACCACAACGAAGGGGGCCGACCCCACCGACGAGCAGATCGACAACGCGATGCGCGGCAACATCTGCCGTTGTGGCACCTATCCACGAATCCGGGCCGCGATTCACAAGGCGGCAGGGGGTGCGACATCATGAGCGCTAAGCTCAGGGTCACCCGCAGGGATTTCCTCCGTGCCGCCGGCGTGGGCACCGGAGCGCTGGTGTTCGGCTCTTACCTTACCCCGTCGCTCGAGGCCCAGGGCCTCATTCGCAATTTGATCGACGGGTTCCCGGTGGACGGCATCCCGGTCGTCATCCTCAAGGTAAACGGCGACGTCGTCATCATCACCCACCGACCGGAGATGGGGCAGGGCATCCGTTCCAGCCTCGCGGCGGTACTGGCTGATGAGATGGAAGCCGAATGGACCCGGGTCACGCTACGCCAGGCGGATGCCGACGCTTACAAGTATGCGGTCGCCTTCCCGGCCGAGGTACCGGCCACCGTCACGCTCCCATGGCCCTACGAAAAGATTTCCGAAATTAGAAAACCGAAAGTGCAGTACCTCGTCGCCCCCGAGGGATCTCAGTTCACCGACAGCTCGCGGAGCATGACCGCGTACTTCCAGGTGATGCGGCTCTTCGGCGCCGGCCTCAAGCTGGCGATGATTCGCGCGGCGGCGAAGAAATGGGGGGTCAAGGAAGAGGAGTGCCACGCGGAAAAGCACCGGGTATACGGCCCCAGCGGCCATTCCATCGACTACCGCTGGCTATTGCTGCGCGCCAAGAAAGAGCAACCGACGTACGAAGACATCAACAAAGCGCTCAAGAAGCCCAAAGAGTGGCGTTACATCGGCAAAGGGAAAGAGCCGATGCCGTTCTACGACGTGGTCGACATGGTGCGCGGGAAGACCGAATTCGGCGCCGACGTTGCTGTCCCTGGCATGCTGACGGCCATGGTCGAGCGCTGCCCGGTCGCCAACGGGGCGCTCCTGTCCTATGACCCCGCCCCGGCGCTTGCCGTGGAGGGCGTCCGCTATGTCGTGCCGATCTTCCCTCCGGAAGTCCGAGGGGGTGGCGTGGGCAGAGGCTTCACACCGCACGCTGGTGTCGCCGTGGTGGCGGCGAACACTTGGGCGGCGTTGCAGGGCCGCAGGGCGCTCAAACCGACTCTCAAATGGGATCTCGGTCCCCACGCTACATACGACTCGGCGGCGTATCGCAAGGAGCTCGAAGAGTCGACCGCAAATCCGGGGAAGGTTGTGCGCAAATTGAAGGATGTCGACGATGCCTTCGCGCAGGCCGCCGCCGGCACCGTGGACGCCAGCTACTACGTTCCGCACTTGGCCCAGTCTCCGATGGAGCCGCCCGTGGCCATAGCCCTTTTCCAGAATGGACACATGGAGGTCTGGGCACCCACACAGAATCCCGACGGCGCGCAGCAGATGGCCGGGCAGGTCGCGCTCGGCCTCTCTGATGACCAGATGGCTGACGAGACGTTCAGAGACAAGGCGCGGGCAGCCGCGACAGTGCACTTGACGATGGTGGGCGGCGGCTTCGGGCGCAAGTCGAAGCCTGACTACATTGGGGAAGCGGCCATTCTCGCCAAGCACAATCCCGGTGTGCCCATCCGAGTGCAGTGGACGCGCGAGGACGACATCAAATTCAGCTACTACAACGCGGCCAGCAGTCAATACCTGAAAGCGTCACTCGGCGCGAACAATCTTCCCACCGCGCTTCTGCAGCGCAGCGCGCTCACCTCGTTCTTCGGGACGCTCGTTCCGAACTATTCGACCTATACGACGCCGAAATTGACCGATCCCCAACTCGAGGCCTATGCGAAAGCACGCCTCGCGTTATTCGGCGGCGGCGAGTACCCGTATGCCTCGGGCATCGAGCGCGCGCAGGGGCTAGAGGATATGCCGTACGACGTGCCGAACATCCGCCTCGAGAACTGCCGGGCCGAGAACCACATCCGCGTCGGCTGGATGCGGTCGGTGGCCAACATCTACCACGCCTTCGCCATCAACTCCTTCGCCGGCGAGTTGGCGATCGCCGCCGGGCACGACCCCAAGGACTTTCTTCTCGAGCTGATCGGGAAGGACGATCGTGTCCTCGACGAGAAAACGCTGAAAGACCAGTCGGTCGAGCGCTTCCGCAACAACGAGCTTCCCCTGCTGCCCATCGAGGTGCCGGTCGCGGGTGGGCAAGCGAACCAGGTGGTTCCCGGCTACCCGCCCCAAACGTCAAGGCTGCGCGCCGTGATCAACCAGGTGGCGGAGGAGTCGGGCTGGAAGGACAAGGTCGCGAAGTACAAGAACATGAAGGGCCGCGGCCTCGGCATCGCCGCCCACCGCAGCTTCCTCAGCTACGTGGCCGTCGTGGTCGACGTCTCGCTCAACGACAAGAACGAGCTGACCATCCATGACGTCTACGGCACGATTCACTGCGGGCTGGCCGTCAACCGCGACCGCGTCCTGGCCCAGATGGAAGGGGGGATCGTCTATGGCCTGAGCTACTCCCTCCTCGGCGAGATCACGGTGAAGGACGGAGCGGTCGTACAGAACAACTTCGACGATTACCCCGTGCTGCGCATACACCAGACGCCCAGGATCCACGTCAGCATCGTGGACAGCGACGAGCCGCCGACCGGCGTCGGCGAGCCGCCTACGCCCGCAGTGGCGCCGGCTCTGGCCAACGCGATCGTCGCTGCGGGCGGGCCTCGCATCCGCGAGATACCGTTTTACAGGAAAGTCGTAGTCGCCTGAGTCGGTAATCCCCCTCCCGCTGGGGAGGGGGGCCCCGTCACAGTCCGCCGAATAAAGAGTTTTAGCGGAGAGTCTGGCCTTCTGGGCCGGTTTCCTGTAAGCTTCTATGGAGCGATACCGGAGCTCTTGCGGCGAGGGCTCCCCGAATCGGCTTCCAGCTCAAACAGCCGCGAAATTGGGCAAAATCTCCTGTTCATTGTTTCACCGCCTTTTTCAACCTATTTTCTCCTGATACATTGTTTAACCCCGTTGTTCATGCCAATTTGGCGTGAAACATTGTTTAAACCGGAAAAACAGCCTGGCACGCCGTGAAACATTGTTTCACCGGCTTTTTCAACCTTTCAGGAGATGAAAACCTGTATCAGCCGGAAATCGGGTGAATTCCGGGAGAACCGAAGCTATCACGGGAAAATCGAAGCTATCAGCAGCTGACAAGCTGAAACACGGCCCCAGAGACTGAATTTGCGGATCGTAAGCTGAATCAGGGCTTGGAAGGTCCTACCGCTGGCGCCTGCCGGAAGGTGGACGGGGCTCGGGAAGCGTTTTCGGCCACCGCGCGTTCGAGGTAACGACGCGGCCCCGCGAGGCAGGTTTCCGCCCCACGGGGACCGTAGTGCCGATCGAGATCCTTATTGCACCCACCACAGCAGCGGCGTCAGCTTGCTGCTCACTTTGGGATCCAGGATGAAGCCAGAGCCGTTGATCGGATGGCTCAGCTCGCCGACGTTGAGCTGCAGGCCGGGGAACGACCCTCCCTGATCCTGGAAATGCTCGACGACGCAACTGAAGAAGACGGTGTCTGCGATATAGCTGTAGATGAGGTAGTCGTAGTAGTCGATGATGTAGTCGAAATAGAGGAAGTCGATCGTGCTGTAGGTCGTGTAGATGACCCAGTCGGGGACCAGCGGGTAGTAGTCGGGGTTGAAGGGATAGGTCCCGTGCTTCGCCTTCGACAGGGCGAGGTTCAGGTGGTTGTAGGCAGGCACCGGCTGAGACGGGCCGAAGTAGGCGCTGTGATCGAAGAACGTCCCTTCGTGCGCCGCCGTGTAGTAGTCGTAGGCCTGGTAGGCCGCCGGATTGGTCGAGTACTGGTAGCTCGCCGTGGTGAGCGCGGCGACGAGGGTGGCCGAACGCTCCTGTTCGAGGGGGTGGCCGTCGAGACCGTCGAGCAGGCCTGTGATCCCCAGTCCGATCAGGCCGCCGAGGATGCTCGCGTAGACGCGGCAGTCGCCGCCGATGCTGAGGCCGTCGTCGCGGTTCAGAAGCGTCAAATAGTCGATCTGGAGGAAGCCGAGCTGGCGCCCGTAGACGTCGGTGGCAAAGCCCACCGGCGTCACCCGGACGTGGGTCACCGGCGGCAGCAGCGGCAGATTCTGGGTCACGGTCTGGGGGGAGAAATCGCCGAACCGGGCGAAGCCGGTCCCCGCCTGCTCGCCGCCCGACATGTGGTACACGGGCGTGAAGGCGTCGGCGAGCGAGTTTTCGAAGCCGTCCGGCAGACCGTCGGCGTCCGCGTCGGTCCCCGAGCCGCTCACGGCCGCCACCTGGACGCCGAGGCTGGCGCTCGCGGTGGCGCCGGAATTGTCGCTCACCGTCACGCTGGCGGTGAAGTTGCCTGCCTGATAGACGTGCACCGGGGACGCCTGGTTCGAGGACTGGCCGTCGCCGAAGTCCCAGTAGTAGGAAGCGATGTAGCCGTCGGGATCAGAGGCGGCGGCATTGAAGGCGACGGAAAGGGGAGCGAACCCGGAGAGCGGCGAGCCGCCGGCAGTGACCGCCGGTGGCAGGTTACCGCCACCCGTTACGGAGATGTTGACCGCCGCCCAGGAGCTCAGGCCGGTGTTGTCGGTGACCGTCAGCCAGGCCGTGTAGACGCCGGAAGAGGTGTAGGTGTGGATGGGAGCGGAGTCGTAGGCCCAGCCGCCGTCCCCAAAGTCCCAGTAGTAGTCGGTCACCCAGCCGTCAGGATCGTAGGCGTAGCTGTAGAACTGCACGGTCAGGGGGGCCGCGCCGGCGGTAGGAGAGCCGGACACGTTGACGACTGGCGGATACGAGCCGGGGTCGCCGGGATCTTCGATTGGACGCATGAGCTGGCTGGTCGACACAGCCCCGGCGCGGTTGGTCAAGGAGACCACGCCACCTTGGGTGGCGGCGCCGGGAACCGCGCTCCGGAGCTTCTTTCCCAGCACGTCCGACCGGACCCACCGGTCCTTCGGCTTCGGCCTGTTGGGGCCGCGCTGCTGCTCGGTCGCATCGGAAAGGGCTTTCGTGAGATGGGCCTGGAACCGCTTCAGATAGTCCTGGCGCTGCTCGGGAGTAAGCTTCTCCCAGGCGGCACGGCGCTCTGGGGTTGAGCCGACGACGGCGTGCTTGGGAAGTTTGTGGGCAAGCCCCTGGCCGGGAGCAAAGGGATTGGGAGGGGCCTGCCTGGTGTTCCCGCCCTGCGCGGCCAAGGCGCCAGCGGGGCCGAACGCGATGAACATCGAGAGCAGTGTCAGCTTGGCCATCCATCGTTTCATGGCGACCTCCTGAAAATAAGGGTTGGACTCTTCGACAGAGGCTCGGCCTATAAGACCACAGCCAATTAGAGATTTCGCCATTATAACAGGCGGTTGCTGCGATCTCCTCGGGTGGGACACCCTATCTCCCGACGATCTCCCGCGCCAGTTCCACCGCCGACAGCGGTGCGCTCCCCTCGGCGTTGTTGTTGATCGTGCAGAGGAACGGCCGGCCGGCGGCCACGGCGGCGCGGGCGAGGTCCGCGACCGCTTGGCGGGCGGCGGGATCAGGGGCGGCGAGACGGTTGAAGGGGGCATAGCGCCGGCCCGCCTCCTCGTAGGTCAGGCCCGCGCCCAGCAGCCAGCGGATGATCGTCATCGGCCCGCGGTCCGACCCCGAGAGGTTGGCCTGGGCGCGGATGTCCGGCATGCGCGGGTGGACGTTGTGGCAGTGGCAAGCTCCAGCGGCGGCGAGGGCGTCGCCGTACTCGGCCGTCACCAGCTCGCGGTTGCGCAGCTCGACGGCGTAGACGGGACCGGGGGGCAACGCCGACAGAAAGGCGCCGAGACGCTTGGCAAATTGCCCGGGGGTGCCGAGGCTCTGGGGAGCGAACTGGAAAAGAATCGCGCCGCCACCAACGCCGATTCCTTCAACGAACGGCGCCACCACCTGGTCGGCGGCGTAGGCCGCATCGAGGAACAAGGGATTGGGCTGGCCGCGGTGGACGCCGTAGCGACCGTGATCGGGCCAGCGGTCCACCGTGCACGCCTCGTGAGCCTTCACCAGGAGCTGAAATCCCGGCGGCACCGCCTCCCGGTACGCCGCCAGCTCTGCCGCCTCGACCGGCGCGTAGTGGGTGCGGTCCACTCCCACGCCGCGAAACAGAGGGTGGCGGGCATAGGCCGCCAAGCCCTCGCGTGCCAGCTTCTGCTGGGAGTACGAGCGATCCCAAACCAACCCTGCCCAGCCCGGAAATGACCAGGTCGATCCCCCGAGATGAATCTCGGGCGGCAGCCGCCGGCCCAGCTCTTCTACCTCGGGAGGTTGCGACGCGGCCTCGACGCCCTGGCGTTGGGCTTCGGGCGGCGGTCCGAAGTCGAAGAGAGCGAGCTGGTCCTCCGCCTTGCGCCGCGCCATGGGACGCCAAGCTTATTGCGGAAAGCAGTACCCGCGCCAGAGTCCAGTTGCGGGAAGCGAGTACCGGACAAACAGACGGCTCCCCAGTCTCAGCTCGTCTTCAAATACGCCACCGTGGGCCCCAGACCCTCGTCCAGCGTCCGGGGCCGCCAATCCAGCTCCGTCCGCGCCCGGGAGTCGTCGAACGCCCAGTTGCGTTCCAGGCTGTTGAGCTGCTCGGCGGAGAACGGCGGACGGAACCCGCGTAGCCGATAGAACGGACCGCTGAGGACCAGCCCGGCCTTCGCCAAGCCGACGGGCAGGTTCATGCGCGGTGGCTTCACGCCGCCGAGAGCGCTGACGCGGTCGGCCAGGCTGCGCAAGGTGGTGACGTCTCCCGTCATCAGATATCCCCGGCCGGGCGGCGCCTTGTCGATCACCTTCAGCATACCGTCCACCAGGTCGTCGAGGTAGATCCAGGACGTCTTCTTGCCGGCTCCCACGAGAGCGGGGAAGCGACCCTTGAGGAGGCCGCGAAGGAGGGCGTTCGCTCCTCCTTTCTTTCCGGGAGGGCCGTAGACGAGACTTGGAAAGACGGTGTTGACCTTCAGACCCTTCTTCGCCCACTCCTGGACAGCCTGCTCGCCGGAGTGCTTGGTGGCGCTGTAGAGAGTGGGAAACGGGGTGTATGGGGGCGCCGTCTCGTCGACGGCACGGCCGTCGGGCGGGCTGCCGCCCCACCAGGCCATGGAGGAGACGGAAAGGAAGCGTCCGACGCCCAGCTTGGAGGCGAGGGAGGCCACGTTTTCACTCCCCTGGACATTCGCCATCCGCATCCGCTCGGGCGGGCCGGTCAGATCGAGCTCGGCGGCGGCGTGAATCACCCAATCGGCGCCGGACATCCCCTCGCGCATGGAGATGCGGTCTCTCACGTCGCCAATGAAGGTGGCGATGCCGAGCTGTTTCAAAGGCTCAGCGTTGCTGGTGGCCCTCACCAGCGCCCGCACCTCGTGGCCTGCCTCCGCGAGTCGGCGAGCCAGTACACGGCCAATGTAGCCGGTGCCACCGGTGAGGAAAATTCGCATTCAGGTCAATCCAGAAAAATGGAGAAATGGGAATCCGCCATAAGCCACCTCTGTTGTAGGCAGTGGGACGGGCTTCGGGAGTTGAACCCGTTCCGGAGTCTCAACACTCCGCAATCTCCTTCAGCTCCCTCTCCTCCCCCCGCACGGCTCCCTCCCCGTTGCGGGGCTTTTTTTGTTCATGACGCCAAAAGCTGACGCAACACATAGTGCAGAATGCCGCCGTGGCGGTAATACTGCACTTCTTGCGGCGTGTCGAGGCGTAACCGCGCCTTGAATTCCCGAACTGAACCGTCCTCCCTCCTTGCCCGTACGGTGACGTCCCGGCCGGAGGCGTTGCCGCTTTCGACGACCGCGGCGATTCCCTCGACATCGATCCTTTCGTGACCGGTCAGGCCGAGGCTTTCGGCGGTGTCGCCCACGAATTCCAGGGGCGCGATGCCCATTCCCACCAGGTTGCTGCGGTGGATGCGCTCGAAGCTCTCGGCGATGACGGCGCGCACGCCCTGGAGCAACGGCCCCTTGGCCGCCCAGTCGCGCGAGGAGCCGGTGCCGTACTCCTTGCCGGCCAGCACCACGGTGGGAATTCCTTCCTGCTGGTACTTCTCCGCCGCGTCGAAGATCGACAGCGGCTCGCCGTCCGGCAGATGGACGGTGAAACCGCCCTCGATCTCGGGAACCATCTTGTTGCGGATGCGGATGTTGGCGAAGGTGCCCCGCACCATCACCTCGTGGTTGCCGCGGCGGGCGCCGTAGGAGTTGAAGTCCTTGGGCGCCACGCCGTGCTCGGTCAGGTAGCGGCCCGCCGGGCTTGCCACCTTGATGGAGCCGGCCGGCGAGATGTGGTCGGTGGTGATCGAGTCGCCGAAGATGCACAGCACGCGGGCGCCGTGGATGTCCTGCACGGGCCGCGGCTCGGCCGGCATGTCCACGAAGTACGGCGGCTGGCGGACGTAGGTGGAAGCTGGATCCCAGGCGTAGGTATCACCCTCGGGAACGGGGAGGCCGCGCCAGGTCTCGTCGCCGGTGAAGACGTCGGCGTACTCCTTGCGGAACATTTCTGAGTGCAGCGAACGCAGGATGGTGTCCTCCACCTCTTTGCGGCTCGGCCAAAGGTCTTTCAGGTAGACCGGCTGACCGTCACGCCCCGTGCCCAAGGGCTCCGAACGCAGATCGACGTCGATGCGGCCGGCCAGGGCGTAGGCCACCACGAGAGGCGGCGAGGCCAGGTAGTTGGCCCGCACGTCGGCGTTGATCCGCCCCTCGAAGTTGCGATTGCCGGAGAGGACGGCGACGGCTACCAGATCCCGCTCTTCGATGGTCTTCGAGATGGCCGCGGGCAGCGGTCCGCTGTTGCCGATGCAGGTAGTGCAGCCGTAGCCCACGAGGTTGAATCCGAGCTGGTCGAGATAGGGAGTGAGCCCCGCCTCGCGCAGGTACTCGGTGACGACTTTGGAACCCGGAGCGAGGCTGGTCTTGACCCAGGGTTGGGTCTTGAGGCCCTTCTCCACCGCCTTCTTCGCCACCAGGCCCGCGGCCACCATCACCGACGGATTGGAAGTGTTGGTGCAGCTCGTGATGGCGGCGATCACCACCGAACCGTGACGCAACGCGGCAGCCGCTTCGTCGGCGAGCGCCACCTCCGGCTCGGCGATGGCGAGGCCGGCGGCGGTGCCGCCCACGGCCTGGAGACCCGGAGCGGCGGGGGCGCGGGTCTTTCCCGTCTGGCCGGTGGCCGTCATCGCGGCGAGCTCTTTCTCGAACGAGGCCTTGACGTCCCCGAGGCGCACCCGATCCTGCGGACGGCGGGGTCCCGCGAGGCTCGGCTCGACCGTTCCAAGATCCAGCGACAGCGAGTCCGAGTACTCGGGTTCCGGCGACGACGCCGTATGGAAGAGGCCCTGCTCCTTCATATACGCCTCGACCAGGGCCACCTGCTCGGGAGCCCGGCCGGAGAAGGTCAGGTAGTCGAGGGAGACCTGGTCGACGGGGAAGATGCCGCAGGTGGCACCGTATTCCGGCGCCATGTTGCCGATCGTCGCCCGGTCGGCGAGCGGCAGGGTGGAGAGGCCGGGGCCGTAGAA
>Ga0134121_10004408_pt1 | contig 11539 bp, 9 predicted proteins | sample KB301_FD_96463 | JGI IMG/M metagenome (GOLD analysis project Ga0134121, IMG submission 96463) | Terrestrial soil microbial communities without Nitrogen fertilizer from Kellogg Biological Station, Michigan, USA - KB3-0-1 | ecosystem: Environmental > Terrestrial > Soil > Unclassified ...
AATGCGCGACATCGAGACGATGGAGGCGGCGATCAACGCGGCGGAAACCGGCCACCTGGTGTTCTCCACGCTCCACTCGCTCAACGCGATGCAGACCGTGGACCGCATCATCAACTTCTTCCCTCCGCACCACCATCCGTTCCTGCAGATGCAGCTGGCGCAGCTGCTCGAGGGCGTCGTCTCGCAGCGCCTCCTGCCGACGAAGGACGGCACGGCGCGCATGCCTTCGATCGAGCTGATGTGCTCGACCCCGACCGTCCAGGAACTTTTGCTGCACGGGAAAACCCGGGAGCTGTACAAGGCGTTGAAAGACGGAAGCTACTACGGCTGCATGACGTTCAACCAGTCGCTCAAGTCGCTGCTGGAGCGCGACCTGATCACGCTGGAGGACGCGCTGGCGGCCGCCGACAGCCCGGACGAGCTGAAGCTGGAGCTGCGCGGGATCAGCAAGGATGCGAACCGCAGCTTCAACGCGAATACCGGAGGCGGCGGCGGGGGCAGCCGCGGGCCGCGCCGGTAGGACGCCGGGGAATTCCCCCGGCGGGGGAATTCTTCGGAGGCTGCAGTGAACGACGTCAAGCTCCTCAACCGGATCCTCTGGGGCGTCAACATCCTCCTCGGCGCCGGGATCGTGCTCTTCTCCTTCCAGTACCTCCTCCTCGCGCCCGAGGCGAAGTACCTCAAGGACTTCAAGCAGGAGGATGACGGTCCCTCGACGACCCAGATCGTGGAGCGCGGCGACGGCGCGCTGAAGAACCTGGTCAATCCGGTCGAACGGCGGGTCGTCGACTCCGGCGCCAAGGCGGCGTCGGACTTCAAGGCGACGCTCAAGGGGACGCTGCCGAGCGAGAAGGATCCCAAGAGCGGCGTCGCGTTCATCAAGTCGACGACGCGGAACACCGAGCTCGTGGCCTACGTGGGCGACGAGATCCTCCACGAAGGGAAGCCGTTCGACGAATTCCGCGGCTGGACGCTGACCTCGGTCTCGAAGGATCGGGCGCTCTTCACGAGCAAGACCGGGCAGAAGGCGGAGCTGACGATCGACCAGGCGATCACGGCGCCGCCGGCCCCGGGCGCTCCGGGCGCGCCCCCGGTCCGCGGCGCCTCCGCGAAGGCGGGCCAGGCGTACACGTCGGACGGGTTCAAGAGCCGGCTGCTCGCTTCGGCGGACTCGCGCCAGGTGTGGGGGATGGACCAGGACGAGATCGAATGGGCGTCCCAGAACGCCGAGCAGATCATGGACCGCGACTTCCAGGTGGCGCCCTACGCGGGCGGCGGCCTCCGGATCGAGAGCGTGAACGCCGGCACGATCGGCGCCGCGCGCGGCCTGCTGGCGGGCGACGTGCTCCGCGAGGTGAACGGCCAGCCGCTCAACAACATCGCCGACGTGCGCCAGCTCATGAGCAGCGGCCAGATGCAGAAGCAGACCGGACTACGGCTGACGATCGAGCGCGCTGGAAAACCGGTCGTGATCGAGTATCGTCCGCTCCCCCGCTAAGCATCCAGCATCCAGTAGCCAGCCTTCAGACGGAAGGGTCCCCCTCCGTCTCCCCCCGGGGGAGTACTGGATGCCGGCTACTTTCCCAGGAATTCTTCGTGTAGGGCTCGGACCGCTTCGGGGCCGTCCTCTCCCTTGACGATGAACGAGATGGAGAGCTCGGAGGAACCCTGGGCGATGGCCACGATGTTGACGCCCTTCTTGCCCATCGCGGTGAAGACGCGGCCGGCGGTGCCGGGGTGGCCGCGCATGTAGGAGCCGATCACCGCGATGATCGCGACCTTCTCGGCGACCTGGATCTGGCGCGCCTCGCCGCTGCGGAGCAGGTTCGCCTCCAGCGTCGCGCGGGCCTGGGCGAGCTGCGGGCCGTTCACGGCCAGCGAGATGCCGCCCTCGGAGACCGAGAGGATGATGACGCGGACGTTGATGCCCTGGGCGCCGAGAAGGCCCAGGATGCGCGCCGCGGTGCCGGGGCGGCCCATCATGACCGCGCCGGTGATGTTGATGAGGCCCGCGTCCTTCACCATCAGGACGGAGCGGATGATCTCCTTGGGGATGCTGCCGTCGTCGATGATCAGCGTGCCCGCGCCGGCGGCGTTGAACGTGTTCTTCATGCGCACCGGGATCTTGCGGTCGGCCGCCGGCTCCAGCGCGCGGGGATGCATCGACTTGGCGCCGAAGAGGCCCATCTCGATCGCCTCGATGAACCGGATCCGCTCGAGGAGACGCGCCTGCGGGACGATGCGGGGATCGGCCGTCATGAGGCCGTCGACGTCGCTCCAGATCCAGACCTCGTCGGCCTTGAGGGCCGCGCCGACGATCGTCGCCGTGTAGTCGCTGCCGCCGCGGCCGATCGTGGTGATCACGCCGTGCTGCGTGGCGGCGATGAACCCGGTCACCACCGGGACCTCGCCCGCCTCGAGGGGCGCCTTCAGGGCGTCGGCGATCTGGTAGAGCGAGAGCTCCATCAGCGGCTCGGCTTCGCCGAACTTCTCGTCGGTGACGAGGCCGATCTCCTGGCCGGTGTAGGCCTTCGACTTCACGCCTTCGAGCTCGAGGGCCTTCCGCAGCAGCGGCGCCGAGAGGCGCTCGCCGAACGAGACGACCGCGTCGCGCGAGCGGGGGGTCACCTCGCCGACCATGGAAATGCCCAGGACCAGGCGGTCGAGCTGCTCCAGGAGCGGCGCGACGGCGTCGGGCTGGCCGAGCGCCTTCGCGGCGTCCTCGTGGCGGCGCCAGATCTCCTTCATCCGCGCGTTGAGCGCGGGATGGTTCGCGGTGCCGGCGGCGTCGGCGAGCGCGAGGAGCTCCTCCGTCATGCCGTCCATCGCCGAGACGATGACGACGACCTTGTGCTCCGCCGCGCGCTCCTTGATCAGCTTCGCGCAGCGGCGCATCCGCTCCGCGTCGGCCACCGAGGTGCCGCCGAACTTCATCACGATTTTCATGGCCTGTGGCTCTCCACGGAATGCCAGATGTCGATGAGGTCCCTCAGAATCGCGGTGGCGGTTTCCGGTCCGCCCGCGCCGCGGCCGATGAGCGAGACCTCGCCGCCGGTCTTGAGCTCGAGGCTGAGGCAGTTCAGGCTGCCGCCCACGTTGATGGGCGCGTCGGCGGCCACCTCCCGGGGCGCGACCGACAGGTCGTCGGACGTGATCCGGGCGATCAGCTTCACCGTCTGGTTCGCCTTGCGGGCGGCCTCGATGCGCGCCTTCGCCACGCCGCGGATGCCCTCGATCTTCACGTCGGAGATCGTGCAGGCGCGGCCGAGGACGCCGTTGGCGAGGATCACGACCTTGGTCGCCGTGTCGATGCCGTCGACGTCGGCCGACGGATCGGCCTCGGCATAGCCCAGCCGCTGGGCCTCCTTCAGGGCCGTGTCGAAATCCCACCCTTCCTTGTCCATCTTGGTCAGGATGAAGTTGGTCGTGCCGTTGAGGATCGCGCGGACGGCGACGATCTCGCTGCCGCGGGCGACCTCCTCGGCGAGCGAGAGGACCGGCGTGCCGCCGCCCACGGTGCCCGAGTAGCGGAACTCGCACCGGTTGTGGCGGCTGAGCTCCTGGAGCGCGGGGAAAGCGACGGCGAGCGGCGCCTTGTTGACGCAGATCACGTGCTTGCCGGTCCGGAACGCGGCCTTCAGCCGCTCGAGGGACGGACCCGGAGTCCGCACCGTCGTGGGCGTCGCCTCGATCAGGAGCTGCGCCTCGCTCTCGGCGATGATGTCGAGCTCCTTCGCGTCGCGCACCCCGTGGGCGGGCATCGCGCCGACCGTGCCCTGCTTTTCCTTGGTCTCGAGGAGGAGCGACGGGTCGAGCCCGCGCGCATCGATCGCCGCGCCCTTGGAGTCGAGCACGCCGACGAACGACGGCGAGAGGCCGTGCATCGAATAGAGCTTGGCCCGCTGCTCCTCGATGAGCTGGACGACGGCCTTGCCGACGACGCCGAATCCCGAGAGGAGGATCTTCATGAGTCGAGCACCTTCCGGAGGGCGTCGAGGGTCGGCTTGATCTGGTGCATCTTCACCGGCGCCTTGGACATCGCGTCGGGGTCCTTGAGGCCGTGGCCGGTGGTCACGCAGACGACGGTCTTGAGGCCGTCGAGCTTGAGCCGCTTCTTGAGGAGGTAGGCGATCGGGACGGCGCTCGCGGGCTCGACGAAGAGCCCCTCGGTCCGCGCGAGATACTGCTGCGCCTCGAGGATCTCGTCGTCGGTCACGATGCCGGCGTCGCCGCCGGAGTCCTTGAGGGCGGCCATCGCCTTGCGCCAGCTCACCGGCGCGCCGATCCGGATGGCGGTGGCAAGCGTTTCGGGGTTGGCGACGGTCTGGTACTCGCCCTTCGACGCCCACGCGCGCGCGATGGGCGCAGACTTCTCGGCCTGGACGCCGATCATCCGCGGCAGGCGGGAGATCCGGCCGAGCCGCTTCCACTCGAGGAAGCCCTTCCAGATCGCGCTGATGTTGCCCGCGTTGCCCATGGGGAGGACGAGGGCGTCGGGCGCGTCGCCCAGCGCCTCGCAGACTTCGAACGCGAGGGTCTTCTGGCCTTCGAGCCGGTAGGGGTTGAGCGAGTTCAGCAGGTAGACGCTCTTCTCCTTCACGGAGAGTTCGACCACGAGGCGCATCGCGTCGTCGAAGTTCCCGTCGACCTGGGCGATCTTCGCGCCGTGGGCGATGGCCTGGGAGAGCTTGCCGAGCGCGACCTTGCCCGCGGGCAGCAGGACGAGGGCCGTGAGGCCCGCCCGCGCGGCGTATGCCGCCATGGAGGCGGAGGTGTTGCCGGTCGACGCGCAGCCGACGGCCCGGGCGCCGGCGGCCTTCGCCATCGCGATGCCGACGGTCATCCCGCGGTCCTTGAACGATCCGGTCGGGTTCTCGCCCTCGTTCTTGACGAAGAGCCGGGGGACGCCCAGGTCGCGCCCGGCCCGCTCGCACAGGTGGAGCCCGGTATCGCCTTCCCCCAGGGTGACGGCTTTCGGGATGGGGAGCAGGGGCTGGTATCTCCAGACGCCGCGGCCCTCGAACGACTTGGCGGCGGCGAATTCGGCGTCGTCATAGACGACTTCGAGCGGATTCTCACACTTCCGGCAGGAGTAGAGCGTCGGCTCGTTGCCGTATTGGGACGAACAGGTAAAACAGCGGAGAAACATGGAGGGACTATAGTAGGAAGGGCCTTGCACTTACGCAAGACCCACCCGGTACACCGTACCCCGTACCCGGTACACCGGCAGAAGGCCGGGTCCCGCCCTCCACTGCGGAGTGTATACTCATGACCTGATGAGACTTGGGGTCATCGACGTCGGGAATACACGGACGAAACGGGCGCTGTTCGACGGGAAGAGACTTCGACCGCTGACCGGCAAGGTCGACCAGTGGATCGGCGCCAAGGTCGGGAAGGGCGCCGTTCCGCCGGGCACGCTGCTCCTGGGGCGGGATTTCGACCCGCTGGTGAAGAACCGTGCGCGCACCGTCGGGGCCGACCGGCTGGCCCAGGCGTCGGCCGCGTGGGCGCGGACCGGCGGCCCGTGCGTCGTCGTCTCGATGGGGACCGCGATCACGATCGACGTCGTCAACCGGCGCGGCGAGTTCACGGGCGGACTGATCGCGCCGGGGCTGCGGCTCATGGCGCGGGCGCTTCATGACCACACCGCGCTGCTGCCCGAGGTCGAGCCCGGGCGGATGAAGTCGCCGGTGGGACGCCGCACGCGCGACGCCATCCGGGCGGGGATCTCGTTCGCCGCCGAGGGACTGATTCGCGCCGCGCTCGCCCGGTCGAAGGGCCGGGTGTTCGGTACGGGCGGCGACGCGCTGCTTTTCCGCGACCTGGTCGACGTCGTCGTGCCCGATCTCGCCCTCGAGGGCGTCGTGAAGTCCTACCTATGCTCGCCGCGCTGATCAGTCCGCCGGGCCGGGGCGCGATCGCGGTCCTTCACGTCTGCGGGGAGGGCGCGGCGGCGCTGGTCTCGCGGATGATGGGGCGCGAGCTGACGACGGCGCCGACGGCCGGCGTGCTCTCGCACGACGGCGAGAAGCTCGATGAAGTGATGGCGCGGCTCGCGCCCGGCTTTACCGGAGAAGAAACCGCGGAGATCACCTGCCACGGCGGGACGGCCGTCGTCGACCGGATCCTCCAAGCGCTCCAGGCATCGGGCGTCGCGGCGGGCGATCCCGAGGCCCTCCTCGAACGCGGCGTCGAGCGCGGCCATCTCGACCGCATCCGCGCCGAGGCGTGGAGTCTGCTCCCGCGGGCCGCGACGGAGCTGGCGGCGCTCGTCCTGCAGGACCAGGCGGAGGGGGCGCTCTCCGCGGCCGTGACGAAGATGGCGTCGATCCGCGACGCGGAGCGGCTGCTCGCGACGGCGCCGCTCGGGATGGCGCTCGCGTCGCCCCGCCGCGTTGTCCTCGCGGGGAGCCCGAACGTGGGGAAATCGACGCTCTTCAACGCGCTGGTCCGCGAGGACCGGGCGCTCGTCTCGCCGGTTCCCGGCACGACGCGCGATCCGGTGCGCGAGCGGATCGCGATCGAGCAGGTGCCCGTGGAGCTCGTCGACACCGCCGGCGTCGAGGCTCCGCGCGATTTCCTGGAGCAGCTCTCGATCGAGCGGACGCAGCAGTGGCTCGGCGACGCGGACATCATCCTGTTCCTCTTCGACGCCGAGGCGGGCGCCCAGGGGCCGGAGCTGCGGTTCCTGGAGACGCTCTCCCATCGCCGCGTCATCCTGCTGGTGAACAAGGTCGACGTCGGCAAGAAGAAGCCGCTGCTCGACGCGCTGCCGATCTCGGCGAAGACGGGGCAGGGGCTCGACGACGTGCGCCGGAAGATCCTCCGGGCGCTCGCGGTGAATCCCCGACACGTCCCGGGGGAGGCCGTCGTCTTCACCTCACGCCAGGAGCGGCTGCTGGCCCGGGCGGCGTCGGGCCGGATGGACCTGGAGGAGGCTCGGCAGGAGCTTTTTCAGGGAGCCTGAATGCTTTCGCGGATCCCGTCGTTTATAATGATGTAGTCCATGCAAGCACCGTCGCGCACGTACCGGATCCTGTCGTGGAACGTCCACCACTGCGTGGGGATCGACCAGCGCCATTCGGTCGAGCGGATCGCCGACGTCATCCGCGAGTACGACCCCGACATCCTGGCGCTCCAGGAGCTTGAGGTGAACCACCGCCGGTCGTCGCGGATCCACCAGCCGAGCGAGCTGGCCGACCGGCTCAAGATGGACTATCACTACCATCCGCCGCGGATCCTGGGCGACTCGGGCTTCGGCAACGCGATCCTGACGCGCCTCAACATGCGCCACATCCGTTGCGGCGTCCTGCCGTCGCTTCCGTTCGTGCGGCTCCAGAAGCGCGGCGCGCTTTGGATGTCGGTGGAGATCGACGGCCAGGAAGTGCAGATCATCAACACCCACTTCGGGCTCGTGGGGTCCGAGCGGGTGCTCCAGGCCCGGGCGCTCTGCGGGGCGGAGTGGCTGGACCACCAGGAATGCCGCCGCCGTCCGCGGATCGTGTGCGGTGACTTCAACGCGACGCCGCGATCGCCGGCCTATCGCATGCTGGCCGGGACGCTCCGCGACGCCCAGCGGCTGGCGGGCGATCCGAAGGTCCGGACGTGGCCCAGCGTCTTGCCGTTCGTCCGGTACGACCATGTCTTCGTCGGCCACGGCATCCACGCCCGCCGGGTAGAGGTTCCGCGCACCCGCCGGACGACCGTGGCGTCCGATCACCTGCCGGTGCTGATGGAGTTCGACGTCCAGCCCGCGCAGGGCGAGCTTTAGGGGTTTTGGGCGAGCCTGGGGGTCCTCCTGTTTCCGATTCTTATTCTTCGCCTTGGTTATTTTGTCTAACCCTTTGGTGTCTAATATGTTAGTCTTTTATTACTCGCGCTAGTTTTCTGTCACACGGGGGGTCCTCTGGGGCGTGTGTATGGTAGCAATTAGCGAGGATACTTTATGAAGCGCAAGCTGCTGTTGGCGTCCGTCATGGCGCTGGTGCCCGTGGCTTCGGCCTTTGCCCAGCAGGTGGGCGGCGGCGTCTTCCCCCCGAACGAAGTCGACCAGGTGAAGGTCGATCTCGCGATCGAGAAGGGGATCAAGTACCTCAAGTCCAACAACGCCTCGCACCTGGCCTCGAAGGACCACGTGGGGCGCAAGATGTCCAACCGCGAGCTGGTGCTCTTCACGTACGTCCACTCGGACGTGCCGGAGACGGACCCCGACTTCAAGGCGCTCTTCGACGACATGATCAAGGACAAGCTGGAGGCGACGTACTGCGTGTCGCTCCAGGCGATGGTGCTCGAGGAAGTCGAGCGCGTGAAGTGGCAGAAGCGTCTGGCGCAGTGCGGCAAGTTCCTCGCGGACAACCAGGGCCCCCAGGGCTTCTGGAGCTACGGCTCGCCCTCGATCTACGTCGAGGACATCACGTACGACGTTCCCAAGCGCAAGGACGTGGCGTCGGGCGGCGGCAAGGCCGAGACCGGCGGCGTGAAGCAGTTCGAGCTGCCCCAGCCCGGCATGCGGACCAAGCCCAAGGTCACGAACAAGATCAAGGTGAAGAAGGACCGCGACGGCGAAGGCCATGACAACTCCAACACGCAGTACGCGGCGCTCGGCGCGCGCGCCTGCACGGACGCGGGCATCGTGTTCGAGGACAAGGTCGTCGATCTCGCGATGAAGTGGCTGCGCGACTGCCAGAAGAAGGAAAAGGAGCCGGCCGAGGACCTCATCGAAGGCGGCGTGAACGGCCCCGACGCGGGCATGCCCGGCGCGAAGCCCGGCGTGCAGAGCGGCGGCGGAGGCGGCGGCGCCACGGTGGCGGGCCCGAGCCGCGTGGCCAAGAAGGCCTCGCCCCAGGGCTGGTGCTACAGCGACCACGCCGAGCACAAGGCGTACGGCTCGATGACGGCCGGCGCGATCGGCAGCCTGGCGATCTGGGACTACATCAAGGACAACGACGAAGGCAAGAAGCGGTCCTGGAAGAACGACACGGACGTCCACGAAGGCCTGGTGTGGATCGGGAAGAACTTCTCCGTGACGTACAACCCCGGCCCGTACGAGCACGCGCAGATGAAGGAGAACTCCGAGCACCAGTACCTCTACTACATGTATGCCCTCGAGCGCGCGGGCATGCTGTACGGCACGGAGATGATGGGCAAGCACAAGTGGTACCCCGAAGGCGCGAAGGTCCTCATCGAGACCCAGGCCGCGAACGGCTCCTGGGGCGCCGGCACGGTGGACACGTGCTTCGCCATCCTGTTCCTGAAGCGCGCCACGCGGTCGCTGGGCGTCGCGACGCACAGCGCGAGTCAGATGCGGGCGGGCCAGAAGTAGGCCCGCGCCGGTCGTGGCGGACAACGAGACCCGTCTTCTCAAGGCGGCGCAGGGCGGGGACCCGAAGGCGTTCGAACGGGTCCTCCGCCCGCACCTGCCCATGTTGTTTGCCTACAGCCGCGCGATCTGCGGCGACTTCCACGCGGCCGAGGACGTGGTCCAGGAAACCGCCCAGATCGCCTATCGCAAGCTCAACTTCCTGATCCCGGAAGCCGACTTCGCCGGGTGGCTCAAGGCGATCGCGCGGCGTCAGGCCCTCGCGGCCCGGCGTCGCCTCACCAAGACCAGCCTGGTGGCGGACGACGTGATCGAGAAGGTGTACCAGGATCCGTCGCCCGCGCCGTCGGGCCGGCGCGGCGAAGCGCTGACCGAGTGCATCGACAGCCTGGAAGGCCGCGCCGCGGAAGCGGTGAAGGGCCATTACTTCGAGGGAATCAAGTTGTCCGACCTGGCCGACCGCATGGGAATGACCGGCGTGGCGATGCGCCAGCTGCTCCACCGGGTGCGCGTGCTCCTGCTCGAGTGCGTGCGCCGGCGGCTCAGCGTGGAGAATCCGTCATGAGGAAGTTCACCTGCGACGAGGCCCGGGCCCACCTCTCCGACGCGCTGTCGGGCGAGATCGGCCGTCCCGAGGCGAACGTCCTCGAGGCCCACCTGCTGGACTGCGATCCCTGCCGCGACCTGTCGGAGCTCTTCCTTTGGCAGGACCGCGTCATCGCCGAGCTGGCCGGCCAGGCGCGGCTCGAGCAGCTGATGTCGCGGGTCCGGACCGGACTGCAGAACCTGGACCAGGTCACGATCGAAGAAGAAGAGCGCACCCGTTGGTCGTGGTCGTTCTCGCCCAAGTGGGCGGCGGCCGCTGCGGCGTTCATCCTGGCGCTCATCGGCCTGCTGTTCTGGAAGCCGAGCGCGCAGCCGGACGTGGCGCAGGTCACGCCCGCGCCGAAGGCCCAGCCGGCGCCTCAGCCTCAGCCGGAACCGGAGCAGCCTCCGACGAAGATCGTCGAAGAGACGCCCGTTCCGCCTCCCATCGAGAACCCGATAGTTCCTCCGCCGGAGAAGAAGGAGATCGTCCCGCCGACGCCCGTCATCGCGCCGAAGCCTCCGGAGGTGAAGAAGGAGACGCCGGTGGCGCCGCAGCGGCCGCCCGACGTCGTCGTCGCGAAGCCGAAGGACTTCGTCACGCCTCCGAAGACGCCGAAGACGCTCGACGACGCGGTCCGCGGCGGGATGGCGTTCCTCAAGGAGAAGGCGGTCAAGTTCGGCGCCGAGTCGAAGTCTCCCGAGCTGCTCCTCTGGACGTGGCTCCAGGCGGGCATCCCCGAGAACGACCCCGAGTTCCAGGCGCTGCTGGCGACGGTCCTCGCCCAGAAGTTCGAGAAGACCTACAACGTCTCGCTGATGGCGATGGCGCTGGAGGATATCGACCGGGTGAAGCACCAGAGGCGGATCGCGCAGTGCGCGCAGTTCCTGCTCGACAACCAGTGCGCCAACGGTCAGTGGCACTACGGCGAGCCGTCGATCTTCGTGGAAGACGTCGACGTCCAGCCGCCCCTGCCCAAGTCGAAGACGGTGCGCAAGGTGGTCGTGACGCGCAAGCGCGACGGGCCCGCGTCGGGCGACAACTCGAACAGCATGTACGCGATGCTCGGCCTGCGCGCCTGCCACGACGCCGGGATCGTGATCCCGAAGGCGACGATCGAGAAGGCCGCGAAGTGGTGGCGCGACACGCAGAGCCGCACGGGGACCGTGAAGGGCTCGCTCGGCGCCTCCGAAGGCTGGTGCTACAGCCGCCACGAGCACAAGCCCTACGGCTCGATGACCGCGGGCGGCGTCGGCAGCCTGGTGATCTGCGACTACATCCTGAACATCGACTGGAAGAAGGACCCGAACGTCGCGGCCGGCATGGAGTGGCTCTCGAAGAACTTCTCCGTCACGTTCAACCCCGGCCCGTACGAGCACGCGGCGATGGAGATGAACTCCCAGCACCAGTATTACTACTACATGTACGGGCTCGAGCGGGCCGCGATCCTCTACGGCGCCGACCAGATCGGCAACAACTACTGGTTCGCGAAGGGCACGCTCGCGCTCCTGGACGCGCAACGCGAGGACGGTTCGTGGCGCTCGAAGACGGGCGACCCGGCCGCCGACACCTGCTTCGCGATCCTGTTCCTCCGCAAGGCGACGCGCGCCCTCATCGACGTCCCCACCCCCGGC